>Ga0233425_10004484_pt1 | contig 23388 bp, 17 predicted proteins | sample Watercolumn_Towu_2_FD_181712 | JGI IMG/M metagenome (GOLD analysis project Ga0233425, IMG submission 181712) | Freshwater microbial communities from Lake Towuti, South Sulawesi, Indonesia - Watercolumn_Towuti2014_140_MG | ecosystem: Environmental > Aquatic > Freshwater > Lake | place... | reverse complement strand
GCCGGTGGAGCAGGTTGGCGAATTTGGGGGGTTCCAAATCGATGAACTGGTTGGCGGGCATGATCCCCGGCCCCATGGCGTGGAGGCCGGCGGAAGCCTTTTGAATCACCGCCTGATAGGATTCCACTCTCCCGGACATCAACTCTCCCAACCCGAAGAGGTCTTTCAGCCGCAAGGCCTGACAGATACAGGGATCGTGGAAATTCCCGTCGATGAGCAGGATGGGGCGGTCTTGCTTGGCGGCGGCCGCCAGAGCCAGGCCCAGGGCCACGGTGGTGGCGCCTTCCCCGGGGTCGGCGGCGCAGACCAGCACGCTTCTAATGGCAATCTCCTTCGAAGCCAGCATGAGATTGTCATAGACATTGGCGAAAATTTGCAGGGCCGCCGGAGAATGCAATTTGCCCGCATCAGAGAAGTTGTGTCTCTGCATTGTTATTCCCCCCCGAAGGTAGGGCCTGATTTAGTTGCCGTAAAAACCTTGGCCGTCATGTGCGAGTACCTTGAAATTTTGAGTCCAATTTATTACACATCCGCATTTCTTACAATCGGTGAGAACTTGGTTTTCATCTCAGGGAATCCCTGATATTGACCTCCAAGATTTATTGACCCCGAAATTTAAACCCAATTTAATCCCCCGCAGTTTTTACTACAATCGGTGAGAACTTGATATTGGTATCAGGGAATCCCTGATTTTGAAATCCCAAGCATAATTAACTCCGCCCGGCAGCCGGGATTTGCCGTCCCTGCCGACGCCGCGGGCCGCCGGCGAAAGTCCGGCCGGAGGCGCTTCTCTTTGCTGATTTAACCGGGATTTTCCTACCTCAGGCAATCTTGAGATATTACCCTTCATTGGCCGCCTGGAGAGGACGTGAGGATAGAAGCTTTAATTCGGACCGCGGCCGTGGCGGTGATCAGCATTTCTTCTCAGCCGCCTTATCGGAAATTTTTCGAAAAACTCCAGCGGCGGCGGAGAGCGGGGGTTAAGTACCTGACTATTCTCTATTCCAAGGTTATTTCTGCACTACAAAAGTCAAACTTCCCGCGGTCGCCAACAATCGGTACCGTTCCTGGGCGGTTTCCGATTTGCTGACCGCGGAGCCGAGTTTCCACCATAATCGATGCAGGAATTGCAGGGGAGCCACCAGGATATTTGCCGCTTTCTTGGGAAGTTTGGGAAAGAGAATCATTTCGGACAGCGCCCGCAACACCGGCCAGTCCCCTTCCGGACCGATGGCCACGATCTTAAAGCCGGCGTCTTGCAGCAGGTAATTGACGGCATGATGGCTATGGTGAAAATAGCTTAAGTCATGAAAAGGCTCCAAAAAAGCGACGGTGCCCAGTAGCCTGGCCCCGGGCTTCATGACCCGCAGGGCTTCCCTGATCCCCACGAAAGGATTCCGGAGATGCTCCAGGGTGGCGATGGCCAGAACAAAGTCAAAAGAATTATCCGCGAACGGCAGGGCATGGGCGTCACCCAGGATACTTGCTTGCTGATGGCGGATATCCAGGCCCACGTATTCGAAGCCCGCATGCTCGCAGACCTGCCGGTGCAACTCCTCCCCGCAGCCCAGGTCCAGCATCAGGCTCCCGGTTTTCCCGGCCTTGGGAAAGTAGCTGAGTTGGGCCGGATTCAATCGCACCGGTACCTTCAGACCCTTAAAATCAACCTCGGGATTTTTACGGGCGGAGAAGGGAATGATCCAGTATTTATCCTCAATCTGCAGATTATAAGTGCTGTCAAAAGAACTATTCGTTTCCAACGCCAACCGGCACAATTTCTTTGTTTTCAATCGCAGGTCTAATTGGCCGTTCGGGGAGATGCCGTATCTTTCGCCGCATTCCCGGCAGTCCAGCATCTCCCCTTGATTGTTTAAGATCCCCAAGCACGCAGGGCATCTGAGAATATTGCCGAGATTCGGTGAAATCTCCGGAACCTTTGGATAGGAAGACGTGCTCATCCCTGTTGGCTCTCGCTGCCGCTCCGGGAATAAATCAGGTACATCTCGCTGCCGTTTCTTTCTTTACGTCCCCGGCGCCATTCCGCCGCGGCCAACCGGCGGACATAGCGGTCGAGAGGCCGGGACAGGGGGTACAACAACAAACAAACGTTATATAATAAAGAACTTATTAACCCCCTCTGCTGATTCTGCTTAATGCGGTTCATCAGCGTAATGGGCAGCCGCCAGAGATTCAGGCCCACCAGAAAGCTTCCCATCTTTAAAAGCTGCATTTGGGCGCGGGAATCCCGGCCCTTAAGGGGATTGAACATTTTCAAAACCCGGAACGGATTGGATTCGGTAATCCATTTTATGGCCCCGAAATTTTGGTTCGAGTAATAATCCTCGACTAATTTATAGTTATATTTTAAGAATAGATTCCTGATATCATCAGTCTTTATTCTTCTTACATGGTCATCATCCTCAAAGAAGAAGACCCCGCCCTTCTGCGGATTGATGCCGTCTTTTCTCAAGAGACATAAGTTACGTTCCAAACTGCCCTCATTGCCGCAGGGCAAGATATGCAACATGACGGCGGCGGGTTTCAAATAATGGGCGATTTCCCCGGCAACTTCCTGCAGATCATAGACATGTTCCAGGACATGGTGCGTGAACAGGAAATCAAATTTCTTCTTATTATGGCGGGCGTCGTCGCTATGAAAAAAGGTGCACCGGGGGAAACGCTCCCGGGCCTTGTCCAGGGCGGCCTGGCTCAAATCCGTGCCATAGACCCGATACCCGGGCAAGGCTTTTCTGATCACCTCCGTTAATACGCCGCTGCCGCAGCCGAAATCCAAGGCTTCTCCGGTGGCGGGTAGGTTTAACTTGCCGATGAGGTCGGCGATCCGCTCCTTTTGCTCATCCTTCCATTCTCCCATGTACTCTTGTGAGAGAAATCCCGCCTGGTGGGCATACTTCTCATCATAATGATGCTCCGATGTCTCCTTGTCATGGAGATCCACATCCGCAATAAGCAGCATAGTTAGGAAAAGACCTTTCTATCCGGAATGCTGTTATTGTCTACTAACCCATCAAAAAGTCAAGGATATATTGGGATCGGTTTTTGGGGGGGGCCTACGGGGTGAGGCCCTGGGGGGCCGGCGGGCCTGCCGAGGTGCAGGCGAACCCAATGGCACAGACTGGAAAGCCGGCAACAGCGGCTCATGAAGCTGCAGCTCGCCGAAAATATTGCTGGCGGGCGACTTAAAAGGTGCGCAGAGCGCACCCTACATATTTTGCGTCTTACTTTGCGCCTTTGCGTCTTGGCGTGAGATCTTCTTTTCAGGACATATTATTTCATTCCGCCCATGGGCCCCAGGGCCTCGGCGTAGATTTCCACCGCGTGTCTGACCCTCACCTTGGCTCCAGCCCGGGAGAGCAGGTCCGTGAGCTGGAGCATGCAGGCCGGGCAGCCCGTGGCCACCGCCGCGGCCCCGGACTTCAGGACGTTTTCCACCTTGCGCCGGCCGATGGCCGCGGAAATCTCGTAGTGCTGCAAATTGAAGCTGCCGCCGCAGCCGCAGCACCAATCCGCTTCGGCCATTTCCGTTAATTCGTAACCGGAATTGGCCCGGACCAGGGACCGGGGCTGGGCCGCCACGCCCAGGGATTTCTTCAGGTGGCAGGGGTCATGATAGGTTATCGGCGCCCTAGCCCCCTCCCCTGCCGTTTCCGCCGGCGCCAGGCCCACCTTATCCGCCAGAAACTGGCTGACGTCCAGGACCTTGTCGGCCACCGCCTTGATCCGGGCCTGCTCGGCCTCGCCGTCTTCCTGGGCCAGCAAGGGCCACATCTTCTTGATGGTGGAGGCGCAGGTGGCGCAGGCGGTGAGCAGATAATCCCACGGCTCGGCGCCGAAGATCTCCAGGTTGTGCCCCAGCATCTCCTTAAAGGCTACGGTGTCGCCGCCGGAGAGGGCCGGAATGCCGCAGCAGGCCTGGTCCCGGGGGAGATACACCCCCACCCCGTGGTGCTCCAGGACCGTAAGGACCGCCTCCCCCACCCGGGGGAAGACCTTGTCGATGAGGCAGCCCACAAAAAAGGCGACCTTCAGACCTGACGCACCCGGCGGGGTATTTAACGTCGGCGTCTGCCGGTGGAGAGGAATCTTGGCCAGGGGCTTGAGGTGCCGCTCCTTCAGCAGGGGCGAAAGAAAGCGGGAGCAGGACGACCCTAAGAGATCATCCACCGGCTTGAGGAAGATGCCCTGGAATTTGGCTCCCCAGGCCAGGATGCGGTTGAAAAACGAAGGCTTGCTCAAGACCCGGCGGAACAATACCTTTTTCCAGGGCGGCAGGCCCAGGTACCCGGCCAGAATGGCCCGGGCCCTGATGAAGATGTCGAGCACCTTCACCCCGCTGGGGCAGTTGGCCGCGCAGGAGCCGCACAGCAGGCAGCGGGCCAGCCGGTCCTGCACCCCTTGGGGGTTTTCAAAGATTTCCTTAGCCAGCCCGTCCAACAACGCCAGCTTGCCCCGGGCCACGTCCGCCTCCCGCCCCGTTTCGGCAAACAGGGGACAGACCGCCTGGCACAACCCGCAGCGCATGCAGACCACGAGCTGGTCTTCTAATTGTTTCACTAGGTTGGCCAGCGCCCGAAGGCTGGACATTTTTTTTTCTCCTATAGTGAGCAGTACGCAGTGAGCAGTGAGCAGTAAAAAACAAAAGTTTCCAGATATTTTTTTATCTCTTATAATTCGAGCACATGCTCATAAGCAGTTCTGTATACTATTATTTTTTCATAAATATCCGACGATAGCTTTAATCCATTGACCTGAATTTCTTGGTCCTGTGCTGGATTTATGAAATCAACAACCACAAGTAGCCAATAGGCGTCACACTTACTGTAATTTTTTGCCTTTTTTTCTTTTCCTCTAACTATTTCTGTTAGTCTCGGGAGAGACAATATCTGACCTGTATAAACCTGTGTCGTTCTCCATTTAGGGTCAGGATATAATTTGGGATTTAAATAAATAAAATCAAGTTCTGGAACACCATTTAAGAAATACTTTGAAATTCCTCCAGTTTTGGAAGCCTCTAATTCACTAATGACTTCCACAAACTTAGGAATCAGCTTTTTACTATCTATGATTGGATGATCTTTATTAAATGAAAAAGATATTTCATACTTCCCTCCTTTATCAATGTATATTTATTGAGCTTTTTTAAGAACATCTTCTCTAATTCGCATCTGATTTTGTTCGCTTTGTGGAATTTCGCCTCTTTCCAGATAAAAATTTGTTACCTCTATCCCTAATCTTCTTTCCCCCTCTATAATAACATCTGGTTTATCTCCATATTTCACTTGACCGTTAGGCAGCCGATAAATCTTACGAAAAAGTTCGAAGTAGTGACGCTCAATCCTTTGATTTGATTTTGCAGCCATTACTTATCCCTCTCTATTCTGACCACTGACCACTGACCACTGCTTACTGCTTACTGCTCACTGCTCACTGCTCACTCCCCAATGATCTTCCCCGGATTCAAAACATTCCGGGGATCCACCGCGGCCTTGATCTTCTTGGAAAAGAGGATGGTGCCTTTGCCGAACTCTTTTTCCAGAAAGCGCGACTTCGCGGTGCCGATGCCGTGTTCCCCGGAGAGCGTCCCCCCCAGTTCCAGGGCCTTCTCGAAGATGGCGTCCACCGCGGCCTCCACCCGGGACCATTCCTCCCGGTGGCGGCGGTCGGTGAGGATGGTGGGATGGAGGTTCCCATCCCCCGCGTGGCCGAAGGTGCCGATGGGCAGATCGTATTTGCGGCTGATGTCTTCCAGGGCCTGGATCATGGCCGGAATCTTGCTCCGGGGCACGGTGGCATCCTCCAGGACGCAGGTGGGCTTCAGCTTGGCCAGGGCGGGAAGCGCACTGCGCCGGGCGCTCCAGACCCGGTCCCGCTCCGCCGCGTCCCGGGCCACGTGGATCTGGGTGGCCCCCATCTGCCGGCAGATGGCCTCCACCTTCTCCGCGTCTTCCGCCACCACCGCGGGGTGGCCGTCCACTTCGATCAGGAGCAGCGCGGCCGCGTCCACCGGCAGCCCGGCTTTACTATAATCCTCCACGGTGCGGATGGTGAAATTGTCCAGAAACTCCAGGGTGGCGGGCACGATGCGCTGGGCGATGATCGCGGCCACCGTTTCCGAGGCCTGGCCCACCCCGTCGAAAGTGGCCATCATTGCTTTCCGGGCCGGGGGCAGAGGAATGAGCTTGAGGATGATCTCGGAGACCACTCCCAGGGTGCCTTCGGAGCCCACCAGCAGGGCGGCGAGATTGTAGCCGCTGACGCATTTCACGGTGCGGGAGCCGGTCTTCACGGTCTCGCCGGTGGCCGCGAAGAAGGTGAGGCCCATGACGTAATCCCGGGTGACCCCGTATTTCAGCCCCCGCAAGCCCCCGGCGTTTTCCGCGACATTGCCCCCTAAAGTGCAGACGGCCATACTCCCGGGGTCCGGGGGGTAAAAGAGGCCTTTGGCCTCCACCGCGGCCATCAGGTGGGCGGTGACCACCCCCGGCTGCACCACGGCATAGAGGTCGGCCTCGTTGACTTCCAGGATTTTATTCAGGGCCGTGGTCAGGACCACGACCCCTCCGGAGCTGGGGATGCTGCCGCCGCTTAAATTGGTGCCCGCGCCCCTGACGGTCAAAGGCAGACCGTTTTCATGGCAGAGAGCGGTCACCAGGCCCAACTCCTCGGCGGACCGGGGCCTGAGCACCACGGCCGGCAGGACCGGCTCCAGGACCGCGGCGTCGTAGGCGTAAGTGGCCCGGTCGATCTCCTCCAGGAAGACCTGTTCTTTCCCCAGAATCTGCCGAAATTCCTTCACCAGGGCTTGGCTGACCATATGATTTCTCCCAGGATGGGTGATAATTTCCATGTTAGCTTATACCGGGGGAAGGCAATTGTCAATTGGTATTACCATTGCTAATTTATTTTTTCTTCCCCCACAATCCCCGGACCTTAATTTGGTCAGGCCGGTGAGGCACCTGGTGGAGCGGGCGTCCCTGCCCGCCCACCTCACGGGCGGCCAGAGACGGCCGCCCCATCGCTTCACTGCTTTCGTATGTGTTTGCGTCTTGCTTTGCGCCTTGGCGTCTTTGCGTGAGGCTTCTTTTTTGGAGCAGTTCCTCATGGGCCTATGGCTCACCCGTAAAGCATGAAAAGCCGCCCCCCTCACCCCAGCCCTCTCCCCCCCGCTGGGTATGTCAACATTGAGAAGGGCGTTGTCTCAGCGAGGGGAGAGGGAGTAATTCCCCGGCGTGCCCTGGTTTTTTCCTGGCCACTGACCACTGGCCACTGACCACTTTTCATAATAGTCTGCGGATTTTGCGGCTTCAGGGGGCGGCGGACCTGCGGCCTCAGGCCTTGAGGGTCACCCGGGCCTGGGATTTCAGGCGGTGTTCCCGCACGTACTCCAGGACAAAGCCGATGTGGAGCTTCATGGCGTTGAACGCGCCTTCAGGGTCATGGTCTTTGATGGCCTGGAAGATCCGCCGGTGCTGCTGCTGGATAATGGGCAGGTTGGCGGGGTCCTCCCAGAGGTGCCTTAGATTTTCTTCGATGCCGAAGTGCAGCAGGTCGTGGAAGCTGCGCATGATATAGACCTGGACCGGGTTCTTGGTGGCGTAGGCCAGCCCCATGTGGAAGGCCACGTCCTGTTCGATGCCCAGACGCCCCTCCCCATACTCTTCCTCCATGGCCGCCAAGCTTTCTTCGAGCCTTTGAACATCCTCGGGGGTAGCCCGCTCCGCGGCCAGCAGGGCCGATTGGGCCTCCAGCCCCATCCTCACCTCCAACAGGTCTTCCAGCGAAGTCTCCCGGCCGATGATGGCCGCCAGGGGATTGTGCTCCCGGGCGGCCTCGTGGGAACGGACAAAGGTCCCCTGCCCCTGGCGGTGTTCCACCAACCCCATGGTCACCAGCCGGTTGATGGCCTCCCGCACGGTGGGGCGGCTCACCCCGAAGGCCTGGGCCAGCTCCCGCTCCGGCACCAGTTGTTCTCCGGGCTTCAGTTCCCCCCGGAAGACCAGGTCCCGCAGTTGCTCGAAGATCTGGTCCGAGGCCCGTTTTATCTTAATGGGCTTGAGTTCCACCATATTTACCGGCTCCTGGAATATCCTCGCCTAGACCAAGGTCAATGTCTTATTATGGGGCAAAAGTGGAGACAAGGCCAGACCTTTTTGCAAACCGGACCGAAAGCGGACCGGAAAGCCGGACGCGACGCCCCGGGGCCGGTTAAGCAAAATTTCATTAACTTTTTTCTTGACAAGGAAATATCATTTTTTTATGCTAACGTCAATTGGTCTTACCAATAAATCATGATCGCCTAAATTAGTCCTTTTAGCTCTGGTTTTACCATTCCTTAACCCAGGGCGGAGGCCCAGCCGGACTCCCCCAGGCGGAGGCAAGCAGCCATGGATGCACCCCACCAAATTCAGCTCTTCCGGGAAAAGGCCGAGGCCGTCCACGCCGTGGTCCAGGAAATTACCGATCTGGCCGCGGCCTGCCGCTACGCCGCGGACCTCACCCGCAGCCAGGGCGGCGCCGTCATCGCCGCGCCGGGCTGGGACCCGGATAACCTTTCTTTGTTGAAAGAAATCTGCCAAGAGGCCCAAATCGAGGTGCTCACCGAAGGCCTGAGGGAGCAGGCAGGCCGCCTGCACACCGGCCTCACCCTGGCGGACTGGGGGATTGCCGAAACCGGCACCCTGGTGCACGAATCATCCTCCGAAGACCTGCGCCTGGCCACCATGCTCTCTGAAACCCACATTGCGGTGCTGCCCCTCTCCCGCCTCAAACCCGACGCCTGGGCCCTGGAAGAAGAATTAAACGACCTGATGCACGCCCCGCCCCGTTACCTGGCCTTTATCACCGGCGCCTCCCGCACCGCGGACATCGAACGGGTGCTCGCCTTGGGGGTGCACGGCCCCCTGGAACTCCACGTGCTGCTACTTAAGGATTAACGGCCATGATTAATACCGCCCAAGATTTGCCGGAATATAAAAAACGCCTGAGAACGGCCCTGGACAACAAATTTTTGCGCAACGCCATGGCTGCGTTCGCCGCGGCTTACCCCGAAGGCCGGGCCCGGGCCATGGCCGGGGTGGATTTCGAGGCCTTGCGCCTGGAAATCGCCCGGGGCAAGGACCAGGCTTTGCCCCATTTGCCGGAACTGTACGCAACGTTTAAAGCCAGGGCCGAAGCCGCGGGGGCCAAGGTCCATCTGGCCAAAACCGCCCGGGAAGCCAACGGGATCATCGCCGCCATTGCCAAGGAGAGCGGAGCCAGGAAGATCGTCAAGTCCAAGTCCATGACCGCGGAGGAGACCTTCCTCAACGACCACCTGGAGGCCGAGGGCCTGGAAGTGGTGGAGACGGACCTGGGGGAATGGATCATTCAGCTTAGGCACGAGGGGCCTTCCCACATGGTCATGCCCGCCATCCATCTGTCCCGGGGGGAAGTGGCGGAGCTCTTCACCAAGGTCACCGGCGAGACCCAGGAGCCGGACATCGGCAAGCTGGTGAAGGTAGCCCGCCGGGAGCTACGCAAGCATTTTCTGTCAGCGGACATGGGCATCAGCGGGGCCAACTTTGCCATTGCCGAGACAGGGACTTTGGGGATCATGACCAACGAAGGCAACGGCCGCCTGGTAACCACCCTGCCCCGCATCCACGTGGCCCTGGTGGGATTGGACAAGCTGGTGCCCGATTTGGGCAGCGCTCTAAAAATTCTCAAGGTTCTCCCCAAAAACGCCACCGGCCAGGTGATCACCTCCTACGTCACCTGGATCACCGGGGCCACGGAGTGCCGGGCTGCGGCTTCGGGGCTCAAGGACTTGCATATCGTTTTTCTGGACAACGGCCGCCTGGCCCTGTCGCAAGACCCGGTCTTTGCCGAGGTCCTGCGCTGCATCCGCTGCGGGGCCTGCGCCAACGTCTGCCCCATCTACGGCTTGGTGGGCGGGCACAACTACGGCCACGTCTACATCGGGGCCATCGGCTTGATCCTCACCTATTTTTACCATGGCCGCAAAAACGACCGGGCCATCGTCCAGAACTGCCTAAACTGCCTGGCCTGCAAGGCCATCTGTCCCGCGGGCATCAATCTGCCCCTGCTCATCAAACGGGTCCATGGCGAGGTCCTGGCCGAAGAGGAAAAACGCCCGCTCAAAAACCGGCTGCTGCGGCGGGTCCTCCATAACCGCCGCCTCTTCCATTTCCTTCTGCGCCGGGCTTACCTGGCCCAGAAGCCCCTGGCCAAGGAAGGATTCATCCGCCATCTCCCCTTCTTCTTCGGCAAGGAACACGAATTCCGCAGCCTGCCCGCGGTGGTCCGCACCCCCTTAAGGGACCGCTGGGCCCGGGTGGCCCCGAAAGTGGCCCGGCCCCGCCTGAAGGTGGCCCTTTTCGCCGGCTGCCTGGCGGACTTCGTCTATCCGGAGCAAGGCGAGGCCCTGGCAAAAGTTCTTAAAGACCACCGGGTCCAGGTGGACTTTCCCCCGGAGCAGAGCTGTTGCGGCCTGCCCGCCAAGTGCATGGGAGAGATGGAGATCGCCCGGGAAATGGCCGTGCAGAACCTGAAGGCCCTGGACCCCGCGGATTACGATCATATTTTGGTGCTTTGCGCCTCCTGCGGCTCTCATCTGAAGGGCACCTATCCCCTGCTGCTGGAAAAAGAGCCGGGCCTGGGGGTCAAGGTGCGGCAACTGGCGGAAAAGATAATAGATTTCAGCTCCTTCATGACCGAGGTCCTGAAAGTCAAACCCGAAGAGTTCCTGGGCAAAAAGGAGAAGGCGGCCTACCACGCGCCCTGCCATCTTTGCCGGGGCATGCGGGTGACCGGCCCGCCCCGGGAATTACTCAAAACCGCGGGCTACGAGTACGTCCCCGCCAAAAACGAAGAGGTCTGCTGCGGCATGGGCGGCACCTTTTCCACGGATTTCCCGGAACTCTCCGCGGAGATCCTGAAGAACAAGCTGGATAACGTGGCCGCCACCGGCGCCGAACTCCTGGTGACCGACTGCCCGGGCTGCGTCTTGCAGCTTAAAGGCGGCATGGACAAGCGCGGGGGTAAGATCCGGGTCAAGCATCTGGCCGAGGCCGTGGCCGCCACCCGGAAAGAAGGGGTAAAGGGCAAATAATGGTCTTTAATTTTACGAAAAACGGAAAACCGAAAACGGAAAACGGTATGTAAAGGCCCGGCCTGGTTTTCTTTAATAATCATCGGGAGGTAGATTTATGACCTGGATTCAGAATTACAACCCTCTGGGGAACCTGGGCCTGTCCGCGTTGGCGGCGGCGGTGCCCCTCTTTCTCCTCCTTTATATGCTGGGCATCCGCCGGGCCAAGGGGCACCATGCGGCCTTCTTCGGCACCCTGTCCGCCGTTTTGCTGGCCATCCTGGTCTGGGGCATGCCCGTGGGCCTGGCGGCCATGGCCACCTTGAACGGCATGCTGTTCGGCCTCTTCCCCGTGGTCTGGATCATCATCACCGCCATCTGGGTGTACAACATGACGGTTGAATCCGGGGAGTTCGAAATCATCAAAAACTCCCTGGCCTGCATCACCGATGACCGCCGCCTGCAAGCCCTGTTCATCGCCTTTGCCTTCGGCTCGTTCATCGAAGGCACCGCGGGCTTCGGCACCCCGGTGGCCATCACCGCGGCCATGCTGGCGGGCCTGGGCTTTCAGCCGGTGTACGCCGCGGGGGTCTGTCTCATTGCCAACACCGCGCCGGTGGCCTACGGGGCCATCGGTATCCCCATCGTCGTGGCCGCGGGGGTCACCGGGCTGGACATGATGAACATCAGCGCCATCGTCGGCCGGCAGCTCCCCTTTCTCTCCGTCATCGTCCCCCTGTGGCTGGTGGTGACCATGAGCGGCTGGAAAGCGGCCATGGAGGTCCTGCCGGCCATCGTGGTCACGGGCCTGTGTTTCGCAATCTCCCAGTTCGTGGTTTCCAATTACATCGGCCCTTATCTCCCGGATATTATCGCGGCCATCGTCACCATCGCCGGGTTGGGCCTGTTCCTCCGCTTCTGGAAGCCGCCCACGGTCTGGCGGTTTAATGGAGTAGCGCCCGCGGAACGGGTCACCTGCCAATATTCCCCCGGCGAGGTGATCCGGGCCTGGATTCCTTACGGCATTCTCGCTATCCTCGTCTTCCTCTGGGGCCTGGAATCGGTGAAAGGCTTCCTGAAGCCCTTCGGCACCACCTTCCAGTGGCCACTGCTCCATAACCTGGTGATCAAGGCCGCGCCCATTGTGGCCAAAAACACTCCCTATCCCGCGGTCTTCAACGTCAATATCGGCACTGCCGCGGGCACTGCCATCTTCATCGCCGGGCTGCTCTCCATCCTGGCCCTTCCCAATTACGGCTTCGGCAAGGCCTTTGCCTGCCTGGGCCGGACCATCAAGACCCTGAAGTGGGCCATCTGCACAGTCTCCATGATTCTCGGCCTGGCCTGGATCATGAACTACTCCGGCATGAGCTCCACCCTTGGGCTGGCCTTCACCGCCACCGGGTTGCTCTTCCCCATTTTCTCCCCGATTTTGGGCTGGCTGGGGGTCTTTCTCACCGGCTCCGACACCTCCTCCAATGCTTTGTTCGGCGCCCTGCAAAAGACCACGGCCCAGCAGATCGGCGTGGATCCGGCCCTGATGGTGGCGGCCAACTCCAGCGGCGGGGTGACCGGCAAGATGATTTCGCCCCAGAGCCTGGCGGTGGCCACTGCCGCCACCGGCATGGTGGGGGAGGAAAGCACCATCTTCCGCTTCACCTTGAAGCACAGCATCGCCATGGTCCTGGTCCTGTCGGTCATAACCCTGCTCCAGGCTTACGTGTTGAAGTGGATGCTGCCGTAAGTCATCGCCAGGTGCAAAGCGGCGGAGCCTATCCTGGCTCCGCCGCTTTGATTTATGCTATAATTCAAGCCGTTGCTGCGTCAATCGTAGCGAACCTTGGGTTCGCCCTGAAGCGGCTGGGCGAACACAAGGTTCGCTGCAAAAAACTGTTCTAATGAAAAATTAATACTGGCCCCTGCCTCATTTATAAAACCTTGAAAGGAAAATCCATGTTATCAATCTCCACCCGACCGGGACGCTGCTTTATGGGCCGCCTCACCAAGGGCGACGACCTGCTCCAGGCTTTGGAGAAATTCTGCCAGGAGCATAATATCACCCTGGGCGAAGTCCGGGCCTTGGGCGCAGTGACCAAGGCCAAGGTGGGTTTCTATAACCAGGAAGAAAGGAAATATTATTTCCTGGATTTCGATCAACCCCTGGAAATCCTGGCCCTGGTGGGCAACGTCTCCTTAAAGGACGGCAAGCCCATGGTGCATGCCCACGTGACCCTGGCCGACCATGAGGGCCGGGCCATCGGCGGCCACCTGGCCCCGGGAGCCCCGGTCTTTGCCTGCGAATTCGCGATTCACGAATACCAGGCGGACCAGACCTTGAATAGGCAAAACGACCCGGAAACGGGGCTGATGCTGTGGCCCGCAACCGCTTAAAAGTGGGGCCGGCGTCCCCGCCCGCCCCCATCCACCGGTACGAAGAACGCACATAATTAAATATTTGCGTCTTACTTTGCGCCTTTGCGTCTTTGCGTGAGAAATATCTTTTGGAACCAAGGAAACGGCCATGGGAAAAAAAATAGAAAAAATCACGGTGGACATGAACGCCGGCCGCCTCCAGGAAGATTTGGAGAAGTATCGCACTGTGGCCTTGGAAATGGGGGCCACCCAGGCTGCCATCATCAAGACCGCGGACATCCCGGTGGATGAGCGGGTGACGCTGAAGTGCCAGATTCCCCGCTGCTTCGGCTACGGCGTAGGGGCACACTGTCCTCCCAACACCCTGAAGCCTGAGGAACTGCGGGAGATTCTGAAGAAGTTCCAATTCGCCGTTTTTTTCATTAAAGAGGTGCCCTCGGCGGTGATCGTCCGGGACAAGGCCACCATCAAGGAGCGGGTGGCCGCGTACCAGGAAGTCTATAAGATCGTCAACGACCTGGAGTCCCTGGCCTTCCACGACGGCCATTACCTGGCCTTCGGCTTCGGCGCGGGCTCCTGCCGCCACACCTTTTGCGGCCAGATGGAGAGCTGCCAGGCCATGGAAGGGAAGAAATGCCGCTTTTCCCTGCGCTCCCGGCCCTCCATGGAGGCGGTGGGCATCGACGTCTATAAAATGGTGGCCCGGGCGGGCTGGGACATCTACCCCATCGGCAGCGACGACAAGCCGGAGGACATCCCCAAGGGGACCTTGGCGGGTTTGCTTATTGTGCAGTGATTGGCAAGGATTTTCCTTGTTGTTGATAAGCTAAAACCATTTCCTGGAGAGCGTCCCGGAGCATGGCCCGGCAATCTTCCAAATCCCTGCCCTCGGTCACTACTTCGGGCCATTCGATCAACTGTCCCAGATATCCAGAGGGAATCTTGGTATATTTGGCGGTGAAATTGATGCGCATGGCTCGCTCCTTCATAACCATCTTATCATATTAAGGGGTGGACATGGTAAAATAGCTACCCATGTCCTCTATCCTCTACCGCCTATCTCCCCGCCTGGTCCTCTGCTCCCGGAAAGACCCTTATGAGCCCGGGCCGGGGGAGCGGACGTTGCTGCTCGAAACCGGCGCCGCCTTCCCCCTGGGCCATCCCACCACCCGCCTCTGCCTGGAATTGCTGGGGGAGGCCGTGGCGGCCGGGGGAGTAAAGAGGCTGCTGGACGTGGGCTGCGGCACCGGCGTCCTGGCCCTGGCGGCTGCGGCCCTGGAGACGCCGCTGGTGGTGGGGGTGGATCTTTCCCTGGACGCAGCCCGGGTGACCCTGGAGAACGCCCGGGCCAACCGATTGGCCGGCCGCGTGCACGCGGCCCGGGGCTCCACGGAGTGTCTTAGAGGCCCCTTCGACCTGGTGGCCGCCAATCTCCCCTGGGAAGTGCAGATGGACCAGGCCCCGGAGCTGGACCGCCTGGCCGGGCCGGGAGGCCGCCTGCTGCTTTCGGGATTCCGGGAGAACCAGGAGGAGCCGCTGCTCGCCACCTACCGTAAGTTGGGCCGGTCTTTGGCCCAAAGATTAATCAAACCCTTCCATCACCCTGAACTTCCCAAAGATCTGAGCTTCACCTGGGTGGCCTGGCTGCTGCGATAAATTCAGCCACTCACTCGACCGTCAACCGGTCTATCAATTGCTCCACCAGAAACAGCAGGGATTCCAGGTCGAGGTAGTCGCCCACGGTGGAGTCAAAAAGGAAGTGGGCCAAAGCCTGGAAGTCTTCCTCCGGCTCCGCATCCCAGAAAAGCAGGAGCACCGGCACCCGGGGCAAGGGATTAAAGGCCCCTTGGAAATCCGCATTTTCCGAAACCTGGGCCGGCTTAGCCCCCCATGCCGCGGCCCGGCGCCGCAGTTCCTCCGTTTTCCCGGCAAAATGATGCGCCAGTTCCTTCTCCAGGCGGGCCAGGGTCTTGGCCTTGGACACGGAGTTGGGGAGGCTCTGGTAGGTGATCCAGGTCCTGGTGGGGAGAGTCTCCCCCCCGGAGGCGAGATAGTTGTATAGCAAAATGGCGTCCCAGGGATTGCACACGGCCCCCGGAGGATAGCGCACCTCGTCTTTAAAGACCAGGAGAGTTTCGCCGAAGTACGGGAAGCTGAGATAAGGCCGGCCGTTTTCTTCCCCGAAAATTGCCCCCAAGGGCTGGGCCAGGTCCCGGAAATTCAAGGGCGCGATCTTGGCCTCCATGGCCTCCAGGGAAATGGCCAGGGATTCCCGGCGGCGTCCCACTCCCTTTTCCTGCTGGCTTTTTACGGCCCCGGCCAGTTCCTGCGCAGCCGGCGGCAAATGGGGGCACTTGGCCAGCTCTTCCCCTTCCTTAATGACCCGGGTGGCAAAGGCCAAACAGGTAGCCTGCCCGCAATCGCCACAGTTGGTGCGGGGCAGAGACTTTAACACGTCCAACACGGTATAGGCCATGATCGGTTTCCAGATTTCTGCAGATAAAGATTTATGCTTTAATAATAATAAAATCACCTAATCAGAATTGCCACTGCCAATGGTTTAATCTTTACCCCCGTGGTTTTTATACTGAGCGACTTAGTTGACCGCGGTTGACATTCTCTGCGGCCTCTGCGCCTCTGCGAGAAACCTTTTTATCTCGCAGAGACGCAGAGAGCGCAGAGATTAATAATGCGCAATTATTTATGTCGCCATGTATAAAACGGCGGGGCAGTCAGGCCGGTCGGCTAAGGCCGGATAGCCTGCCACCCACCGTTGCAGGCAGATAATGGCTGGAGATTGAAGGAAGATAACCCTTTGAGCCAAATTCTGATATGATGGCTTGGGCGCAGCATATGAAGCTAGCCAAACTCAATCCCAAGAATTTCTGGACCGCCGAAGGCGGAATGACGGGCCTGCTGGTATTCACCCTGGGATACCTGTTCGTGGTTTGTGCCCTGGGCGATTTTCCCTTGGGCATCTTCCTGGCACACATTCTTTTTGCTCTCATTATTGTGGCCGGGGTTTTTTCCACCTTCCGGCAGCGTTCGGTCCGGTTTTTTTCCCTGTTCCTGGCGGTGGCCATCCTGGCCCTCAACTGGCTGGAACATTTCCATCCCCAGATGGTCCTGGTTATACTGGATGCCGTCCTGAGCCTGGTTTATCTAGGCTTCCTGCTTACCATGGTGATCCTCCAGGTTTTCCGGACCGGACCGGTGACGGCCCACCGGATTCGCGGGGCCATCCTTGTCTACTTACTTTTGGGGGGAGCTTGGAGTTTTCTCTACCACATCACTGCCTTAACCATCCCCAATGCCTTCCGTTTCCCCGAAGGCTATGCCATCGGCACCCCCGCCGCGCTCCAGAGGCTGCTGACGTATTTCAGTTTCGTCACCCTGACCACCACCGGGTACGGGGATATCATCCCGACCCACCCCTTGACCCGCACCCTGGCCATTTTCGAGGCCCTGACGGGACAGCTTTTTCTGGTCATCACCCTGGCCCGGCTGGTGTCTCTGGCTGTGTTGGGCTACAAGGGTGAAGAGTCAAAATAACCTTCTCTCCATCCTCTGGTGCGTAGACCGCGCCTTATACCAATTCGCAATCAAAAGGCGATAAATCATAGGGGCGAACCCAAGGTTCGCCCCTAAAAAAAATGTTGTTTGATTGCGGATCGGTATTCCCTAACGCGACACGCCAAAATTATAGATTTGCGCCTTACTTTGCGTCTTTGCGTGAGGCCTATCTTTTCAGGATAGAATCTGTAGAATTGTAAACTTCTGAATCGGGGGCATGAAACAGAATAAACTGCTTTAAGGTTTGCAGGTCATAAATCGATCCCCGGGGGCCGTTGGTCTCCTGTAGGATCTTAATGGCCTCAAAAGGCTTGTAGGCAGACCGGTAAGGCCGGTTGATGGTGAGGCTGTCGTAGCTGTCCAAGAGACGAATGATCCGGGTCAAAGGGTGCTGCCGGTTCAGGGGCAGACATTGGGGATAGCCGGAGCCGTCGGCGTTTTCGTGATGCTCCAGGCAAAGACGCAACACCACGTGGGACAAATGCGCCAGAGAAGTATCCTTGCTCAAAAGACGGTGGCCTATCGTCGGATGATGATTCACCTGGGATCTTTCTTCCGGGGTCAACGGACCCTCTTTCAAGATCAGTTCCTGGGGGATGCAGGTCATGCCGATGTCGTGGAAAAGTCCGGCCAAACCCAGTTCCAGGCATTCATTGCGGGGTTTCTTCAGGAAGACCGCAAAGGCCGTCCCCAACAGACAGAGGTTGATGGAATGATTGAAGAGATTGTAGTCGTGATAAAGAATCTTCCACACCAATTTAACGGCCACCGGATCTTGTTGGAGCTTGTCGATCAGGCTTTCCACTTGATCGTGAGCCATTTGGGCGGCCGGCCCGAGGCCGGATGATTGGAAGGCCAGGCGGATACTGAGATTCAGGTGTTCCGAGAAAACCGCCAGTAATTTCTTGGTGACCTTCTGGCTTTGATGGCTCAACAACTGGAGGTAATTATTGAGGTAGCTGATAACGCTTCCTAAATCCTCCTTAAGAAAATAGAGGCGGCTTATGCCCTTCTGGGCCAGCAGATCCAGCCATTGCCGTTCCCAAACCTCTTCCTCCTTTAGGAAACAAGGGTACGCAAAGTCGTGGGTCTCCTTTTGAGCCACCTTCAGATACAGGTTGAAGGTGAGCCGTTCCCCGGGAATCAACGCCGACACACTGATGGGCGCATACGGGGACGACCCGGCTTCGCCCGCCGGGCAGTGCAAGGTTCTGATCTCTGAAGATAAGAGCTTATCTCGGACCGAGCCTTCATTCATGGTGAATACCCAAAATTATGCGCCTGCCTGGCCGTCGAGGCCGGAAATAGGTTTTGAAGATCTAATTTCGGAAGAGCGTCACAAGTTCACTTGCAAATAACCGCGACTTGCCGGGTATCTAATTAATAATCTTATTCTTTTTTAACTGCTTACCGGACCTCGGGGCTTTATTACCCTCCCCTCCTTCTTGGTTGCGCAGAGGGCTATTAACAATACGATAGCACAAATTTTACATGGAATCTCTCTAGAAAAATAGAGACCGCATTAGCCCGTTATTTGTTAATTATCCGGAAAAAACCGAAGTTATTCTCCCGGCTTGCGCGTTGCCTGCCCTTCCTGGGGCAGAGCCGGAGCTGCGGGCGGCCGGCGCCATTCGCTCAATCGCTGGGTGAGCACATAGAACACCGGCACGAAGGGGATGGCCAGGATGGTGGAGGAGAGCATGCCCCCGAAGACCACGGTGCCGATGGCCTGCTGGCTGGCGGCCCCGGCTCCCCCGGCCTTCATCAGGGGCACCACCCCAAGGATGAAGGCGAAGGAGGTCATGACAATGGGGCGGAACCGCCGGCGGGTGGCCTCCACTGCCGCGTCGGCGATGGACATGCCCTCCCCGTGCAGTTCCCGGGCGAACTCCACCACCAGGATGGCGTTTTTGCTGGCCAGGGCGATCATCAGCACCAGACCCACCTGGGTGTAGAGGCTGTTTTCAAAGCCCCGGGCGATGAGGGCCAAAATAACCCCCACCAGGGCGATGGGCACCACCAGGATGACCGCGGCCGGGTTGGTCCAGCTTTCATATTGGGCGGCCAGGACCAGAAAGACCAGGATAATGGCCAGGGCATAGATAAAGTAGGCCTGGTTGCCCACCTGTTTTTCCTGGTACGCGGTGGCCGTCCAGTCGAAGGAAACGCCCGCGGGCAGGATGTTTTTGGCGGCCTGCTCCATCAGGTCCAGGGCCTGGCCGGAGCTGAAGCCCTCCAAGATATTGGCCCCCCCGAACACGGGCACCGCGGGATAGAGATTGTAGCGGGTGACCAGTTCCGAGCCCAGCATCCGCTCCACGGACAAAAGAGTGCCCAGGGGCACCATCTCCCCTTTATTGTTGCGCACATAGAGGGACTTGATGTCCTCCTGGCTCAGGCGGTAGGGCGCGGCCGCCTGGACATAGACCTGGTACGACTGGTTGAACTTGTTGAAAAGGTTCACGTAGGTGGAGCCCAGGTACGCCTGGAGGGTATTGAAGACGTTGTTCAGAGGAATATCCAGGCTCACCGCCTTGGTCCGGTCGATATCCAGGTAAAGCTGGGGGCTGCGGGCGTTAAAGGTGGTGGTCACCCCATACAACCCGGATTGGGCCCGGGCCGCGGCGATGAGTTCCATGGCACTGGCCCCCAGCTCGGCCAGCCCCACGCTTCTCCGGTCCTCCACCATCATCTGAAAGCCGCCGGACTGTCCCAGGCCGCTGATGGGCGGGGGCACCAGCACCGCGAACTCCGCTTCTTCCAGGCCGTGAAGCTCCTTGTTCAAAGCCTCGATAATGCGCTCCTGGCTCAAGGCCGCGCCCCGCTTTTTAAAGTCCTCGTAGATGACAAAGGTGCTGAACATGTTGGAGACATTGGCCGCGTCCAGCAGGGACAGACCGCCGATGGTCACCCAGGAAGAAATACCCGGGGTCTTTTTGACGATGGCGTCGACTTTTTTGGAGACTTCCTCCACCCTGGGTTGGGAAGCGCCTTCGGGCAGCATCCCCACCACAATGGCATATCCCTGATCCTCTTCGGGGAGAAAACCGGTGGGGTGCATCACAAAGAGCCAGCCCCCCAGGCCGACGATGAGGAAAAAAACCACCGCCATGAGTCCGGGCCGGGCCACCATCCAGCGCACCACTTCCACATAAGCATGTTCCACCACCCCGTAGACCCGGTTGAAACCCCGGTAGAAGGCATTGGGCTTCCTGTTCGGATCCCGGGGCTTGAGATAGAGGGCGCATTGGGCCGGCTTGAGGGTGAGGGCGTTCAGAGCGCTGATGACCGCGGTGGAGGCGATCACCAGGGCGAACTGGCGGAAGAGCTGGCCGGTGATCCCGGGCATGAAGGCCGCGGGCAGAAAGACCGCGGTGAGGACCAGGGTGATGCCGATCACCGGCCCGGTCATTTCGTTCATGGCCTTGATGGCGGCATCGTGGGGGGAGAGTCCCTCTTCGATATAGTGGGAGGCGTTTTCCACAATGACGATGGCGTCGTCCACCACGATGCCGATGGCCAGAATCAGGGCGAACAGGGTCATCAGGTTGACCGTGAAACCCAACAGCGCCATGGCGGCAAACGCGCCGATGATGGTCACCGGCACGGTGGTCGCGGGCACCAGGGTGGCCCGCCAGTTCTGGAGGAAGACCATGATGACGATGAGCACCAGGACCCCTGCTTCATACAGGGTATGGTACACCGCGTCGATGGCCTGGCTGATGAACTCCGTGGTGTCGTAATAAATGGCATATTTCAGGCCGGCCGGGAACTCCTTGCTCATTTCCGCCGTGGCTTTTCGGATTTCCTGGCCGACGTTGATGGCGTTGGCCCCAGGTTCGGAGTACACCAGGATATGGGCGGCATGACGCCCGCTTAAGCCCGAAAAATTGGTGAACACCTGCTGGCTGAGTTCCACCTTCGCCAGGTCCTTGACCCGGACGATCTGGGCGGCCTCGGCCTCCCCCCGCACCGTCTTGACGATGATCTCCTCGAACTGGCCGATGTTCTCGAGCCTTCCCAGGGCATTGATGGTGAATTGAAAGTCCTGGCTGGACGGCACCGGCGGCCCCCCGAGCTTGCCCGCCACCACCTGGACGTTTTGCTGTTTGATGGCATCCACCACGTCCATGGTGGTCAACCGGTAATATTGGAGCTTGTTGGGATCCAGCCACATGCGCATGCTGTAAGCGCCGGCGCCCACTACCTTGATCTGGCCCACGCCGGAGAGCCGGCCCAAGGGATATTGCAGGTTGATCATGGCGTAATTGGCCAGAAAGGTCTCGTCGTAGCGGTCGTCCTCGGTATATAGGCTGACCACCTGCAGGATATTGGTGGAGACCTGCCGGACGTTGATCCCTTGGGCCTGCACGGTTTCAGGCAGTTGGGACAAGGCTCCGTTGACAAAATTTTGCACCAGGGCCAGCGAGGTATCGAGATTGGTGCCCACGCTGAAAGTCACGGTCAAGGTGTAACTGCCGTCACTGCCGCTGGTGGAGGACATGTAGATGGAGTTTTTCACCCCGTTGACCGCCTGTTCGATGGGGATGCCCACGGTGGTGGCGATGACCTCGGCGCTGGCTCCCGGATACATGGTGGTCACCTGGATGGTGGGTGGGACGATCTCGGGATATTGGGACACCGGCAGGTTAAAGAGGCAAACCAGGCCGAGAATGATGGTGACAATGGCGATGACGTTGGCGAAGATGGGCCGCTCGATGAAAAACTTGGAGATCATGGGGCGGCCTTTTTTGACTTAGGCTGGGTCTTGGCGGGTTTGGCGCCGGCGCCGGCGGGGGCGGGCTTCTCACCCTCTTTTTCGGGAGTCACCGGCCGGCCCGGAATGGCCCGCATCAAGCCGCTGACCACCACCCATTCGTCGCCTTGCAAGCCTTCGGAGACCACCCGGTATTGATCCTCTTTGACCCCCAGTTTCACCTGGCGGCGCTCCACGACGTTCTTGTCGTTGACAATGCGAAGGAAGGGACCCATCTGGTCATAGGAGACGGCCACATCCGGTACCAGGAGGGCGTCTTTTTTCTCATCCAGGGGACAGCGCACCCGGACGAACATGCCCGGCAGGATCACGGTTTCGGGATTTTTGAAAATCCCCCGCAGCATTAAGGTGCCGGTGGTGGGATTTAAAGAGATGGCGGCGAAATCAAGATACCCGTGGTGGGGAAACCCGGGTTCATCGGCAAGACCCACATCCACCGGATGCCTGGCGCTATTGTTATTGTGATATTTGGCTTCCTCGGTTTTCGGTGTCTTTCCCCGGACCCGGAGCAAGTCCGCCTCATTGATATTGAAATAAACATAGATGGGATCGATCTGGTTGATTTCCGCCAGCAGGGTTTTTTCTCCCGCCCCCACCAGGTCGCCCGGGTCCTTGAGGTGGCGGCCCATGCGGCCGTCAAAGGGGGCGACGACTTTGGTGTAGCTGAGACTTAGTTTGGCCAGGACCACCTGGGCCTCCGCGGCCATGAGCGCGGCCTTGCGGGAGTCCCGTTCGTAATGCCAGCGGTCCACATCCGTTTGCGCCGCGGCATCCTGTTTCACCAACCTGGAGTAGCGGTCAAATTCGGTTTGCGCGTGCTCCAGTTGGGCCTTTTCCGCCAGCACCGAGGCCTGGGCTTTTTGGAGTTGGGCCTGGTATTGCTCCTGCTGGATGATGAACAAGGGTTGGCCTTTTTTCATCATACCGCCGTCCTGAAACAGGATTTTTTCCAAAAAACCTTCCACCCTGGCCCGGAGTTGCACGGTGTTGAAGGCCGCGGCGTTGCCTGTGAACTCCAAATAATCGGTCACCTGTTTTTTCAGGGGCTGGCTCACCGTCACCTTGGGCGGCGGCGGCGGCACGTAGACGTTTCTCTCGCCGCAGCCCAGGGCCAGGAGCAGGAGCGCCGCGGCTATTATCACTCTTGGGATGCAGACGCGGCGCCGGATGGGGCTTTCCTTTCCTTCGACCATTTTTGAGTTCCTTTTGCTAAATTCCATGAAGGGACCGTTTTTTCCGGCGATTTTTCTTATATCAATTTACTATCGACGTTTTTTCGTAGGGGGCGAACCTTGTGTTCGCCCCGGACGTCCAGGGCGAACACAAGGTTCGCCCCTACGATCCGCCAACCATTACCACATCGGCGCCTTGATATCATACCTGGGTTCATCCTTGGGCGGCGGCAGGGCCACCGGCGTCAGAAGCCTGCCCCAATTGGTGCGCCGGGCCATGGCCTCTTTGATGGAGTCAGGGACGAAATCTTTGCCGTCCCGAATCTGCCAGCCCCCGCCCATGGCCCGGTAGACCCCCACCAGGTTGGCGGAGATGTCCCCTA
>Ga0233425_10004483_pt1 | contig 23389 bp, 15 predicted proteins | sample Watercolumn_Towu_2_FD_181712 | JGI IMG/M metagenome (GOLD analysis project Ga0233425, IMG submission 181712) | Freshwater microbial communities from Lake Towuti, South Sulawesi, Indonesia - Watercolumn_Towuti2014_140_MG | ecosystem: Environmental > Aquatic > Freshwater > Lake | place... | reverse complement strand
CAGTGTTTCACGCGGGGCAAAGCCGCACGTATCCACGGCCGTGTGAATCGACGCGGCACGACAGGCCTGCAACAGCTCCAGGCTGAATTCCGCTTGCAGCAACGGTTCGCCCCCCGAGAGGGTGGCTCCTCCCCCTGATTCCTCGTAGAACAAGCGATCGCGCAGGACGACATCCAAGACCTCCGGCACGTCCATTTCGCGGCCCAGGAACTGCCGCGCTCCCGTGGGGCACGCGGCAACACAGGCCCCGCAGCGCGTACACGCCGGCGACTGCAAGTCGCCCGGATCATGCTGTTGCGGGCACGCCTCCCGGCACTGACCGCAGCGCACGCAGCGAGAGTCGCTGCGCACCAGTTCGACCTGCGCGGATCGGCTTTCGGGGTTGTGGCACCACCAACAGCTCAGCGGGCAGCCCTTCAGGAACACGGTTGTGCGGATGCCGGGACCGTCGTGCAGGCAATAGCGCTGGATGTTGAGGATGGTTCCGTGCTTCATCGACGGTCCGTGAACGCGGAATGACTCAGGGAAGGGTCTCAGGGCAACAACAGTTCGATTTCCGCCGCGGAGCTCCAAGCCCTGCCCAGCACTTCGGAATGAGCGACCAACTTCACGAATCGTGCGGATCGAGGCCGGTCGAACCGCACAACCTGACGGTCTTTGGCATTCGGCCATTCGCCGGATGCCGCGGCCGCCGTCCATTGGCGACCGTCGTCGCTTACTTCCACCGAGTACTTGGCAATGCGGCCGTTGGTCATATCCTGCCGCGGCAGATACGCAATGCCCAGCACCGTGGTGGGTTTCGGGATTTCCAGCACGATCTCGTGGGGGTAAGGACGAGGGGTCCCATCCCAGGCCGTGTGCCAGATCGTTTCGGGATTCATGTCCAGCACCTGGCTGGCGGCAAACCCCGACTGTTCGCTGTCGGCATGCGCCGTGACACCGAGCTCTTCCATCTTTGACGGCGTGCGCGACAGGGCTAACAACGCGTCGGGCTGGACCTCAATTTGCGGAGCGAACTTCTCGCCCTGCATGTACTCCAGCAGACTGCGCTTCATCTGCCGCGCCACCGGCCGCTGCTCGAGGTCACTGACCAGATCGATGGAGCAGACCAGAATTCTTCCCTGCCCGACCTTGGCTTCCAGGACCAATCCCAGCCGGCGAGCCTCGAACCAGGTGTCGATGACCTGTACGATGGGATGAACCTCGGGTGGCAAGCCGTCCAGCACCATGGCGCCGGCTCGACTGGTGAGTTCCCACCACTGCCAGTTGGTATGGTACTCGGTGGGGAATGACTTGAGCGCTGGGTGGGTGGGATCGCAGAGAATCCCCAGCGTATGAGGCGGTTGATTTCCGGTCCACGCCGTGTTCCAGAACACGGGTGAGAAACCCAGGGCCACGTCGCTGCGCACGCGTTGGGGCGGTAACAGCCAGCAGACCCGGCTGCCTTGCTGCAACTGCCGAAGCACTTCGGCATTGAGTTGTTCTGTGACGATGACCGGCGCGGGATCGGAGGGAGCCGACATTGCGGGATAGACCCACAAGTCCCAATCGTTCTCAATGGTCGTGTCGGCAATCGCCACGACCAAGCGTAGTTTCTGAGGAGTTGCCACGTTGTGCAGCGGGAGAGTTGCCTGGCCGACGGCGGTCAGACCTCCCGCGGCGATCACTTGGGGCGGGAATTGACCCGCGCCGATCGGTTCTCCGCTCGCGGACACCACACGCCAGTTCACGATGGCGTCGCGCAGGTCCTGAGGTCCGTAATGATAGACCTCGACATCGGCGCGCAGCTCGTCGCTGGTCGTAAAGATGCGCTGGGCGAGCCGGGCCAAGGGCACGGTCGCGCTGCAGAATCGCCGGAACTCGTCCGGGGTGATATACGGCTTGGAGTCCCAGAACGGATCCAGAATACCGACGAGTGCGGTGCCTTGCCCGGGGAAGTCGTGCAGATCCAGGAGTTCAAAGCCCCCAAAGCCCGGCGTGCGCAAGGCGGATTCAATTTCCTCCTTGTAACAAATGGCCTGGAGTTTTCCCGACGCCATGAGGAAACCCCGCGCCTGATCGCCCATGTGATTCTGCTCCAGAAGATCGCGGAACACCTCGAAATTCCGGGCTTTCAACACGCCGTGGTACTTGGGGATCTCGTCCAGATTGGGATAGACACACCACTGGCCGATTTCGTGCGAAACGACGGGCACGTTGTATTTGCGGATGAAATCGCGGTAGTCGGTGACTGTTTCCGGAGGGCGACTGTTGATGCGATCCTTCAGTCCTTCACCCCACGCGTGGATGCGCGGCTGCGGAGTGACGTGAAACTGGTTCTCCGGAATCACCGGCCAGCCAGCGCCGCTGGTGTAAAGTCGCCGCGCATCGTGGGCGCGCTGTCGCAGGACCCACGGCCCCAGGTATTGTCCTCCCTGCCTCGGCCCCGCCGGCTCGTTTCCGTGGGACATGAGGATGAATGACGGATGGTTTCCATAGCAGCGGATGATCCGAGCCGCCTCATCATACAGCCACTGGTCGATGGGTTGCCCTTCGCCGACTGCCGAACCTTGATTGGGCCACGCGGAACACTCCACATAGAAGTAAACGCCCAGTTCATCGGCGGCCGTGAACGCAGCTTGCGGAGGACACCAGGAATGAAAACGCAGGTGGTTCAAACCGTGGGCCTGCGCTCGCTGCAACAACCGTTTCCAGGCGGCCACATCGGTCGGCGGGTAGCCGGTGAGCGGAAAGATGCAGCACTCCAGTGTGCCGCGGAGTGAAATGGGCCGCTCGTTCAGGAGGAACTCCGTGCCGCGAGTGGATATTTCACGCAGTCCGAAAGACACGCTGGCCGTATCCCGGTGCTGACGTGGCGCGTCTCCAGTCTGCAATGCCACGTCCAGGCGATAGAGTGCGGGCTGGAATTCGTCCCACGGCCGTGCCGTATCACCCAGGACGTAGTCCAGCGTTATCTGCCTGGCCGGCTCCGCGTCCAGTTCCAGCTTTTGCTCCAGCGGTTTGAGACGCTGATCGGCCGCACCGTTGACGGGCGCGGCCTGCACGGCGAGCGTGCCTCCGGCACGGTTTCCCGTGGAGTTACCCACCGTAATGCGCACTTCGACCGACTTTGTTGCCAGTCGCGGAAACACTTGCACATCATCAATCCAGATCCGGTCCGTCGCTCGCAAGGCCAGCTCTCCGACGATGCCGTTCCAATTGCTTTGCGTGTGATCCGAGACGCTGTGTGCGTTGATTCCGACTCCGATCTTCACGCGGTTGTCGACGCGGATGGTCAAGCGATGTTCACCGGGCGACAACGACGCCGGCAGGACATAGGTGTGTGGCACTGACAAGGCGTTCTGTGAACCGAGGCAGGTCGAGTCAAGCCAGACGGTCGTTTCCCAGTGTGGTCGTTCCAGGGACAAGAGAACGCGCTTGCCGGACCATGGTTCGGGAATGGAAACGGTGCGTTGGTACCAGGCGGCGCCGAGGAAGTGTTTGTCCGGTTGCAGCCAGAAAGGAACCTTGATGTTGCCGGGTTCACGATACTTGGCGTATTTCGGCGCGGTGTACCAACTGCGGTCCTGGATTCCGCCGGTCCAAGGCGTATCGACGGCGACGTCCAAGCCGAGGCCTTGTTCCTGCAGAGATCCCGGGAGACGAATTGATTGTTCCAGATCGCGCTGAAACCACTGCTCGGCTTCGCCCCGGTCTTGCGGGTCCAGCGCGAATCGCCAGGATCCCGCCAGGTCAATCGAGCTCGTCGAATCAGCGGCTCGTGCGGTGCAGACGAACAGGACTGCAGCGACAACGAACCTGGCACTCAGAAGAAGTGTTTTCATGCCTTGTATTCCGTCGAAGTGAGAGGGATTGACATCCGCTGACAATGCCCTTGAGAAGCACCAGACCGCGGTCAGAGACCTGGCGTATCCGAGCGCAAGCGGACCAGAGCGACGCCATGTCGAGGCACGCGTGCTGTGAGTTGCTGTTCAATCGATGGCAGATCAGATTGCCGCCAGAGATCGCGCACGCGCAGTTTGCCGGACACTCCCAATTCCCGGACGGGCACCGTGATTTCTTGCTCCATTTCGCTCAGGTTGAACAAGCCGACAGCCAGCGACTTGTCAGCCAGCGGTTTCACCAGAATCAACTGCTCTTCATTCTGCCGCAGGATGCGGGCCTGCTGACCCAACTCATCCTGATCGATGTCGATCACTTCGGCATTGCACAGGATGTTGAGCGTAAACTCGTCGAGCTTGGTCATGTCACCGCTGAAGATCAGCGGAGCGGCCATGAGGCACCACATCGACATGTACGAGTATTGTTCGTTTGGCGTGAGCGTTGTGGGATGACCGACACCCTGACTGGCGGCGTCCCCGACGACGCCGATCAAGATATAGTCGGGGTCATTCCATTGTCCCGGCTTGGCAAATTCGAAGTGCTGCGCGTTGGCCAGACCGATTTGATAGAAACCCGGCAGGCGACTGCCACGCGCCAGTCCCAGATCTCCCGTGGTGCGCCAGCAGTTGCCCTGTACTTGCCCGCCCCATTTCCAGACTTCGTTCATGCCGTACTGGCACAAGTTGTAGACGATGTCGCGATCGAGCTGGACCAGGATGTCACCCATTTGCCGGTAGGGCTTGATGCGTTGTTCCAGGCCCTCGCCTCCGGCCACGTTGGAGTAGCTGCACCAGTCATATTTGAGGAAATCGAAGCCCCAGGCGGCGAATTGGCGTGCATCGATTTCCTCGTGTTGATAGGCACCGACGTATCCCGCACACGTCCAGGGCCCCGGTGACGTATACAAACCGGCTTTGAGCCCCTTGCCGTGGATGTAGTCGGCGAGTCCCTTCATGTCGGGGAATTTCTCGTTGGGCAGAACTGCTCCGCGTGCATCACGATACGGTTCCTGGTCCTTCTTCTTCATCCAGCAGTCGTCGATGTTGACATACTGGTAGCCGAAGTCGGCCATGCCGCTGCGGATCATGACATCGGCCGCGTCCCGCATGTCCTTATCCGACACGCGCAGATAATGGATGTACCAGCTATTCCAGCCCATGGGAGGCGTGAGGGCCAATTGGTCGCCCACCACGAGTTGCAGCGGCCGTTGATCGCTGCCCTGGTCGCTCGTTGCCTTGAGGAGGATGTCATAGCGTCCGGGTCGCGACGGTGTCGTTCCGCGCACGACTCCAGATGGGGAGTCGAGCTGCAGCGTGTCAGGCAGGTTCTCGGCCGCGAAGGCAATGGGGCGTTTACCGGTGCACGGAATGCGGTAGAGGAACGGTCGCCCTGGGCGGCTGCCCTGGATTCGGGCGCCGAGGAGCCGCGGCTGCGGACCAGGGGATGGAGTGAGGATCACGCGTTCTTCGGCCGGCGCGCTCGTTGCTTCCGGCGCCTTGCCGGCGAACTCAAAAGCCGCATCGGCCCAATCCGCGTGGTCGTAGTTCACGTCGTCACCACCGTCGGTGACCAGCAACAGCAGGTCGCGGATTCCCTCAAGCGGTACGTCTACACGGCGAGCCGCTTGCCCTCCCTTCATGACTCCGCTGTCAAACAGCATGCGGCCGCCGCCGTAGAGGCGAAACTGCACACTGCCCTTCCCGTTGGTCTCGTCATCGACACCGACGAACGCGGTGAATCGTTGGGTCTGACCGTCGAGCTTCACCCAGAGGGCAGATTCCGCATGAGTGCCGACTCCGCGCTCATATACTTGCCCTCCGATCGACAGCCGCTTGGCCTCGATGCTCTGCTGCGCCAGCGGTTTTCCCCACCCGGCGCTCATCTGTGACAGTTCCAGCTTTTCCAGCGGCAACGTCTCGGCATGGGCTCCCGGCACTGCTCCCCAACACGCAAGAGCCAACAGAGCGGCGGCAATAGAAGGATGGACAGCGTTCAGCATGGGAGAAGTCCTTCGCAATTACGAGTCTGAAGTCGTCACGGCTGCCCACCCATTTCACCATGCCGGCTGCGTTCGGGCAACCGACCGGAGTCTCAGCCGGCGCCGAGGCCGCGGTCGAAGGCCTCCTGGTCGCGCAGGTGAACAGCGAGCGTGGAATCGAACAGTTCGCGCGAGATGTGCCAGTTGGGTTCCTGGGTGGTATGGGCATTGCAGTGTGCCACCAGAAGTCGGTAGAGGAATTTGAAGAGGTGCCGCGGCACGCGCAAGGTGCGGAAGGTCTCGATCAAGCGCTGTTCGCTCAGGCTGGCATCGAACAGCTCCCGCAGGGCCGGTTGGTGTCCCTCCAGCGCGCAGGCCTGCAATCGCGAGCTGGCGACGTCGAACAGAGCCTCGCCCGACCAGGCAAACGACGGAATGAGGTTCTGTTTGTCGAGACGCGCTCGCTCGTAGAACGGCCGTTCTTCACGCTCGATGTAGCGCGTCAATTCCATCGGCAACATCAGTTTGAGCCCCAGCCCGGGATGTTTGAGGAACTTGTTGTCCAGCAAGGGCCAGAGTACGGCTTTCATGAGTTCCGCCGACCCGTTGATCAAGTGCGGCTCATCGAGGCGATCGACGAGCACGAGAATACCGGAGAACTTGAGTCGGCGGAGCAGGGCCTGGAACTTCAACAGCAGTTCGTAGCGGTCATCCGTGCGAGCCTTGTTGGGTAGCGGCTGCCCGGAAAGCTCCGAGGGGAGGATATGCTGGAGTGCTCGCCGCAGGGAACTCGTGTCCCGATTACCCACGCGCTGGTGTCGCAAAATGCTTCTGGCAAGCCAATGACGGTTCCAAAGCTGCCAGACCCAGGGTATCCAGCCGCCGATGATCAACAGCAGGTAGAGCCACAGCGGCCGGAGCAGATCTCCGTGGCCATGAGCGAACAGTGCCGCGACGGCCAGCAGTCCGATCGCGGACCAGGCACAGCCGAGCAGGAACGGCCAGCGGGCGGCCAAAGTCCCGAAGCGCAGCCGCTTCCGCAGTTGCTGCCAGCGACCGTAGAAGGTCTCGGCCGTGGACTGGTCGTAGCAGGCCGCCAACAACAACAGGTCGCGGGCTTCGTGTCGCAACAGCTGCTCGAAGTCCTCGCGATGAACGGCGGCGACGTCGGGAGTATCGTCATCTTTCGGCGCCAGAATGCCATCGACCAACTGGGTCACTCCCAGCGCAAGAATGGCGTCCATGTGATCCCAGAGTTTCCACTGGGCGAGAGCCCGATCCGGTCGCCGGCGCTGCCGAGACCCCAATCGGTCACAGAAACGATCCAGAAACGGGTTCAGGTCATCGTAATGGATCACAAACGCTCGCCGTTCCGGCTGGCTGCGATTGAAAGCCTCGAGATGCCGCGCGATCTGCAGACGCATCGCGGTCTTGCCGGATCCCTTCTCGCCGAACACGACGGCCGTGGCAGGCTCGGCCGGATTTCCAAAGACCTTGTCCCACGTGGGATGGAATGTGCTGGTGATACAATGGTCCTTGAAGACGTGGTCGGTTTGGGCGTCCTCTTCCGCGAAGGGGTTTTCCGCAATGCCGTGGTGTTCGAGAAACTGTTGGATCTTCATGTTGGGTACCGCAGGCTGAGGGCGGCAGGCATTCAGGTTGGACTTCGGCCAGCGACCCCCGTCCGGTCGATGGCCGACGCAATCGCGAAATCGGGGCTCAGGAAGTTGTGTTCGCCACTGCGATGAGCGCGGCCACCAGCACGCCGATCAACACCAGCAGGGTGACGATGACGGCGAGCATCGTGCCGCGCGGCAGGGAGGTTGGTTTGTGTTGTCCTGCGGGACGTAGGGCGGGAACGTCCTCGAGTGGCTGCTTCGCTGGTGCGTCTTCGGGGGAAACCGGATCCGGGTCCGGCTCGGTGGAGATCTCCGATTCCGGCAATGCCGCCTCCGCTGCCAGACGCGGAAACAGAGGGCCGGCGAGGCGCCATTCGGGCCAGCCCTCGCGCCAGACGAGTGTGTCAGCGCTGACGCGCCCTTCGTCGAGCCAGCGCTGCAACACGTCACTCGCCGCCGGACCGTACTGGCCGCCGGATGGCGGTCGGACGTACCAGACATTTCCCGGCGCTTCAGCCAACACGTCGGCTGGAATCGACGCCGGCGCCGAGGCAAGGTTGGCGGGACGGCAAGCTTGTTCGGTCTCGGCAGAGGTGAACTGGCAGGGATCGGGTCGTCGGCTGTTTGGATCGTCGGACCGGACACGAGGCGAGCCCCGGGGAATCTCGCTTTCCCGCGGAATGCGGAAGCGGGCGTCGCAGTGGGGGCAAATGCCGCGTTTCCCAGCTTGAAACGCTTTAACGTGCAGTCGGTGCCCATTTGGGCAGTAGAATCGGATTCCCATGTTCACTGCCCGCGATACGGCGTCGATGTCGCGGCATTCGATCGGCGATTGGACCGGAGCGGGTCCTTTTCTCCGGTGAATCGTCTGACACGTGGCCTCATGTTACCGACCCCGACGAAACACCCCTGCTGGTTTTTTATTATAACTTAGGCCTCACCCTTGTGTACTCGCAGCAGAAGGATCTCATCGATGGCCGCAGGCAAGACAGGTGCAGGGCAAGAGTCCGCCGAGATCGCGTTGGCCGGTGACTTGACCGATCAAGTGGGCGAACTGATGGACAAACTACTGGGAGTGCCGCCTCACGGCGAATGTACGCTGTACTTCGATTCACCGGGTGGCAGTCCCTACTGTGCCCTTTCCCTGATGACCATCCTTATCCTGCGTGATCTGCGGGCCACCGGCGTGGTTTGCGGCGAGTGTTCATCGGCCGCGATTTGGCCGCTGGCCGCCTGTCAGCGGCGCATCGTCACGCCCTACAGCGTGTTGCTGTTCCACCCGATGCAATGGCAGAGTGAGGAACACGTCCATTTGCCCGAGGCCGCCGAGTGGGCACGTCACTTTGCTCATCTCGAACAGCAGATGGACTCGTTGTTGGCGGAGATGTTCGACGTGGCACCTGAGCAACTGGAGGCCTGGATTCGACCCGGGCGCTATGTTACCGGTCCGGAGTTTGCTGCCGCAGGTCTGGCAGAACTGGTGGATCTGGTGGCTCTGTCGCGAAATGCGCTCCAGCCACACAAGGGGGCGCGCAAGAAAAACCCCGGCGGGGCCGGGGCCTGATTGACGGCAGCCGGTACGCGCATCAATCGAGAAAGCCGACGAGTTCCTGGCTGCGGCTGGGTTGCTGCAGTTTGCGGACCGCTTTGGCCTCGATCTGCCGAATTCGTTCGCGCGTGACTTTGAAGATGTGGCCGACTTCTTCCAGCGTGTAGCTGTAACCGTCCCCCAAGCCGTAGCGCAGCTTGATGATTTCGCGCTCCCGGTAGCTCAGGGTCTTGAGCACTTTATTGATGCGGCTGCGGAGCATTTCCTGGGATGCGCCGGTGGCGGGGCTCTCGGCGGTCCCGTCCGGCAGCAGATCCCCAAACTGGCTGTCCTCGCTGTTGCCCACCGGTCGATCGAGACTGATGGGATAGCGGCTCATGGCCAGCACGCGGCGGGCTTCATCCACGGAGGTACGGGCTTTACGCGCCGTCTCTTCGATGGTTGGTTCGCGCCCCAGATCCTGCAGGAGTTGCCGCGATACATTGCGGACGCGCGACATGGTCTCCACCATGTGCACGGGAATACGGATGGTGCGGCTCTGATCAGCGACCGCGCGGGTAATCGCCTGGCGGATCCACCAGGTCGCATAGGTACAGAACTTGAAGCCCCGCCGGTACTCGAACTTGTCGACTGCCCGCATCAGGCCCGCGTTACCCTCCTGGATCAAGTCCAGAAAACTCAGACCGCGATTACGGTACTTCTTGGCGATCGAGACGACCAGTCGCAGGTTGCCTTCGGACAACTCCCGCTTGGCTTGCTGGTATTCCGCATAGACGGCCTTCAGCATGCGAACGCGCCCGCGCATACTCGTCGGGGTTTCCTGAGTCGCCATCAGGATGGTGCGGTATTCGTTGAGGAGCGGCTTGCGGTCCTGCGGTTGTCCGCGGTTCGCTTTGTGTGCCGCGATCTGATTCCGAACCTCGTCCACCCGCCGGCTGAATTCATCCAAGGTGCGGATCATATGCTCGATGCGTTGGGTGCGCAGGCCGAGTTCCTCCACCAGACGCACGGAGCGGCGGCGGCGGCGCGCCAGCCGTTGCCAGGCATCACGGCGCTTCGCCCTGGTCTGGGACTTGCTGAGTGCGATTCGATAGTCGCGGCGATTCCGCTTGAGCAGGACCTCCAAGGTGCGGAGGTTGTGCGGCAGCCGGCCCATGATCTGGTCCTTCTCCAGCCGGTCGGTGACCGAGACCTGTACGGTCCGATCAAAGGGGAGTTCCCCTTCATGGACCCGTTTCAGGACCTTATAGGCTGCCTGGATTACGTAGTCGCATTCGAGCAATCGCGTGCGAAAATGCCGGCGAGTCACTTCGATCTTCTTCGCCAGCTGGATTTCCTGTTGCCGCGTCAGCAACGGGATTTCGCCCATCTGGGTCAAGTACATGCGAACCGGGTCATCCGACCAGGACTCGTTCTCGTCACCTGACAGCAGAAACTCTTCCTCATCCTCCGGCTTGACGGCCAATTCGACGCTTTCATCCTCGTCATCGTGGTCGAGGTCATCATCCACCTCGACGTCAATTTCATCCACCGGGATCTTCTGGAAGCTCTCTTCGTCATCCGAAGATCGCGTGACATCATCCTCGAATTCTTCCAGCAGTGCGTCGTACAAGACAGTACTCCTACGCTCGATACACAGGCTGACTACCAGAATTCCACCCGTAACGGGGTGCCACAACAGATCGGGCGGACATGATGCAAGGCAAGGGGCGTGTCACGCAACTCATGATATCTGTGCCGTGTCAAACGCCGAGACCGTTGTTTGTCCCATGTCCCGACATCCTTGCCACGAGTGAAAGCACGCAATTCTACCATTCAAGCCGTGATTGTCCTGCTGCGGCACACAAATGGTAAAAGATTGCGCCTGGGGAACAAGAGCGGTAACTCTCAAGTTGATGAAGCTTGTAGATGCGCCCTTGGCCTCCCGGACCGCGCCTGGACGCGCACACTGGCTTTGGTTGTGTCCCGGAGGAACAATCAGCCGACGGTCGCGTGCACAGATCCAAGCGCCCCCAACGGGATGAAGCCGGGCGACAGCTTCCCACTGACTCCCGAGGAAGGTTGTGGAGCGACACAGCACCCCAGATCCCCCGCACACTTCACCCCACGGATCCACAACCCTGCGTCGTCTCACACGGGTCACCCTCAACACATTGGGTGGGAGAGGAGCGAACCGTGCGAACACGAGGAAACGCCTAAGATTCTAACTGCGGAAATTCTTCGGTCCAGGGTTGTGGATACAGAAATCGGAAAGATCCCCGTGGAGGCCGCGCCAGCATTGACATCCGCCGCCGACAGACTCTTCTTGTCCCTCATCTCTTGCCGCGTTAGCATAGCTTCTAACCGTGTTGGCGGCGTGTTTGACCCTCTCCAGCATACGGCACACAACAGCGATGGCGGACCTGGATCTCAAAGGACGTGTGGCGATCGTAACGGGGGCCAGTCTCGGCATTGGACGGGCTACGGCCGTGGCGCTGGGAGAGGCGGGCGCCTCGGTGGTCGTTAATTACTGCGCCCATGAGGACGCAGCCGATGAAGTGCTGCGCGCGATTCGGGATGCCGGCTCGCGGGCCGTCAAGTATCAGGCCGACGTGTCCGATCCCGAGGCCGTGGAACAGATGGTGGCTTGCGTGGTCGAGGAGTTCGGCAAGCTGGACATTGCTATCAGTAATGCCGCTTACAGTGACCGCGAACTGTTCTACCAGGCAGATCTGGCCGGCGTGCGGCGGACGGTCGATGTCACCATGTGGGGCGCATTCCATCTATTGCGTTCCAGCTCGCTGCAGATGATGCGGCAAGGAACGGGCGGATCGATTGTGCTCGTCAGCTCCCCTCACGCGTTCATCGCGGTGCCGCGGTCCATGGCCTACAACATGGCCAAAGCGGCTCTGGAGCAAATGGCCAAGACGGCAGCGATTGAGTTGGCGCAATACCGGATTCGCGTGAACGTGATGCAGCCCGGATGGACCGACACGCCGGGAGAGCGGAAGTTCAACACCGACGCTGAACTGCAGGCCGCCGGCGAGCAGATTCCGCTAGGCCGGCTTGGTACCGCGGAAGAGATGGCCCATGGGATCCTGCTGTTGTGCGATCCGCGCCATGAGTACATGACGGGGGCCACGCTCCTGATCGACGGCGGGATCTCACTCCCCTGGTGGGCCCAGCGCGGGTCGGCCCTCGCTCCGTAAGCGCGGGTTGGGCCTGGCCATTTCAGCGTTTGCGCAACACAAACACGACATCTTCCGTCGCATCGTTGAGCTTTACGGGAAGCTTGACGTCATAGGAAAAGTCGAACGTCTCCACCACTTCTAAAGCGGGCGTGCGCCGGAGCAAGGACGCGAATTGCCGGCGGGTATACGTGCGGAACACCAGTTCATCACGGATGCGGAACGCGCGGGTCGGGGTATACACGTCCAGCGTCATGCTGCACCATTCACGGCGACGGCGGAGATCTCGCCGAGTCGTCCACAGCCGTGTGTTGACACCGACGTTGCCGCGGCGCGCGGACCAGCGTTCCTCGTCGGCCTCCGGTTGCCCCCGGGGGGTCAAGTGCAGCGCCAGGATGAATAACCCACCGGAACGCAGGGCGCGGGCGGCGCATTGCAGATGCGCGTGCGCCGCAGCTTCCGTCGGCAGATGCCGAAAGCTGTTGATCAGATTGATCACGGCGTCGCAGCGGCGCGGCAGGCGATACGCGGCCATGTCGCCGACCCAGACCGCCGCGGGCAGACCGTGCCGCCGGAGCCTGGCATTGCAGTAGTCCACCGCCCGGGCGTTGAGATCCAGTCCGCTGACTTGGTATCCTCGGCGTCCCAGCCGATACAGAAGCCGGCCGGTCCCGCATGCCGGTTCAAAGACGTCCCGCACGGGTCCACGGGTGAAATGGGCAAAACAGTGCTCCAGGAACCGCAGCTCCGCCTGCCAGTCGGAGCCGAATACCAGATCGTAGTAGGCGGGATAGTCGTACAAATTGCCAGTGATGGTCTGCATGTGTGCGGCGGAGAGGGGAAACGGGGTAAGATCAGGCTACGAGGCCGCGGGGAGGGAGGGAGGGCGGCCAACGGAATAGTAGGCGAATCCGGCCTCCTTCATCTGCTGGGGGTCGTACAAGTTCCGGCCGTCGAAGATTACCGGCTGAGCCATGCGCCGTCGCATTTCCACGAAGTTCGGGTTGCGAAATTCCCCCCATTCGGTATTGATCGCCAGGGCGTCGGCGCCTTCGAGAACATCGAACGGTTGTGTCGCATACACCAGCCGGGCTCCGTAGATCTCGCGCACGTTGTCCAGGGCTTCGGGATCGTGAACCTGCAGCTTCACGCCCTGGGCCAACAGATCGTCGATCAACGCGAGTGCCGGGGCTTCCCGCACGTCATCGGTGCGCGGCTTGAAGGCCAGCCCCCAGATGGCCAGCGTCTTCCCCTGCAGCCGCTCGCCAAAGTGATGCCGGATCTTGGCCAGCAGCACGCGTTTCTGCCGGTTGTTCACTTCGTCCACGGCATCCAGAATTCGCGGTTCGACGTTGACGCCGCGGGCCATGGCCGACAGGGCGCGGACATCTTTGGGAAAGCAACTGCCACCGTAGCCGACGCCGGGAAAGAGGAAGGCAAATCCGATGCGCTGGTCGTGGCCGATCCCGCGTCGCACTTCGTTGATGTCGCCTCCCAGTCGCTCGCACAGATTGGCCATCTCGTTGATGAAGCTGATCTTCGTGGACAACAGGGCATTGGCAACGTATTTGGTCAGCTCGGCGCTTTCGGGTGACATGACCAGGAACGGATGTTCGGTGCGCAGAAACGGGGCATACAACTCGCGCAGGATCTCCGCCACGGCCGGACGCCGGACACCCACAACGACACGGTCCGGGAACATGAAGTCGTTGATGGCCGCACCTTCTTTGAGAAACTCCGGGTTGCTGGCCACATCGCAATCGCGCCCCGTCAGTTTTCGCAATTGCTGTTGCGTCTCGGCATTGGTCCCCACGGGCACGGTGCTCTTGATAACCACGATGGCATCCCGGCGCAAGAGGGGAGCGACTCCCGCCACGACGGCACGCAGCGCCGTCAAATCGGCTGAGCCGTCGTCGGATTGCGGCGTGCCAACCGCCAGATACACCAGTTGCGAGTCTCGGACAGGGGCCGCGAGTTGCGTGGTGAAATGCAGCCGCCCGGCAGCCGCATTGCGGACTACCAGCTCGGTAAGGCCGGGTTCGTAGATGGGTATCTTGCCCTGATTCAGCTGCTCGATCTTGGCGGCGTTGACGTCCACGCACGTGACATCATTGCCGCTGTCGGCGAAGCACGTACCACTGACGAGGCCGACGTAGCCCGTGCCGACCATGGTGATCTTCATGTTCAGGACTTCCTTTCCGTGTGCACCGAGTTGGTCGCGACCTGCTCAATCCGCAGCGGGTGGGTCGGACGAAAGTTCAGTCTCGTTGGCAGGATCGGGAATGGCTTCTTCCTCGGCTTTGGGAACCCGCACGACGGCCGCCAGTATGTCGTCTTCATCCAGGCTCATGATCTTCACGCCTTGCGTGTTGCGGCCGATGACGCTGATTTCTCGGGCCGCAATTCGCTGGATCTTCCCGCGCGTGGTCATCATGATCAGCTCGTCGTCGTCCCGGACCCCAACGATGCCGATGACTCGGCCGTTGCGCGGAGTGGTCTTGATGTCGCGAAGTCCCATGCCGCCGCGGCGCTGCGTGCGATAGCGCGCGTTGGAGCCGAGCGTATCCTCCGGAGGCGATTCATTCTCCGCGTTCAGCTCGTCTGCTTCTTCCTCTTCCTCCGTCGCATCGTCACCGCGCCCGAATGTCGTGCGTTTGCCGTAACCGTTCTCGCAGGAGGTCAACAGCGTTGCGTCCGGGTCCGCCACGACCATGCCGACCAATTCGTCCCCTTGCCGAAGTTGAATGCCCTTCACGCCGGAGGTATTCCGCCCCATGGGGCGCGCGTCCGCCTCGCTGAACCGAATGGCCATGCCAGCGGCGCTCGCCAGCACCAGCTCGTCTCCGGGTTTGGTTACTACTACATCGACCAACTCATCGTCGTCGCGCAGCTTGATGGCGATGATTCCCCCGCGTTTGGGCCGGCTGTAGGATTCGAGCGTGGTCTTTTTCACGAGGCCTTTGCGGGTGGCCATCATCAGGAAGTGTCCGGGCAGGTCGAAATCCCGCACGGAACGGCAATCCGCGATCTTTTCTCCCGGCGCCAGATTCAACAGGTTGATGATGGCGCGTCCTCGGCTTTCACGCCCCAACTGCGGCAGATCGTAGACCTTCTGCCAATAGACCCGGCCTTGGTTGGTGAAGAACAACAGGTAGGCGTGCGTGCTGGCCACGAACAGATGAGCGATCGGGTCCTCCTCGTCCGTCTTGGCTCCGGTCAGCCCCTTGCCGCCCCGCCGCTGGGCTCGGTAGATGCTCGCCGGCGTGCGTTTGATGTAACCTTGATGGCTGATCGACACCACCATGGTTTCTTCGGTAATCAGGTCCTCCAGGTCGATGTCCCCCAGTTCCTCCCCCAGAATCTCCGTGCGGCGTTCCTCGCCGTGTTTGCGCCGGATCTCCTCCAACTCGGTTCGCACCATGGTCAGAATGTGGCTCTCGCTCGAGAGAATTCGGCGGTATTCGGCAATCTCATCCAGCAACCCGTGGTGCTCCGTCACCAGCTTTTCCTGTTCGAGATTGACCAATTGCCCCAGCGTCATGCGGAGGATGGCATCTGTTTGCACGGCGGTCAGCGCATAATGATCCGCGGTGCCGTGTTCCGCCTGATATTGGGCAAAGGCTTCGTCGCCGAGTGCGCGCCGCATCATGGCGGCCGGAGCGCTCACGCCCATCAGGCCCTGCTTGGCTTCCGCCTGCGTGTGGGACGCGCGAATGATCCGAATGATCTCGTCAATATTGGCGAGGGCCAGGAGCAACCCTTCGACCGTGTGCCGCCGCTTGCGGGCCTTGCCCAGCAGGAACTGCGTGCGCCGCCGAATCACGGTCACGCGGTGCCGCAGGAACTCCTGCAACAGTGCCTTGAAGTTCAACGTGCGCGGTTTGCCGTCCACCAGCGCCAGAAAGATGATGGAAAACGAGTCCTGCAGGGGAGAGTACTGATAGAGCTGATTGAGCACGACCTCCGGATCGGCGTCGCGTTTGATGTCGATGATCAGGCGCACCGGTTCTTTCAGATCGCTCTCATCGCGAATTCCCGAAATCCCCTTGATCTTGTCGCCGTTCACCAGGGAGGCAATGCGCTCCACCACGCGATCGCGAAACTGCTGAAACGGGATTTCACTGACGATGATGCGGAACCGGCCTTTGGTGTGCTCTTCAATACGTGCGCGCGCCCGCAACACGATCGTCCCACGGCCCGTATGGTAACCGCGACGAATGCCGCTGCGGCCGCAGATCATGCCGCCCGTGGGAAAGTCGGGGCCTTGGACGATTTCCAGCAGTTCGTCAATGGACACTGCGGGGTCGTCGATTACCCGCACCAGCGCATCACAAATCTCGGCCAGGTTGTGCGGAGGAATGGACGTCGCCATGCCGACCGCAATTCCGGAGGAGCCGTTGACCAACAGATTGGGAAACCGCGACGGCAGGACGGTCGGTTCCGTGTGCCGCTCGTCGTAGGTCGCGACATAATCCACCGTGTCCAGATCAAGGTCGTCGAGCAGCATCGCCGCGATGGGGGACAAACGGGCTTCGGTGTAACGCATGGCAGCCGGCGGCAAGCCGGCGATCGAGCCGAAATTGCCCTGCTTGTCGATCAACACGTGCCGCATGTTCCAATCCTGAGCCATGCGGACCAGCGTCGGATAGATGACGCTTTCCCCGTGCGGATGATAGTTGCCGCTCGTGTCGCCGGAGATCTTCGCGCACTTGACGCGGCCAGCGCCGGGCGAGAGGTTCAGGTCGTTCATCGCTACCAGGATGCGGCGCTGCGACGGTTTCAAACCGTCGCGCACATCGGGCAGCGCGCGGCTGACAATCACGCTCATCGCGTATGTCAGATAGCTCTCTTTCAACTCCGTTTCGATGGGCAGATCCAGAAGTCGCCCTTGGCCGTCGTCATCGTTGGAGGAGGGAAAGTCGCTGGGGCCCAAGGCATCGCCGGGCGTTTCGTCGGTCGACAATCAAGGAGTCCTTTCTGCTGACGTTCCGAGAGGTCGCTCGTCCTTCGCTTGACGCAGTGAGCCCACTCCAGCGCCGCCGATTCGCCGCCGACGCGGCGCACGTGAGCTGCTGAGATCGCGTGTCTCAAGGGATCCGCAAACCTGCCGCGAGCGCCGGTACAATTTAACATTTCCGGAAGCCAGCCACAACCGCAAACTGCCGGCGGCTCACGCCGCAAGTCACTGGCAGGCGGAGATTTGCGTGCAGCGCACCGCCCCCGGCAATTAGCGGTCCCGTCCTTCGCTCCCCACGTCCACCGGCACTTCCGTCTGCTCATCGGTTTCCGCTTGAGCCACGGCTTCACGGCAGCACCAGGCCAGTCGTCCGAGCAAACGAAAGTAGACCATACCCGCCAGGGCGACCAAGGTGGTGGCCACCAACTGAACCACAAACGAATCGAACGCGTGGAGAAGTACGGCCAGAACTGCCAAGGAAATCAGGGCGCCAGAAAGGATATAGAAGCGGATCCAACCACGGGGCAACAGCGTCAGACTGCGCCGCACTCGCGGCGAATGGACATTCCACGGCGAGCCGGCCTCCAGCGACGAAAGCAGCAGGATCGGGAACAGCAGAAAGGCACTCAGCGCGGAACCAGCGAGTCCCGCCGCGGAATAGAGTGAAGCAACCATCCCCGCGCAAAGTGCCAGCTGGCCGAGCAGGACACCGGGCAACGCCGCCAGAAATAAGGACACGACGATGTAGAACCCGTCTGCCAGCCAATCGACGAAGAAACCTTCAGGCCAGCTGTCAATCACGTCGCGTCCCACTGCCGTGTCTTGCAGAATTGTCAGGAACGTGACACTGGTCATCAACAGTGTGACAAATCCGAACACGCACGCAAATGCCGATAACCCGGCACACAGAAACTGCTCGAAAGGGCCACCGGAAAACAGCCGCATCGCCGCCAGGATCGTCAAGGCCTCGATCTGCATCGCAATTCCGATCGCCAGGCAGCGGATGAAGACGCGTGGGTCTGCCAGGAACCTCAACAGACGTCTGGTGAGAGGTCGATGTGGCAGAGGTGCCTGGCCGGTCTCGTCACCCTTGGCACTCCCCGGGGGTGGAGTCCCAGTTGCGGCAGAGGGGGGCAAGACGCGATACGTATTCTCAGCCGCCACTTCCACCGTTGCCGTACTCATGTAGTCCTGGGCCAAGGACTGAAGCGGCCGGGCTTCGACCGGATCGCTCAACCGCAGTTCGCCATCTTCTGGAGGCGGCGCTGCAGGTGAACGGCGCAGCCGCCGAGGCGGCTCGCGGACGGTAATCAGGAAGAAACAATCGGGACAACGCAGGCGGCCGCCAATCTGCGCCCGACTCGCGTCCTGTCGCGTACCACACAGAGGACACTCCACGTCGAACTCATAATCCGCGTCCAACGGATCGTCACCAGCATTTGCCAGCGTGCCGGCCGAGGGCATCGCCGCGTCCGGCGGATTGCGGAGTTCCTCCGACGGCCGGTCGGCATCAGGTTCCGTGTCGCCGTTTGGCTTCTCTGGTTCTGGTGGATCGACCTCACCGCCGGGCCGGCTGATCGGATTACCCTGCGGGAGAGTGGCCGGGAATTCGTCGAGGCAATTCGCACAAGTCAGCGTGCTTCCCAATTGGGCTGGCGACACATAGACGGTCGCCTTGCAGGACGGGCAGGTCAAGCGCACCGGGTGCATGGCAGCCACGGGACGGTCCCACGTATTGTCTGGTCGTCAGGAGTCGGCAGGAACGCGCTTCATTCTAACGCCTGCGGCCAGAGGCGCGGAATACGAGACGAACCGTTGCGGGAAGGAAAGAGCGGCGCGCAGAGGAAGGGGACGCGCTTCAGCACAGCAGGTCCGACGCCGGCGGATTGTCGGGTGGCGCGTAATACGCCTGAGTATTGGGAGTCGCGGCGGCGGTGTTCCACCAGGGAAATGATCCCCAACGCCGCAATTCGAAATAGAGCAGCAGACAGGCCGTAACGATACAGAGAAACGACACAATCAGCATGACCGTGTAGACGTTGGTTTCCTGCTTCGGGGCGGGGCTGGGAGTCCCGACCATCGGATTAGCTAAGCTTGGTTGCGACACGATCGCCCTTCCTGATGGTGCCTTTGCGGTACTCTTTGAGGATCTCGGCGACGGCCCGGTCCGGTTCCGTCCGCCGAATGACGACACGACCCAGATACGCGTTGTTGCGGAAGACTTCCAGCTTATGCCCTTCGCGCAGCCCGTCGTCGGAACCGATCGAGATCTCAATCAGATCCCGGTCGCTGACCGCCGTGACCACGCCGTCCACCCGGGGTGGCGGGACATCGCTGACGGGAAATTCGCCGAGATCATGGCGTTCGAGGACCACCTTCATACGGGCGTTAGCGTCGGTAAGGTCCTTATGTCGTTCCTGCAGGTCCTGGTGGACGCTTTCGAGTTCGTTGAGATCATCCGTCAGTTCGACGACGCGATTGAACTTGCTGTCACGAGCCTGTTCCGCGTTCCGCAATTCGGTGCGTAGCTGCCCGTTTTCATCGGCGATCTTCTTTTGGGCCTCCTGATTCGTTTCCAGCGTCGTCACCGCGGTGCCGTGCGCTGCCTGTAGTTCAGCGAATTCCTTCTCCCTATCCTGCAGGGTCTGTTGGGACTGTTCCAGCTTGGTCTGCAGCGACGCCAATGCATAGGCGCGCGAGACCTCTTCCAGAGCCAAACGGTCGCTGGCACGCTCCAACTCCTCGTGCAGCCGACGGTTGGCATCGGACAGTTCCTCTACCTGCAACTTCAGTCCGGGTTCGGCGTCTCCATCACGCGTCCGCAGGACGATGTCCCGCCAATTGCGGTGAGTGGAAAAAACCATGGCCGCCAGCATCAGGAACGCCACGCTCAAAAGGAGAATGAGAAACGTGAAGATCTTCCCCACGAGGGTCATGAATCAGTTCCTTATCGAAGCTGTCGGAATCCGCCGGAGTTAGGCATCGCAACCTGTCTGATATTCGATCCGGTTAGGCCCCCAGCGGATGCCTGCCACCGTTCAAGGGGAACGTTGCCAAACAGTTATGTCTGCGGAAGTAGGATGGGGCCAACGCACAGGTCAGTATAATTGCCCGAATTCTCGAGTGTCAACGAATTCGGTTCAAAATCGCGGTTCTGCGATAAATGGGCAATTCGGAGGGGGTACGGTGCGCACGATTGGGGGGGCAACCAGACAGCCGGTCGGCCGTGAACGGGACTCAGCCGTAGTTCAGCAGGTCGCTGGAGGGGTGTCTGGCGGCTGATCTTCGTGTGCCTGTCGTCGCCGCCCCAGGATCGCCCAGACGGCCACCAACAGGCAGGCGACGAGGCATAGGCCGGCAGGCAGGTCACCCCAAGCCAGATAGAGAGTTGGCCTCTTCTCCCGCGGCACGTTCGCAAACAGGATTGTGTCCGCCCGGCGCGGGCCGCGCGCAACGATCCGGCCCCGGGCGTCGATGTAGGCGGAAAGCCCGGCATTGGCAGCCACGAGAAACGGTCTCCGAAGCTCCACGGCACGGAACACAGCTCCCGCGAGTTGATGGTCGAGGATGCTTGCTCCCCAGAACCAGCCGTCGTCGCTCACGTTGACAAGCACGTCAGGCTCCATCCCACATTCGGTCAGCTCACGCACATGATTGCGAATCAAGTGTGGCACGCTGCTTTCAAAACAGATGCTCGGCGCCAGGCTCTGGCGGCACACCTGGAATGCCTGAGCCGATTGACCACGGCTGAGACCCTGTGGCAATGGTGTCAGGCGATATAGCCAGGGAATGACATCGCCAAAGGGTACATACTCACCAAACATGACCGGATGCATCTTGTAATACCGTTGCACAACGTCACCGGTGGGCGAAATCAGGAGCGCCGAATTGTAGTTGTGGAGTCTTGGCCCCCGGACGAGAACGGTTTCCGTGCCGACCAGCTGTTGTATGTTCAACATGGCAGGTTGCCCGTCGCGGGTAACTTGATTGACCTGTGCGGCAGCGTGCCAGGCCTTCGCCTGAAAAGCGCTGATACCTTGCCGGATCCGTGCGCCGAATTCGCCGGGGCTCAACGCACTACCAGCCGGCGGCTCAGGTTCACCTTCGACCAGCAGGTCGGGGGTGTTCGCTGTGAAGACCGATTCCGGCCAAACGATCAGGTCCAAGTCGGGAGCCCGGTCGCGAGCCTCTTGAGCCAGTGCGAGGTACTGCTGGTAAGTGCGGCGGTTGCGCTCAGCGTCAAAATCAAACACCTTATCGAAGGTCATTTGCAGGAGTGCGACCTTCAAAGGTGGGCCTGATGCCGGGTTCGACTCCCGGCTCAGGCGGTAGCCTCCATAGCCGCTCACACCGCCAACGATGGCCAGCGCGACCAGCGCCGGCCCCAGGCGCCACTTGGGTTGCGTCACGGGCAGGCAACAAGTCACGCAAGCGCAGACGCTCATGATTGCGAAACTGACGCCGTAGGCTCCTGCAAGATCAGCCACTTGAATCAGAGGTGTCCATTCCACCAGGGCGTGACCGAGGAGAGCCATGGAGAAGCCGGTGATCAGGTGTCCTCGCGCCAGTTCGAGCCCCACCCAGATCACGGGTGCCGCAAGCGGCAACGGGATTCGCAGGCGGTGCACGGCTGTGCGTGTCAGCCAAATGAAGACCGGCAGGTAGAGGGACAAATAGGCGGCCAACGCAAACCAGCCGATGTAGTTTGCCCAATGCGCTTTGCGGATTCCTTCGAGGAGCAGCAGCCAGTGCACGACGGACGCAGACCAGAGACTGAGCCAGACTCGCAGGCTACCATTCCACGAAATCTGCTGTATGAGCAAGAGCCAGCAGAGGGGCGCAATCCACACCAGCAGCGACAGCCCCAGCGGCGGAAATGACGCGTAGAGCAAAAGACTACTGGCCAGCGCAAGGCAGAACGTCCGCTGACACACACCGTTCGATACGCGAAGATCTGGTTTGTGAAGTCGGTTGCGCTTCGACATGTCGCCAAGAATAGAGCATTGTGCTCCGACCGAACAGACGAAACGGAGGGGCGACGCAGATCGTTGCGTTCCGCTACCTCTCTCAGCACCGCCGGAACCCGCCAGCCATCAACGGTGTGGGTGTCTACGGTTGTTTCGCTTCTACGGTTGTTTCGCTGCGGCGCAGGCGGCACCGTGCGCAGCTTCCTCCTGATGCGGGCTGACGTAGCACTCACGGCCAAATAGCGACGCAATGACGTCCACTACCGCGCGGTTCTCTCGCACTGCATTACCACTGGCAACAACGCGCCGAATACCAGCGTGGTCAACCCGACGGAACATGTCCGCTAGTTCCTGGACCATTCCTTCGACAAAGGCCCGAGTCAGATTGCTCACCGTAAGATTGCTGGCCGAAATACCACTTACGCTTCCACGGTGGCTCGGATTGGCACGCGTCCCGTGGAACGTCGCGTCGACTGACAATCCCGCGGTCGCAGGCGCTGCTTCAGCCGCCATCCGGTTCATTCGCTCGTATAGGTGCGCATCAGTCAGCTCGACTCCCGCGAATTCGCGCACGACTTCCTGGTAGAAGCGGCGCAGATACGCGTACGACCAGCCGCCGCAGAGGCTGGCTCCCACAAGAATGGGACCGCCCCGCAACATCGGGCGCGTCTCGAAACCCTCTACCCAGATCACCTCCGACTGCGGAACGGAGATCTGGCCGCCGGTACCCAGATTAACGACCGCCGTATCCCGGGCGAGTCCGGCCGCACCTGCCACACTTGCTTGGTTGTCACCCACCGGCACGTAGACGGTCACCTTCGGCGGCAGGCCCAGCGACCGGGCAATCTCGGACTGCAGATCGCCTAACGCTGACACAGAAGGACGAATGGGCGGCAGCACGGCGACCGGTACTCCCAGGCGTTGCACCCCATCCCAGTCCCATTGGCCGGCCGCAAGATCAAACAAGCCCCAGCTGGCTGCCTGTGTCGGGTCGGTCGCCATAACACCCGTCAAACACGCCGCCACGTAGTCGGCAATCGTCAGCGCCACAACACCTCCAGGAAGGCCGCCGTTTCGAACGAGATAGTGTAGTGTTGCTCCACCATAACCTGCATGCAGGCCGCACCCCGTTCGTTTCTCGCGTGCGTCGCCAACTCGGCACCGCGCGTCGTCCAGACAACCGGCTTGTCCCGGCGAGAGCACACGTCGATCTCGCCAGGTAATCAAGTTGGTGACTGGTTGCAGATCCACACCCACCAACAGCAAGCCG
>Ga0233425_10004482_pt1 | contig 23389 bp, 18 predicted proteins | sample Watercolumn_Towu_2_FD_181712 | JGI IMG/M metagenome (GOLD analysis project Ga0233425, IMG submission 181712) | Freshwater microbial communities from Lake Towuti, South Sulawesi, Indonesia - Watercolumn_Towuti2014_140_MG | ecosystem: Environmental > Aquatic > Freshwater > Lake | place... | reverse complement strand
TGGCGAAACAGAAGGGGATCAAGCACGGCGATCTGGTGAACGTGCGCTCCACGCGCGGGCAGATCACGCTCCGCGCGGTCGTCACGCCGCGGCTGAAGGCATTCCAATTGGCCGACCGGCTGGTCGAGCAAGTGGCGCTCGTCGGGCACTTCGGCTCCGCCGGCGCGGCCGCTGGACCGAGCATCAACTCGCTCGTACCGGCGGTCTGCGATCCGAACAGTATGACGCCCGAGTACAAGGCGTTCTTGTGCGACGTGGAGAAGGCCGGCTCGTAGCGTGGGGCAGGTTGCCAACCTGCCGTGAACGTTTCAGGCAGGTTGGCAACCTGCCCCACGTTACGCGCCGCACTCCAAAGCTACCGCAAAGCCGCCCAGAGCGTCGGGATCGTCTGCCGGTGGTCGCCGCGGAAGTAGAAACTCTCGCCGCCGTCGGCCACGGTGCGGGCGAGGATCGTCTTCCAGGGGCGATAGTAATACTGGGCGTGTTCCTTCGTCGGCGGACCGGCCCGCCAGCCGTCGGGCAGCGAGACCAGATCGAACAGCGCGGTCGTGAAGCGCCGGATTTCTTCGCCCCGCTGCCGCGCGACGTTGCGGGCCATCGACAGGGCCTTTAGGTAGACCTCCGGCCCCGTGACGGCCGTGCCGATGTTGAGGAACACGCCCCCTTCCAAATCCTGCACGTTGTGGGCGAACATGAGGAAGTCGGTGTAGCTTGCCGCGCCCCAGGCCGCGCCGTCGCAATTGGCGTGCGCGTGGATGATGTCGCTGCCGACGCTCACGTGCGAGGTGACCGGCACGCCCGTCCGCCATCCGGCCGCGGCCAGACTCAACGCGCGGTGCGGCGCCCGCTCGGTTTCCAACGTCCGGCCGATTGCCTCGCCGATCCCTTCGCCGGCCGCCGCGGCCGCCGCGACAATCTCGTTGAGCCGGCTCGTCTGCTGCCACAGGCCGAACTGCCCGGCGCGAATCCAGCGCGCTACGCTCTCGCTCGTGCCGCCGAAGCTGGCCAGCTCGAAGTCGTGGATCATGCCCGCGCCGTTCGTGGCCAGGTGCGTCACGATCCGCCGCTCCACCAGATCGACCAGGAACCGCGACAGGCCGAGCTTGATCGGATGGGCGCCCATCATCAGGATCACCGGCCGGCCGCTGCGTCGCGCGGCGGTGATGCGTTCGACCAGTTGGCCAAACTCCGGATGCACGAAAGGCGCGGCCGGCGCCGCTAGCGGCAGGCAATCGGCCGCGCAGATATCGTGCCCGCGCTCGGCCAGGTCGCGGAGTTCGATGGGCGTGCGGTCGAAGAGCGGATAGCGGGTCATGGGGACTTGGATAGCCTCACTTCGCCGAACGTCATGAAGACCAGTGCCGATCCGGCGGGTCCGCGATAACCGCCCTGAGCCTGGCACAACATGCAAGCCAGCGCCGTGAACTCCCAGCACTGCTGCTCGGGACAATCGAGTTTGCGGGTCGTCAGCAGTCGGATCCCATGCTTCTCGCCGAAAGCCAGCAGGCGCTTGGCGTGTTCCGCCAGCGGCGCCGCAACCGACGGATGGTCCCAGCCCCAAAGCCAAGTGCCGTCCTCGGAGTTGTAAGTGCCGATTATCTGAACCGGCGCAGTTGCGCGGATACGCTTGGGAGTTGTGAAGACAATAGTGCCTTCGTCCTGATCTACACTCCAGTCGGCCTCGTCGAGCCGCCATGTGCCGGCATGAGCAGTGGTCTTTGCCTGCAACTCGGCCACGGCCCGTTTAGTCAGTTGGGCGAAGGTCATGCGTTGAACCGGCTGGCGACTGTGGCTGTCGTCATTCTTGGCGGGGGGACGCATAGGCTCTCCCTCCATCTGCAATGCCGAGGATTGCTCACGTCAGGACTTCCACGCGAACGTCGGGGAATGCTCCCAACCGATCGTCGTTTGTCAAGAACACGCTACATCCGGCCTCGATCGCCGCGGCCAAATGCAGGGCGTCCGCCGTTCTCAGACGATGTTTCGCGCGAATCACGGTTGCCCTGTCGCACACAGTTGCGGTTAGCGGGGCCACACGGTCGACCAACTCGTCTGAAGAACTCGTCGTATTGCGACAATGTGGCCAAGTCGCCGGTTCCAATCGGGCCGATTCGGCATTCCAGCCGCGTTAGATCACTGACCACGAGTGGCTCGCCCGCCGCAACCAATGCGCTAACGCGTGCCGAGGCACGCCTTCCAAAGCCGGCCGGTTGTTCGACAAGGTAGATTACGATATTTGAATCCAGATAGGCGGACATGGCAGCTACTCCCGCGAGCTACGGGCCTGATCCCGGATTCGCTCTAGTTCTGCCTGTCGCTCATCCCATTCGTCGCGCATCGCCCGAATGTCGGCGTCGATCTGTTCTTTGGTTCTTCCGCGCAAGCCCAATGCTTCGCGCTCGGCCCAGATGCGCTCGAGGACGGCGAGCACATCCTTCTTCCTCTTTGGCTGCGGCGGTGCCGCAGCCGGTTGCACCGTGACCTCGACCTCGCCCGGCGGCAAAGCGATGGGTTGGCTGAGTTCCAGCGAACCGTCCGGCCGCACGATGCCGTGGACTGTTACAGGAGTCGCATTCATAGGACACGCCCCACAAGTGGACGAACATCGCCGACCTGGGATTCAATGTGCAACGTTTCCACGCATTGCCTCTCTTTTGCCATTCTAGCCGCCGGACGGCTTCGTCGGCAAGCTACTTCGGCAGATCGTCGCTGAACGTGTTGACGGCTTGCACGGTGGTTTTGTCCCGGCCGACGAGGATTTTGCAGACGTCCCACACCGGGCCCTTCTTTCCACCCGCGCCGCCGCGGGGGATGTTGAACGTACTGAGTTCGCCGGTGTGGCGGTAGACCTTTACTTCGGCCGCCGACTTGTCGGCCAGCGTCGCGTCGCCTTTCTGGCCGGTGTTCGCGTGGTCGGCCACGCGGACCGCATAGGCCCCGGAGCCGCCGCGGATGGTGATCGTCTCGGGCCCGAAGCCATCCTTGTTGTCGACGTCGAGGTTCGCCGGGCCTTCCGCCTTGTTGAGATACGAAACGTGGATGCCCTGGTTCCCCTGGCCAAAGAGATGCAAGTCCAAGTCTTTGGGGAAGTCGTTCCAGGTGAGGACCACGCGGATTTCGCCCGGGTTGAGCCGCGGATTGGCCACCACGCGGAGCGGCCCGAGGCGCGAGACCTTCTGCGGGAGGAACTTGCCGCCGGCGTGGATCTCGACTTCGCCGTCGGGCACGTCGCCGATAGTGAATGTTCCGTTGGCGTCGGTCGTGGCAGTGAAGGACTGGCCGCCGACTTCCACTGTCACCAACTGATTGGCGATCGGTTTGCCGGTCAAAGCGTCGATCAGTTGCTTGCGGAGGGGGAACGTGCGTTTCAGCGGCACCTCGATCAGTTCGCCGTCTTTGGCGATCGCGCGGTTAATGGTATTCGAGCCAAAGCCCGCCTTCGTGCCGGTGGCGGCCAACAGGCCGGCGGGAACGTCGCGGAGCAGGACTTCGCCCTTGGCGTCGGTCGTGCCGCGCTTGCCGCCGCCGTCGACGGCCGCGCCGGCAACGGGCCTCTTATCGGGATCGACGACCCGTACGCGCACGTCGACCAGCGGGCTGAGCGCGACGGCGATATCGTTCTCGCCGCCCCCGAGCGTGCGGCTGGCGCTGCCCGGCGAGTGCCGCGTCTTGGTAACGTCGAGCTGTGCGAATCCCGGCGGCATCCCGGTACACGCGAACTGGCCCTTGGCGTCCGACACGCCCTGAAACTTGACCGGCCCGACGCTCCCCTGGATGGCCGCATTGGCGATCGGCGTCTTCTGGTCCGCGGTCTGGACGACCCTCACCATGATGTTGGCAGTGCCCGCGACGGGCACGTTCAACGGTCCATTCTGCCCGGACTTGAGGCTGATCGGCTTGAGTTGTACCGGCGCGAAACCCGACGGTCCTTCGACGCCGATGACCGCCTCGCCCGGCGGCAGCCCCTTCAGTTGCAGGTTTCCGTTGGCGTCGGTGCGGCCCGTGTGCTTGGTCACCTCCTTGTTCTTATCGGACACGGCGACGTTGACGGCCGCATTCGGCACGGGCAGGCTCAGCGGCTTGGCCAGCCCCGGAACGTTCTTTTCGGTCAACGGGCAGACCGTGTTGATGGTCACGCTGGCCGCGCGGATCAATGGGGCTTCCACCGGGGTCTTGTCGCCGGGTGTGGTTTCGAGCTTCGTGGGGCAATAGTCCTCGGCCGCGATGTCGATCTGCACCGGCCGGGCGGGAATGTGCTCGAACAGGGCCAGGCCGGCGTCGTTGCTCGCGGCCTCCTTGTCGATCCCCTTCCCGGCAATCTTCACCCGCGCGTTGGCCACGGGCAGTTTCTTCGCCGGATCGGCCGCGTCGATCACCTGCACGGCCAGCGTCGCGTCGCGCGACAGGGCGATGTTCAGTTCGGTGTTGCCGGCCGAGAGCGACTTCGTCTCGCGGAAGCTGCCGTACTTATCGGCCTTTACCTCGATCCCCAGCGGCTGGCCCGAGCGGATGCCCGACCGCGCATAGACACCCTTGGCGTCGGTCTTGACGTCGAACTTGCTGTCGCCCGCGGTCAGCACAATCGGCACGTCGCGGAGCGGCTGCTGGGTGTTTTCGTCGGTGACGATGCCGCTGAGCGTTGCATCGCCGGTAAGCACGATGTCGGGTAATGGCGTGTCCTTGTCGGCTTGCACCTCGGGCACGGCGACTTCGCTGGCCGCGTATCCCGACTGCGAGACGTTCAACTTCTGCGCCGCGCCGCCGCGGACGCCGACGATCGTGAACTTGCCCGCGGCGTCGGTCGTCGCCGAGAGACTCGTCCCTTGCACGGCGACCGTGGCGCCGGCAACCGGCTGCGTGGAGGCCGCGTCGATCACCCGGCCGCTGAGGCCCGCGCCGCCGGTCAAGTCAACGTCGAGCGTTTTCTCCTGACCGACGGCCAAGTCAACACTCTGTTCCGCGCGCGCGAACCCGGGGGCCGAGACCGCAATCGCGTGTTTGCCGCTTCGCATGCCCTCCAAGCGGCAGCGGCCTTGCTCGTCGGTCTCGGCGGGGTTGTCGCTGTCGTTCAGCACGACCTTCGCCCCGGCGACCGGCGTCTGGTTGGCCTTGTTGCGGACCTGGACCAGAATCAGCGTGCCGCCCGAGAGCTTCACGACCAGCGGTTCCTGGCCGCGGGCCCAATCGACGGTCTGCTTGCGGTAGCCGTCGGCCTCGACATCGAACTTGACTGCGGCTTCTTCCACCGCGAGGAAGTCGAAGCGGCCGTCGGCGCCCGTCAGCAGCGGCGCCACGCCGGGCACGCCGATCGAGACCTTGGCATTGGCGATCGGTTGCCCGTTGATGGCGTCGACGACCAGCCCGCCGGGCGCGGTGGCCGACACCAGCGCCAGATCGACCCACGTCTCCTCCTCGGCCTTGACCTCCAGCGGAAAGACCTTGGCGTCGAACCCCTCGGCCAGGACGCGGACTTTCTCGTTGCCGGGCGACAACTGTTCCAGGCGGAAGACTCCCTTATCGTCGGTCTTTACCGCGCGGTCGAAACCCACCAGGCTCACAGTCGCACCGGCGACCGGTTTCTTCGTGGCCACGTTCATCGCACGGCCGGCGGCCACCGCCACGCCTTGCAGGGAGATGTCCAGCGGCGTTTCTTGATGGGGATCGAGCGCGACCTCCTCGGCCCATCCGGCGAAGCCGGCGGCAGAGGCCTCGATGGGCAGCGCCGTGCCGGGCAGATCGGCCAGACGGAAGCGGCCCTGTTCGTCGGTCGTGGCGGCGGCCCCCGTCTTGGCAACCGCGATCTTCGCGTTGGCAATGGGGATTTGAGCCCCCTTCCTGAGAATCCGGCCGACGAGCGCGGCGCTGCCCGGCATCTTCACCAGCAGCGGCTTGTCGCCGCGCGACCAGGCGACGGTCTGCCGCCGGTATCCGGCCGCCTCGAAACGAAGTTGCGCCGCGGCGCCTTCGACCGTGGGCACGACGAAGCGGCCGTTCGCTCCGCTCCGCACGGGTTTGCCGCCCGCGCCCTCGGCGACGATCCGCACGTCGGCCAGCGGTTGCCCATGGAGCGCATCGACGACCTGCCCGCGCGGCAAGACGGCCGCGGTGAGCACGACTTCGACCTTGTTCTCCGCCCAGCGCGCGACCGTCACTTTGGTCTTCTTGCTGTCGTACAGGTCGGCCGTCACGCGGATTTCGGCGTCGCCCGCGGGCAGGCGGTCGAGGCGGAACGTGCCGTCCTCGTCGGCCTTCAATGTCCGGTCGCTGCCGACCAGGGCGATCTCCGCACCGGCGACCGGGCTGCCGTCGGCCGCGTCGACGACCTTGCCGGCCAGCACGGCCGCGGGCCGGCTGAGCCACGCATACGCGCCGACCGCAGCCACCAAGAGCAATGCCGCCAGCGCCGCGGCCGTCTTCTTCCAAGGAAAGACCATGCCGCGGTGGCAACTCGGGCACACCGGTTTGCCGCCCGAAGGGATCACGCACAGCGCCCGGCAGTTCTCCTTGGGACAGATGGCCGGTCGGCCGGGCCCCTGGTCCTGCCGCTGATAGCCCCAGCACCACACCAGCCGCGGCTTGCCCTGCGCGTCTTTGTACTCGATCAAGTGGCTGCCCACGCCGGCCCGCAGCGGCTGGGCCGCGAGCCGCCGGAAGTCGCTCAACAGCAGGCGATGCAGCGTCTCTTCGGTCCGCGTTTGCGGGCGCACTGTTTCCAGGGTGCGGCCCAGCGTCTCCAGTTCTTCCTTCAACGGGCCGCGGAGCCGCTCGGGCGTTGCCGGGCGGCAGGCCGTGGCTTCCAAACGGCCGCCGTGCCCGTCCCCGACGAAGAAATCGACCCCCTCGTAGCTCCACAACGGCTCGGCGGCGAAGCGGCCCAGCCAGCGGCCCACAGTCTTGCCGTTCGCATTGGCGCGGTCGAGCATCGGCAGCCCGGGCTCGAGCGCGATGGGGCCGAAATCACGGGCGTTGTCGGCCAGATCGACGCGGGCAATGCGCTGAATCATGGCGCTCTCTCCAGGCGTATCATCAATCCACACAACGTCTTAACGCATGGATGCGGGGGTTGTCAATCCCCTAGGAGGCCCGCGGCCGCGCCGATCAGTTTTCAGCAGGTTGGGACGGCAGTTGCACTGCCGCCCCCGGAATTGCCGGCTTTCTTGGGGGTGGCAGTACAACTGCCACCCCAACAAGCATGTCCTGGAAAGGCCGACCTACGGAGACGCGATGTCCCGCGCATCAATCTATTCGTGTCCGCGGCCGGAGTTTGGGGCCGCGCGCCGCGAGCGTCAAGGGGATAGGTGCATGTTTTCGGCCAACATCCTTGCGACAATAGAACGCCTTTCGGCCGAAAAATGGACCAGTTCCCGGACTCTGATTGTCGCCCGATTCGACGAAGTGTGATAGGATAACAGCGCGCTGCTTGCCGCCCGGATTCCCTGCCTCGGCCCGGCATAACGCCTTTGTAGCCCGCCGCCGCTTGCATCCCGCCACTCCACCCGCCGCTGCTTCCCGCAAGGAGGAGAGCATGACCGTTCGTCGTACGCCGTTGGTTTCCTTTGCCCTGTTGTGTGCCGGTTGGCTTGGCAGCGCGGCCTTGGCGGCCGATTGGCCGCAGTGGGGCGGCCACGACGACCGCAACCTGGTCAGCGGCGAGAAGGGACTGCCCGCATCGTTCGAGCCCGGAAAGAAGCGGACCGACGGCGGCGGCATCGATATGGCCACGACCGAGAACGTGCGCTGGACGGCCCGCCTCGGCTCGGCCGCCTACGGCAATCCGACGGTGGCCAACGGCCGGGTGTTCGTCGGCACCGACGACGTGACCGTGGCCGAAGACCCGCGGTTCAAACGGACCAAGGGCGGAATCGTCAAGTGCTTCGACGAGGCGACCGGCAAGTTGCTCTGGCAACTGGTCGTGCCGGTCCGCGATCAACTGCCCAAGGGGAGCCACTTCAGCCATCAACACCTGGGCATCTGCTCGTCACCGACGATCGAGGGCGACCGGGCCTACGTGGTGAGTTGCGCGGGCGAGGTGTTGTGTCTCGACGTCCGCGGCCAGGCCAACGGCAACGACGGGCCGTTCACCGACGAAGGCCGCTACATGGTCGCCCGCGGCGAGAAGCCCGTCGAACTGACGCCGACCGACGGCGACATCATCTGGCGCGTCGACCTGATCGACGATTTGGGCGTGCGCCCGCACGACGCCGCCAGTTGCTCGATCCTCATCCACGGCGACTTGCTCTACCTGGGCACCTCCAACGGCGTCGACGCCTCGCACGAGAAGATCGTCGCCCCCGACGCCCCGGCGTTCATCGCGCTGGACAAACGCACGGGCCGGCTGGCGGCCGTCGAGAAGGAAGGGCTCAGTGCGCGGCAGTTCCACGCCCAATGGTCGTCCCCTTCGCTGGGCAAGGTAAACGGCAAGACGCTGATCTTCCTCGGCGGCGGCGACGGCATCTGCTACGCCTTCGAGGCCCTTTCGAGCGTGCCGGCCGAGCCCGTCGCGCTCAAGAAGGTCTGGTCCTACGACTGCAATCCGCCGCACTACCGGCTCCGCGACGGCAAGCCGATCCGCTACATGGCGGGCGACAAGCGGAAGGGGAACAGCCCGAACCGCAACGACGGCACGTACGTCGGCCCCAGCGACATCATCGCCACGCCGGTGTTCCACAACAACCGCGTCTACGTGGCCATCGGCCAGGATCCCGAGCACGGCCGCGGACGCGGGATGTTCCACTGCATCGACGCCACGAAGACCGGCGACATCACCGAGAGCGGCCGGATCTGGACCTACGACGGCATGGACCGCAGCATCTCGACGGCCGCCGTGGCCGACGGACTGGTCTACGTGCCCGACATCGCCGGCCGGCTGCACTGCCTCGACGCCGACACGGGCAAGTGCTACTGGATCGAAGACACGCAGGCCCAGACCTGGGGCGGCCCGCTGCTGGCCGACGGCCGCTTGTACTTCGGCAACCAGAAGGAGTTCTTCATCATGGCCACCGGCAAGGAAGCCAAGATCCTCAGCCGCGTCCGCCTCGGCTCGCCCGTCTACAGCACCCCCATCGCCGCCAACGGCGTGGTCTACGTGGCATCGAACCATTACCTGTGGGCGTTGCAGCAAGGCGCGAAGAAGTAGCAGGCATACTCCGTGTATAGCGGCCGCGAAGTCGAGGTGGCGGCGATTGAACCGTCTAGACGTCAACGGTTGGTCCGGCGGTCGCGGCACCGTGTCTTTGTCGAGTCGGTTGAACCACCGTTCAGCTTACCACCCTCGCAAGGCCTACAGCAGCAAGCGGCGACCTGCGCTGCCGCCGTGCCTTGTTGGCCAGAGCCAAGCTCGGCGACTCTCACTCACTCCTGCTGACCACAGACGTTCCGGGTATCGAAAACCAGTCCTCAGGAAAGGCAGTAGGTACAGGCGGCAAGCCGATCTTCTCTACAACAGGTACCCAGACCTTGTCAGGAACGTCTTCGGCATACCAACTGAATTGTCTAATGGTCGGATGCTTAATAATGCGATCGACGTCTTCTGAAGTCACGTTGATCTTCCTGTTCAACTTCAAATGCTGCAAGTTCGGAGCCTCGAGCAACTGTCGAAGCGATAGCAAGCCTCGCATTTGCCCCACACTTGCGTACTCCAGTCTCGACAGGGGTAAGAACGACGGCAGGTGCGTCACATGGGGCAATCCGTACAAGTCGATATACCGAAGACTGACCATCTCTGGTATGATCGAAAGATCACGAAGCCCTCGGACTTGGTTGACTGCCAAGTATCGAAGCCTCGTCGCCCCCCTTGCTATTTGCAGATCAGGCGCGGAACCGCCGCGGATATCCAACCACCACAACTGCTTCAGCCGGGCCAGGAACCCCGGGGGAACAACGACGTTCCACAGGATGAGTCGTTCGACAGAAGCCAGCCATTCATAGTCAGCATCAACGATCTCGGCATGATCAAGCCAGAACCCGTTGTTACTTCTCGTCTTGGCCACGCTCCGTGCCGAATCCCGCTTCTTCGTCATTGTCGAGTCCGTCTATTCCACCCAACAAAGTTCTAATCACACGAATAGTCCGCCAGAGGAAAGAAATGCGCTGATCTGGTAGCGCTGACAATTGCTTGCCATCGATTCTACTTCTGTGTGGGGAGCACGACAACTTCGGTGCGGCCCCACTCTCACACATTCCTGTACCTCTAAGTCACAACACTAGCTGCCAATCATCGCCCCGCCGGATAGACCCGCGTGGTGGCGATTGTAGTCTGCGCTACTTCCACTCCTCCGGCAGGAAGTCGCGGACCAACTCGAGCAGCCCGAGTTCGACCAATTCCTCTTCGATCCGGTCGGGCGTGGGCGCGTCGAGGCCGCGGGCGATCTCGGCGAGGAGCACGTCGGCGAATTGCTCGCGGGCGCGGTGGAGTTTCTGCCGCACGGCGTCCGCCCGCATGGGCTTGCCGGTCTTCTCCGAGAGCCGGGCGGCCAGTTGTTCGGACGAGTCGTCGGGGTGGTCGGCCCGCATGCGCAAGAGCGTATAGGCCACGCTGCCGGCCCGCTTCCGCTCTTCCTGTTGCAGGGCGTTCCACGCCAGGTCGAGCACGCTGCGGCGCCACGCGGCGAGCCACGATTGCTCGTCGCTCTCGTCGGCGGCGACGCCCAGGTTGGCCACATCGACATCGACGGGCCGCCGCCGCTTCTGCTTGGCCCAGTGGTTGCGGACCATGTTCCGCACGGCCACTTTCAACAGGTCGCGGAAGCGGCCCCGTGCGGGATCGGCCCCGGCGAAATCGCCCCCCAACAGCCGCATCACCATGTCCTGGGCCAGGTCGTCGGCCTCGGCGTCGTTGCGCACGAGCGCTCCCACGTAGCGCCGCACGGCCGCCGCGTAGCGGAGCACCAGGGCGTTGCGGGCCTCGCCCGAGGTGGTCGTCGAACCGCCGTGGGCCTGCTGCAACAGAGTCCAGCGGGTAGAGATCGCTTCGATCCGTGAAGGGGGGCCGTGGGATTCGGTCATGTCAGCGGCTATCCGAAAACGGGGACAGGCACCCTATATGTTGTGGTCGAGCAGCGGTTCTTCTGCTATCTCCGGGAGCCAGTCCCCGTTCTCGGATAGCCTCAGTCCATGAGCCGTTCGGGTAACTTGCTCAGGCCGCGGACGAGAACCTGCTGGATCGACTCCCAGGCGACCGCGGCCAGCGTGTAGCGGCCGTCGGCCTCCTTGACGGCGAACACCGCGTGCGTGCTCTGCGAGAGCTTCGCCACGAAGCGCTCGGGATGCAGTGCCTCGCCGTTGGCCAAGCGCAACTCCACGCTGCCGTCGGCCGGCTTCTGCGCCCAGAGCCGCGCGACCAGGTCGGGCAGCGGATGCTCTGCCGGGCGGGGACGCCCGAGGGCCGCTTCCTCGTCCGCCGAGCCGAAATCGACTTGCGGGCGGCGGACAAAGGAGTCGGCCGTGCCGTTGGCGTGGCCGGCCACAATGCCCTCGCCGGTTTCCTCGCCTTCGGAAACGTCGTCGTACATGGGAATGCGGAAGCGGGAGCCGCACTCGGGGCACTCGCCCGGCTTCCCCTGCAGGCTGGCCGGCCCGTGCAGGCGGTGCCCGTTCGGGCAGAGGAACTCGATGGTCTCCTCGGCGGCCGGCGCGGGTACGGGCTTTGGCGCGGCCGGAGCGGCAGCCGGCGCAACGGCCGGCGGGGCCGCCGAATCGCTCAAGGTGGCACGCCCCACGTCGGAACTGCTCGACGACGCGGGTGCGGTTCCGGCCTCCGACGGGTCGGGAATGCGGAACCGCGCGCCGCAACGCGGACACTTTGCCGCCCGCCCCGCCTGTTCGTCCGGACAGTGGATCCGGTGTCCGTTAGGACACTGGAATTCGATCACGTTGCATCCCCCCGAAGGTGCGGAACCTTGCAGTGTGCATCGCTGCTTTCGATCCTACCTTATTACTACAAATGATACAACAAAAACTCGCACTTCTTGTGGGGGGTATTGGCTGGATTGGAGCGTTCTGTTGGGGCAACCGTCCAACTGCCGCCCCAAGAGATGTTTACGCTTGACACCGGCAAACCGTGTGCGAAACTAGGAGCAACGCCTTGCTTGTCTGCAATTTCTACGAGTCGCCGCATGCCGATTCACGTTGTTTGTCCGGGTTGCCGCAAAGCCTTCAACGTCAGCGACAAGTTCGCCGGCCAGACCGGCGCTTGCCCGAAGTGCAAGGGCAAGATCACCGTGCCGGCCAAGGACGAAGAAGTCAAGGTCCACGGCGGCCAGCAGTTCGTCTCGGGCGGCCGGAGCGTGACCGGGCAACTGCTGCTGAAGCCCATCTCGCGCCGCATCACGCGCTGGGACGCGAAGAAGGCCCTGATCGTCGGCGGCGCGGTCGTCGGCACGTTGCTGGCCACCTTGATCGGCCGCTGGACCAACTTGCTCGGCGACGGCGGGCCGCTCCACGGCTTCTTGTTCTGCGGCCTGGGGCTGCTGGTGATCTCGCCGCCGCTGAGTTTCGCCGCCTACACGTTCCTCCGCGACGACGAAATGGAGCCGTTTCCGACCAAGGAACTCTACATCCGCTGCGCCAGTTGCGCGGGCGCCTACGTCGTCCTGTGGGGCGCGTTCGCCTACGTGGCCGGGCAGGGGTTGCTCTCGGGTGAAGCGATCACCTGGCTGGTGGCCGCGCCGCCGTTCTTCGTCCTCGGCACGCTGGCCGCCAACGTGGCCCTCGAATTGGAGTACGGCAACGCCTTCTTCCACTACTCGTTCTACTTGCTGGTGACGATGGCGTTGCGTTGGGTGGCCGGCCTGAAGTGGGTGTGGGACCAAGCGGGGATGCAATGACGCCCGCGATCCGCGACATCCCCGAAGTGGTCGCGCTCGATGCCCGGCGGCACCTCCTTCGCATCCCGCCCGAAACCGACGTGCCGCTGACCGACCGCGTGCGGCAACTCATCGACACGGCCGAGTTCCGCCGCCTGGCGCGGATCAGCCAACTCGGGCTGGTGTCGTTGGTCTATCCGGCCGCGCTGCACACGCGCTTCGAGCACAGCCTGGGCGTCTACCGGCTCGCGCTCTTGTATCTCAAGCAGCTTTCCTACGACGAGCGGTTCGTCGCCGTGATCCGGCCGGAAGACGCTGAGTTGTTCCTGGTCGCGGCGCTGCTGCACGACCTGGGGCACTGGCCGTTCTGCCATCCGATCGAAGACATCCGCCTGCCGAGCGTGCCGAGCCACGAGCTGTTCGCCAACAGCTTCCTGTTGGAGGGCGAGGTGGGCGACGTGCTGCGGCACGATTGGGACATCAATCCCCGCGACGTTGTCGCCCTGCTGAGCGAAAAGCCCCGCGACACGGCCGGCCGCATCCTCAAGAGCATGCTCTCCGGGCCGATCGACATCGACAAGATGGACTACCTCTACCGCGACAGCCTGCACGCCGGCGTCCCTTACGGCCGGCATTTCGACCAGCAGCGGCTGCTGGGGAGCCTCTGTCTGAACGAGGCGGGTGACGGCCTGGCCATTTCCGACAAAGGCCGCACCGCCGCCGAACTAATGGTCTTCGCGCGCTATGTCATGTTCAGCGAGGTCTATTGGCACCACGGCGTCCGCGCGGCCACGGCCATGCTCCAGCGGGCTTTTTATCTGCTGCACGGTTCGCTCGACCTCGACGCCCTGTTCCGCATGACGGAACAAGAGATGATCGCCGAATTGCGGCAGACCGCGGCCAACGGCCCGGCCGGCGAATTGCTCTTGGGGCTCTTCGGCCCCACGCGGCACCTCTACAAGCGGCTGGCGCAGTACAGCTTCCTCGAGCAGCGCGACCTCTACGAGCGGCTCGCACGGCGGCCGTATCCTTGGCTGACCGCCTGCGCCGAGCAGTTCGCCGGCATCTTGAGCACGGCGCTCGGTCGCGTCGTCGCGCCGACCGAAATCCTCTTCGACGCCCCGCCGGTCGCGCGCGAAGTCGAGTTCAACGTGGAAATCCATTTCCCGAAAGAGCGTTGCTACCGTCCGCTCGGACAGGTTTCGCCGGTCGTCTGGACGCTGGCCAAAGAGCAGTTCGACGACTACGTGAAGCGCGTCCGCATCTTCGCCCACCCCCGCCTCGTGAACGACTTGCGGCGTCTACCGAACCTGCCGCAGTTGGTGGATGGGGCGATCACGCGGACGGAGTGAAGGATGCGGAAGCCCGTGTCCCAGGGCGATGCGCTGGGCTGAGCGAACAGATGGGCCTTCGGCCCGCGGGTCGCTCAACGGGAATTCGGCCCTATCCGGGCAAGCTTCTCCCGCAGAAACGCCGCGCAGGGGCGGATTTGGGATTCGCTCAGGCCATGCAGCAAGAGCGGCCCGCGGTAGCCGGAGGAGTAGAGCAGGGCGAGGTAGCGGTCGTAGTCGAGCTTGCCGCGGCCGGCGGCCTCGTGGCCGGCGTCGCCGTCGCGCGTGAGGTCTTTGGCGTGGGCCAAGACGATGTTTTTGCCGAGCAACTCGAAGGCCTTGTCGAGAATCTCGCGCATGCGGGGCAACTCGCCGGCGTGAAAGATGTTGGCCGCGTCGATGGTCACCTTCAGGTGCGGCGAGCGGACTTCGTCCAGTAGGCGGCGGGCCTTTTGGGCCGAATCGACGACGTTGTTCACTTCGGGCTCGAAGGCCAACACCACCTTGGACTCCTTGGCGATGTCGGCCGCCTCGCGCATCGTGGCCAGCATGTCGCGCCAGGCCTCGGGCGTATCGTTCTCCGCGTGGCGGCGCCACATGTTGTCGCGGTCGCGCGTGCCCGAGCAGAGATGAACCTTCGCGGTGCCCATCGCCGCACACGCGGCGGCCAAGACCTTCAGCCGCCGCAAGCCCGCGCGGCGCTGCTCGGCGTCGGGATGGCTCATGTTGAAGGTGCCCTGCACGGCGGCGACCGTGATGCCGCGTTTCGCCGCCTCGCGGCAAATGCGGGCCGAAAGCTCGGCCGAAATCTCATCGGGCATGTCCGGCCCGCCGAGGCAACCCAGGCTCACCTGCATGACGTCCAGCCCGGCCTCCTTCAGGGCGTCGAGCCGCGCCTCGAACGTCGGCCGCGAGATCGTGCCCAACAACAGCCCGATCTGCATCGGCAGGGCTGGCTTCTCGACCTGCTTGTCTTCGGCCGGTTCAGCCGCCAGGAGTCTGCTTGCCCACGTCGTGCCGATTGCCGCCGCGCCGGCCGTTTCGAGCCATTGCCGCCGCGTGTAACGGTTCTTGCCTCTGGGAATTGGATCGAGCATGAAACACCTCGATATACGCGTTATGGACGAGCGACCGGCACCAGGCAACCGCGTTCACTTCGCCCCGGATCTCCCGACGGACCGTGGCATGCTTTGCGGCGGCAGGCACTTGTGGTCTTGCTTCAGCTTCACGCGCGCGGCGATGAGGCGTTTCATTTCCTCGGCCCTGTCCGGTTCTTCAGAGAGCCCGGCCTCTCCGTGGCATTTCTCGATCGCCCACTTCAACGCCTCGAGTTGCAGTTCCAACAGTGTCTTGCCCTTTCGCTCGCGCCACCAATCTTCAATCCCCTTCTTCTTCTCCTTGGTGACTTGCTCGCCGACGGCGCCGTGGATTCGCGGGACGAACAGGTAGGCATGGGAGCGCTCCTTGCTCATCGGAGACATGTGTCGGCCGTAGACCTCGATATGGCACGCGACGATTTCCAGGCAGACCTCGCCCACGCACGAATTGCCGGCGTACGAATCCGACTGCCACGTCAGCGAGTAGCGGGGATCGGTAGAACCTTCGATCAGATAAGGCAAGGCATCTGCGCAGTGTTCATACAGTATTCGCCGATTCTTCTCAATGTGGTCTTGAGCTTCCCGATCGTAGTCCGGCGGAAACGCGGGCCGCTCTCCGTCCTTACCGCACTTGACCGGCTTGTTCGGACTGACGAGGCCTTCGACGAGTCTGTGGTAGTCGCGTTCTCTGCCCGTGGCCTCTTTCTCGTCCTTGGTCTGGCCCTCAATCGCGGCAACCATCCACGCCGTCAAGAGAATTGGGATTACGACGAGGCGCAATCGGAAACACCGCGCAGCAAATCTGCCCCGCTGCTTCGATGAGGATCGAGGTGCGATCATTTCGAGCACCGATTGTTTGACCGTCGCAGACATCGCGTTACGTCGCATCCCCTCAGCATGGAAAACGGACTGTATGCTGCCTTTCTAACGGAATCGCAATTCGTCTTCAATCCAACGGCCGCAACTCCACGTTGCGGAAGTAGATTTCGTTGCCTTCGTTTTGTAGCAGAATCCGGCCGGCCGCCGGGTAGGCGTCGAAGCACTCGTTGACCGCCACGCCGTTGATCTTGATCGTCACGCGGCTGCCGCGACAGACGCACTCGACCTTGGTCCATTGGCCCACGGGACTGGCGACGTCGTCCTTGCCGCGCGTGTCGAGCAACTCCTTGAAACCTGGTTCGTGCTTCGACCACCAGAACTGATGGCCGCTGTAGACGGTCTTCTTGCCGCCGGGCTTCCAGCGGGTCTTGCCGTCGGCGGCCAGTTCGGTCTCGCAGGTGATCGTGGCCGGCACGGGCTTACCGGCCGCGTCCTTGCCGCGAATGACGATCAGGTCGCCTTCGCAGCCTTGGGCCAACTGGCATTCGAGGCACGTCATCCAGGTGCCGCCGGCCGCGCCGTCCGGGCCGATGCCGTGCAGCAGCACGCCCGAGTTGCGGACGAACTTCGAGCCGTCGGTCCGCTTGCCCCACTTGTATTCGAGCGTGAGGCGATAGTCCTTGTAGGCCTTTTCGGTCGCCAGATAGCCGGCCCCTTCGCCCGAAATGCGGATCGCGCCGTCTTCGATCGAATAGACCTTGTGCGGATCGTCGCGCCCGCTGCCCTTGAGCCACGTGTAGAAACCGCTGAAATCCCGGCCGTTGAACAGCCGCACGGCCTCGCGCGGAACCGCGGGCTCTTCACTTGCCTTCTCTGCCGCAAGAGCGGAAACTGCCAAGGACGCCGCGAAGAACAAAAACAACATCGCGGCCGGAATGGACGTGCGTGCGAACATGGCTTCGTGCTCCCGCCGTTGGCGGTGCCATGCCCACGCTTGCCGTGGGCATGTAGCGAGTTCCCCGCGGCTCTCGACATGCCCACGGCAAGCGTGGGCATGGCACCGCAGACTACACGTTCCGCGCTTTGCGTTTGGCTTTGGGTTTCGCCGCTTTGGGCTTCTTTCCTTCGGGCGCCGTCTTGCCAGTGGCCGGGCTGAGCTTGTCGAGCACGCCCTGCAGGCGCTTGCGCGCGGCGACCGATGCTTCGTCCTTGGCGTCGGCGGCCACCGGCTTTTCGACGAACGGCGCATCGCTCATGTCGAGCAGTTCGCCGCTCTCGGTCAGCTTGAAGCCCTGCTCGCGGACGTACCACCGTGCGCCGAGTTGGACGAAAATCCAATCGCGCGGCTGGCCCTTCTCGCCGTGCAACTGCGGCGCGAAGCTGCGGCTGTCGAACGTCACGCCTTCGGGCATCTTGGCGCCGGCGACTTCGGCGAAGGTGGCGAAGAAGTCGCTGAAGTCGATCAGGTCGTTGGCCACGCGGCCGGCGGGCATCGTGCCTTTCCAGTTGGCGATCAGCGGCACACGGCTGCCTCCTTCGAGCATCGACCCCTTCTGGCCGTTGATCTTCCGCCCGCCGAGTAGCGAGCGGTCGGACCCGAACTTGGCCGTGCCGTTGTCGGCCGTGAAGACGATCAGCGTCTTCTCGCGCAGGCCGAGCTTGTCGAGCGCGGCGACGAGTTGGCCGACCTGCTTGTCGAGGTAGGCGACGTTGTCGTCATAGTAGTCCTTGGTCTCCGGCTTGCTGTCCGGCGTGCGGAGGATCGGGCCGTGGATCAGGTGCGTCGGATAGTAGAAGTAGAACGGTTTTTCGCGGTGCCGCTGGAAGAAGTCCAGGGCGAACTCCAGGCAGACGTCGGGGCAGTACACGTCCTTCTCGGTTTCGACCAGCTTGCCGTTCTTCGTGTAATTCGTTTTCCAATACCAGCCGCCGGCCGTAGGATCGGTGATCCACTCGTCGAAGCCCCAGTCGCCGGGCGTGTCGCCCATCTGCCGCCACTTGCCGGCCATGCCCGTGGCGTAGCCGGCCTGCTTGAGCGTGCGGGCCAGCGCGGGTTCGTCTTTGAACGACGGCAGGTGGGCCGTCTGATTCGTCACGCCGCCGGTGCGGAAGACGTAGCGGCCGGTATTGATCGTGCAGCGCGTCGGCCCGCACAACGGCGTCGAGTAGCACTGCGTGAAGCGCGTGCCCGTCTCGGCCAGCCGGTCGAGGTTCGGCGTCTTGCCCTTGAAGCGGTCCGAACCGTAGCAGCCGACGCCGTCGAGGCCGAAGTCGTCGGCCAGGATGAAGAGGACGTTGGGCTTCGGCGTCTCGGCGGCCTGCGGCACGGCACACGGAAGCAGCAGCGAGACGGCGGCGAACGCGACGAGAAGGGACTTCGCGGCAGTGTTCATGGGTCGGGCTCCGATGTAGGTGTGGGGCGAACGTACTTCTCACGCTCCGCGCGAGGACACCCTCACGCGGAGCGTGAGGAGTACGGGGAAACAGGGGACGGTCTCCCTATTCCCTCCGCGCCGCGAGCGTTCACTGGATGACCATTGTAATGTCCGAAAGAGCGGTGTCAAAACAAAACGCAATAGGGCCGCCGGGGTGCAAGTCCCCGGCGGCCCTTTCTCGTCGTAGTCGAAGCGTCGGCGGGCGCGGGCGGCCCGTCCTGCTGAAGGCAGGACTACTTGCACCCGCAGCAGCCCTTCTTGGCGGCCTTTTTCGCGACCTTCTTCTTGGCGACCTTCTTGACCGCCTTCTTCGCTGCTTTCTTCTTGGCCACAGCACATCCTCCCTTGAAAAGTTGGCGGCGAGGCCCGCACCGGCGAAATTCCTATGCCCAATGGCAACCGGTGGGCCGCGCCTCGATACTCGTTACGAGATAGTTGTAGCGTTTCCCGAAAATACGTCAACGGCTTCTTGGCGAATTCGCCGCGGGGCGCAATGTTGGGGCGACAGTTGTACTGTCGCCTCGGGGTGGCAGTGCAACTGCCACCCCAACGACGGCGAGTTCACCAGCGGTCGCGGCCGCTCATCGACTGCAGCATTGTGTAGCTGCCGTAGGCCAGATAGCCGAAGAACACCGCGGTAAGGATGCTCCGCCAGAGCACCGCGCCCACGGCCGCCATGACCGTGGCGGCCACGAACGAGAGGATCAGCGAGCCGCGCAGGCCGCGGCGGGGATCGGCCATCGCGAACACTTCGCGGGCGATATGCCCGCCGTCGAGCGGATAGATCGGCAGCAGGTTCACCAGACCCCAGTAGAAACACATCAAGAGCATGTCGTTGAGGAATTGCGCCACGCGAACGCGGGCAAGTCCCCGCACCACCGGCTGGATGCCAAACAGGCCATCGAACTCGACCCGCTCGCCGTTGCCGGAGGCGATCAACGCGATCACGATGGCCGCCGCCAGCAAGAACCCGGCCAGCGGCCCGGCGAAACTGATGGCGATGTTCCGCCAGCCGCTTATGCGCCGGCCGCGGCCCGACGACGGATCGTAGGAGGCCAATCCGCCCATGCCGTAGAGCACGATCCACGGGTAGAAGCCGTAGGCCCGCATGGTGACGGCGTGCCCCAGTTCGTGAACGAAAATGGCCGCGAACATGGCTACGACCCAAATCAGAATCGCCGGCGGGTCGGCGCCCCGCGCCCCCAAGAGCACCGCCACGAGCCAAAAGAGAGGATGCACGCGCACCGGGAACCCGAAGAACGAAAAGTTCAGGTCGTAGGATGTTCGTTCGGGTTCGCCGAGCATCGTACAATGCGCTCTGGTTTCGAGGACCGGAGCAGACTCCGGCTGTACTGGGGAATTGTAACACAACCGGCCGCCCGGGGGCAGGGCGTAGCGCGGCGGGCTCGTGGGGCAGGTTGCCAACCTGCCATTGTGCCGGCAGGTTGGCAACCTGCCCCACGACACGGCCGGGACGGCCGTGGCACACGAAAAGGCGCGTTTCATTGACCGCGAAAGCACGCCCGTGTAAGATCGGGCGGCGTGGAAGGGGTTTCTGCGGTCGCCTTGCCGACGCCGGCCGCCGCGGTTCCTTCCACAGATGGCATTCACCACACTGCACCGCGATCGGCCCGGGAGTATCGAGTCATGCGACTTGCTTGTTCCGCCGTTGTCGTCCTGTTGGGTTTGGCCGTTTGCGAGGCGCGGGCCGACGGCATGTTGTACAAGTTGCCCAAGGACGGCGCCTCGGCGACGTTCGAGTTCGACGCCGCGATCAAGATGGACGCCGACAAGCAAATGCGCATGAAGGGAACCATGCGCATGGCGTCAGTCGGTCGGACCACCGAGGACGGCCAGCCCTGCCGCTGGATCGAAGTGACCTTCGAGGCGAAGGCCGAAGGGGGCGATCTTCCGGCCCCCAAGGAAGGCATCAAGGAAATCGCCAAGATCCTCGTGCCCGAAAAGTTTCTGGCCAAAGGGCAGTCGCCGCTGGAGCACGTGGTGCGCGCGTGGCGGCAGACGGGCAAGGGCCAGCCCCGCGAAATGAAGGACGCGGCCAACATCGACAACGGCCCGCTGCCGGTGCTCCTCGCGGGGCCGCTGAAGGACGCCAAGGCTCTGGAAAAAGCCGAGGTCGAGAGCAAGCTGGGCAAACTCGCCTGCGAAGGGCAGAGCGGCAACCTGGAGTTGAAAGGCAACCGCGACATGGTCTTCAAGGCCCGCTTGGAAACCCGCCTACACGACGACGCCCCCTTCGGCGTCGTCGGCAGCCGCTGGACGATGGAAGTCACAGAGAAGGACGGCCAGGGATCGATGAAGATGGACTGGAACCTGAAGCTCATCGACGTGGGCGACAAGGCAACGAGTGAGATACCGGACGCGAAGTAGGGCAGGCCGTGGGGCAGGTTGCCAACCGGCCGTTTCCAAAGTTGGGGCGACAACCGGTGTTGGGGCGACAGTTGTACTGTCGCCCCGGGGTGGCAGTGCAACTGCCACCCCAACGACGTGCGTCCTTGGCGAGCCCCGGGCGTCAGCCCGAGGATGGCGTTGGCTCGCCGCGGCAACTATCCCCGGGCTAACGCCCGGGGCTCGCCGCGGCAACCTCGACGCCCCGTTGCCGCAGTTCGGCGATGAGCTGCGGCAGGGAGGTGAATTGCAGGGCGTCGAAACCGACGGCCCGCGCGGCGGCCACGTGTTCGGCCATGTCGTCGGTGAAGAAGATGTCCTCGGGCGCAAGGCCGGCCATCTCGGCCGCCGCGTGAAAGATCGCGGCGTCGGGCTTGCAGGCCCCCACGCGGTAACTCAGCACGTGGACCGCGAAGCACTCCTGCAGCACGGGAAAGTGGCGGCGGCAGTAGTCCCAGTGGTTCGCATGGGTGTTCGAGAGCACGCCCAGCCGCAGGCCCGCGCGGTGCAGCCCGCGGATCAAGCGTTCCATCGGTTCGTTGAGGCGGAAGATTTCCCGGTTGGCCTTGGCCAGGGCCTTGCGGTCGGCCCGCGTGCCGGTCCGCTGGCAGAAGGCCTCGAAGTAGGCGGCCGTGGAGATGCCGCCCATCTCGTATTGCCGCTGCAAGCCGTTCTCCATCAGAGCAGCCATGACGGCCGGCGAGTCGACGCCCGCCACCTCGGCCATCTGGCGGAACATGAGGTGCAGTTCAAAGTCGATGAGGACTTTACCGAGATCGAAGTAGAAGAAGGCGGGCATGGAAGCAGTGGGCAGTGAGGAGTGGGTTGTGGGTAGTGAGAGGTGGGAAGTAAGTTGCGGGTGCCGGATCAGGTGGCGCAACATGAGGCAGCGAGTCCATTCGGAGCAGCGAGTGTTGGCCGGCGTCCACTAACCTACCCACTACCCACTACTCACTGCTTCCCGGTCAGTTCCCGGATCGAAACTTCCTTGTACCAGGCTTCGCTCGGGCCGCCGCCGACGATGGCCCCGTCTTCCACACGGAAAACCTCCTGGCTGCCTTCCCAACCGGCCAAGGTCTTGCCGTCGAACAGCGGCTTGACCCCCTCGGCGTCGGCCGCCCAGGCCGTGGCAGCGGACAGAAGACCGCAGCAGCACACCAGAAGCTTGTACCGCAATGTCGTGGGCATGGTCGAGTCCTCGGGAAGGAAACGGTCGGGCGGAGTTACCCATTACCATAACGTCGGTTCTTGCCGTTTGCCAGTAGTCTACCCACTACCCACCACCCACTACCCACTGCTTGCCCTACCATTGCGGCCGCCGGGGCCTTAGAATGGAGCGGTCCGCAGTTCATCGTTCCGAGAGGATACCATCATGCGTTCCGACACAGTCAAAGCGGGCGATGCCCGCGCCCCCCACCGCAGCCTGCTCCGCGCCACGGGCGTGCGCGACGAGGATTTTGGCAAGCCGTTCATCGCCGTGTGCAACAGCTACACCGACATCATCCCCGGCCACGTGCATCTCGACAAGGTCGGGCAGTTCGTCAAGGAGTGCGTCCGCGAGGCGGGCGGCGTGCCGTTCGTCTTCAACACGATCGGTGTCGACGACGGCATTGCCATGGGCCACACCGGCATGAAGTTCTCGTTGCCTAGCCGCGAGGTGATCGCCGACGCGGTCGAGGTCGTGCTCAGCGCCCACTGCTTCGACGGCATGATCTGCATCCCGAACTGCGACAAGATCGTGCCCGGCATGTTGATGGCCGCCGTGCGCTGCAATATCCCCACGATCTTCGTCAGCGGCGGGCCGATGGAGGCCGGCAAGATGCCCGACGGTCGCACGGTCGATCTGATCGACGTCTTCGCCGCCGCCGCCGGCAAGCTCAGCGGCAAAGTGAGCGCCGACGAGTTGCGGGCCGTGGAACTGGCCGGCTGTCCTACCTGTGGCTCGTGCTCGGGCATGTTCACGGCCAACAGCATGAACTGCCTGTGCGAGGCCCTGGGCATGGCGTTGCCGACCAACGGCACGCTGCTGGCCACCAGCGCCGAGCGCAAGAAGCTCTACCGCCGCGCTGCCCAACGGATCGTCGAGATGGTGCTGCAATTCGAGCGCGTCGGCGCGGGGCACGGCCTGTTGCCGCGGGAGATCGTCACCCAGGAGTCGGTCGACAACTCGATGATCCTCGACATGGCGATGGGCGGCAGCACGAACACCGTGCTGCACATGCTGGCCATCGCGCGCGAGGCGGGCGTTGACTTCGACATCAAGCGCATCAATCACCTCAGCCGCAAGACGCCCAACATCTGCAAGATCGCCCCCAGCAGCAAGTACCACGTGCAGGACTGCCACAACGCAGGCGGAATCCACACGATCCTTGGCAGCGTCAACCGCGGCCGCCCGGGGCTCTTGAACCTCGGCTGCCCGACCGTCGCCGGCCAGACCCTGGGCGACAACATCGCCGAGTACGACATTCGCGCCAACACCGTCAAGCAAGAGGCGTTGG
>Ga0233425_10004481_pt1 | contig 23396 bp, 17 predicted proteins | sample Watercolumn_Towu_2_FD_181712 | JGI IMG/M metagenome (GOLD analysis project Ga0233425, IMG submission 181712) | Freshwater microbial communities from Lake Towuti, South Sulawesi, Indonesia - Watercolumn_Towuti2014_140_MG | ecosystem: Environmental > Aquatic > Freshwater > Lake | place... | reverse complement strand
TGAAAACGGCCCCAAGACGTTGAAAATGGGCCGTAGACAGCGTCCCAGAAACCACGATCCGGTTTCTGGCGGCTGCCACTTGCGCCAGACCCGCACTGGCCAGCGCAGGTTTACCGGAAACTAAAGTACCAAGTATGTTTTTGATTTCTTCCCCAAGTATTGGGATCCCACACAGGCGGGCGTCGCGCGGGTCGAGATCTACCCCATCGTGGACATCGCCGCACGCGTGAACGGACTGCAGAGCGGCGACGTGGATTCGGCGGCCGTGGGCGGGCTTGCCGCGCGCCAACAACTCGAAGCGAAGGGCTTCAAGGGGATGGGCGAGGTGAATGCCGGCGGCTTTGCGCTGCACATCTTCGACCGGGAGGGGACGCAGGTCAAGGCGCTCGCGGACAAACGGGTTCGGCAGGCGCTTGCGATGGCGATTGATCGTGAGGCATACTACAAGACACTGGCGATCGGCAGACCGTCTACGCAACCGTTTCCCGCCGGCGTTGTCGGAAATGTCAAAGACCTGCTGGACCTGGGCTACAATCTCACCCGCGCCAAAGCCCTGATGACCGAAGCCGGCGTCAGCAACCTGGAACTCAACCTCCCTTCGGGCGCCGCATTACTGCCGACAAATCAGGCAATGGGCGGCTTCTTCACCCCGCTGGGCGTGACGCTCAAGCTCAGCACCATCGCGCCGGGCACGATTGTGCCTGAGTGCGCCTCTGGCAAATGGGCGGTCGCGTTGTGTCCCGTCGTCGAAGGACACCCGAAGACGTTGATCGAAAACCGGTTGCTGAAGAATGGCATCTACAATCCGTTCCATGTCGAAAACCCACAGATCGAAGAGTTGTATGCCAAAGCCAAGAACTTACCCGATGAGCAGGGCGCGGAGCTGTGGGCGCAGATCATGAAGATCGCGATCGAGGATGGCGCCATCATCTTCACCGGTAATGAGTGCGGCACCTGTGCGGTGGTGAGTCCCAAGGTGCATGGCGCAGCCGCGCGCTATGGCGTCTCTGTGGGGTATTTGATGCGCGGTGTGACGGTCGAAAAGTAGTCGCCCATGTGGAAATACGCATTGACGCGCCTCGCGGCGACGGTTCCACTGTTGTTGGCCGTATCGGCGCTGGCTTTTCTCGTGGCGGCCCTCATGCCCGGCGGCATCGCTGTGGCGCTGCTCGGCGAAAACGCCACCCCCGAGACGGTCGCCGACCTCGAGGCGCGGCTTGGACTGAACGATCCCCTGCCAGTGCAATACACGCGCTGGCTGGGGAACGCGCTGCGGGGCGACTTGGGCGACTCTTGGACGCTCAAAGAGCCGGTCACGGGCATCATCATGCGGCGGGTTCCGGTTACACTGTCGCTGGCGGTGGGCGGAATGTTGATCGGCATCACCCTGGGTTTGGCGCTGGGCGCCCTCGCCGGATTGCGCCCCGGTTCATGGCTCGACCGGCTCATCACGTTGGTCGCCTCGATCGGGGTCGCGATGCCGGCTTTCTGGTTGGCGATGCTCTTGGCGATCTATTTCGCGGTGCGGTTGCGTTGGTTTCCAGCCATCGGCTACACCCCGTTGGGCGAGGATCCCGCGAAATGGTTGCGCAGCATCACCCTGCCGTGTATCGCGCTCGGTCTGCCCACCGCCGCGCTTATCGCCCGCCAGATGCGCGGGTCGTTGATCGCCGTGCTCCAGTCACGCTACATCCTGGCGGCCCACGCCGCCGGTATCCCGCTGTGGCAGGTGATCAGCAAATACGCGCTGCGCAATGCCCTCATCCCGGTGGTCACGGTCATCGGGTTTCGGCTGGCCGTGGTGTTCAGTCTGTCGCTGGCGGTGGAGCAAGTGTTCAGTCTGCCCGGCATCGCGTCCATCACCATCCGGGCCGTGATGATGCGCGACATTCCGCTGCTGCAAGGCGCGATCCTGTTGACCGCTTGCTTCGTCGTCGCGACGAATCTGCTCGTTGATTTCAGCTACGGATGGCTGAACCCGAAGGTAAGGTTGGCGTGAACCCATCACTTCGTTCCGGGCTTGATGGATTTGGTGGGTTTGTAGACCAGCGTGTCGAGCCGCTCACCACGGTCGCGGCGCATCCCGTTGGGGCCGACCTGGCTGAACCAGGCGCGGTATCGGGGCGGGCGCGCGTGTGGCGACGGCTGCGTCAGCAGCGGCTGGCCTTGATCGCCGCCGGATATATCCTTGTGCTTTGCGTTGTGGCGGTCATCGGCCCGTGGATCGCGCCCTACGGCCCGACGACCGGGGACTTGCGGAGCACGTTGCAAGGCCCCAGTGCGGCGCACTGGCTCGGCACCGATGATCTTGGGCGCGACATCTTGAGCCAGCTCATCTACGGGGCGCGCCTCTCGATGTGGGCGGCGTTCGAGGCGGTGAGCATCGCCATCCTGCTGGGCGTGCCCATCGGCTTGATCGTCGGCTACGTCGGCGGCAAGTTGGATCGCGTCGTCATGTGGGGTGTGGATCTGATTTTCGCGTTGCCGCCGATCATGGTTGCCTTTGGCATCATTGCGATTCTCGGAACCACGTTCTATACTGTCATGATCGCGGTCGGACTCGCCTTTTCCACGCGATTCATCCGCCTGACGCGCGGCATGACCCTGGCCGAACGCGAAGAGCTGTATGTGGATGGGGCGCGGGTCGGTGGATTGGATGTGTGGGCCATCGTCTTCCATCACATCTTGCCCAATATCGCGCCTGCGCTCATCGCCCAGGCCGCACTGCAATTCGGCGGGGTGTTGTTGATCGAAGCAACGCTCAGTTTTCTCGGCATCGGTGTGAGTTTGGAGCAACCGAGCTGGGGGCGCTTGCTGTCGCAGTCGCGTGACTATATGCAGGCGTACCCCTTTCTGGCAATCCCGTCAGGGGCGGCGATCATGCTGGCGGTCCTGGCCTTCAACTTGCTGGGGGATGGGCTGCACGCTGCGCTGGGGCGTGACACGGTGGTCGCGGAGCGGAAGACCCGGCGTCGCAACGCAACGGCTGGGGGCGTCATCCGGCCACAGGCGCCGCTCGCATTGACGGCGACGGCGGAGTCGCCGGAACCCGCCCTCGCGCTTCAGGGGTTGGAGGTTCGATTCCCAAGTACACAGGATCGCGAGACCGTGATCGTGTGCGATCTATCGCTCGATCTACAGCCCGGTGAGACGCTGGGCCTGGTTGGCGAATCGGGATCGGGAAAATCAACGACGGCATTGGCGGCGATAGGTCTCGTGCCGGCGCCGGGGTGGATCAGCAAAGGTTCGATTCGCCTGAGCGGCCGCGAACTGGCCTCGCTGTCGGATTCGGAGTTGCGGCGGCTGCGCGGTAAGGAAATGGCGATTGTCTTTCAAGACCCGTTCACGTCACTCAGTCCGAGCCTGACAGTCGAGACGCAACTCACCGACCCGTTGCGCACCCACCTGGGCATGACCCCGCGCCAGGCGCGTGAACGAGCACTCGAATTGCTCGCCCTGGTGCAAATGCCCGACCCGCAACGGCGACTGCGGGAGTATCCGCACCAACTTTCGGGCGGCATGGCGCAGCGCGTTGGATTGGCGCGGGCATTGGCTTGTCATCCGCGTGTTTTGATTGCCGACGAGCCGACGAACGCGTTGGACGTGACCGTGCAAGAGCAAATCCTCGATTTGCTGAAAGACGCCCAGCACGAGTTTGGCATGGCGATCCTATTCATCACCCACGACTGGGGCATCGTGGCTGAGATGTGCGATCGGGTGGCGGTGATGTACGCCGGCGAGATCGTGGAAACCGGCCGCGTGGAGGAGGTATTTGCGCACCCGCACCACCCCTACACGCGTGCGTTGCTGGCAACGTTGCCCGGAACAGCACAGGGCGGAAAGATGGCCGTCATTCCGGGCAGCGCCCCGCGCACGCAAGAGTGGCCCACGGGTTGCCATTTTCATCCCCGCTGTCCGCTGGCCGTGGCCGCCTGCCGACAAGACGCTGTGGCGTTGATGCCGATGGGCGCGGGTCGCCAGGCGCGCTGCATTCGCAGCGGAGAGGAGGCCGGGACGCCATGAGCACACGCCCGACAAATACGCCGGCGCTTCTGTCCGTGCAAAATCTGCGCGTCGAGTTCTCAGCGCGGCAGCCGCTCTTGGGTTCCCATCGCCCGCCCATGCGCGCCGTAAACGATGTGAGTTTCGCCGTGCCGACCGGGACGACCCTGGCATTGGTCGGTGAGTCTGGCGCGGGCAAATCCACCGTCGCGCGGGCCATTCTGCGGCTGGTGCAGATCCAGGGCGGGCAGATTCTCGTTGATGGTCACGATGTCGCGCCCCTGTCCGGCGCGCGGCTGGTCGAGTATCGCCGCCAGGTGCAGGCGGTCTTCCAGGATCCCTACTCGGCGCTCAACCCCAGCCACATCGTCAGCGAAATCGTCGGCGAATTGATCACCCGGCACCGCGGGATCCGTCCCGGCCAGGCGCGCAACAAGCTCGTCGCCGACCTGCTGCACCGCGTGGGGTTGGGGGACTATCTCATGGAGCGTCTGCCGGAGGAGCTATCGGGCGGTCAACGCCAGCGCGTGGCGATCGCGCGGGCGCTGGCGGTGGAGCCGCGCCTGATCGTGTGCGATGAGCCAACCAGCGCGCTCGACGTATCCATCCAGAGCCAGATCATCAATTTGCTGGCCGATCTGCAAGCCCGCGCCGGGCTGACCTATCTGTTCATCACCCACAACCTGACGGTGGCGCGCCGCATCAGCCATGCCGTTGCGGTGATGTACCTGGGGCGTCTGGTCGAGACCGGGCCGACGGAACGGGTGTTCGCGCGGCCGGCGCATCCCTACACGGCGATGCTGCTGGCGGCGTGCCCGGTGCCCGATCCGGTTCAACAGCGCCAGCGCGCGGACGCACGCCGCCGGGTCAACGGCGACATTCGTCAGACGTCAGCCGACGCCGGGCACGGCGGTTGCCCCTTTGCAAACCGTTGCCCGCTGACGATAGACATCTGCCGCCAGGTCATGCCCATTCCAACAGAGGTGATGGGCGGGGGTATCGTGCGTTGTCATGGATACACGCGCGGGTCGGCATTGAACCAGGCCAAGTGAGGTCATTTCTGTGAACAAGCCATCCGAACTTGCCAGCCCGCCGCGCGCCGCGTTGCAACAACTCATTGGTGCATATCGGTTCTCGCAACTCGTTTACGTCGCGGCTGAGTTACGCATCGCCGATCAGTTGAAAGATGGCGCCAGGTCTATCGAGGAGCTGGCGAGAGTGAGTGGGGCGCACCCGGAATCACTTTATCGGGTATTGCGGACGCTGGCGAGTGCGGGTATCTTCGATCAACTGGAAGGGAAACGGTTTGCGTTGAACGCATCGGCCGAATATCTTCGCGGTGACGCCCCAGGTTCCTTGCGCGCGCAAGCGGTTCTTGCCGGACAGTTGTTCTATTCCACCTGGGGCAGTCTTCTGTGCAGCATCAAAACCGGAGAGAATGCTTTCGAGTACACGCACGGCATGAATCTGTGGGAATACTGTGAGCAGAATCCAGCGGTTGGACGAGTATTCGCTGCGGCGATGAGTGAGCGCGTGTTTTTCACAGCCGCGGCGGTGGTGGATGCCTATGACTTTTCTCGATTTCGTCGCATCGTTGATGTCGGCGGGGGGCAGGGAGTTCTGCTCGCGGCTGTTCTGAGGGCCAATCTATCCGCTCAGGGCGTGCTCTTTGACCAGACACAAGTCGTCCAGAGCGCACAAGAGGCGTTGGGGGCAGCCGGCGTGTTGCCACGCTGCGAGCTCGTTGCTGGGGATTTTTTCGATCAGGTGCCCGGCGAAGGCGACGCCTACATCCTCTCGGCAATCCTCCATGATTGGGACGATGCCAGATCGGCGCAAATTCTCAAGAATTGCCGCCGGGCAATGCAAGCGAATCAAACACTTCTCATCATCGAGCGCGTCATCGAGTCGGATAGGCCGACGCTCCAAGCCGCGGAGGCGGATATGATCATGATGGTCATAGCCGGAGGACGCCAGCGCACCAGAGCAGAACACCAATCTTTGCTCAAGGGGGCTGGCTTTGAGTTGACGAACGTCATCGCGACAAGTCATCAAGAACAGATCATTGAAGCGAAAAGTGTTTAGGAAAAGATAACAAAGGAAACAGAGGTAAAGATGAAAATCAAAACCGGTCTCGTCGTCGGCAAAGGCTTGGGCGACCTGGTCGCCGACTTCACCCATGCGACCGGGCTGGACAAGCTCGCCGAATGGTACACCCGAGTCACCGGCAAGGATTGCGGGGGCGCGGCGCGGCAGGACGCGCTCAACCGGCTCGCGCCCGACGTCGAGCCCGGATAAGCGTGGCACCACCCGTAGGGGCAACCCTTGTGGTTGCCCCCTATCGGGCAGTTGCCCCGTATCGGGCAGGTGCAAGACCTGCCCCTACGGCCAGACCAAGATTATCGGGCAGTTGCCCCGTATCGGGCAGGTGCAAGACCTGCCCCTACGGCCAGACCAAGACTATCGGGCAGTGCTACCCGACAGGGGGCAACCCTCGCGGTTGTCCCCTGTCGGGCAAGCGCAAGACCTGCCCCTACGCCCAGGCTTGCGGTTGCCCCTATCGGGCAGGCTCCTGTCAATGAAGGGGGGTGATCACCGAAAAGATCAAGCCGTAGGTCAAAGCAGCTCGTCCGCCGGAGCACCGGACGCTTTCTCCGGCATGGAAACAAAGGGCAGGGATCGGGCCGTCCGATCCAGCGTCTCTGCCGAGGCAGCCAATAACCATCTCTTGAAAGGGGATAGAAATGAACACGCAAGCCAAACCGGTCAAGATCGTCCTCACCGCTGCCGCGCTGCGCCATCAGCCCGGCCTGGCGGTCCAGACCCACGTGAAAGCAGGCCAGATAGGCGAGGCCAGAAAGCCCCTCCCCCTGCCCGGGCCGGGGGGTGGTGGGGGTCAGTTTAGACCAGATTTGCCAAGTGACCTGTCGAGGCTGCAAGACTTCTCGCATGATCTAGGTAAAGGAGCAGGAACTCTGGTCCCCCTCAGCAAAGGATAGACGCCGCGAACGGTCCCAGGGCAGGTCCTGACAGGTCTTGACGAGCAGCTGGTTGCCGTGCGCGTTGCGCGTCGCCTGTCATGCACGGCAACCCAACGACGGACAAGGGAACCATGACTCTTTCCTTCTCGCGCTCCATGCGCTCGCTGCAGGGCGATTCATTCCGACCCTCGCTCGCTGCGCTGATCATCGCCGGGGTGCTGCTGCTGGCGTGGATCGCGTGGCTGGTCTTTGCGCCCGTCACCCTCTACGAGACGAGCCGCGATTGGCAGGTGCAACGGGACGGCGCGCTGATCGTTCGCTTCCCCGAGGCAACCATGGCGCGCTTTAGACCCGGCCAACCCGCGACGTTGACGATCCAAGCCGACGCCAACCAACCGCCGCTGCAACTGACCGCGATGGTCGCGGATACGCCGAGTCGCACCCAGAATCGTCTGGCCTCGGACACGGTCAAAGTCGCGCTCCTCTCCGGTGATCTGCCGAAAGGCGCAGCGGGCGGGGAAATCAAGATCGAAGTTGAGCGCGTTTCGCCGCTGACGTTGATTGCCCGCGCCGGCAGCCAGCTTGTGCGCATCGGATCGCAAGGAATGGTCGAGTAAACGCGTGTCAACCCAACCCCGCTTCTTTGTTCCCGAGGTCGTGCAGACCTCCGAGATGGACTGCGGCCCGGCGTCGCTCAAGGCGCTGCTGGAAGGCTTCGGCATCTCTGCGAGCTACGGCCGCCTGCGCGAGGCGTGCCAGACGGAGGTGGACGGCGCCTCGATTGATGTGATCGAGCAGGTCGCCGTCCTGCTCGGCCTGGACGCCGAGCAGATCATGATCCCCGCCGATCATCTCCTGCTGCCGGAGGCGAGCGCGCTGCCGGCGCTCGTCGTCGTGCGCCTGCCGAACGGGATGACGCATTTCATCATCGTCTGGAGCAAACACGGCCGCTTCGTCCAGGTGATGGATCCGGGGACCGGCCGGCGCTGGGTGGACGAAAAACGGCTGCTGGCCGATTTGTACATTCACCGCTTCGCAGTGCCAGCCGAGGCGTTTCGCGAATGGGCCGGCACAGAGGGCTTCCTCGCGCCGTTGCGCTGGCGGCTGGCGGATCTGCGCCTGGCCGACGCACAGATCACGGAACGCATCACGCAAGCGTGCGCCGATCCCGGCTGGCGCGGGCTGGCCGCGTTGGATGCGGCGACGCGCATGGTCGCGGCCATCGTGCAGGCGCATGGCCTGGCGCGCGGGGAAGTCGCGGGGCAGGTGTTGGCGCGCTTCGTCGAGGCGGCGCACGCCGGTGAAACCGGGGAGCCGTCGTCTATCCCCGCGCCGTTCTGGTTCGTCGAGCCGGCACCGCGCGACCCCGGCGAACCGGAAGCTGACGCGCAAGTGCTCCTGCGCGGCGCGGTGCTCATCCGCGTGACCGGGGCGCAGGCCCCCGAATCGCCCGAGGAATTGGCGCAGAAAGACCTGCCGCCGGAGCTCATCGCCGCGCTACACGAGCCGCCGCTCCATCCCGAAAAGGAAATCTGGCGTGCGGTGCGTCAGGATGGCTGGTTGACGCTGGGGGTGCTGGGGATCGCGCTGCTCCTGGCGGCCCTGGGCGTGACGCTCGAAGCCTTCTTGTTGCAGGGCGTCATGCGCCTGGGGGCAACTCTGCCCGATCTCACCGCGCGCTGGCTTGCCATCGCCGCGCTGGCGGTTTTTGTCCTGATCCTGTTCAGCCTGGAGCTACCGCTGGCGACCGTCGAGCAGCGGATCGGCCGACGGCTGGAGACGCGGCTGCGGATCCTGCTCCTCGAAAAGATCCCGCGCCTGAGCGACCGCTATTTCCACAGCCGCCTCACCTCGGACATGACGCAGCGCGCACATGGGCTGCGCGCGCTGCGCACCCTGCCGGTGCTGGCGGTCAATGTCTTGCGCCTGACATTCCAACTGCTGTTGACTGTGGCCGGCGTCATCATCCTCGATCCGGTCAGCGCGCCCTGGGCGATAGCGTTCGCGCTCGTGTTCGCCGCGGTTGCGTATTTTAGCAACATCATCCAACGCGAGCGCGAGATGCGCCTGTTCACGCACAACAGCTCGCTCAGCCGCTTCTATCTGGATGCGCTGCTCGGCCTGGTGCCGGCGCGGATGCACGGCGCGGAGCGTTCGATGCGCCGTGCGCACGAAACGCTCCTGACCGAATGGGCGCGCGCCTCGCTCGACACCTGGCGGATCATCGTCGCCTTGCAGGGGGTCAGCGCGGCGCTCTACGCCGCCTTCTCGGTCGTGATCTTGCTGAACTTCGTGGCGCGCGGCGGACAAACCGGCAATATCTTGTTGCTGTTCTATTGGACGCTCAATCTGCCCGTGCTGGCGCAATCCTTGTTTGCGCTGCTTCAGCAATACCCGGTCATGCGTAACCATACCTTGCGGCTGCTGGAACCGCTCGGCGCGCCGGATGAAACCGATTCAGCCGCAAATGTCATGCTGAGCGGGTTGACGAATCAAGGTTCGCCGCAGCAAAATTCCAGCGAAGCATCTCCGGACAGCGGACCGCAGGACTCTTCGCTGGTGTCACGCCGCAACACCTCTTGGCCGGAAGACCCGCTCAGAGTGACAGTAGCAACCGCCCCCAGGCCAGGAGGTACTGCGATTGCCTATCAAAACGTCCAGGTGCAGGCTGGCGGGCACACGATCTTGAGCGACATCAACCTGCGCATTACGGCGGGCGAGCACGTGGCGATCGTTGGTGAATCGGGCGCGGGCAAGTCTACCCTGGTCGGCATCCTGCTGGGCTGGCACAAGCCTACGGAGGGTCAGGTTCGAGTTGACGACGCGCCGTTGGACGGCGAGCGTCTGCGCGACCTGCGCCGGGTCACCGCCTGGGTGGATCCGGCGGTGCAGTTGTGGAATCGGTCGCTGCTTGCCAACTTGCAGTACGGCAACTCGGAGGGCGACACCGCGATCGGAAACACCCTGGAAGAAGCCGATCTCTTTGACATCCTGGAGCGACTGCCCGAAGGGATGCAGACCGCGCTGGGCGAAAGCGGCGGCCTGGTCTCCGGTGGCGAGGGGCAGCGCGTGCGGCTGGGCCGGGCGTTCAACAAGCCGGATGTCCGGCTGGCGATCCTGGACGAGCCATTCCGCGGGCTGGATCGCGGCCGGCGGCGCGCGTTGCTCCTACAGGCGCGCGCTCACTGGCGCGCGGCGACGATGCTCTGCATCACGCACGACGTCGGTGAAACCCAGGCGTTCGAGCGCGTGCTCGTCATCGAAAACGGCCGCATCGTGGAGGACGCCCCGCCGGCCGTCCTGGCCGCCCGGCCTGATTCGCGCTACCGCGCCATGTTGGACGCCGAGGAGACGGTGCGCCGCGGGATGTGGGAGAGCGCGGCGTGGCGGCGGCTGTGGATCGAAAAGGGTGAACTGAGGGAGAATTAGCAGACTTGATGGGCGCCTCCAGCACGAACGATCTCCTGATTCGGGTCGAAAGGCTCACGATTGGCTATCGCAACAAGCGTGGCGAGATCGTGCAGGTGTTGCGCGGCGTTGATTGGGATGTGTATCGCGGAGAAACCATCGGTTTGGTAGGGGAGTCGGGCTGCGGCAAGAGCACCCTGGCGCTGGCGCTGATGGCTTTCTTGCGGCCCGGCAGCCAGGTGCTGGCGGGCGGAGTCCGCTATCGCGGGCGCGATCTGTTTTCGATGCCATCCGGCGAATTGGTGAATTTACGTGGCGGACAGATTGCCCTGATTCCCCAAAACGCAGGGCAATCTCTCACACCTACCATGCGTATCGGTAGCCAGCTTGAAGAAGCCGTGCGGCTGCATTCCGGCTCAGCATCGAAGTCTCCAGCGGTCCGCGTCATCGAGTTGCTGCAACAGGTGCGTCTGCCGCATCCCGTTGAACTGGTCAATCGCTATCCTCATGAGTTATCCGGCGGCCAGCAGCAGCGCGTGGCTATCGCCATGGCCCTGGCCGGGAAACCGGACATTCTGATTCTGGATGAGCCGACCACGGGTCTCGACGTAATGACCCAGGCGCATATCCTGAAGCTGCTCCGCGATCTGGTGCGCGAGACGCACCTGACCATGATCTATGTAAGCCACGATCTGGATGCGGTGGCCCGCATCAGCCATCGAGTGGCCGTGATGTACGCAGGCGAGATCGTCGAAGATGGCCGGGCGACTGCGGTGTTGGCGCAGCCGAAACATCCCTACACACGGGGCCTGCTGGCAGCGGTTCCGCGCGTGCAGGATGAAGGTTTTCCGTTGGCAATGCCGGGAACGCCCCCGGTGGGTGGGTTTCCGCGGGGGTGCGCGTTCGCGGCCCGCTGCCGATTTGCTGACGGAACCTGCATCGAGATCAACCCGATACTCACGCCAGTCACATCGAGCGATCCGTCTCATATCGTGCGTTGCCATCACCTGGAAACCGTGACCTCATGGATGGCACAACAACACATGCGGTCATGCAGTTCGGTACGGTGCTCGGCAAACGAGATCATCTTGCAAATGGATGGAGTCGCGGTTACGTATCATAAGCCGGGCTTGTTTCGGCGCGTGTTGCCTTTGGGTCACAGTGGCCCGCCGCCAACGGTAAGCGACATCAGCCTGACTGTGCGCCGGGGGGAGAGTGTGGCCCTGGTGGGTGAATCGGGCAGCGGCAAAACCACCATCATCCGGGCTATCGCCGGGATGATGGCAACCGGCGCAGGAACGATCACCTTTGAAGGACGAGCCTTGCCCTGCCGAGTAGATGATCGGTCGCTCGACTTGCGGCGGCGCATCCAATTGATCTTTCAGAATCCTGATGCATCGTTGAATCCGCGGCATACGGTCGAGACAATACTTGCCCAACCGCTGCGCTTGTATTTTGGTATGCAGCATGGGCGCATCCGCAATCGCTCAGTGGAGCTACTGCAACGCGTGCGGCTAAGTGAGCGATATCTGACGCGCTTTCCCAATCAACTTTCCGGCGGCGAGAAACAACGGATCGCCATCGCCCGGGCTTTTGCCGCCGATCCCGACTTGATTCTGGGTGACGAGGTGACATCCGCATTGGATGTCTCCGTGCAGGCTGTCATCCTGGATCTGTTGTGCGAGTTACAGCGAGAGCAACAGGCAACTTATATTCTCATTTCCCATGATCTGGCGGTCGTTCGTGCGGTGTCTGACCGTATTGCAGTGCTCTACCAGGGACGACTGTGCGAGGTTGGCCCAGTTGCGTCTATCTATGGGCCGCCCTCCCATCCCTACACCGAAATGCTGCTCAGCGCCGTGCTCGGGGCAGAACCACGCAATATGGTCGCAGCAAAGACTGGTGGTGGCATCGAGACCTTGCTGCCGGCCAAAGGCTGCCCGTTTCAGCGGCGGTGTCCCCGTCGTCTGGACGCCAGCCGTTCGCCTATGCCGGGTACTGCCCCGGCGCAGGTCTGCGATGCGGAAGCGCCGCCCTGGCAGGCTGCGGTGGATGGACACGCCATCCGCTGTCACATTCCGCTGGAAGAACTGAGCCAGGCACAGGACAAATCGTTCGTGTTATGGAGCCTCCCGTGAAGAGCCAAGCCACATTCAAGCGCCGAACCGCCGGCCTGAAGGTAAGCACCGCTATCCGCGTCGGCGCCGTCTATGCGCCAGCCACGGAACCCATACAACCGACGCGCTGGGCGCGTGAGGGCGCCGCACTGTTGGATGATGTACGCGCGTTCGTTGCTGTGCTAAATGATCGCTATCAAGACTGGATAGGTGTACACATTGACCCGCTGTTTAGGCGGTCTCCCCAGGAACAGCAGGGCAAGCAGACCCGGCCCTTGATTCCGGCGCAAAAAACGGTCAGCGGCAAGCAATACTTATACCTTAAGACCTCGGAAGAGTCGGTTGTAAACCGCACTTTGAGGCTCTCGGTTGTCGCGGCTGGGATTGTCGTCATCGGCAAATTGACCTTCCCGCCGTTGCAATGGGCCGCGCTGCCCTTGTTTCTGTATGGCTTCAAACAGGTCTTTGAGCGCGTCTATACCAACCTCATCGTCGAACACCGGCTGACCGCGGCCGTGCCCACCGCGATTGTGTTCGGTGGCTTGGTGCTGACTGGCAATCTGGCGCTTGGGGTCCTCATGTTTATCCTCAGCGCGCTCGGGGATAAGCTGTATTTGCTTACCCGCAGTCAATCGGAGAACAGAATCATCACGCTCCTGGGCCAGCAGCCGAAAGAGGTTGCCGTCTTGGTTGATGGACAGGAAGTGATGATTCCTTTTGAAGAGGTCGCGGCAGGCGCACTGGTGGTGGTCTACGCCGGTGAGATGATCCCGGCAGACGGTGTGGTTGTCAGCGGCGAGGCGACGGTTGACCAGCAGTCGCTAACCGGGGAAGCGCAGCCGGCAGAGAAGATGGCCGGCGCAGAGGTACTGACCGCCACTACGGTGATCACGGGCAAATTGGTCATACGGGTCGAGCGGCCCGGTAACGAATCCGTGGCAACCCAGATTACGGAAGTCCTCAACCAGACGGCCAGTTACCAAACCACGATCGAATCATGGTCGGTCACGGTTGTGGATAGAGCCGTTCCTATTCGAATGCTCCTCGGCGCTTTGGCCCTGCCTGTCGCCGGCGTAACTGGCTCGTTGTCAGTCCTCATGGCGAGTTTCGGGAATGCAATGCGTGCGATGGGCCCGTTGACCGTGCTAAACTTCCTGAACATCGCCTCGAATAAGCAAATCTTGATCAAGGATGGTCGTTCGCTGGAATTGTTGCCCAAAATCAATTCCGTCGTCTTTGATAAAACCGGCACGCTCACGATCGAGCAACCCCATGTTGCCGCCGTTCATACGCTGAATGGCTTCCAGGCTGAGCAGATCCTTGCCTATGCGGCTTCATCCGAATACAAACAGAGTCACCCGATTGCCCGCGCCATTATCGAGCACGCGCAGGCGCAACATGTTCCCTTGAGCGTGCCCGATGAGACGACCTCTGCGGTAGGCTTTGGCATTCGCACCCAGATCAGCGGCGTGCCCCTCCTGGTGGGCAGTGAGCGTTTCATGGCGTCTGAGCGCGTCGCGATCCCGGACGAATTCCATCCCATCCAGAACGCAACTCTTCAACAGGGCCACTCATTGGTCTACGTTGCCGCCCGGCAGCAGTTGGTCGGCGCGATCGAATTGCACAGCACCGTGCGTGACGAGGTGCCGGCCATCGTGCAGGAGCTACGTCGAAAGGGCATTACCACTTATATCATCTCCGGTGATCATGAAGCGCCCACCCGGACACTAGCTCACGCCATCGGCGTTGACCATTACTACGCCGAAACCCTGCCAGCCGACAAGGCGCGCATCGTAGATGAACTACAGGCGGCCGGTCACTCGGTTTGCTTCGTCGGTGACGGCATCAACGACGGCATCGCCTTACGCAAAGCCCATGTTTCCGTCTCTTTGCGTGGCGCGACCACCATGGCGACCGATGCGGCGCAGATCGTTATGATGGACCAATCGTTGGCGCAATTAGTTCGCTTGTTTGACTTAAGTCGCGAATTTGACTTGAACATGAAAGTGAACTATGCTTTCGCCATTGTCCCCAGCATCATCCTCGTGAGCGGCGTTTTTCTGAACACGATCGCTATTTCGGGGGCCGTTCTTCTGGGGATGAGCTCCATGTATTTGGGTATGGCGAATACGTTCGTTCCGCTGTTGAAGTATCGCCTGAAGCCGAAGTTTGTTGTAGATAGGGAGGTGCCGCCGCTTGCCGCACAATAATTATGGAAGAGAATGACAGCCAACCACCCAGGGCAGCTAAGGAGAAGCTACCAATGTTACAAGATCATGATCGTTCACAACACAGCCGACTCTCACGCCGCATGTTGCTCAAAGGCAGCCTGGCGGCAGGCGCGCTCTTCGGACTATATGGCGTCGCAGGGTGCGCGCCTGCTCCCGCACAACCGGCGAGCCAACCCAGCGCGCCCGCCGGGACACCCGCCCCGACACTCGCTGCCATGCCCACCGCCACACCCGCCGCCACGCCGACGAGCCAGGCGGCAAGCAGCAGTGTGACCACCCTACGCACGGCTCACGGGCTATCCTACCAGGGCCGCGAATCCCTTGACCCGCACGCGCGGTCTTCCTTCCGCGCCGTCAATGACTATATCTATGATCGTCTGACGCGCTACGCGACGAACGGCATGGACCAAGAACTGGCGTTAGGATGGGAGCCGAACAAGACCGCGACAGAGTGGGTCTTCACTTTGCGCAAGGATGTTAAGTTTCACGATGGAACGCCTTTTACAGCGCGGGATGTGATCTACAGCTATCAGCGCATCGGTGATCCCAAGCTGCGCTCCTCCCTGGCGCTCTACACCGGCGTCATTGACTTGGCCGCCATGACGGCCATTGACGATTACACGGTGCGTTTTCCGCTCAAACGGCCCCATGCCGATTTTCCGTTTGTCGCCCCGCCAGCCGTTCCGATCATCGCCAAAGACAGTGGAGAGAGCGTTGTGAAAACAGGAAACGGCACCGGCTCCTTCAAGCTGAAGACCTTCGCACCAGAGGGCAAGACGGTGCTGGTCGCCAACGATGCCTATTGGGGCGAAAAGGCCAAACTAGCGGAGATAGAGCTTGTGCCCATTCCTGATGGCAATGCCCGCGCCAATGCCCTGTTAGCCGGTCAGGTTGATTTTATTGATCAGATCAGCCGCAGTCAGGCTGCGCTCGTCGAGCGCAACAGTAATTACGTCTATCAAGTAGTCACCGGCCCGCTGAGTTTCAGCTACTTCCTGGTTATGCGCCCGGATGCGCCGCCCTTCAACGATGTGCGCGTGCGTAAAGCTATGAAGTTGGTAGTGGACCGGGCCTTGATGTTGCAGACGACTGTACAAGGTGACGGGATCATCGGAAATGACACGCTGATCTATCCCGGAAATCCGGTGGCGCTGAAAGAGGCGCAACCCTTCGATATCAAGCAGGCCAAAGCGCTGCTGGCCGAAGCTGGCTATGCCAATGGCCTGGATGTCACCCTGACCACCAACAGTGGGATTGACATCTTCTCTTCGATTGCCGTCACCTACAAGGAGATGGCGGCCGCCGCCGGCATCAATGTCACCATCAAGCCTCAGCCAGGGGACAGTTACTACAATGAAATCGCGAAGGCTCCGTTCTTTATTGATTTCAGCGCTTCGCCCAGCGCCCCCGTAACATTCGATATGTCCTACCGCCCAGGCGGCCCGTTCAACGACAGCCAGTGGGATAACAAAGAAGTCGTCGGTCTGCTCGACAAAGCCTTCGCTGAACTGGATGATGCGAAGCGTGCGGACATCTATCGGGACCTTCAGCGTCTCATCAAGAACGAAGGTTGTGATATCGTCCTCTTCTTTGCTGGCATTGGCCGTGCCTTCCAAAAATCTGTCAAAGGGCTTGACCCGAACCATCCTATTCCTGATTGGAAGCGCGTCTTCATTGATCGGAAGGGTTGATCGGCCGCCCGATAGGAGCCACCAGCCTTATATGTGGTTTCCAAGGGCGTACACCGTGCTGCGTGATGGGGCAGCTAAGTCACGCAGCACGGGCTGCACCGCACGAACCTTCAATCAGCCATCGCTGGGTGGGTAGAGAATGATATCGCTTGTTGTGCGGCGCCTGCTTTCGGCGCTGTTCACACTTGTCTTGGTCTCGCTGCTTGTCTTTGTGCTGACCGAGATATTGCCGGGCGATGTCGCCACGGCGCTCTCGGAGCGCGATGCCACGCCGCAGCAGATCGCCTCGCTGCGCCAGCAATTGGGGTTGGAACGTCCACCGCATGTGCGCTATGGCGAGTGGTTGGCGGGCGCCTTGCGCGGTGATCTGGGCCTATCGCTGGCTCGCGCAGAGCCGATTCTGCCGCTGCTGCTGGTGCGTCTGCGTAATACAGCGCTGCTGGCCGCGGTGACGGTGCTTTTGGTCGTGCCGCTGGCGTTGACGCTGGGCATCCTGGCCGGGTTGCTGCGCGACCGGCTGCCCGATCTGCTCATCTCGGTCTTGACGCTGATCGGTATGAGCCTGCCCAACTACGTCATCGGCGTGATACTCATCCTGGGCATCAGCGTGCGCCTGGCCTGGCTGCCGGCGGTGACGGTGGTGGCCCCCGACGCACCGCTCTGGCAATTCCTGCCCAACGTGATCCTGCCCGCACTCACGTTGACGGTTGGTTACATCGCGTATCTTGCCCGCTTGATGCGCACCAACATCATCGAGGTGATGACCAGCGACTATGTTCAAATGGCGACGCTCAAAGGTGTCCCCTATTCTCGCATTGTCGTGCGCCATGTCCTGCCCAATGCGCTGTTGCCTGCACTCAATGCCATTGCCCTGCTGATGGCCGGTCTGTTGGGCGGTGTAATGATCGCAGAAACGCTCTTCAATTATCCCGGCATGGGGCGGCTCATGGTCGCGGCGGTGCATACGCGTGATCTGCCCATGGTTCAGGCCGTGGCGCTGGTCGGCGCGACCATCTACATCACCATCAACCTCGCTGCCGATCTAGTCGCTTTGCTATTGAACCCTCGTTTGCGCACCCAACGAACTTCATGAGAACACCTGCTACGGCCATGACAACCGCTCCCACTAAGCAGCCGGATACCCGAATGCCAATCTCGGACGATGCCGGGGACGCTCTCCGACTGCCGGTCGCACCCCCTGGTGGCCGCTGGCGTTCCTTGCCACGATCGCCGTCGGTATGGATCGGCGTGGTGATTCTTTCCATCCACCTGGTCATTGCGCTGATCGCACCGTGGATCGTCCCCTATTCACCGACGGCGCTTGATCCTGAGAGCCTGTTTGCACCACCATCGCAAGCGCATCTCTTCGGCGCCGATCAGTATGGCCGCGATATTCTTACCCGGGTGGCGTTGGGGGGGCGTGTGACGCTGACTTTGTCGTTCAGCGCCGCGCTGCTGGCGGTTCTGTTGGGCGGTTTCCTCGGTATCTGGCTGGGCTACGCGGGTGGATTGCTCGACGAAATATTCATGCGCCTGATTGATGCCACATTAGCTCTTCCGGGTTTGCTTTTGCTACTGACGATCCTCTCTGTCTTCGGCGGCGGCTGGAACGTGATCCTCTTCTCGCTCGTCCTGCTTTTTGTGCCGGGGATCGTCCGGGTCGCACGCGCCGCCACGCTGGACATCGTCCCGCGCGACTTTATCACCGCGGCGCGTGCGCGCGGCGAACGCACGAGTGGCATTGTACTGCGAGAACTGCTGCCCAATGTACGAGATATCTTACTAGTAGAATTTGCGATGCGTGTCTCCTGGTCGGTAGTCGCGGTGAGTGGGTTGGCTTTCCTGGGATTTGGCGTGCCGCCCGGCACCCCCGATTGGGGGTTGATGATCGCCGAAAACCGGCCGGCGTTGGCTTACGCGCCCTGGTGTACGCTCTTTCCCGTGCTGGCCATCAGTTCGTTGGTCATCGGCGTCAACCTAACCATTGACGGATTGGCCAAAGTGTTCGGACTGGATCGTACGCAAGGAGCGCCGGCGTGAAATCGCGAGATCGAGCGCAGCGCCGTGCTGCGCCCGTATAATGAGGCGCGCGACCACTGGCGCGCGGCGACGCTGCTCTGCATCACGCACGACGTCGGCGAAACCCAGGCGTTCGAGCGCGTCCTGGTCATCGAAAACGGCCGCATCGTGGAAGACGCCCCGCCGGCCGTCTTGGCGGCCCGGCCCGACTCGCGTTACCGCGCCATGTTGGACGCCGAGGAAGCGGTGCGTCGCGGGCTGTGGGAGGGCGCGGCGTGGCGGCGGCTGTGGATCGAGAAGGGCGAACTGCGCGAGAGTTAGAGAAGCTGCGTAATATTTGGAAGCTCTGACCTCTTGACATCGGTCCCTCGCAGCGCGATAATCGCAGTGTCCCCGTAGAAAGGAGGAGATCTCATGGCCGAGTCAGTTCCCTCGCCCCGGCCTGCGCAGCCAGGCTTTCGTCGCTACGCGTTCTGCATCGCTGCCGGTGTCATCGTCATCGCCTTTGGCTTGTGCGTCGCCGCGGTCTGGTGGGCGGACACCATCCCCCAACGCAGCGGCGACCAGCAGACCGTCGTCCTGGGTCAGGACAGCCTGGCGCCCGGCGCACCGGCCGGCCTGCGCGTCCTGGTGCGCCAGGCCAACTCTGAGCAAGGAATCAAGGATGCCCAGGTGCAGGTGTCCCTGCGTTCCAAGGGAGGCACGACCAGGCCCCAGGTGCTCTACACCGGCCGCACGAGCAGCCTGGGCACGGCCGACGTGCAGTTCCGCGTCCCCGACACCCTCCCCGCCGACGCCGAGCTGGTCGTCGCGACCGCCTCGCGCGCCGGCAGGGATGAGATCGTCAAGCCGGTGAAGGCGGTCCGCCCCACCCGGCTCTTCCTCACGAGCGACAAGCCGGTCTACCAGCCCGGTCAGACCATCCATATCCGCGTCCTGGCGTTGGCCGCAATAGACATGAAGCCCGTGTCCGGCGTCGAGGCGCAATTGGTGGTCGAGGACGCGAAGGGCAACAAGGTCTTCCGCCAGGCCGTCCGCCTCTCCGACTACGGCATCGCCGCGGCCGACTTCGCGCTGGCCGACGAGGTCAATCAGGGCCAGTACAAGATCGCCGCGGAGTTGGGCGAGGTCAAGTCCGAAAAGACCGTCACGGTCAAGTGGTACGTGCTGCCCAGGTTCAAGATCGTCGTCACGACCGACAAGCCATATTATCTGCCCGGCGAGACGATCAAGGGCCGCGTGCAGGCTGACTACTTCTTCGGCAAGCCGGTGGCGGGCGGGGAAGCGACCATCGTCGGCGCGACCTACGACGTGGGCCGACAGCAGGTGGCCGAGGTCAAGGGCGCGTTGGATGACAAAGGCGGTTTCGACTTCACGATCGAGGCCCCGCGCTACCTGACCGGCGGCGCGGCGCGCGCCGATACCGCGAGCTACACCCTGGAAGTCCAGGTGGTGGACAAGGCCAATCACGCCGAAGAAATCGCCCACGGCCTGACCATCGCGCGGGAGGCGATCCTGCTCGACGCGGCGCCCGAGAGCGGCAAGCTGCGCCCCGGCGTCGAGAACATCGTCTACGTCCTGGCCTCCTACCCCGACGGCAGCCCGGCCCAGGCGACCCTCGACGTGACCCACGCCGGCGGGCAGCTCCAGGCCACGACCGGCGCGGCCGGCGTCGCGGAGGTCCGCTGGACGCCGACCGCAGCGAAGCCCTGGCTCTCGATCGTCGCCCGCGATGCCAGCGGCCGGACCGCGCAGAAAGCTTTCAACCTGGAAGCCGACGCGGGCAAGGAGCAGATCCTCCTGCGGCCCGACCGCCCGGTCTACCGCGTCGGCGACACGATGCGCCTGGAGGCGTTCGTCACCGGCTCTTCGCGCACGGCCTACCTGGACATCGTCAAGGAGCGGCAGACCCTGCTGACCCGCGCGGTCGAAGTGGCGAACGGCAAGGCGGCTTTCGCAGTGGATCTGGCCCCCGACCTGTTCGGGACACTGGAACTGCACGCGTACCAGGTGCAGGCCGACGGCACCATCGTCCGCGACACCCGCATCGTCGTGGTGAACGCGGCCGTAGACGTGGACGTGAAGCTGACCGCCGACAAGGAGGTCTACCGACCCGGCGAGGCGGCGAAGCTGGCGTTCCAGATCAGCCAGCAGGGGAAGCCGGTGCAGGCCGCGCTGGGCCTGGCGGCCGTGGACGAATCGGTCTTCAGCGTGGAGGAGCAGGATCCCGGCTTCGCGCGACTCTACTTCCTGCTCGAGGCCGAGCTGCTCAAGCCGCGTTACCAGATCAAGGACACCCTGGCGCCCGAGCTGCTCAACCTGCCCGTCGCGGCCCCGCTCGAACCGGAGCGGGCCGCCCAGGGACAATCCGCGTTGGCCCGGCTGCCCGAAGGCCGCGATTTCACCTTGAAGGCCAACTCGTGGCCCGACAAGGTGAAGGCGTTGCAGACGCAGCAGCGGGGCGCGCTGGCGGCGGTCCGCGAAGGGCTGCTCGGCGTCCTCGGTGGCCTGCTGTTGATCCTGGCGGCGCTGGTCGTGACGACGCTGGCTCTCCGCGGGCTGTTGCGTGGCGCGGTCAAGCCGTTCCTGCTCACCCTGCTGGGCCTCGCGGTGGCCGCCATCGTGATCGTGCCGCTGTTCTACGCTCTCTTCTCCTTCTGGCGCGCTGTGGCCGGAGACAGCGGAATCGTGCTCCTGCTCGCCTGGACGTGGCTGCTGAGCCTGCTCGTCCTGGGCGTATACGCGGCGCGCCGGCGGGATGCCGCGGTCGGCGTGGTCGTCCTGCTGCTGCTGGTCGGCACCGCGCTGTTGCCATTGATTGGCAAGATAGTTGTGCCCGATGTGGCCGCCAAATCGCAGATGATGACCTTCGCCGCGGCCGGCGGTCTGGTTGGGGTGCTCGCACTGGTGTTGCTCGGTTGGGGCCTCCTTCGCAGTCCCCCGCGCTATGGCGCCGTGTCCGCGCTGGCGCTGCCGGCCGTAGCCGTGTTGGCGCTTGCTGCGCCGTTCGCGGTCCCATCGTTGGGCTACGCGGTCGGCATACGTTCCTCTGGTCCGTTTGATATGGCCATGCCGGCGGCACGCGCACCGCAGGTTGTCGAGAAGATCGTCGAAAGGCCGGTCGAGAAGGTTGTCTCGAAGGCCCCGGAGCCGACGAAAGCCCCCGCGCCCGCGGAAGTCCAGGCATCCGCGGCCACGGCTGCCCAGGAGCCGCCGCGGCTGCGCCAATACTTCCCCGAGACCCTCTACTGGAACCCCCAGGCGATCTCCGACGAAGCCGGCCGGCTGACCCTGGACGTGCCGCTGGCCGACTCGATCACCACCTGGCGGCTGTCGGCCCAGGCTTCGACTAAACAGGGCAACCTGGGCGGGCTGACGGCCGGGCTGCGGGTCTTCCAGGACTTCTTCGTGGACCTCGACCTGCCCGTCGCGCTGACGCAGAACGACGAGATCGCGGCGCCGGTCAGCGTCTTCAACTACCTGGCGCAGCCGCAGCAGGTGCGTCTGGAGCTGAAACAGGAAAGCTGGTTCGAGCTGCTCGACGCCGCTTCCAAGACGTTGACCATCGGCCCCAACGACGTGACTGTGGTTCACTTCCGCATCCGCGCGAAGGAGTTCGGCCGCCAGCGGCTCACGGTGACGGCCTGGGGCCAGAAGATGAGCGACGCGATCGCCCGCGAGGTGCGCGTCCTGCCCGACGGCAAGGAAATCCGCAAGACCACGAGCAACTGGCTGCGCGACGGAACCCAGGGCATCGTGCGCATCCCGCCAGACGCCATCCCCGGCAGCGCCAAGATCATCGTCAAGGTCTATCCGGGCCTGTTCAGCCAGATCGTGGAGGGGCTGGACGGCCTGCTGCGGATGCCGTTCGGCTGATTCGAGCAAAGTACGTCGGTGACGTACCCGAATGTGCTCGTCCTGGACTACCTGAAAAAGACCGGGCGGCTGACCCCCGAGACGCAACTGAAGGCCGAGCGTTACATCGGCCTGGGCTACCAGCGATTGCTGACTTTCGAGGTGGCCGGCGGCGGGTTCTCGCTCTTCGGTCGGCCGCCCGCCATCCTGAACCTGACCGGCTACGGTCTGTTGCAGATCAGCGACATGGCCCGCGTCTATCCCGTGGACCCTGCACTGATCCAGCGCACCGCGGCCTGGCTGCGGAGCCAGCAGAAGGCCGACGGCACGTGGGGCAACAGCTTGACCGACACCGCGTTCGTCACCTGGGCGCTGGTCGAAGCCGGCCAGAGCGACACCCGCGAAGCCCAGCGCGGCCTGAATGTTCTGAAGTCCAGTTGGGGCCGCTCCGATGAGCCTTACGTCCTCGCGTTGATCGCCAACGCCCTGGCTGCCGCGAAGGACCCGGCCGTCAATGAAGTGCTGGCCGGCCTGGAAGCCATCAAGATCGCAGAGGGCGATGCAGTCCATTGGACGGCCAAGGGACCTTCGATCATGGGTTCGCACGGCCGCACCGGCGATGTGGAGACGACCGCGCTGGTCGTCCACGCCATGCTGCGCGCCAACCAGTACCCGCAATCGGCTCTGGCCGGCCTGACCTACCTGATCCGGCAGAAGGACAGCTTCGGCACCTGGTACTCGACGCAGGCGACTATCTTGTCCCTCAAGGCGCTCACCCTGGCAGCCACCCAGCCCGGCATGGCCGAAGGGGACGGCCAGGTGATCGTCGCCCTGAACGGCGCCCAGAAGCCGCCGATCGCCGTCACGAAGCAGAATGCCGACGTGGTGCACAGCCTGGTCTTCGACGACATCGCCGCGGGCGACAACGCGGTCGTGTTCCAGGTGGTGGGCAGCGGCAACCTGATGTATACTAACCGCACGCTGAAATATTCAAGTTTGCCTGGGCGAGCGAGATCAGGTATGCTGTGGGCCAAAACCCAAAGGAGTGATTGCCATGAGCACACACGTCGCCCCGCTTGAGTTGTCTGCGGC
>Ga0233425_10004480_pt1 | contig 23397 bp, 22 predicted proteins | sample Watercolumn_Towu_2_FD_181712 | JGI IMG/M metagenome (GOLD analysis project Ga0233425, IMG submission 181712) | Freshwater microbial communities from Lake Towuti, South Sulawesi, Indonesia - Watercolumn_Towuti2014_140_MG | ecosystem: Environmental > Aquatic > Freshwater > Lake | place... | reverse complement strand
TGCGGGGTGGCCTTTCGGCGGTCGGTGAGCGCTTGGATGGCCTGTCCACCGCCGCTCAGCGTTTGGTGGCGGCCTTCGTTGCGGTCAAAGGCGCGGTGGAAATCGCCAAGGCCCTGGATGGCTGGAACCAGTTGAATGCCCGGTTGAAACTGGTGACCAACGGCACCGGCGAATACCTGACGGCGCAAAAATCGCTGTTCGAGATTGCCCAGAAGAATGGCCAGTCGCTGGAGGCCACCGGGCAACTCTACACCCGCATGGCCGGATCGGCCCGGCGAGCCGGACTGGATCAGGGACAGACCCTGAAAGTCACCGAAGCCCTGGCGATGGCGTTTCGGCTCTCGGGGGCTTCGGCGACCGAGGCGGAAAGCGCCACCGTGCAGTTGTCCCAGGCCCTGGGCAGTGGCGCCTTGCGGGGAGACGAGTTCAATTCGGTGATGGAGAACGGCCAACGGGTGGCCCAGGCCCTCGCCGACGGCATGGGCAAGTCGGTCGAGGAACTGCGCGGTCTGGCCGAGAAGGGTCAGCTGACCAGTTCGGTGGTGCTCAAGGCCTTGTTGTCGCAGTTCGACAAGTTGAAAGAGGAGTCGGGCACGCTGCCGGACACCATCGGCGGCGCCTGGGTGCGGGTGGAGAATGCCTTGAAGCGCTACCTCGGAACGGCGGATGAAAGCAGCGGCGCTTCCCGCAAACTCGCCGCGGCGCTGACCTTCGTCGCCGACAATTTCAAACCTATCGCCGATGCGGCCCTCTCGGTTGGTGCCGTAGTCGCCGCCATGCTCGGTGGCAAAGCGATCCGTACCGTGCTGGATCTGATCGGCACGGTGATCCGGTTGCGCGGCGAGTTCGCCTTGCTCAAGGGTGCCGGAATTCTATCGCTGCTGGCCCTCCCGGACATGATCGGGACCGTGGTCCAGAGTTTTCGGGATCTGCGTGAAACCGAAACGGCCGTGGACAAGCTCAATCAGTCCCTGACGCGAACCCAGACGCTGCTCGATCTGACCGACAAGCTGCTGTCGGGCCAGGCCCAGCCCTGGGAACAGGCCCGGTTGCAGTTCCTTCTGTCCGAACAAGCCATCGAGCGCCTCAGGACCAGCCTGCCAGCGGCCGGTGAAGCCTTGAAATCCATCGGTGTGACCGCCGGTTCTTTGGGGGCTGCCCTCAAGACGGCTTTCACCGCCGAGAGTGAAAACGCCGATGGGCTGATGAAACGCCTGGGCGAATCGGGACAGGTGGCCTTGGGGCTTTTGAAGGGCGCACTCGATCAGCGCATCGCGGTCATCGATGCCAACGGCCAGCGTGAACAGGCCGCGCTGCAGCAACGGCATCTCAGCGAACGCGCCCAGATCGAGGAAACCGTCCGGGTCTCCACCCAGGCCGAAGCCGAGAAATTGCGAGCCGTCGATCAGTATGGTCAACAGGCGCTGACCCGACTCCAACAGGTCGAGACCGAAAAGCTCAATCTGGCCCGCGCCCAGGGCCAGGACACGACGAGCATCGAGCGGGAATCGCTCAATGCCCGGCTGGCCCTGTACGGGGAACTGGAATCCGCCTACCGCGCCACCATCGACCGGCTGATCGCCGAAGAAGATCGTCACACCCAAGCGGCCCGACAGGCCGAAGAAGAACGGGCCCAGCTCAAGCTCAGCGTCGAGGACCGCATCCGCGCCCTGCAGCAAAAGGGCATGGACGACTATGCGGCCTATCAGGACAAGCTGCGGCAGATCGACGAGAAGCAGGCCGCGGCGCAAGCGGCCCTGTCCGCCGGCAACTTCGAGCAGGCCAAGCGCCTGGCCGAGCAATCCATGCAGTTGGCGGAGTCCTCGGCTTCTGCCGTTCAGCGCAACGGCCAGACCGTGGTCAGCCAGTCCAAGGCCTCGGCGACGGCGATTGACGAGATCGGTCAGTCCGCCAAACTGGCTGATCAGGCCTTGGCGCAGATGGGGCAGGCCCACAAGAATGCCGCGACGGACATCGGTGCCGAAGCCGCCAAGGCTCAGGTCGATCTGGATAACCTCCGCAAGACCGTAGAGGCCTTGCAGGGCGAAGGGCTCAAGCAGGTCTCGTTGAAGATCGACGGTGACAGCTCGGCGGCCGAAGCCTCGGTGGCGAAGCTCAAGGCCCTGACCGAAGCAATGACTCTCACCGCCAAGGTCAAACTGGAAGTCTCCCAGGCCGAGCAAGATCTGAAATCCCTGCAGGACAACGTCCGCGACAAGACGCTCGAGGCCAAGGTGAAGTTGTCGCTGGACAGTATCGACGCCGACTTCGGGCGGGTCATGGAACTGGCCGGAAAATCCGGTGTGGAAATTCCGGCCGGGTTGAATGTCGACGGTGCCCGCCAGACGTTGGAGGGTTTCCGGAACGATCTGCGGACGGCGCTGGGCGAACCGACCGCGGCGATCCACACGCCCAGGCCGGATTTATCCGATTACTACCGGACCAAGTCTGAACTGGAGCAGACCACGTATTCCACCCATGTGGTGACTGTACAGCAGGTCCAGGGCAATGCCCTGGGTGGACTTATTCGGTCCTTTGCCGGTGGCGGTCAGGTAATCAATGGGGCTTTCAAGCGTCTGCAGGGCCGCATCACCGGTCCCGGCACCTCGACCTCCGACAGCATTCCAGCACTGCTCTCCAACGGAGAGTTCGTCGTGCGTGCCCGCGCCGTTCGGCAATGGGGCGTTGGCTTTCTGGAACAGATCAACGCCGGCATTTCGCCGTTTGCGTCGCCCTTGGCGTACGCACTGGGTGGCGTAGCCGGCGACATGGGATTCCGTGAACCCATTGCTCCTGCGCCGTCCCGCGACACGGTCAACATCAATTTGACGATCGGCGGTCAGCGGATCGCCCTCAGCGGTGCCCGCGATCAGGCCCAGTCTCTGGCCGATGCCCTGAAAACCCTCGGCCGGGGACTTTGATGAGCCAGGCCTTCGTGCAACTCCGTTTCCGGGATCCGGAAGCGGTGGCGAAAGAACACGCCGATTCCTGCGATGCCTGGCTGATCCCGTTCCGCCGGGCCCACCCGTTGCACTTTCAGGGCAATGCCTTCGCCCGTGACTATTACGACCAGCGGCTCAATCCGAATCCTCCGCCGCCATCCGGTGGCGGCGGCACCTCCGGTTCCGGATCGGCGCCCAAGCGCAGCTTTGCCCTGTCGGTGGCGACCCGCCTCAAAAACGGCCGGTCGCGTTCTTCGAGTTCCAGCCGAACCGATCCCTCGGCACAACTCTCCCTGCCGTTCCGCTGGCAGGAGCCCAAGTCCTGTCCGCTGGTTCCCTGGCCGGTGTTTGCTCAGGTGTGGCCGGATCCCGGCACCACGATGGATGTGGACTGGAGCCGGGTGCAGCTGGGTTTTTCAGGACCCAATCAGGTTTCCATGCCGGCCGCCGTCGGCGTTCTGATCGGCGTCAGCCTTCGCGGCCCGGGCGGCGGATCGCTGGATCCCGATCAGGTGCTGCTGGGACCTTCCGGGCACGTCACGACACTGGAGCCACCCATACCCTACGTGAATTGGGGCGAGAAGCTCTACCAACGCTACGAAAACCATCTGTTCCAGGTCCGCATGAACGTGTTTCTGAGATGCCCAGCCACCGGCTTGTTGGTGCTGCTGGGCCTGCATCTGTCGGATCCGGTTCGCGGGATCGTTGCCGATCCCTTCGGATTGCCGGAACTGGTGCCAGGCCACTACCAGTTGCTGGGCGAGGTCATGGAATACCCCCTGGCCAGAACCCTGGTGTTCGAAGCCGGCGGCAAGTCGGTGGGCTGGGTTTCGGCCAGCAAGTCCTTCGTGTCTTACGACACGCCGTTCGCGACCGTCACTTCGGACCAGATGCTGGAAGTGACCTCGGCGCCCAGCTTTCGCGTCACCCGACAATCGGTGAAGACCCAGCACAAGGGACGAACCGTCGAAGCCGTGCTGGAATCTTTGGGCGATGTGCCGGGCTATTTGTATTCGGGGTGGGTGGCCAGCGATGCGGCGGGGCTGATGCAGTTGTACCCCCACGTGGACATTCTGAATGCCTTCCCGTCGCCGGCCGCTCACTTCATCGTCGATGTGCCGGCCCATGCCGAAGCACTGATCGGCCGCGGCATCTGGGCTGCCGACAAGGACTTCGGGAACACCGGTCAGTGGGCGTATTACCCGGATACCGATTACTGGAAGGAATATCCCTTCTCCGATCAGGTTTTGGTATCAGACGATGTGCAGATCACCGTCAACACGCCGACCATTCAGTTCTGGATCTATTCGCTGTGGAACAACCAGAACCACTATGCCTGGCGGATGAAGCCGGGCACCGGCGAAGGTTGTTCGTATGGCGGACCACTCGATTCGACCTCACCACCCTCGGACACCTTTTATCAGCGCTTGCATTTGTGGTCGGACGGTTACTTCGGCACCGATGAGGATCGTTATGGTTACTGGATGCAGGGCAGCTTCTTTTATTCCACGCCAGCGCAGATCCTCGGGCGGCTGTACCTGACCGGTCTGGAGCCGGACTTCGAGGAGTTGTTACTGGTCGAACTGAAAGTCACTCGGCAACTGCTCAAGGCGCGTTATTTCGGACAGTTATATCCGGGCAGTTGGGAATACCAGCAGCCCCAGGAAGCGGCCCGGTTTGGTTTGACCTTCAAAAACCTGAACACCCATGCCTGCACGATTGCCAATGGCAACTGGGCCTTTTTGCAGAGCTTTCCGCTGCCCATCCACCTGACTGGCAATGGCACCCAGTCGTCGGGCGAACGCCTGGAAAACGTCAACTGGATGGCAGAGGGCCATCACACCAGCGACTGGGATGTGGAAGCCGACTACCCGGAACTGGCGTGGAAGGAGTTCATCAACCTGTCGGCCAATGTCACGGTGGGCGAGGACCGGGTGATCGATGCGCCACCGGTGGTCTTCGAGCGCTATGACTGTCTGGACGGGGAGATCATCCCGTTCGGCTGGCCCGGCGTGGGAACGCCGGACGGCATGATCGGAACTGGCCTGACCTATCTGCGCAAGAAGGCCGGCACCGATCCGGACAACGAGGTGCAAACCTTTGCACTCCCCAACATCCTGCCCAGGGACTGGGTCGACAATCTGACCTGGCGCTTCCAGCGCACCCAGTCGGCCACGCTGCCGGACGGCACTTCGCAAACGCGCAACGTCCTGTTCAACGGCTTGCCGGCAACCTTCGAGTACATCCCCCGGCCGTGGTAGCCCTTGACGCCTTGATCCTCCCATCCGGTCTGGTATGGGCGGATGAGTTTGCCTTTCAGCCGGCCACCCAGTCGGTATTGCGCACCCTGGACGGTGGTCTGGTGGTGTTTTCGGGAACCCTGGCCCAGGGGCGACCGATCACCCTGGAAGCCCGGATCGATCAGGGTTGGCTGACGCGTGACCAGGTAGAGGCGCTGGCCGCCATGGCCAGCCTGCCGGGGCAGACCTTCGCGCTCGACTTCCGCAATCAGTTCTGGACCGTGATGTTCCGTCATCACGAACCGCCGGCCTTCGAAGCCGAAGCTCTGGTGTACCGCAACAACCCCGCGCCCGGCGATTTCCATACCGGGCGCATCAAGCTCATGACCCTGTAATCCCTGCCCTTGGAGAAACACCTATGTTCGGCATTGATGACGCCATCGCCAATGGCGCAAAACTGATCGACGATATCGTCACCCGGGTCTGGCCCGATGCCACCGAGGTGGAAAAGGCCAAGCTGGCGCAGGTGACTCAGCAGATCCAGAACGAGTACAGCCTGGTCCTCCAGCAACTGAAGATCAACGAGGCCGAGGCGCAGAACCCGCACCTGTTCGTGGCTGGCGGACGACCGGCGGTGATTTGGGTGGGTGTGGCCAGCCTGGCCTACACAGGGCTGTTCCAGCCGCTACTGGGCTGGGTGGCTGCCTGTTTCGGCTGGCCGCTGCCGCCAGTACCAACCAATGAGGCGTTGAACACCTTGTTGTTCGGTCTGCTGGGCATCGGCGGCATGCGCACCGCCGAAAAGCTGAAGGGTGTCGCCACCCGCGGCCTGAAGTAACGGGGAGGACGCCATGCCCATCCAGCCCAGTGAAATCCGCTGGTACAAATCGCAGCTGACCAGCGATGCGATCTCGGCGCAAAACGGAGGCCGGTTGTCGGCCATCGAGTCGGTCAGCAACGTCAAGAACAACATCTTCCCCGATGTGCCCCAGGCTGAGCGACAAACCGGCAGCAGCAGGTTCCGCAAGCTGTTCATCAAGGTCGACAATGCCACCGACGTCGCGCTGCTTAGTCCGAAGGTGTTCATAGAATCCGGCTCCACGGGCGATGACTATGTGGTGCTGTGGCCGGGGTCGCAGACCGATGTGCAGTCAGCCATTGCCGGCAGTCGCTGTTACGGCTTCGGAACCCTGTCGAGTTCGGTGTCCCAGGGTGCCACGCTCCTCTTTGTGACGGCTGAGCATGCCGGCTATGCCAGTAGGCAACCCTTCCGTGCCGGAGACACGATCCGGATCAGCAACCAGGCCGATGTGAACTCGCCCGGCCAGGTCGAGTATGCCGTCATCCAGGGCATCAACTACACCGGCGCCGATATGGAGATCATCCTGACCACGGGGCTAACCTATCCCTGGAACACCGCCGCCGGCACCGTGAAGGTCGCCAGTTGCCTTCTGCCTGGCGACCTCAAGGGCACGGTGTCGGGCCTGTTGGCCATCAGTGCCAGCGGCGGTGGTTTCACCGAAACCAACATCATGGTCCATTCCATCGGCGCCATCGAACAAGTGTGGACGCTGACGATTACCGACGAGGTGACCGGTAGCTTCCGCCTGGATGGCGACACGCTGGGTGCGTCGGTGGCCAACGGCACGGTCGGAGCCGATTTTGCGGCCATCAATCCGGATACGGCATCGCCTTACTTCACCCTGCAGTCGCTGGGTTGGTCCGGGGTCTGGCAGAACGGCAACACGCTGACCTTCACCATCCATCCGGCAGCAGCGCCGATCTGGTACGAGCGGGTGGTGCCACCCGGCGCCCAGGCGCTGGGCTCCGATGTGTTCGTCGTCGCCATCGATGGCGATTCGGCGTGAGGACTGAGCCATGACCGATCAATACGTTCAGTTGGCCGCCGACGGTCCCGGCAAGAAAGTCGATACATCGGAACTCCAGGTCGGCGTCCACACCGTGGAACGCCAGCGCATCGTCGTAGCCGACCCCGCCGATCCGACCGCGCTGGCGCGCGTGACTAGCGCCAACCCCAATGGCTGGGATTTCGGAATGGTCACCCGGGCGCTTCTGTTCGGAGACAATCCGTCGTTTGGTCCGACCATGCCGCAGGTAACATCGGACGGCTCACTCCAGGTTACCCAGAGCGGCTTCGAAACTCTGCCATTCAAGTCCAATGGCGCTACGTCATCGGTGCTCAATTTTCCGGGGGCCGCCCAATTTCATTGGCTGATGCTATCCAACATCCATACCGCGGCGGTTTACGTGAAGCTCTACGACTTGCCCAGTGCGCCGGTGCTGGCCAGCGACATTCCGTTCCTGACCATTCCGGTCGCCACCGGCGGCTTTCTCAGCCTCAACTTTCCCGGGCGCGGTCTGGACATCGTCGAGACCTTGAGGATCGTCATCACTGCGGGCTCAGCCGACAATGACACCACGACGGTGCCGGCCAACAAGCTGAAAGGCCTGATCGGGGGCTGACATGCTCCTGGCTCTACGTTCGCAGTTCGAATCCCGGCCAGGGACGGTCGCCGCTCATGTGGCCAACTGGGCGGACGTGCCTTGGGTGGTGGTAGCCCATCAGGGGATTTACCAGCACCTTGTACCGATTACGGTCGCACACACCGGTCGATTTTCGGCACCGGTCAGCGCACAGCAGATCAGCCATTGGGCGGTGAATGCGCATGATCGCGTCAGGCAGTCATGGATAGGGCGTTCATCCCTGGTGCTGTCGTCGCACCACAGGAGTCGCTATGGAAAAGCAGCCAGTGTGTCTGTCGCTCATCAAGGCCTGTTCGACCACAGGTTTCAGCGACGGGTGAGCCACCGGGCGGCCTGGACGAACACCAGTCCAGTGGCTTCCCAGCACCAGGGCCGTCATCGTCTGCTGCTGTTGAATCCGGTAGCCCGCCAGCATCAGAGCCTCTGGTCCTTACCGCAGGCGCAGGTACGCCGGATCACCGGGCAACCGGTTCTGCGCCATCTGGGCAAATCCGTCGAACTGCTGGAAGCCCGGATCTCGGCCGATGAAGACAGCGCGGTGTGGTTGGCGGATCTGACGCTGGCGCGGATCGAGGATTTCGAGCGCATGGCCATCGGCGATGAGATCAATCTGGACCTTTACGGCGAAGTGTTCAGCCTGGTCGTCGATGCCAAACGGCTGAGCCGGCCGGAGCCGGCGCGGCTGGATCTGCAGATCAGCGCGATCAGCCCGGTGGCCGCCGCAGTGCAACCCGTCACCAGACAGTGGGCTGGCCCCGTCAATGCTCGCTTGGCAGTGGAGGAGTTGCTGGGCCCCATCGACTGGCGATTGCCGGAATGGGATATCCCGGCCGGCACATTGGCCGCAGGTGGCGAAACGCCCTTGTCGGTCGCCCGGAGAATCGCAGCGGTCGTCGGCGGACTGATCGAGTCGGCGCCCGACGGCAATCTCATCGCTCGGCAGCGGCATCCGGTCAGCCCGCCTGACTACGGTTTCGCCAACATCGATCACGTCCTCACCGAGGCCGATCTGATCCAGGTGGAAACCCGGCTGGAGCCGAAGACCTTGCAGGATCGATTCGTCATACATTTCGGCGCCGAGGCTTCGGTGTCGGATCGGGTCGAATTCGTTCGTGATGCCAGCGACCTACAAACCGGCATCGTGCGGATCTATCCGTCGCCCTGGCGTTCCGTCACCCTGGCCCATACCGGCGATGAAGCCGTGATTATCACCCCCTTGGGCGAAGTCAGTCGTGAGGAAAGTGAACTCGTCGAATTCAGGGATGGTACGGGCGAGACGAGTTACCCCGTCACCCGCATCAACGATTTCCGCTGGCAGTACGTCGATCTCGGTGCGGTCACATTTACGCCGGATGCGACCCGCATCACCAGTGTCGTGGCTGGCTATTCACTCCTGCAACTTCGTTACGCCACTCGATCCATCGAATATAGGGTGAGCGATCCGCGTATCGAGGAGATTCAATTTCTCGTTCTGGAGGACGACACCCCATGACCGTCAACGCCACCATCCGGGTCGCCTTCGGTGGCGGCTCGGCCTCAATCACAGGACACCTCAGTGCCGAGGTCGACAGTCGGCCCGAGGGACTGAATCAGGGCAAATCGTCCTTTTTGCCGGGCGATACCGCCTGGTTCCTGGTGCATGCCAGCCGCAACGTCACGGTGGATACGCCGATCGCTTCCGCCGGCAGCGTCCTCAGTGCTCGCGTCGGCTCGGTCAGCCGAACCGATGATGTCTTTTTCGAGAACGCCACCACCGCCACCTTGTCGGTGCCAGCGGACGGCATTCAGAAGGTAACTTGGTTTGGCACTGACCTGGGCTCGGTCAGTCTGGGCAGCGATCAACTGACCGTCACCGCCTCCCGCAGCGGCGTCGCCGTCGCACGTATCACCTACAGCACTTCACCGAAAGCTTACGGGGTGAAATCCCCAACGCAACTCAACGGTTCCACCGACTTCTCCATCCTGGTCCTGGTGACCGGTTCGGTAACGCCATGAAAGCCATCGAGGTCTATCGTGGCGACTGCAGCCAGCCGGGGCCCGACATTCTGGAACCTCTGATCGGCAACGAATCGGCGGCCCTGATGCGTGGCAAGGCGGAGCTGGATGCTCATGCCCAGCCGGTGCAGACAGTTCGCTTGGTCATGCCCCACAGACCGGGGCTGTGCCTGGGGCAACTGGTAAGGGTCACAGATGCCCGGCAGGGTCCGGCCTGGCTCGGCAAGGTCACCGGCATCGAACACCGGCTGGACGGCAAATCGGTGCTGACCACCTTGAATCTGGAGCGTCCCCAGTGAGCCGGTTTCCGCTGAGTGAACTCAAGCGTCTGTTGGTCGACAGTGGGCCGGTCTCCGGCATTGTCATGTCCGTTCAGGGCGATCAGGTCCGGGTGGCGACCCCGCAAGGACTGCTGACCGCTCGGGCATCGTCACCGGTTCCGGCTGGCAGCCGGGTGCTGCTGCAAAACGGCCAGGCGATTCTGGTCTCCAAATCCATCCGTCGTTACTCCATTTGATGACACCCATGCCACACAAAGATCCCACCAGCTATTCGATGATCACCTATTTTTGGGTCACGGTGCTCTCCGCTTGGGGAGGCGTGGTGTCCTTCCTCGCCAAGGTCAGAACTGGCGCGGCACGTCCGTTCAATCTCGTCGAATTCGTCGGCGAAATCACCACCTCGGCGTTCTCGGGACTGTTGACGTTCTGGGGCTGCGAAGCCGCGGAATTTGATCCCTTGTGGACGGCAGTGCTTGTGGGCATTTCCGGACACATGGGCGCGCGGGCTCTGTATCAGATCGAATTGCTGGCCCAGCGAAGACTGGGCCTTCCAGCCTCGGGAGACCAGTCATGATCAATAGCCGTAATCTGGATGATCTGCATCCGAAAGTCGCTGCCATGGCGCAGGAGTTGATCAACCGATGCCAAACCGAGGGCATCGATTTGCTGGTGACCAGTACCTATCGGGATGCGGAAGCTCAGGAGGCGCTCTATGCGCAGGGACGGACCAAACCTGGGAAGATCGTCACCAACGCCAAGCCCGGTGAGTCGTATCACAACTGGCGGGTCGCCTTTGATGTGGTGCCCCTGCGGCATGGTAAGCCAGTGTGGAATACGACCGGCTCGGACGGAGAACTATGGGAGCAAGTCGGAACCCTCGGCGAGTCGGTAGGGTTGGAATGGGCTGGGCGATGGCGGAAGTTTCGGGAATTGCCGCATTTTCAATGTACAGGTGGACTGACGTTGGCAGATCTTCAAGTTGAAAAATCAATGCCGAACTTGTGAGTGACGGCCTTATGAGCCAATGATAAGCTATTCGAGTTGTTAGTCAGCCTAATCGAGACAGAGATGCGTCGTTGTGTCGTAGCTGTTAACGCCCACGAGAGTTCTGTCGACTATTCTGATGCCGGGACGACTGTGGGCACTCCAGAACCGATCCCGACCGTCCGGTTTACATCCATGGGGTCTCTGGCTGCAGTGCTATCGGACGACAATCGGGCCTTACTTCGAGTCATTCGTGACGAGCGCCCCAATTCCCTGGCCGAATTGGCAGAACTCACTGGTCGAAAAGTGCCCAATCTTTCCCGAACGCTAAAAACCATGGCGAGCTACGGTCTCGTTGAGCTCCGCCGTGGTAATCGAGGGGTCGTCACCCCAATTGTGAAGGCAACGAGCTTTATAGTCTTGGTGGATTGACGAGGATAAATGATCGGATGAACAGGGAGGCAAAATGGGACGGCGTAATGACCGAGGCGGACACCAGCCGTGTATTCGTCACTCCTAAACTCGTTGAAGCCGGCTGGGCTTCAGCCCCTCATGCAATAGGTGAACAGCACAGTTTCACCAATGGACGTATCATCGTCGCAGGTGGCAAGGTTCGCCGCGGCCAGCAAAAACGTGCGGATTACCTGCTGTACATTCGACGCGACTTTCCGCTTGCTGTCGTGGAAGTCAAAGGCGTTGGATTCCCCGCCGAAACCGGGGTTCAGCAGGCGCGCGAATACGCAACGATACTCGGCTTGAAGTTCGCCTACGCCACCAACGGCCACCGTATCCTCGAAATCGATCTCACCACCGGGACAGAGTTGGAAGTCGATCGTTACCCGAGCCCGGCCGAGCTGTGGCAGCGACTGAGCAAGTCCGTCTCGATTTCCGACTCGGCAAGCACCCACCTCCTTGAACCCTTCAATCTCGTTTCCGGCAAGGTCCCCCGTTACTATCAGGTCATAGCCATCAACCGGGTGATCGAGGCGATTTTGCTCGGGCAAAATCGCATACTGGCGACATTGGCCACCGGGACCGGCAAAACCTGCGTGGCATTTCAGCTTTGCTGGAAACTTTGGAATAGCCGCTGGAACCGCACAGGAGAGTATCGTCGTCCCAAGATCCTATTCCTCGCCGACCGCAACATCCTGGTCGATGACCCCATGGCCAAGATGTTCGCGCCTTTTGGAGATGCGCGTTTTAAGATCAGCGGAGGCGATGTAAGCCAGGGTCGGGAAATGTACTTCGGCATCTACCAGGCATTGACGACGGCATCGGATGATGTGTTTCGGCAATACCGCCGAGACTTCTTCGATTTGATCATCATCGATGAGTGCCACCGGGGCTCTAGCCGCAACGACAGTAGCTGGCGAGCGGTCTTGGATTATTTCGAACCGGCAGTCCAATTTGGCATGACCGCCACGCCGTTGCGGGAGGACTCGCGGGATAGCTACGAATACTTCGGCAATCCGGTTTACACCTACAGCCTGCGGCAAGGCATCGAAGATGGCTTTCTCGCGCCTTACCGGGTGCACCGCGTCATCACCACCGTCGATGCCGCCGGTTGGCGCCCTACCAAGGACGAGTTAGATCGCTATGGTCGCCCGGTCCCCGATGACGAATACCAGACCAAGGACTTCGAGCGGATTGTCGCGCTTCGGGCACGCACCCGTGCCATGGCAAAACATCTAACTGATTTCCTGAAAGGTACGGACCGGTTTGCCAAAACCATCGTCTTCTGTGTCGATCAGGAGCATGCCGCCGAGATGCGCCAGGAACTGGTCAATCTGAATAGTGACCTGGTACGACAATATCCGGACTACGTGTGTCGGGTCACTGCCGACGAAGGCGCTATCGGCCTAACCCATCTCGGGCATTTTCAGGACGTCGACAAGCCGACGCCAACGATACTGACCACATCTCAGCTACTGACCACCGGAGTCGATGCGGAGATGGTAAAGAACGTCGTACTGGCTCGAGTGGTGGGCTCGCGTGCCGAGTTCAAACAGATCATTGGGCGAGGCACGCGGCTAAAGGTCGATTACGGCAAAGAGTATTTCAACATCATCGACTTCACCGGCACGGCGACACGCCATTTTGCCGATCCGGATTTCGACGGTGATCCGGCTCGGATCGAGGAAGTCACCATTGATGACGTCGGTGAAACGGTCGATACGACGGTGGAGATTCCCCAGGTAGAGATTCAGGAGGAAGAAGGCGAATACTCCGTCGACGGCGATGCCGGCCCTGCCGGCGAAGGAGAAATCATCACTGATCCGCCGGCGGAGCCGCGCAAGTTCTATGTGGATGGCGGCGCGGTGGAGATCATCGGCCATCTGGTCTACGACCTGGATACCGACGGCAAGAAGCTGCAAGTCGTGCGCTACACGGAATATTCAGGCCGCGCGGTCCGCTCCATGTATTCGGGCCGGGATGAGTTTCTGTCGGATTGGGCCAATCCGGAAACCCGATCTGATCTACTGCGCGAACTCACCGAACGGGGAATCAGCTTCGAGGAACTGGCTGCTTCCTCCGATCTGCCCGACGCCGATCCCTTCGATCTGTTGTGCCATCTGGCCTGGAATGCGCCCTTGCTGACCCGCCGGCAACGCGCCGAGCGCGCTCGCAAGTCGGCCCAAGACCTGTTCGTCCAGCACGGCGACACCGCAAGGGAAATTCTGTCCCTGCTGCTCGACAAATACATCGAGCGGGGCATCATCCAATTCAATGCCCTGTCCGAACTGATGAAGGTAAAACCCTTCGAGCGCTTCGGAACGCCCACCGAAATCGCCAACCGCCACTTCGGCGGCATCAAGGGGCTGAAAGCCGCCGTGTCGCAGCTGCAATCAGCCATCTACCAATAGCAGTCAACTTCTCGCATGGCCAAACCCAAGAAAACCAAACAGCCGTTGACCACGGCACAGCAGCTCTCCGCGCTCATCAAGTCAGCCCGCGACATTCTCCGAAAGGACAAGGGCCTCAACGGAGACGTAGATCGTCTGCCGCTCCTCACCTGGGTCATGTTCCTGAAATTCCTCGATGACTTGGAAATCGTCCATGAGGAGGAAGCTGAACTCGACGCCAAACCCTATCAGCCCATCATCGAACCACCATACCGCTGGCGCGATTGGGCGGCTCGGGAGGATGGCATCACCGGTGATGAATTATTGGCTTTCATCAATCAGGACGAGGCCATTCGGGCCGATGGCCGACGCGGGAAAGGTCTGTTCGCCTATCTCCGCAGCCTCGCCGGCGAAGGCGAAAAAGGCAGTCAGCGTGAAGTCATCGCCAATGTCTTCAAGGGCGTGCAAAACCGCATGGTCAGCGGCTTCCTGCTGAGGGACATCGTCAACAAGATCAACGGCATCCACTTCAGCAGCAGCGAAGAGATCCACACCCTCTCTCATCTCTACGAGTCCATGTTGCGGGAGATGCGTGACGCCGCTGGCGATTCCGGCGAGTTTTATACCCCGCGTCCAGTGGTTCGATTCATGGTGGAGGTGTCCGATCCCAAGCTGGGGGAATCGGTGCTCGATCCGGCATGCGGAACCGGCGGTTTTCTCGTCGAAGCCTACGATCACCTGCTGAAGCAAGTCGCCACGCCGGAACATCGGCGCCAGCTACAGCGCGAAACCCTCATGGGCCAGGAGGCCAAGCCCTTGCCCTACATGCTGGTACAGATGAACCTGCTGCTCCATGGCCTGGAGGCGCCGCAAATCGCTTACGGCAATACCCTGGAACGCCGGGTCACCGAGATCGGCCACGGCGAGCGGGTCGACGTCATACTGACCAATCCGCCTTTCGGCGGCGAGGAAGAAGCCGGCATCAAAGCCAACTTTCCCGCCAACATGCAAACGGCCGAAACCGCGTTGTTGTTTCTGCAGTTCATCATGCGCAAGCTGCGCTACGCGGGTTTCGGCGCCAACCAGGGAGGCCGTGCCGCCGCGGTCGTCCCCAACGGCACCTTGTTCGGCGATGGCGTTTGCGCCGTCATCAAGGAGGAAATGCTCAAGGAATTCAATCTCCACACCATCGTTCGCCTGCCGCAGGGCGTCTTTGCGCCTTACACCGACATACCGGCCAACCTGCTGTTCTTCCAACGGGGCGGTCCGACCGAGACCATCTGGTATTACGAACTGCCCTTGCCGGAAGGACGCAAGAAATACTCGAAGACCGCGCCCTTGCAGTACGAGGAATTCGCCCCGGTGCTCGATTGGTGGAACGCACGAGAAGAAGGCCTGCAGGCCTGGAAGGTCGATTTCGCGGCGAGGAAGCGGGAAGCCCTGGCAGCCGCCGAACCGCACTGGCAGCGCGCCGAAGCCGAACGCTCGGCCGCGATGGAGTTGGGCAGGCAGGTTCGAGAAATCGAACAGATGCTGGCGTCGGCAATCAATGGCGAAAAAGCCGATTTGCAGCGGTTGCTACGGGAAGTCAAAAGCCGTCAGCAAGCCTGCGAAGCCGCAGCCAAGGAAGCCAAAGCCCAAGGCGATGCGCTTTACTGGCCGATCTACAATCTCGACCAGAAAAATCCCAATGCTCGGCAAGGCCTGGAACATGCTGACCCTAGAGACCTGGTGGCCTCGATGCGCGCCCGCGAACAAGACGTGATGCGCTTGCTGGCCGAAATCGAGAGCCTGGTCAGCGAGGCATCGGCATGAGCAACCAACGGCTGCCGGCCGGTTACGTCGACATCCACACCGGCATCGTCGAACTGCTGGAAGCTGCTCGCCGTACGGCAGCTCGCAGCATCAACGCCTTGATGACGGCGACCTACTGGGAAATCGGCCGGCGTATCGTCGAGTTCGAACAGAGGGGTGAACAGCGTGCCGGCTATGGCGAAGCCTTGATCCGGCGCTTGGCCGATGATCTGACACGGCGATTTGGGCGCGGATTTGGGTGGCGCAACCTCGCCCAGATGCGTACCTTTTACCTGGCCTGGCCGGCTGAACAGATTTTGCAGACACCGTCTGCAAAATCTTCGTCGCAACAAATTGCCCCGACACCGTCTGAACAATCTCCCGACCTCATCACGCTCGCCGCCCGTTTCCCGCTACCCTGGTCAGCCTACGTTCGCCTTCTGTCCGTAAAGAACGAAGCAGCCCGAGCTTTCTATGCCACCGAGGCCCTGCGCTGCGGCTGGTCGGTGCGCCAGCTCGACCGGCAGATCGGCAGCCAGTTTTACGAACGCATCGCCCTGTCGAAGAACAAGGCGGCGATGCTGAAAAAGGCCGAGCGGGCTGAACCGGATGACCTGATCACTCCCGAGGCGGCGATCAAGGATCCTTTTGTGCTGGAGTTCCTGGCCCTCAAGGACGAATACTCCGAGAGCGATCTGGAGGAAGCGTTGATCCAGCGCCTTGCCGACTTCCTGCTGGAACTGGGTGACGACTTCAGCTTCCTCGGGCGCCAGCGGCGGCTGCGCATCGACGACGCCTGGTTTCGCGTCGACCTGGTGTTTTTCCATCGCGGTCTCAAGTGCCTGGTGATCATCGACCTCAAAGTCGGCAAATTCAGCTACGCCGATGCTGGCCAGATGCACCTTTACCTCAATTATGCCCGCGAGCACTGGATGAAGCCTGGCGAAAACCCGCCCGTCGGCCTCATTCTCTGCGCGGAGAAGGGTGCCGCGGAAGCACACTACGCCCTCGAAAACCTTCCCAACAAGGTGCTGGCCGCCGAGTACCAGACCGTGCTGCCGGACGAGAAGCTGCTTGCCAAGGAGTTGGAGCGATCGCGTCGCGAACTTGAAGCGCGGCGACCGGCGGCGCCGAAAGCAGAGGGAGAGACATGAGCCGTTGGCCAACCGTCGCCCTTGGCGAGGTCTTGCGCCATCGAAAGGACTTCATTCTTATCGACGATGCCGAGCGGTACAAACGTTGCCGGGTTCAACTTCACGCGAAGGGCGTGATTTTGCGAGATATCGTGTTGGGAATGGACATCAAGACGAAACGCCAGCAGGTTTGTCGTGCTGGTGAGTTTCTGGTTGCGGAAATCGACGCCAAGGTCGGTGGCTTCGGCATGGTGCCTGTATCGCTGGATGGTGCTGTTGTCAGCAGCCATTACTTTTTGTTCGAGGTTGATGAAACCAACCTTGACCGACGCTTCCTCGACTATTTTTGCCGTACAGAAAATTTCCGGGAACAGGTCGAAGCGCAAGGGTCAACGAATTACGCCGCGATTCGTCCCTCGGATGTGATGGGCTACCAAATTCCGCTTCCTTCTCTTACTGAACAACAAACCATCGTCGCTCGCCTTGACACCTTGGCTGACAAAGCGCGACAAGTCTCCGAGCACCTGGACGCCATCGAGGCTGATGCTGAACGACTGCTGGCAGTGAACTTCCGAGATGCGATTGCCTCAGCGCCTTATCGACCGATGTCAGAGGCTGCGCCCTTGATGCGACGGGAGCAAGAGATCGATTTGGAAGGCCTCTATCCGGAATTGGGCATCCGATCCTTCGGCAAAGGTACTTTCCACAAGCCGCCGCTGTCCGGTTCAGAAGTCGGTACCAAGCGTCTATTCCGAATCGAGCCAGGCGATTTGTTGTTCTCCAACGTATTCGCCTGGGAGGGCGCAATTGCGGTCGCCAAACCCGAAGAGACGGGACGATTCGGCTCGCATCGGTTCATCACTTGTGTTGCCGATGTGCGGATTGTTATGGCCGAATTTCTCCTTTACTACTTCCTCACGCCTGAAGGGCTGGAAAAAATAGGGACGGCTTCGCCCGGCGGCGCCGGTCGTAATCGGACCCTGGGGTTGGAAAAGCTCATGGCCATTGAGGCGCCACTGCCACCGATAGCGACCCAAGAGGCTTTCAATGCCTTGCAACGCAAAATCGCAGAGCTAAAAGCAAAACACATTGCCATCCGTCAAGCTAACGACGCGCTAATTCCAGCGACGTTAGAGCGCGTGTTCAACTGAAACTTTGGGGCGAGAGCGCCATGACCATACTCAACAAATATACTGACAGATCCGCAGAACTGACGATCGTCGTTCCTGATTTTGCTGTCGCCCATCCAGCTTGGTTGCGTTTGGAAAACCAACTGCAGTGGTACGACGGCAAAAGCATGCATAGTCAGCGCTGGTATAAGTGGCTAAAACTCGCCCAGGTCGCGCTGGCAATGTTGATTCCAGTGATGAACCTCTTGCCTGCCGATCTTGCGAAATGGGCAACGGCGGTTTCAGGGACTGTGATCGCCTTGTTGGAAGCTACACAACAAATGAATCAATATTCAATGCTCTGGGTCACCTATCGATCAACAGCAGAGCGTCTGAAGCACGAAAAATTTTTGTTCCTATCCGCCGCTGGTCCTTACCGCGGCTTACCCGAACCGGAACGACTAATCCTACTCGCTGAACGGGTTGAGGAGCACGTGTCAACGGAGCACGCCAACTGGTTCAACGAAACCCGTCGCGTCGCCGCTTCGGCCAAACCGGAGAGCAAGTAATGCCAGCGAACCGAGTTACTGAATTGCACATCGGCGAAAAGGTCCTCCCTCTACCGGTTTACTTTCCTTCAATCTCCTCAGTAAAAACGGCACTACGTCCACAGGACTACCTGCAGGTCCTGTCGTCGCTGGTAGGTATGAATGGCCAGTATTTGGTATCGGCTTTTGACTTGGCTGTTATCGAGTGCCCGGGGGACGCTTCACGGAGACTGCAAGACTCGCGGAGCGCTGGCGCTGTAATACTGATGGACTCCGGCAACTACGAAAGTTTCTGGAAGGAAGCGCAAAGCAGTTGGTCTCAACCCACTTTTCACCGGATGTTGGGAACATTCCCTTGCGATCTAGCCTTCGGCTTTGATGAACAGCAGCCACCGGCTGATGCCATACAGCACATTGAACTGGTGGTAACCCGTTGGCGTAACGATCAGACAGTTGCAGGCGCGTGCCAAGTGATACCAATCATTCACGGCACAGCAGAAACCTTGCCAGCACATTGTGCTGCAGTGGCCGCCGAGACAGACATTTCGATGCTGGCTGTACCCGAGCGTCGGCTCGGCGACGGCATTATCCAACGTGCCCGCGCAGTACAAGCCATTCGCGGTGAACTCGACAAACTGGGACGTTACGTTGGGTTGCATCTGCTCGGCACAGGCAACCCAATATCGATTGCGTTGTACGCAGCTATGGGGGCGGACAGCTTCGATGGTCTAGAGTGGTGCCAGACGGTTGTCGATCACGATACCGCACTTCTCTACCACCTTTCGCAGGCAGATTTCTTCGTGGGGCAAACGGCTTGGGCCAACGTTGGCCTGTCGTTTCAGGCATGCACGCTTGCACACAATCTGGAATTTTACGCGTCGTGGATGGAGCGTCTACGAACAGCATTAGCCACTGGAAGCATTGTGGATTTTTGCCGCTACAATTTTCCAGACCGCGTGTTTCGGCAATGCGCTTCGGCTTTTGAATGGAGCCAGCCATGACGGTAAACATCATCAATCAAACGATTCACGCGATGTGCGAAGAGGTTAAGGGACAAGCGTGCGCGTTGCACTATTGGCGTCTTCTGACCGAGGAGGAGCTCCTATACGAGGCAGCAATATGCATGTTTGGTAGCCAGATGATATTCGAAATGGCAGTTGCAATCGCAGACCGCTTGCGTGAAATAGGCCTCATCCGACCGCAATATAAGCTTGATCGCAACGAGTATGAAGCCCGCATAATAGCGGCACTAACCGATCCCCTTGCCATGGTTGGCAGAGACGGCACCACACATTGGGCGAAACCACGATTCAAAAATCGCTTGGCTTCGTTGTTGTCAACAACAGCGGCAGAGATTTATGGCAATGCCCGCTCTATTCGGAGTCTGTTGTTCGCTGCTCAAAGTGCAAGGGAAGCGCGCGAGGCCCTGGTTCAGCAGATTTGGGGATTTGGACCGAAGCAAGCGAGCCTTTTTTTACGACGGATCGGCTACTGTGCAGACCTCGCTGTTCTGGATGTCCATGTGTTGGACTATCTTCGGTTGGCGCGTGGACTTACGTTCAAGCCGAATAGACTGGGGCGACTGTCGTCCTATGAAGAGGTTGAAGATACATTTCGTGAAATAGCGGCCGAATTTGGACATTCGCTCGGCTGTGTTGATCTCGCGATGTGGCTAACGATGCGTGTCGCCAAGCGGGAGTCTTACCTATGAGTTTCGTAAACCTCGTCTCTGGAGGTCTCGACTCGACCTTGATCGGCGTAATGGCGCGGGAAGACAAAATCGACCAATTCCCGTTATTCATAGACTTTGGGCAACGGGCTGCCAATAGAGAGTGGACAACCTGCCAAGATGTCCATAGGCGCCTCGGACTGCCCGAGCCGATGAAGATGGACCTGTCTGGTTTTGGTCGTGTGATAATTTCCGGCCTGACGAGCCAGAAATTGGATGTAAAGAACGACGCATTCACCCCGGGACGGAATCTACTATTCCTACTTATGGGCAGCGCCTATGCGCACCAACTTGGTATCTCTGCTGTTGCTATTGGTCTGTTATCTGAACAATTCAGCCTGTTTCCGGACCAGAGATTACCTTTTCTCGCTCAGGCTGAGGCAGCCATCGAAGCTGCTATGGGGTATCGCGTCAAAGTAATTACCCCCCTGATTGAGTTTGGCAAAGCAGACGTCCTCAGGCTTGCAAATGAAAAAGGCGTGAGCGGAACGTACTCGTGCCATATGGGCGAATCGCAGGCCTGTGGACGCTGCATCGCCTGTCTTGAGTTCCAATTCAACGAAGGAGAATGACATGGGTGGTGGTTCAGGCGGCGGATTGTTTAGTTCAGACATCAAAAGCCTTGAGGACAAGGTTAAGCAGCGCCTCGCCGAGGCTAAAGCCGATGTCAGTAGGCATATTTTTATTAGCTTCGACCACGAAGATCTCGACGAGGTGAATCTGCTCCGAGGACAAGCCAAGAACGACAACTTGCCCCTGCAATTCGATGACCATTCAGTCAAGGAGCCCTTCGATAGCACGAACGCGGACTACATCAAGCGCAGTATTCGCGAGAAGATTGATCGCTGCTCAGTGACGGTGGTCTATTTGACCGAGAAGACAGCCTCGAGCAAATGGGTCAATTGGGAGATCGAAGAGAGCCTAAAGCGCGGAAAGGGTGTGATTGGTGTCTATAAGGGTGACAAGACTCCTTCTAATACACCACCCGCATTTCAACAGAACGGATGCAAGGCTGTGAAATGGGAACACGCTTCATTGATGAAAGCGATCGAGGAAGCCAGCACCAAACGTTGAGACAGTTGGAGGCTGGTAGTAGCGGTCGTCAAGTTCGAGCTGATCCGCAAGTTCGGATTCAATTTGCTGGTAGCAGATTTTCGACTTGCCAGAATCCTTATTGGCTGTGTAACGGTCCTGCACAGTCCGAATGCGCTGAGGCGAAGCAATTTTTTGTCAAAATCGCGCCACCTTATCTGGCGCGCAATAGATATTCGCGCCAGAAAGCATCATGAATTGCAACTGGCCAAATACCCGAATCCTTACCCATAAGCCCGAAGCATTACTATCCTGTTGAGAGAACGGGTTCGGGTTCAGTTCCCGATTCCACCACCAATTTCTCATCCAATAACATCCGAAATAATCCCTAAAGCCCGCATTGAGCGGGCTTTTTTGTTTATACTTTGTCCAGAAATGCTCCCTATCGTCCGAGGACATCCGGGGGCAATAGGGGGCATTTTGGGGGGCACAAGTCGATGCCCCTACTCGCGATGCCCCCAGTGCACTGCGACCCCGCGTGGTGACTGGAGGAAGTAGCCGTGCTGACCGATACCACTTGCAAGAACGCCAAGCTCCGCGATAAGGCCTACAAGCTCTCCGATGAAAAAGGGTTGTACTTGGAAGTCATGCCCAATGGCTCCAAGTATTTCCGGCTGAAGTACCGGTGCGGAGGGAAGGAAAAGAGACTAGCCCTCGGGGTGTACCCGGAGACGACCTTGAAAGAAGCTCGCGATAAACGCGACGAGGCGCGCAAGCTGCTGACCCAAGGTGTCGATCCCGGCGAGCAGCGCAAGGCGATGAAGGCCGCCACTGCCGACTCGGCCGCGAACAGTTTCGAAGTCGTCGCTCGGGAATGGTTCGCCAAACACGCGCCAACTTGGGCCGAGAACCATGGCGATCGCGTAATCCGCCGACTGGAGCGGGACATATTCCCCTGGATCGGGAGCCGGCCGGTAGGCGAGATCAAAGCTCCCGAATTGCTAGCTGTGCTCCGGAGGATTGAAAGCCGCGGGGCGCTGGAAACAGCCCACAGGGCGCTTCAGAACTGCGGCCAGGTTTTCCGTTACGCCGTTGCCACCGGCCGGGCCGACCGTGACCCTTCTGGCGACCTAAAGGGAGCACTTCCACCGTTCAAGGGAGGGCATTTCGCCGCCGTGACCGAGCCCGTCAAGATTGGCGAACTGCTACGGGCGATTGACGCCTACGAGGGTACCTTGCCGGTCCGGTGCGCCTTGAGGTTGGCGCCGCTGGTCTTTGTCCGGCCGGGGGAACTACGACAAGCCGAGTGGGCACATATCGACCTGGAAGCCGAAGAATGGCGTTATCGGGTCACAAAAACTGGGACCGATCACGTTGCCCCACTGTCCCGCCAAGCCGTCGACATTCTGCAAGAACTTTACCCCCTTACCGGACGTGGTCGGTACGTGTTTCCTTCCGCCCGCACGCCGAATGGTTCTCGCCCCCTGTCGGACGTAGCGCTGTTGGCGGCATTGCGGAGGATGGGGATCGACAAGGAAACCGCGTCCGTCCACGGCTTCCGGGCATTGGCTCACACGGTTCTAGATGAGGTCTTGGGCTTTCGCCCGGACTTCATCGAGCATCAGCTTGCCCATGCGGTGCGTGATCCGAACGGAAGAGCCTACAACCGCACGGCGCACCTGGCCGAACGGCAGAAGATGATGCAAGCTTGGGCCGATTATCTGGACGGACTGAAAAGCGGGGCGAAGGTCATTCCGATCAAGCGGAATACCCAGTGATCGGCTTACGCACAATCATCGTTTTTCAGAAGGAACCTGCGGAACCAACGGAACCACCTTGTCTGGTCTGGCTTTCGGTGGTTCCGTCCGAAATTTTCCCGGCGGAACTGACGGAACCAGATTCAGTACAGGCATTAAATTCACGATCGAGCTTTTTGGGATGCCCCCCGGCGGTCGGCTTAAGCAACTTCAGCACCCAGCCAATTCCGGCCCTTGGAACCATCGTCAGGGTGGTCGGTGGAACGACAGGTCCGCACGGGCAGCTGTCGTTCGCGTGCTCTGCTTGGTCGGCAAGTCGTCGGCCTCAACGGCCATTCGCCTTGCTCGACACCGGTCGTTGACGAATGACAGCTCTCTTCGGAGTCAAACACGCAGGACGGCACGCGGGTGCGGGCGAGCGCGGGAGCGGCCTCGTATCGGCGGCGGGGGAGCTTGGAGCGCTGCCTGGAGGAAGCCAAGTCGCAGGTGGAGGCACTCAAGCGGC
>Ga0233425_10004479_pt1 | contig 23406 bp, 16 predicted proteins | sample Watercolumn_Towu_2_FD_181712 | JGI IMG/M metagenome (GOLD analysis project Ga0233425, IMG submission 181712) | Freshwater microbial communities from Lake Towuti, South Sulawesi, Indonesia - Watercolumn_Towuti2014_140_MG | ecosystem: Environmental > Aquatic > Freshwater > Lake | place... | reverse complement strand
CTCGATTGCGTCACCCATGTACATCGCAGAAGTTGCACCGCCCGAAAGGCGCGGCGGATTGGGATTGATGTACCAGCTGGCGATTGTCGTAGGGCACATTGCGGCCCCGGCCATCGGATATGTCATCATCCTGTTGCTGCCGCAGGGTGATGCGACTGCGTCCGCCTGGCAGCAACCCTGGCGCTGGATGTTTGCCTCGGAGACTGTCTGCGTGCTGCTGTTCGTGGCCTTTGTGTTCCGACTTCCCGACAGTCCGCGGTGGCTGGCCGAGAAGGGACGCTATGACGAAGCGCTAACGGTCCTCACGACCGTGGCTGGCCCGCAATACGCTCAGCGGGAGACCGAGGAGATCCGGCGTTCGCTCTCCCAAGAGTCCGGACGGTGGTCCGAGCTGTTCGCACCCGGCATGCGCTACGCGCTGTTGATTGGCCTGCTGTTGGCGTTGTTCAACAACTGGACCGGTTGGAGCGTCATCGGCGGCTACATCCCCATGCTGTTCGAGATGTCCGGGCTGGAAGATCGCGCGCGGGCGATCCTGCAATTCGCCGTGACCTACGGCTGCATGGGCCTGATGACACTGGTGTCACTTGCCCTCATGGACCGCGTCGGCCGCCGGCCCTTGTGGCTCTTCGCTTCCGCGTTGATGGCGGCCGTTACGGCGACCGCGGGACTTGTATTTCACTTCCACCTGAAGGGCCCCGTGGTGCTACTCGTGATCGCCCTGTGTACGGTTCCGCACGGCATCGCTCTCGGCGGAATTCCGTGGCTGATGATGTCCGAGCTGTTTCCCACGCGGATCCGCGCCAAGGCGGTGTCCGTGACGACAACCATCTTGTGGATTGCCATCTTCAGCGGGGCCTATCTGTTTCCTGCTCTGACCAGCGCGTCGGTCAAGCTGGTTGGTTCGGTGGGAGGTGCTTTCTGGCTGTTCACGGGAGTCTGCGTCCTCGCGTTCTTGTTCGGCCTGTTCATGATGCCGGAAACGAAGGGGCGCACGTTGGAGGAGATTGCCAGTTCCTGGAAGAAGACCTGAACGCGAAAGAGCGTTCCGTGCGTTCCCCTCAGCGAGGCCTGGCCATGCCGATCACCACCCGACCAGGCCCTGCCGCGATCGTGTACAAGCGGGCGTTATCTCAAGGACATGCGTCACCATGAAGGTTCTGAATTACGTCCTCTTTGTCATCGCCAACTTGTTGTCTGCAACACCGGTCACGGAGAACGTGGCAGACGACGCCCTCCTTGCCAAGCGGCAAAGCGATGTCCTTGATCCTCTTGTTTCGCGTTTTGCCGCTATGTCGCCGGGCGAGGTGCGCGCGTTTGAAATGGAAGTCATGCGGCACGTCGCCGACCTCGCGCTCATCCCGCCGACACTCAACGTTTCGCCGCTGCCCCAATACGGTTACGACCGACTCGACTATGGCATGACGATTGGCATCGAACGCACACCCCAAGGTCGTCTCTGGGCCTGCTGGGTGGCGGGCGGCGACAGCCCCAAGGCGTTCTTCGTCCTTGCGACCAGCGACGATGACGGCGAGAGTTGGTCGGATCCGGGCCTGGTCATCGATGCACACTCCAAGAACCTGCCAATGGATCGCAGCATCCTCGTCGGCAATCTGTGGACCGACCCGCACGGCCGGCTCTGGCTGATCTTCGATCAATCAATGGACATGTTCGACGGACGCGCCGGTGTATGGGTCGCGGTTTGCTCGAATCCCGATGCGGATCGGCCCGAGTGGTCGGTGCCGCGCCGCATCTGGCATGGCGTGACGCTGAACAAGCCCACGGTTCTCGCGAACGGCGAATGGATGCTCCCCATTTCGCTCGATCAGCGCGACGGCTTCGGCCCCTTCAAGGGACAATTCCGGGATCTTGACCCGCTGCGGGGCGCGAACGTCTTTGTATCCACGGATGCGGGCGCGACCTGGCAGCGGCGCGGAGCGGTGCGGTTTCCCAACCCGGATTGGCACGAGCACATGGTGGTGGAACGCAAGGATTCTTCGCTCTGGATGGCGGCCAGGACGGCCAAGGGGATCATGGAAAGCACGTCGATCGACGGAGGCCAGACATGGACGACTCCCGTCGCGTCGGCAATCCAACATCCCGTGGCCAGGTTTCACATTCGCCGAGTCGCGTCTGGTCGCCTGCTGTTGGTGAAACATGGCGCAACGGTGGACTCCCACGCGGGCCGCTCGCAGTTGACCGCCTGGCTTTCCGATGACGATGGTAGAACCTGGCAGGGTGGTCTGATGCTCGACGAACGCTCCGGAATCTCCTATCCCGACGGTGTCCAGGCGCCCGACGGTACACTCTACATTTCGTACGACCGCAATCGAGCCACCGACGGCGAGATCCTGCTTGCCCGCTTCACCGAAGCCGACATTCTCGCACGCCAAGTTACCGGTCCGAAATCGAAACTGAAAATGCTCATCAGTCGCCCGCTTGGCAAGCGTGAAAACCCGAGGAATGACTAGAGAATCGCGATGCACCCCCACAAGATGGTATTGTCTGCCTGGGTGACATTGTTACTAAGCTCGGCTGCCCGGTTGCCGGCCGCTGATCGCCTTGCGCTGTGGGATGAGTCCCAAGCGATTCCGAACGCGGTCGATCTTCCCGTGCTTCGCGACGTCACGTTTCACGTCATCAAACGCTATGAGTTCAGCAGGGACGGCTACCGTTTCCTTCATGGCGTTGCGCTGGCCTGGCACCAGGGGCGGCTCTACGCTTCGTTCGGCCACAATAGAGGTGGAGAAAACACCGATACGGAAGAAGCACGCGTTTGCCATAGTGACGACGGGGGAAAGACGTGGAGCCCCATTACCACGATCGACGCCGGCGATGCGCCCGGAGTGGGTATCAGCCACGGCGTGTTTCTCTCGCACCAAGGCCGTTTGTGGGCCTTTCACGGCGCTTACACCGGCACGATGCAGGACGTCCACACACGGTGTTACGTGCTGAGAGAGACCGACGGAACCTGGGAGCATCGCGGCGCCGTTATCCAGGGGGGGTTCTGGCCGCTGGGTGAACCGCAACGCATGGCGAACGGCAATTGGATCATGGCGGGCATCAGCGTGGGCCAGGACAACCCTGCCGCCGTCGCGATCAGCCGTGGCGACGATTTCACGAAGTGGGACTTGGTTGTGCTTCCGCTGCTGCCGGGCCTCGGCCGCGTGTGGGGCGAGTCGGCCGTCATCGTGGCAGGCAATCACGTCACCAACATCGCGCGGTACGGCCAGCAGTCAGTTGCGCTGGTGGCAGTGAGCCGCGACTACGGCCGCATGTGGACCTCCTCACAGCCATCGAATCTGCCTATGGCCACCAGCAAGCCTTGTGCGGGCACGCTGAGCACCGGCCAACGCTTTCTCATTTGCTGCACCAGCGCCGATGGCGGCGGACGACGTTCGCCGCTGACCATTGCGCTCACCGAACCCGGCGCGACATTGTTTAGCCGGGTCTTTGTCATCCGGCATGCGGAGTTCCCTGGCGGCACAGGCGAGTCGCACCCCAAAGCGGCACTCGCATATCCCTCCGCTGTCGAACACGAGGGTAAACTCTACGTCGCCTACTCCAATAACGGTGGCAATGTCGGTCGCCAGGGCTCCGGCCGTGAACTTTGGAATAACAACAGCGCCGAACTCGCCGTCATCCCCGTGGAGGTATTATGCAGCGCACCATGAAACACCCGCTTGCGATTCTGGCAACGCTAATGCTCGTTCCAGTAGCGCTACTACCCGCTGACGAGATCGTCGGTCCATGGAATCTCACTGAGTTGAAACAGCCGCCCACGATGCACTGGGTAGCGCAAACTGGCCCGGTGCATTCACTGCTATATTCCGGCGAGCAGTACCTGGGCCGCGATACGGAGGTCTTTGCTTTCTACGCATCACCGATGACCCTCGGTGACGCGAAGCCGGGCGCGAAGTTCCCCGGCGTGGTCTTGATCCATGGCGGGGGCGGAACGGCGTTTGCTGAATGGGCCTGGCTGTGGGCAAAGCGCGGTTACGCCGCGATCGCCATGGACCTGTCCGGTTGTCGGCCCGCCGATCCCGTCTATGACGCGGCGGGAGTTCCCGTTCCCAACCAGGCCAACTCGCCCGAGACACGCACGCGTCTGCCACAAGGCGGACCGAATCAGGGCCATCCGGAGAAATTCGACACCATCGGTGGCGAAGTCTCCGACGACTGGCCGTATCACGCGGCTGCCAGTGTGATACGCGCGCACTCACTGCTCCGTTCCCTTCCCGAGGTGCTTGAGGAACAGACTGCCGTCACCGGAATCAGCTGGGGCGGTTACACGACGTGCCTTGTCGCGTCACTTGACGATAGGTTCCGGGCAGCCGTGCCCGTTTATGGTTGCGGTTTTCTCCACGAAGGCGAGTCGGTGCAGAAGCCGTCCATCGACAGACTTGGTGACCGGCGCGCGGACTGGGTGCAGACGTATGATCCGTCCAGTCTTCTGTCTCGGTGCCGAGTGCCGATCCTGTTCGTCAACGGTACCAACGACGTTCATTACCCGCTCGACAGTTACCAGAAGAGCTTCGATGTCGTTCCTGGCTTCAAGCAGATGCGCATCGAGGTGAACATGCGCCACGGCCATGGCCCAGGCTGGGCGCCGCAGGAGATCGGCCTGTTTGTCGATTCCTTCTGCCGCAACGGCGTGCCTCTCCCGGTGCCTGGTGAAATCACGACGGACGGCGGCCAGGTCTGCCTGACGTTCAGGAGCGCGACGCGGGTGACCTCGTCAACCCTGCACTACACCACAGACGTCGGGCTGCGCTCCGATCGCATTTGGAGGACGCTGCCGGCAGAAGTCGGCGACGGCAAGATCACCGCACCCAAGCCTCCCGCGGATGCCAATACGTGGTTCATCTCCCTGACCGACGAACACGGCGCGATGATCACTACTGCCGTTCAGTTCCAGAAAGTCGTAGAACAAGACAGCCGTCCGTGAGTTCCACGGCGCCGCAAAAGGAGAACGTATGAGAACCTCCGTAACGACAATCGCGTTCCGTCATGCCGCGTGCGCAGTACTGCTGCTGCCCTGCATTGTGTTGCACGCCGCGGACGCGCCGCAGCCTGCAGACAAGCCCAACTTCATCTTCATTGTTGCCGATGACATGGGGTATGCCGATTGCGGCGTGCAGGGATGCAAGGATGTGCCCACCCCCAACCTGGACGCGCTCGCCGCGAGCGGGATACGTTTCACAAACGGCTATGTCACCGGTACCGTCTGCAGTCCCACACGCGCGGGCCTGATGACCGGGCGCTATCACTATCGGGACGGTGTGAGCGACTGGATTCCACCGGGTAAACCCGGTTTGAACCCGAAGGTACCCACAATCGCCAGTTACCTGAAGACGGCCGGCTACCACACGGCCGTCGTGGGCAAGTGGCATCTCGGCGAGGACGAAGCCTGCCGGCCACGGAACCGGGGCTTCGACGACTTCTTCGGGTTTCTGGGAGGCGGGCGCAGCTACTTCCCCGATAAACCGAAGCCCGCCGGCGCGCCGACCAATCACTATACGCAGATCGTGCGCGGCGCGGACCCCGTTGAGGAAAACGAATACACCACGCATGCCTTCGGCCGCGAGGCAGCCGAGTTTCTTGCGCGGCAAAAAGGCAAGGGAGACCCGTTCTTTCTCTACCTCGCGTTCAACGCAGTGCACACGCCGATGGAAGCGCCCGACGAGTACCTCGCCAAGTTCCCCAATATCCAGGACCAGAGGCGCCGCACCTATGCCGGCATGTTGTCGGCGATGGACGACAACCTCGGACGCGTAATGCAGGCGGTGCGCGACACGGGCATTGAGGAAAGGACGCTCGTCACGTTCATCAGCGACAATGGTGGTCCTATTACGCGTAACGCCCCGAACGCCTCGCAGAATACGCCGCTCCGCGGAGGCAAGGGCGAGACGTGGGAGGGAGGCATCCGCGTACCCTTCTTCATGAAGTGGACTGGGCATTTGCCGGCGGGAAACACGTTCGCGGAGCCCGTGATCCAGATGGACCTAACAGCCACCGCCATCGCACTCGCAGGCGTAACCCCCGATCCGAACTGGCCGATGGACGGCGTGAACCTGATGCCCTTCCTCCAGGGTGGCCCCGGCACACCCCATCCGATGTTGTGCTGGAGCTACGAAAACCAATGGGCAATCCGCCAAGGCCCCTGGAAAGTGACCTGCGCCATTCCGGAAAAGACGGCGAAGACGCCCGTACTCGGCCTGTATGATCTGAACCGAGACATCGGTGAACGCCAGGACCTCGCGTCCGCGCACCCGGAGCGCGTGCGGCAGATGCAGGAAAATTGGCAGCGCTGGCGCCAGGAGACGATCGGCAATCAGTCCGCCGGACGAAATGGTGCGTGGCACGTTTTCGCCGGGGAGCTACGGGGAATGGGCAAGTGATCCCCGCGCGGGTTGCTGGCTAAAGGTGAGTCAGCGCCATTTGGTGTGCGTCGACATGTCGCAAAAGGAACGTTCAGCAGTGTCGAGTTGCTTATCCACAACCCGTAGCTTACCGCAATAAATGTGCCACTCACCTTTACCTGTTACGTGATCCAAAGGGACGGACCGTGGCAGCTACTCACCTCGCAACACCCACCACGCCCGCTTGCCGCACACTTCAGGCTGGACCGTTGAAGTTGCAGTTTGACACGGCTTCAGGTGCCGTTCGCACCATTTGCCTGGGTGAACACGAGGTCCTGCACGGCATCTATGTCGCCGTGCGCGATCGGAACTGGGCAACGGTGATTCCCGTGCTCTCCGCATTGACGCATCAAGATGCTGAAGGCGGTTTTTCGGTCAGTTTCACAGCCGATTGCCGGCAAGATCCCATCCATTTCGTCTGGACGGGACAATTGACGGGCCGAAGCGACGGTACGCTGCAATTCGCCATGAAGGGACAGGCGCAGAAGAGTTTCCTGCGCAACCGCATCGGCTTCTGCGTACTCCATCCGATCGGTCCCTGTGCGGGTCTTCCCTGCGTGGTCGAACGCACAGACGGCACTGTGGAGCACTCCCGCTTTCCGTCCTCGATTGCATCCCATCAACCGTTTCTCAACCTGCGGGCCATCAGTCATGAAGTGACACAAGGCGTACGGGCGCGGGTCGAGTTCAAGGGGGACGTCTTTGAGATGGAAGACCAGCGGAACTGGTCGGACGCGTCGTTCAAGACGTACTGCACACCACTGGCACTTCCGTTTCCTGTCGCAATTGCCGCCGGGACCGAGGTCTCGCAGGTCGTGACGCTACGGCTGCATGGCGACGAGAGACCGCGCATCACACCGCTCTCTCAGGCCCAGACGGTGCCGGCACTCCGGCTCGGCCGGCCTGTGCGGCTTCCTCGGCTGGGTCTGGGCGTTGCCAGTCACGACCGCCCGTTGACGAAACGCGAAATCGGCAGGCTGCGGTCACTGCGACTCGACCACCTCCGTATCGATGTAGTACCGTCTTCCAGCAGCAGTCTGGAACGCCTGCGGCGCGCGGCAAATGAGGCCCGTGCCATGGAAACGTCGCTGCACGTCGCCATTTTGCTTGCGGACGACCCCGCAAGCGAACTCGGACAACTTCGCGACGCAGCTGCCACACTGCCGGCTCCTGTGTCCGCATGGCTTGCCTTTCACGTGCGCGAACACACGACTCCCCCGGGGGGGATCGAACTGGCCAAGGACTTTCTCCTGCCCGTCACGCCACACGCCGTGTTCGGCGCCGGTACCAACGCCAACTTCGCGGAACTCAACCGGCGTCGCCCCGCGCATCACGCGGCGGACCTGGTGTGTTTTTCGGTTAACCCACAGGTGCATGCGTTCGACGACGCCTCGCTGGTAGAAACCTTGGAGATCCAGCCGCAGCTCGTCGCCGGCGCGCGGTGGTTGGCCGGTGACTTGCCCGTCGCCGTCACCCCCATCACGCTGAAACCGCGATTCAACGCGGTGGCCAGCGTATCGGAGGATGCGCCGCCCGGCCAATTGCCGCCGCAGATTGACTCGCGTCAGCCAGGGTGTTTTGCCGCCGGCTGGACATTGGGGAGCATCGCCGCGTTGGCGGCCGCCGGTGCGGCCAGCGCCACGTACTACGAGACGACCGGATGGCGAGGTATCATGGAGAGCCACTCGGGTTCACCTTGGCCCAACGAACTGGCCGTCCCGCCGGGAAGTGTGTTCCCCGTGTGGCACCTGTTGGCGGACCTCGCGGAATGGGGGCCTGGCGAGCCCTGGTGGTGGGTTCTGGACACCGGCTGTCCACTGGAGATTGCCGGCATCGCCGCCGGGCAACCCCCGCGCGTGATGCTGGTAGCAAACCTGACGGCGGAGCCCCGGGTCGTGGATCTGCCGGCCACGTTCGCCGCGCGGGAACTGGCCGTACGGACGCTCGATGAAGCGTCGCGCGCCGAGGCCGCGCTATCGCCGGAGCGCTACCGCGCGTCGCTGGTACGCGTCAAGAATCCAGGCCGCGTGACGCTTGCCCCGCACGCCCTGGTACGAATGGAACTCGTTCGCGAAGAGGTGGGAGCATGAGTGGCTTGCGATTCGCCGCCATCGGTGCCGGCTTCTGGTCAACCTACCAGCTCGCGGGCTGGTACGAAGTCGGCGGCGCGCAATGCGTGGCGGTTTGGAATCGCACTCGTGCGAAAGCTGAGCAACTGGCTCGACGATTCAACATCCCCAACGTGTACGACGACGTCGGTCGGTTGCTGGACCACGCTGACCTCGATTTCGTGGACGTCATCACCGATCCCGACACACACGGACGATTCACCCGTCTGGCAGCGGAGCGCCGTTTGCCGATCGTCTGCCAGAAGCCGCTGGCACCGACGCTCGCGGAAGCCGAAGAGATGTTTGCCGTATGCCAGTGTGCGGGCGTGCCGCTGCTGGTCAATGAGAACTTCCGTTGGCAGACGCCCATCCGCGCACTCAAGGACGTACTCGACACACGGCTTCTCGGTGACGTGTTTCGCGCTCGGGTTCAGTTCGTCAACAGCTTCCCCGTCTTCGACAATCAGCCCTTCCTGAGAGAGTTGGACCAGTTCATTCTGACCGATGTGGGCACTCATATTCTTGATGTGGCGCGGTTCCTGTTCGGCGAAGCCGACAGCCTCTTCGCCCGGACGGCTCGCATCAACTCCGGTATACGCGGTGAGGACGTGGCCACCGTGATGCTGGCCATGACCAGCGGGGCGACGGTCCTCTGCGAGCTCAGCTACGCCAGCCGCACGGAGTACGAGCGTTTTCCGCAGACGTTTGTGTTTGTCGAAGCGGCGCGCGGCAGCGTGGAACTGACAACGGACTACTGGTTGCGTGTCACGACATCCGCGGGCACGCAGGCGCGACGCCAACCGCCGCCGTACTACGCCTGGGCCGACCCCCGTTATGATGTCGTCCACGCCAGCATCGTGGACTGCCAGCGGAATTTATTGTCCGCTCTGAGCGGCCAGGGGACGGCGGAGACGACTGCCGAGGACAATCTCAAGACCTTGCGGCTCGTGAACGCTGCATACGATTCGGCTCGAGAGAACCGAGTGATTCGGTTGTGAACGATGATTACACGGCACGAAGAACGGACGGCTCGTCAGTGGGCGTGGGAGACCGCGCGGCGCGCGGGTCTTGTGCTGAAGGAAGACGAGTTCCACGCCATCGAAGTGGCGGACTTCGGTTCGAGTCAATTACCGGATATCGGTGCCCAGATTCTCACTTTGGAGGCCAATAATTGGGTCTCGATCAAGGTCTTGATCCTGATGCCCTGGCAATTGGAACCCCAGCATCGACACCCGCCTTGCGTGGCGGAGAACTACCCCGGCAAGACGGAGGTACTGCGCTGCTGGTGGGGCAGACTGTATCATTACGCGGAAGGTGAGGTGACCGCGGAACCGCAAGCGCGCCCAGCCGCGGCGTGGCGTGAGCACTTGACGGTCTGGAACGAACGCATTCTGGGGCCGGGGGATCAGTTGGTGCTGCCTCCGAACACGTGGCACTGGTTTCAGGCCGGTTCCGAAGGCGCCGTTGTCTGGACGATTTCGTCCAAAGTGACCGATGCCGCCGACCAGTGGATGGATCCGCGCATTGTCCGCCAGACGCGATTCGCGGATGAACCGGCAGCGCGGCAGGGATTTTGAGTGGATCACAGTTCTTCTATATCGCATGTCGAAAGTGAGTGGCATTGATGAGCGACGAAATCGTGATCTGTGTGGCCCCTGTGCCTGGGGAGAAGCAGGAGGAAAAGTACCCGGGACGAATCGATGTAGCACAGGAACTGATCCAGTGCGAGGCCGCAGGTGCGGCCATTGGCCACCTCCATGCACGCGACGAGAATCTCCTCCAGTCTGTCGACCCGGCACTTTTCAGCCAGCATGTGCGCGCGGTGCGGAAGACGTGCCCGCTGATCATTGAGGGCTCCACGGGCGGCGCCCCGGAGCACACCCTCTCGCAGCGCTGCGTCACGTTCACCGTGCCGGAGGTCGAACTCGGTTCGCTCAACCTGGGCTCCACCAACATGTTTGACGGGGTCTATCAGAACAAGTACGAAGACATCCGGTTCTACGCGCGCGAACTGCGTGCCCACCAGGTCGTGCCGACGATGGCCGTCTTCGATTTATCGCACCTCAGCAATTTCCGCCGCCTGGTGGATGACGGGGAACTCGTCCCGCCGTACGTGTTTGAGTTTGTTTTCGATGTTCCGTACGCGTTGCCGTATTCGAATCGGTATCTCGAACTGTTCGTGCAACATCTTCCGCCCGGGGCGGTTTGGTTCTGCGTACGGCACCATCAGCAAGGAGCCGCTGCCTTGCGCGGCGTCATGGAACTGGGGGGGCACATCCGAGTGGGCTACGAGGACAGCCCCTTTCTTTCTGACGGACGGCGCGCGGCCAATAACGTCGAGTTAGTGGAGGACGCGGTGCAGCAAGCACAAGCTGCCGGCCGCACTGTTGTTCGCGCACCGCGTGCACGCCAGATCCTCGGGCTGCCGGCGCTGACAACTCTGTAGAGACCATGGGACGGCGCGAAGAAAGCTATCGAAGACGCCAAGCCACTCCTGTTTCGACCGGACTGGAAGCGGGTCTTCGAGCCTGAGGCGTTGCGGGAAAGCGTACTGAAGATCACCGGCCGTTGGCCTGCTCAATAGGCGATGCTGTTGAGTGGATTCTTCAAGCTGTCTGCCACCCTGCTTATGCCTGTGTCGTTCTGCAACATGACTGGAAAAATGGTGAGCGATAGAAGAAAGAGATAGCTCCTCCTCTTGATGCTGGAACGGGGGAGGCAAGAACTCCGCGCGGCTTCCTACTCGCGATGCGGCTGTTGCGCGTCCTGGTATTTCTGAAGCCGCTTGGCAAGCTCGACTTGCCGTGCCGGGGGAGCGAGCTGCACGGCGAGCTGCTGCGTCGTTACTGCCTCGTCCGTCATTTCAGCGCGTGCGTAGGCGGACGCCAGGACGTCGAGGCAGAACCAGGACTGTCGGTTCGACAGTTCGCACGCCAACTGGGCCTGGTTGATCATATCCTGGGGCGCGATGAGCAACTCCGCGGGCAGTTGCAGTGCCGCGAGCACTCGATGACAGTACCCCCAAGGCTGCCGCTTGTCGAGCGTGACGGTTCGGTCGAAATCCTGCCACGCGCTCTTGTAGTTGCCTGCCATCTCGTAGGCGAGGCCGCGCAACAAGTAGAAAGACGCGGCTTGGGGGGACAGGCGAATGGCCCGCGAGATGTCCGAGATCCCCTCGCCGGGATCGCCGTTCTTCGACAGAGCATAGCCTCGCGCGGCGATGCACAGTGCCGTCTGGCGGTTGATGGCACGCGCCTGGTTGGCATCGCGCACGGCTTCCTCCACGCGGCCTGCATTGGCGGTCGCAATGGCGCGCAGAGCCAGCGACGACGGGCGTTCCCAGCTGTCCCGCGACCATTGCAGGAACACCTCGCCGATCTGCGCGTATTCATCGCTTTCGAGCCATCCGGTCGGTTGCGCCGCCCAAAAGGCGCGTTCGAGCAGTTGTTGGCCGGTGGTTGCCAACGATTGGACTTGCCCGCTGATTACTTTGTGTTCGGATTCGAGTCGCGCTACATCCACCGATTTTCCGCGCGCCTCGGCAGCCAGCATGTTGAATTGTTGGACCATGCCGTCGCGGCGCTGGCGGACCAGTTCCGCGTTGTGCTGGATACGCAATCTCTGGATTGCATCATTGGTGGCACCGTACTCACGTTCCAGGGCCGCCAATTGGAGATTCCAGGCCTGCACTTCACGATTGGCCTCCTGCCCCAACCGGTTCAGCCGCGAGTACTCGGCGGTTGCCGTCACGTAGTCCTCGCCCAATTCCACATCGCGGCGCTGCAAGGCGCTGTTGATCTCCGTGATCAGAGATTGCCTCTCCTGAGTGAGTTGCTGCAACTGCGTCATTGCGGTTGCCAGGGGAGTCGCCTTGGCATCGCGCTCTGGCTCGCTGGGCACCCGCACGTTCGCCGGGGGCGCGGGTGGTGGATTTTTCGCCATCGGGACAGCGGCCCCTGCATCGGGCTTGGCAGCGATGGGAGCCGGTGCCGCTCCGGACGGTTTCGCGTCAACTTGTGGAACGGCCGCAGCGACCTGGGACTCGGGATTCTCGCGCGGCGCACCGGAGCCTTCCTGAGAGACGGCCGCCGGCTCCCCGGAAACAGCGACCGGCGGGTTCTCGTGAAGCCAACGCTCCACAGCAGTGCGATCGGTCCCGTCCAGACCTGGCAACGACGATTGAAACCAATAGCGGGCTCGCTCCCGCAACGCGCGACTCACGACAGCGCTGGCTTCATTCGCCGCACGCTGCTGCCAAAGGTTGCCCAACTGCAATGCCGCCTGGCAGTACGCCGCATCGTGCGTTGGCTGGCGAGATGTCTCCAGGTCACGGATAGCCAAAGAGCGCAGGTCCGGATCGCTGCATTCGGACAGCAGAGCCAGTCCCTGTTCCCAGTTTTCTTCCACGAAACAGAGATATCGCCCTGTGATCAGTCGCGACAACGACTCGTCCCCGGCCGTAGCGGACTCGCTCTTCGGCGGCCGCGCGGCAGCAATTCCCGTCCGATCTGCGGACCGCAGCTCCGGTCCTTGGGACGGGGCCGCTGGGGCTCCCGTTCGCGAAGGGTTGGGTCGCAGCGCGGCCAGGAGCAGGACTGCCAGCGCCAGGCCACCGCCACCCACAAAGACCAACACGTGCATGGCGATCGTGAGCCGCGAGAGCGAACCAGGTTCAGCAGTACGAAGGCCGGCGGGTTCCGCTGCATTGCTTGTTGAGAAGTGCCGTGTTGACTCCGTTGACTCATCGAGGATTCCTTGCCCGACGTCCTCCGAGCCGAGCACTCCGGCCAGTTCAGCTGCCAGAATCGCCATCGATGCCTGGCGATCGGCCGGAGCCTTCGCCAGTGCTTTCTGACAAATGGTATCCAAAGCGGGCGGGATCTCGCTTCGCCAGTGCGAAGGCGGAGGCGGCAAGTCGCTCGCAATGTGAGTCAACATCTCCAGTAGTTCGCCGCCGAACGGCAATCGTCCTGCCAGCAGTTCATAGAGAATCACGCCCAGACTGTAGATGTCCGATGCCGGGCCCGGTGTCTTCCCGGCGAGTTGTTCGGGCGACATGTAGGCAATCGTTCCCACCACGGCGCCGCTTTGGGTCAACCGTACGTCGGGGACGGTCGGCCGCCAAGCCAGACCGAAATCCATGACAATCGGCTCACCGCGGTGGTCCAGCATGATATTGGCTGGTTTCAGATCGCGGTGGATGACGCCGCTGCGGTGGGCCTCCTCCAGCGCGAGTGCCAGTTTCCGGGCGAGTTCCGCGGCACTGCGGACGGAAGGCGATGGACGGCCCTGCACATGTTGTGCGAGTGTCTTGCCTTCGATGTAGGCCATCGTCATGAACACGGTACCATCGACCTGCCCCACGTCGTGGATTGGACACACGTGCGGATGTCGAATCGACGCCGCGGCGCGCACTTCGCGCTGAAACCGCTCCACCACCGCTTGCTCCGCCGCCTGCCCGAAGAGTGGCACCTTGAGTGCCACGAGCCGATCCAACTGGGAATCCCGTGCCAGATACACAGCGCCCATGGCACCTTGTCCCAGAAGCCGGACGATGGTGTACCGGCCGAATTGTCTGGGCAGACCACTCCCGACGCGACTGTCTGTTCCCGCAGTTGCTCCCAGCGTATCATCGGCGACGGCAATCCGGCAGAGACACTGGGCGCATAACCCGCCAACGGCCCGTCCGGTCAGCGTTTGCCCGCAACTCGAACAAGCCGCGGTTGCCGCAGGCTGGCGTTCAGACGCGCCATTTGCCGACCCGGAACTGGCACGATTCTCGGCCACGAGATTCAGTCCCGCCTTATGCCAATGAAACCATGAGTTGCCGCAGTTCGTCGTCCACTTCTTCACTCGAGGACACGGTCTGAGAGATCTCAGCCCGCAAGATCTCGCGAAATCTCTGTCGCATTCGGTAGACGGCCGTCTTCACGGCGCCTTCGCTCATTCCCAGCGACTCCGCCAACGTACGGCAGGCCGGTGCATCTTCGGATTTGGCCATGAGTGGTTTGAGCTGCTCAAAGAGTTCTTCCTTGCCGTGCTGCACGTACTCGCGCCGCAACCGCTCATGAGCGATTTCGAACACCTGCAGGGCATATTGCCGTTCGAATTCCTGTTCGGCAGTTCTTTCATCCAGCGGTTCACCTCGGCACTGGCGGTCGCCCAATGCAAAATCGAGCGACAGAATCCTCCGACCTCCACCTCGTTTCAGCGCGTTTGCCTTCACGCGTTCCTTGGAAAGAAACCTGCGCACAGCCACCAACAGGAAAGAACGGAATCGCCCGCGTTTGCGATCAGCATGGTCCAGGAAACGCTTCTCCAGCATCCGCGCGAAGAATTCCTGCGTCAGGTCCTGTGCCTCGTTGACGTCGCGGACTTGACGTCGAATGTAGATGTAGACCGGCAGCCAATACGCCTGGCAGAGTTGCTCCAATGCTTCCTGCATGCCGCTGTGTTGCTGATCACCAGCCACCAGGACCACGCTCCAGTGCGTGGTGCGGAAGCGCGGATCGCCGTTACCGTCGCCCAAAACTTCCTTCATGAGCATTGCAGCTCCACGGCAGTTTCCCGGTCGGCTCACGCATTCCATTCTAAGTAAGCGTTCACGGGTCGGTGAAGAGATGGGGATCGGCCCATGTTTTCGGACATATCTGGTCCTGACGACAGACCACCAACGCCGAAAAATGCGCCAATCCCCCACCGACCCGCGAACGCGCACCATTCTAAGGTCTCCAGTGCTTCTACCCAACGGTGCGCGCAACCGCCGACTGGTTGGGAAGTGAAGTTGACCCAGGTACCACGGAATTTTCCCGGCCGACGTGTGACCTTTTCGGCGTTTTCCGTAATAGACAAGTAGGGGACCCGGCAAGATGTCGAGAGGGGAACCAAACCATGCTCGGGAATCGATTGACCGCAACGCTGCTTACGCTGCTGGCTGTGACCTGGGGTTCGGCAGTTCGGGCGGAAAGGCTCTCGGTCAAGCGGCAGAAAGCGGAAGAACTGGTGCGCGAGGCCCTGCACTGCGAGATCTACGGCTTGTCGCAAGACCGCGACCGTCTGCTGCAGGAGGCGTTGGCGGAGTACCCCGATCACGCGTCGGCCCACTGGCATCGCGGCCGGGTGCTCTACGGCCGGCAGTGGGTGGAGGCGGACCAGAATCCCACCACTACACGCGAGCAGACGAAATGGGAACGCTACACGCGTATTCGGGCACAGTCATCGCCGACTGCGGCGGGCCACTTGTCGCTCGCGAATTGGTGCGCCGACCAGGGTCTGCATGCCCAGGAACGCGCACATCTCCTGCGCGTTGTGCAACTCGACCCCAATAGCGCGGAGGCGCCGCAGAGACTCGGCTTCGTGCGCGGCGAGAACGGTTGGGTACCACGCGATGTCCTTTGGCAGGCGCTTCGAGACCAACAGCGCGTGATGGAGAGCCTGGAACGGTGGCGCAAGCCGCTGGCGGAAATCCGTGATGACCTCCTGCATCGCAGTCAGCACAAACGCGACGCCGCGCAAGAGCGCTTGCTGGCTATTCAAGATGTCTCTGCCATACCGGCGATCGAAATGCTGGCAGGCGATGTGCCGCAGATTGCTCGGTGGGCCGTCGAAGCCTTAGGTTCGATGCAGCAGCACGAAGCCTCGATGTCGCTGGCACGCATTGCCCTGTTCCACACGGTGCCGGAAGTCTCCACGGCTGCCGTCAGGGAATTGAAGCAACGCCCTCAGGAGGAGTTCGTCCCGGCATTGCTCGCGGAAATGTCCGCCCCCATTGAGTCGCGATATGCCGCCGCCTTGGTGAATGGCCATTTGATCTATCGCCACGCGTTCTTCGCGGAAGGCCAGCACAGCAACCAGTTGCAGGTAGCCGACGCGGTGTATCAGCGATCTCCCAGGTACACCGTGTCACCGGGGCCCGAGAACCCAGCGCGAGATTCGTTCTACGGCGCGCTGTACAACAGCCTCGCTCAGCAGCGCAAGCAGTGGGGAATCACCGGGGAACAGGCCAACCAGATCCTATTCAACGCGGGTTGTCCGCTATATGACGCCACTCTCGGTTACGGCGTCAGAATAGACCCGGCGGAAATCGCCCACGACCGAACAGTCGCTGTCTTGGATATCATGGACACCATCCAGGGGAGGGAAACCCGCAAGAACCTGCAGAACGCAGCGATCCAGGAGATGAATCGTCGCATCATGAGTGTCTTGCGGGAAATATCCTATCGCAGAGACTTGCATACTCCACAGGATTGGTGGGACTGGTGGCGGCAACAAAACGAAGTCACGCAGACGGGACCCAAGTCCAACCGGAGTGCCTACTCACGTGAACAACACACCCTGACGTATACGGTGAGCGCAGCACCCACGAAATACTTCTATCCCATGCGCCCGGGGTACTTGTCCTGCTTTGTCGCCGGCACCACGGTGCTGACGATCTCCGGACCGCGTCCGATTGAACAGCTCGCGACCGGTGACCTGGTCTTGTCACAGGATGTCGACACGGGCCAAGTGCAGTTCCAGCCTGTGATCACCACCACTCGCCGTCCTCCGGCCGAGATCATCAAGATCCATCTGGGTAGCGGCCAAGAGCTCCAAGCCACTGGCGGGCACCCGTTCTGGGTCTCCGGCACAGGCTGGACCCGCGCGCGGGAGCTTGAGTCCGGCATGATGCTCCATACTCTTCACGGCGGCATTCCCGTCAGCTGCATCGAGAAAGCCCCACCGGAAACAACCTATAACCTGGTGGTGGATGAGTTCCACACTTACTTTGTCGGCGACGGGCAGCTCTTGTGCCACGACAATGAACTCTTCGCGCCCACGAACGCGATCGTGCCGGGACTGCTGACGGAATAGGCGCGGACCGCGTCGAATCGCCCTCGCGCTTTCGCAACATAGAACCGCGCAAGGTCAGGTCGCGGACGACTCCGTTGCCTGGCTCTTTGCCGATCGCTTGCGCTCACTCCGCACTCGTTTCTTATCCTTCCGCGCCGTTTTGTCTTTTGGTGGGGAGGGTGGTGCCAGCTGCGCGTTCCAGCCATCCCACAGGGCCTGGAGCTGCCTGACCTTCTCCGGTTGTTGGGAGGCGAGGTTGTTCTTCTCACCGACATCCGCGGCGAGGTCGAACAACTCCGGCGGGTCGGTGTTGGCTTCGCCGTGGACCAGTTTCATATCGCCGTGCCGGACGGCCCACATGCCGTCGATGCGCCAAAACAGCGTCTGGTGCGGGCGGTCCTGGTTGTCTCCAGTCAGGTAGGGCAGCAGGTTGACGCCGTCGAGCTTCCACGCGGGGTCAACGATCCCACCGGCCGCGGCGACGCAAGTTGGCATCACATCGAGTTGGACGACGGGGCGCGACTCCACTTTGCCGACGGGCAGCTTTGCCTTCCACTGCACCATCCAAGGCAGGCGAGTGCCTCCCTCCCAGCAAGTGTGCTTGCTGCCGCGCAAGACGCCGTTACCGGCGCGCCCACCGGGTGCGCCGTTGTCACTGATGAAGAAGATCAGCGTGTTCTCGTCGATGTTCAGTGCGCGCAGCTTGCCGAGCACCAGGCCGACCGCGTCGTCCATCGCCGAAAGCATACCGTCGAACTGCCGCCGCCTGAGGTCGGCAATGTGGGCGAAGCGACTCAGGTACTTGTCCGTTGCCTCGTGCGGCGCATGGACCGCGTTGAACGGCAAGTAGAGAAACCACGGCGAACCCTGGTGTTTCTCGATCCAGTCCGTTGCCCGCGCCGCGAACGCATCGGTGGTGTAGAAATCCTTGTCGGACACATCCTGTGGTGCCGAGGACAAGCGAGAATCGATGAATCCTTTCGGAGTGAAATAGGAACCGGGATTCCCGGTAACTCCGAAGTACTCCGCGAAGCCGCGCTTCATGGGAAGGTGCTCCGCATCGCTGCCCAAATGCCATTTGCCCACGATCATCGTGGCATAACCGAGTGATTTCATGCGCTGCGCCAGTGTCGTTTCCGGCAGCGGCAAGCCCCGTCCGGGAGCCATGTTGTTGTTCTCATGGCCGAAACGCTGCTGGTAACGGCCGGTCATCAATCCCGCGCGCGACGGCGAACACAACGGCGCGGAGACGTAGCCACTCGTGAAACGAATGCCGTTGGCACCGATACTGTCGATGTTCGGCGTCGGCACCTCCTGGAACCCGTAGCAGCCAAGTTCGCCGTAGCCGAGGTCGTCCGCATAAAAGACCAGCACGTTGGGCCTGTCGGCAGCAACTGCCAGACAAGGAACACACAAGAGGCACGGCAGCAAGAATAGAAGAGCTCGTTTCATGGTCGTTGCCCTGTAACCGGTGCCTGATAACGGATTCTTGGAATGAGCCGCGGATCGAGGCACGTCTCGGGTGTTTCGTCCGGGCATGACGACAGCTCGGCGCAACACGCGTGAACATCCGTCAGAAAACGCTCGACATCCACACCGAGATGTTGTGGGCGATAACCGTTGAGGTACTTCTGGCACGAAACGTACAGCTTGCGCGCGCCGCGCGTGTTGCCGTTGGTGAAATGGTGGAGCCCCAGGGCGATCTGGATCAGTCCCTTCATCAGGTCCCGCGAGGGGCCGCGATACGGCAACCAGACGCTCTCCCAGATCTGGTGCGCTTGGAAGAACGCCCGCCTGTTGAACGTCTCGATCGCCTCATAAAACCGCGGATCAATCGACACGATTTCCACCTCCCAGGAAGAGCAGTCCGCTGGATGTAACGGCGCCGGAACCGCACGCCGGTGTGGCTCGTCGTTTCCATGACACGGTGCTTGCCGGCCGGCCAGTGGTTACCAGCGGAACGTCTGATTCTCTTGCACTGCGTCTCCGGCGTCAACGTGACACGGGCCTGACTCGCCATAGCATCGTCCGGTCATGCGGCCCGTGGGTATCAGATTCAACTCCGGTGCCGCACAGAACACAGGACGGATGACCAATCCCGTCCCACGGGGAACTATCTGCACCGTTGGGTCAACTCCACCGCCCGATGCCCGTCGGTTCCTGTCGGTCGCCGAAGAACGCGCGACGTGCCGGGATCATCGGGCTGGGCCTTCACAGCGAGTCGGGACGGGCGTGCAGTGTCTCGCACAATGCCGACAACACCTTGTCTTCGCCTTCCGTTTGGAAGTACAGATCGATTGCGTCGCGCGCCGTAGTTCTGCGCGGAACATTGCCACGGTTCTTCCTCCGCGGACTTCGCGACCGTGCGGAAACTCGTCGTCGCCATGAATGCGGCAGAACAGGAGTCCGCTGGCCTCTGACGCTGCCACCGCCGCCTGCTGGAAGGGAGGAACCGATGAATGCCGACAGCCGGATACGCGACCGCGCGTCCTGCAAGCCGCAAGACGTACTGCGGGACGTCACCCAGATTGTGGCAGACCAGCTGGGTATGGACACGGCCAAGATCCGCGAATCCGACGCGTTGATCGAAGACTTGGGCTGTGACAGTCTGGATATCGTGGAGATCTCGATGGAACTCGAAGAGCACTTCGACGTCGCGATTCCCGATGAGTTCGCCGATACGGCGCGGACCGTCCGCGATGTTGCCGAAGGCATGATGCGGCTGCTTGCCACGACCGCCTCGTAGTCAGCACGCATCGCTGCAAGCCGCCTCGACACCGCTGGAGCACTTGCCACCCAGGACAAGTCGCACGAGTTGGAAGTCGCCCTGTGCGGCGCTCGTTCCGTCGAAATCCGGTCCGGCAGCCGGGTGACGATTGCACCAAGGCAGGGTGCTCGCTACAACGACTCCCAGGCAACTTTTCGCAGATTCACACTACCCTGGCGAGGCGGTCTTCATGAGCGCGAACTCTTCACCGGCTTCCGATGATCCGGTCCAAGAAACGACGGTACTGGAACCAAGCCGGTGGCGCGAACTGTGGACCAAGGAAGATTGGTGGGCCGTCTGGCTCGGCGCTCTCGTATTGCTCGTCTCATTGGCGGCTGTGTTGGCGAGCGCAGCACCTGCCGGCGGCCAGAAGATGACCAGTCCCCTGCAGCCCTGGTTGGGCAAGCCCGGTGAGTGGTCGAGCAATCCCGTGGATGCGTTCTACCAGCCGGGAAGACGCAACGCCGCGGCGGGATTGGTCGGCGTCTTCCTATCCTCGCTGGTGCTGTTCGGCGCCGGTACCCGGGTCATGGGCGAGCAGTTCCGTCGCTTTCTGCCGGCGTTTGCGGGAGTGTTCATCCTGGCGGTCGGCGCGTACGCTTTGGCGGAACAGCAGGTCGTCAAGCACTACAACCTGGAATACGCCTTGTGGGCGCTCGTGGTGGGTCTGCTGATCAGCAACACGCTGGGAACACCCCGGTTCCTGCGTCCCGCGGTGCGCACCGAGTTCTACATCAAGACCGGCCTGGTGCTGCTGGGGGCCGAAGTGCTGTTCCACCAGCTGTTGAGCTTGGGATTGCCGGGCATATTTGTGGCCTGGGTCGTGACGCCCGTCGTCTTCGTGGGCACCTACTGGTTCGGGCAGTACGTGCTCGGCATCACATCCCGTTCGTTGAACCTGGTCCTCTCGGCGGATCTGTCGGTGTGCGGCGTGTCCGCGGCGATTGCCACGGCCGCCGCCTGTCGGGCCAAGAAAGAGGAACTGTCGCTGGCTATCGGTATTTCCCTCACGTTCACGGTGCTGATGATGGTCGTACAGCCGGCGGTGATTCGCGCGGTCGGGATGAGCCCCGTATTGGGCGGCGCGTGGATCGGAGGCACCATCGATTCCTCCGGGGCCGTGGCCGCGGCGGGGGCCATGTTGGGCGACCAGGCGTTGCGTGTGGCCACCACCGTGAAAATGATCCAGAACATCCTGATCGGCGTGATCGCGTTCTGCGTGGCGGTCTACTGGGTGTCCGTCGTGGAACGGGATGCCGGTGGCCCGAGACCAAGCTGGATGGAGATCTGGTACCGCTTCCCCAAGTTCGTGCTGGGGTTCGTGGCCGCCTCATTGATCTTCTCTCTGATCAGTGCCGCGGGGACTCACGGAGAGGCCGTGGTTAATTCGGTTATCGACGGAGGAACGAAAGTCTTGCGCGGCTGGTTCTTCTGTTTCGCCTTCGTGAGCATCGGGTTGGAAACGAATTTCCGCGAGCTGGCAAAACATCTGCAAGGCGGCCAGCCGCTGGTCCTGTACATCGTTGGCCAGAGCCTGAATCTCTGCCTGACGTTGGCGATGGCCTGGCTGATGTTCGAAAAGGTATTTCCTCATGCCGCAGCTGTGTTGTCCAAGTAGGGCAGTCCGTGGCTGGCGCCTGGCAACCGCCCTTTCCTTGTTGGCCGTGGTCTGGTGCGGCGTACTGCCGTGGCTGGGTCGATCGCCAGCGATCCAAGCGCACATTCGGCGCAACACGGCCCAGGGGGTGGACCCCAGCGCCAAGTTTTACACGGAGTTGGAGGCCCGTCATCGCCTGCTGACGGAAGTTGACACTCTCAGGCAGTCGCACCCGCGAGCTTTCTGGGTTCCTTTCCATCGCTTCGCGGTGATCGGCCGCAACGACCGGACGGAATCCATCGTCACAAGTGAAGTACCGGTTCAGGCGGTTCGCTTTGCTGGCGTACCTGCCTGCTACGCGCAGCAATTGAGCGCGCGGGGCTATCCCATCGTGGCATCGGGCAAGGTGAATCCCTGTGCGCTGCGGGAGGCCGCCTACATCGTGGACCTCATGCTTGAGGATCGTGCCGACGTGCGCAACGCGATGATCAAGAGCGGCTCGCGCTTGTGCATTCTGGCATGGAACGAATTCACAACGGACCTGCCGGAATGGGAGCATTTGAAACGAGCCGCAGTGCCCGGTTTCCCCGGCGCGTCCCCGCGCGACTATTGGGATGCTCGCGCTCGTGGGCTGGGCGGCAGCGAGACCGATCCGTATTGCTCATGCGGCGAAGAGAACCTGCTTGGCTACCCCGGTGACCCGTACGCCGCGGAGAACATCCTGATCCACGAGTTCGCTCACAACATCCACCTGCGCGGGATGGTGAATCTGGATCCCACCTTTGACTTGCGTTTGCAGGAAACCTACCGCGCGGCGGTGAACGCGGGGCTCTGGCAGGGGACGTACGCTTCGGTCAACCATCACGAGTACTTCGCCGAAGGCGCTCAGTCCTGGTTCGATGACAATCGAGTGCACGACCACGACCACAATCACGTGCATCTTCGTTCGCAGTTGATCGCCTACGATCCCGGTCTGGCAGCGATCTGTCGAGAGGTCTTCGGCGACAGGGCGCGCCGGTACACCCGGCCCGCAACGCGATTGGTGGACCACCTGGCGGCGTACGACCCGGCGCAAGCGCCGACCTTCGTCTGGCCGCAACGATTGCAGGCCGTGAAATCGCTGATCGATCGTTAGGACGCGTTGCGAAGGGATGCCGCGGTCGCAACCTCACTCCGTCTGGATGGGTATGCCGATCACCAGCCCCGCCGCGCGGTTCCTGGTACTGGTACGCGACGGCATGTGGCACTTGAGGCACTCGGAAGACAGCACGACGAGCCCCGCGCGCCGGTAGACACCGTTATCCACCACTTCCAACTCCTTCTCCCCGCTCGCAATCGCCTGCGCGGCGCGCCTCTCAAACTCGTCTCGAGGCAGGTGATCGACGTTCATCGCTTCGGCATCGACTACCAACCAGCGCGCCGTGACTCCGCTGCTGCGATCCAATTCGTCAAACACCTCCTGCAAGCTGCGCGCAGGGAGCGGCAGTCCTTCATCTTCCCGGTAATAGTCACGGTGCACGACTCGCAGTGCCGCGTGGATGGTTTCATGCAGCAGCCTGGCCGAAGTGCGTGCCTCCGCCAGTGAGAGAGAGGGCCGGCTGTCCTTCGGGTCAGGTGCGGTCTCATGTCCGGCAATTTCGGCTGGTCTCTTCGGCTTTGCGGGCTCTGCCCCCGCCGACATCA
>Ga0233425_10004478_pt1 | contig 23410 bp, 23 predicted proteins | sample Watercolumn_Towu_2_FD_181712 | JGI IMG/M metagenome (GOLD analysis project Ga0233425, IMG submission 181712) | Freshwater microbial communities from Lake Towuti, South Sulawesi, Indonesia - Watercolumn_Towuti2014_140_MG | ecosystem: Environmental > Aquatic > Freshwater > Lake | place... | reverse complement strand
TCCAAAAAGACAATCAACTGCGCGTCGAGGTTCGCCACATATTGACGGTTGGCGTTGGAAAGTCCCTCGCCGAGCGCGGCGATGAACAAGACCAGCATGGTAATCAGCGCGATGACCAGCGCGACGAGAAAGAAGCGCCCCTTGTTGCGGAAGACTTCCTTCACTGCTAAATAAGTTGCCAGAAAAAAACTTCTCATTGTGATTTCCCTTGTTGGCTAGGTGAGCGGCTTGGCGTCGTAGGGTCTATCCCAGTTTGCGCCCATAATGCCGTGCAGGATTAAATCCACCGGCGGATGGTCGGCGATGTCTTCGTAATAATACGGCAGGCGGATTCGCCCGTCTGTGCCGATGATGAAGACACCCGACATCTGGTACGCGTCCTGACCGGGGGGCGGCAATTCGGGCTTGTAGCCTTTCGTCCGCGCCAGCCTGCGGTTGGACGACCAGATTCGCGGCGAGAACAACGTCTGCCAGAAAGCGCCCTGGTACAACCCGTAGGAATGATAGGCGGCGCGGTCTGGGTCGGCAAGGCAGGCAATACCGGGCGCGCGCTGGTCACAGAATTGCCGGGTTGCCTCCGCCGAAGCGTGGGAGATAATTGCCATCGCCAAGCCCCTTTCCAGCAGGGACTGGTGCGACTCGATGAGTTGGTCCACCATCTCCTTGCACTGTGGACAACCGAAGTGGCGCGTAAACGAAAGCGCCAGCGGCTTCTCCTTCCACAGCGAAGAGAGTTGTACGGGCTTGCCATCCACGCCGAGCAGTTCCACATCAGGCGCGGGGTCGTTGAATTTGAGTTGGTTTTGCACAGATTTCACAAAAAGCAATTTCCCCCAAAATAAACCACTGAGACACAAAGTCACGGAGGTGATTCCTCTGTGGCTCAGCGTCTCAGTGGTGAACTGTGCTTTTCGAATGTACTACGAAATATGCAAATCCGACTTCTCGACCTTGTTCCCCACCTTCATCACCCGCCGCCAGCGGCTGACATCGTTGAGTGAAATCCAGCGGCGTTCTTCAGTGCGGTAGAACCAGTCCTTATCCTGCTGATAATAGACCAGCGCGCCGTTCGATTCCCAGATGTTGAGGATTTCGTTGCCGTGCGCGTGGGTGTCGTCAAAGTCGGTGGTGGCACGCTGCCCCATCTCGCTGTAGAGTTCGTTGAGCTCGAGCAGCAGGGTGTTGATTTCGGGAGTCAGGTGGCTGACCTTCAACCCGATACGCTTTGCTTCTTCGTACAAAATGGGGTAGCCATGCGACGGATATTTGGCATTCAGCGCATTGGCGATTCTGTCCGTTTCGGATTCATCCTCGATGTGATAGGCGAGCAGTTCCTTGCACAACATAATCGAAAGCGACTCGGCGCGGTCCACCGCCCCAATCACCAGCGGGTGAACATGCTGGAAGAGTTCCTGGTACGGGTTTTCCTTCGCGTCGCCGTTCTGCGCCTGCCACAAGCGGACAACGCGGGTCAACTCGTCGAGGCTGACGCTGACGCGGTCATTGTCGCGGTCGAGGGGCGAGAGCGAATGCGTGAGCGAGGTATCCACCGGGGTGAGGTATGCCATCGGTCCCATCTGGATTGCGTTCGCGCCGAGGGTGATCATCGTTGCGGCAGACGCACATTCGAGGGGGATGACGGCAATCACCTCCTTGCAATACTGACGCAGGAGATTCACAATCCGCAGGGAGGCTTGTCCGTTTCCGCCGCTGGATTTGATGAAGAGGTAGATTTTTTCCTGCGAACCGATCTTCTCCAGAACTTCGTACAAGGCAAGCACATCGTCATGGCAGACGCTGCCGCGCGGGTTATTGAAATACGTCACCAGCGTGCCGCCAAGCAATTTATTCACCTGCTTGATGATCCCCTGCGTTTTATCGAACAGGATGGGAGGTTGTTTTTCCTTGTTTGCTTTTGTTTTTGCTGTCATTTATTTTCTCCTTGCCCAAAATTATAAAATCAACACCCTATCGCTTCGACCAGACCCAGCCGGCGGTGAAGCCCAACAATTGTCCCGCAAAAAGAAAAACGATCACGCCCGGCAGCCCGCTGACCGTGAGCCAGTTCAGAATCCCAAACAAACCGAAGATGAGATAGTTGTAGGCGAGAAGCCCTCCAACTGCAATGCCCAGAGTCCAGCGGAATGCGGCGCGGGGACCGGCAAGGCGCATCCCCACCAGGTACCCAACTGCCATGCCAAAGGCGATAAAGAGCATGGCAAGCATCCACGCCGAAAAACGCGGGTAGCCTTCGGTCGAGATGTATTCATCCTCTTCGACGACGACCGGGGGAGCGGGCGTCGGCTCGATGGATTTGGTCAATTCGGGGGCAATGACGGTGACGGCGACAGCTCCCGACTGCGAAACATCCAGTTGCAACACTTCCGAAAGGACAGCCGGCTCGCTCGTCACCTTGATTTCCAACAGCCCCGGCTTGTCGAGACCAAAGGCGGCGCGAGCCACTCCCTGAGCTGTGACCGACTCCACCTGTTTGAGAATGCCGCCGCCCTCGCCGGTAAGCATCATCGAGAACTGCACCACCGTCCCATCGGGAACGGGATAGCCGTTATGGTCGAGGATGGCGCCGGCGCGGATTGCAATGGTATCGCCAATCCGAAAGAGGGGAATCGGCGTCGGTTCGGGAGTAATCGCCTGGTCGGTTGGAACAGGCGCGGGCGGAAGGTCAAGGGAAATCGGGATGACCTGGTCCGGAGCGGGCGACATGACCGAGATCAGGTCATAGCCCACTGCGGGGATCGAAACAGGCGAAGCGCCTGTCGGGGGAAGTTCCTGAAAAAGGAGCCGCGCGGCAACATCCACGAACTGGGGTTGTTTGCTGTACAGCGCGTAATAGGCGGTAATCTTGGAGACGGTGGTAGTATCGAAATAATACGGCGCGCCAAATGCAAACAGGATGACGTGCGTATTCCGCAGAAGGTCGGGGCGCTCACGCAGGAAACGGCTGATGAGAGCGGGCTGTCCCTGCGCGGCGTCGGTAAATGAAATAATCAGCCAGTTTGCCGCCCGGATATCCTCTTCGAGATACAAAACCTCCTGCCCATCCAAAAGTTCCTGAAAATTTTGCAGCGGGTAGGAAGAGAGGCGGAAGTTCGCGGTCTGGTTGCCGCTCTGGGGTCCGTAAAGCTGCAAGACGGTTTGCTGCAGGGCGTCCACAGCCAGCGGAGACTGGTCGGGGCAGGTGGAACATTGTTTGACGGCGGTCGCATCGGTAACGAACACCATGCTCTCGTTTGCCTGCGGTGGGAGCGGCATGACCGTGGCAAGGTCCTGTCGGTCGGGGCTGATAAGGGTCGCGGCGCTCCGCGCCACGTCGAAGGCGGCTTCGGTGGCAAAGCCAATTCCAGCCAGCCTGCTTTCGTAAACGCGGACATTGGAGATGGTCAGGTTTTTATACATCCCCAGTTTGACGGCAAGAATGCGCGCAACCGAGGCATCCACCCGTTGGGCAAAGGCGGGGTCTTCGCGATATTTTTGGGTAAAAAACTCAATGACCTGAATGGTGGTCGTGTGGGAGTCGGGGAAATCGCTGGAGACGACATTGCCGAGATAAAGCATGTCATTGCCTGCGAGGAAGGCGTCACGCGCGGCGACACGCGCCGAAAACTTCACGCCGCCCGTTTCATAGAACTCTTTGACGGCGCGGGTGCCAAGATCGTCGCTGATGATCAATCCGCCCGCCGCCTGCCAGGACGCGAACTGGGGCAGCGCCAAAATCTGGCTCAACGCCTGCGGGTCGAAACTGATGGGTCGGGTGGTGGCGCGGATGTTGCCCTGAAATCCCTGATAGCGGATGTGCGAAACCAACAGGCCGTCCACCATCGCTTCGGGCGCGGGCGCGCCGCCGGTGACTGCAATAAAGGGCGCGAGTTCGATTTGTTTCAACTGTTCGAGCGATTTGCGAACGGTGGAGACTTCCTCTTCGGGCAGGCGGTCGGAACTACCCACACCGGGGAAGTGCCTGGCGATCACTTGAAGCTGGTCGCCGCTCCCATTGTGCAGCCCGGTAACGTAGGCGCGTCCCATCTCGCCAACCCAGAACGGGTCGCCGCCAAAAACACGGGAACCGAGGTCGCCGCCCGCAGCGGAGGGAGCTTCCAGGACATCGAGGGAAGGACCGAGGAACAGATTGAATCCGAGTGCGGAAAGTTCGCGTCCGCGCGTTTCCCCTACGCGGCGGGCAAGTTCGGGATTCCATGTCGCGCCGATTGCCATTCCGCTTGGCAGGGGAGTTAATCCGCTCAGGATTTGGTCGGTGGGATAGCCGTTCCCCTCCTGAATAATGCCCACAAATAACGGCACATAAACCGCGTCTGCGCCCACCTCGCCGATTTCGCCGGTGACCGAGTTTTGCGAAGCATCCCATTCCAATTGCTGAATGCCGTTGATCAACGCCTGCGCCTGCGCGACGGTATCGGGAGCGGGGGCAAAATTATCGTTCTCCGCCCGCAGAGTCACGCCACCAACGTGGTATTTGGTGACGAGTTCATACACCTGTGAAGCCTCGCTGGTATCCACACCGTTGAAAGAGACAAGAAACAACTGCCCCACGCGTTCTTCGGGCGTCATGGAATTCAAGATCGACGAGACCTCGGGGGAAGGCGAGGGCGTTTGTGCGCGCGCGGGAACGGTGACCAGCGAAGAAAGAAAAACGACGAGGAGGAAAATGCGGAGCGGCTTCATTAACTCCCCTTATAACACAAGTTGAGTTTCAAAGTCAGGGACTTTGGAGTCCCTGACTTTGAAAAAACAGACGCCGTTCGATGAACGGCGTCTTGTGGTGATTTGCGGATGCAGAGCAAGCGCCTCATCCGCCCCTGCCCAAAACGCGGACAGCGGTCTGCGGGTCGTCGGTGATGATGCCATCCACGCCCCAATCACGCATACGGACAATCTCTTCGGGCGCGTTCACCGTCCAGACGTGAATGCGGCGTTTGATGCGATGCGCGCGCTGTACCTGTTCCCGCGTGGCGTTCGAGGTATGCGGATGCAGCGCCTGGTAATCGCCAAACATGAAACCGAAGGAGCGCGCCCACAACCCGGCGGGTCCGGGCATGGCAAGCAGGGCGCGGGAGACTTCGGGAAAAGCCTGCGCGGCAACCTTCAGGTTGGAGGCGTAAAAAGAGGAGAGGATGATTTGTTCGCGGTTGTTGTGGCGGCGGATCAACTCGCAAACCTTCGGGACCAGCTCGTTAAAAGGGCTGGAGTAATTCTTCAACTCGACGTTGATGATCCTGTCCCTGCCGACGGTCTCGAACACTTCTTCGAGCAGGGGGATTTTCGCGCCGCTGAATTTTTCGTCGAACCATTTCCCCGCGTCCAGTTTGCGGATGGCTTCCAGCGTGAGGGAGGCGACATGTCCCTTGCCGTCGGTGGTGCGCTCCACTTTGGAATCGTGGATGACCACCACATGGCCGTCGGCGGTGAGTTTGACATCCAGTTCGATGCCGTCGGCGCCCTTTTGGATGGCTTGCTCGAAGGCGGGCAGGGTGTTCTCCGGCGCGTGGAGTTTGTCGCCGCGGTGCGCCAGAATAATGGGTCGGGGAAACTGTTCGATCATCGGTTCAATCAAATCCTCATTAACTTCCGCCGATGGTTGCCTTGATAATCAGCGAGTATCCTGCCTTCTCGAAAGCAGCGGCAACCTTATCTTGAAGTTCCTTACCGGGGGTCAGGGCAATCATGTAACCACCCCTGCCACCGCCTGTGACCTTTGCGCCGAGAGCGCCGTTTTCGAGAGCCATCTTGCAGAGCAAATCCAAAATCTCGTGAGACATATCCATCTCGACGAGAAGTTTGTGGTTTTCGGTCATGAGCCTGCCCACGTTTACATGGTCGCCGGCTTCGAGCGCCTTCTTCATCTCCGCGCCCTGGGCGATGATGGTGTCGAGCCGCGAGCGGAAGAGGGCGGCGTTATCCTTTTTCTGCACTTCGATAAATTCGTCCAGCGCGGCGGTGTTGGCTGTGATTCCGCTGTTACACAAAACGATTTCAAAAGGCTGCGGAGTCTTGATCCTCTCGAAGTTTTGTTTGCCGTTTTCCAACCAGAAGCGCAGCAGCCCGCCGTACGTCGAGGCGGTGTTGTCCACCCCGCTGGCGACGCCGTGATAGGGGAATTCGCCCTGCCAGGCAACGTGGTTAATCTGCTCGATGGAATAGCCCATCTTGAATTCATCGTTCAAGGCACGGGCAAGTGAAACACAACTGGCGGCGCTGGCACCCACTCCGCTCCCTGCAAGCAGGTCGCCGCCGACAGTGATTTTGATGGGATTCTTTTTGGCGTCGAAGTTCATCACTTCGAGAACCCTGTCAATCGAGCCAACCTGCTGGTCCTTTTTCTTTTCCTTGTAACCCGGCACCTCGATGCGGTTATCTTCCAGCACCCAACCTTCGCCGTCGATTCTTTCGACGGTGGTCAGCGTTTCATAGGAGATCGCCGAGACAATCGCCGGGACTTCATCCAGCACAAATTGATCGCCAATCAAAATCGTCTTTCCAAAACCAGTTCCTTGACCCATTTATGATTCTCCTTTGAGGATTTTTTCCATTTCCTCGATTAATTTTTCTTCCCTGCCAATCGCCACTGTCGTGGCTGCCGTCAGGGTATGACATGCATCAGAGAAGCCGCCGAGCCTTCCCGTCGCTTCGGGGAGGAAGGTGTTGAGTCCCATAGCCCTACCCGCCCTGATCTCCCCTTCCATGTGCGCCGAAACCCGCATGGAAATCTTCACCTCGTTGAAGGTGATTGCGCCAAAGCCGGGAATTTCATCGGGGATGACTTGAAACCCCGCAAGATATTTTTGCGGGTCGATCAAGTCGGTATCTTTGATGGCGTCGCAGAACGCGCCGATCATCTTCACACCCATCGGAAACAGACGTTTTTCGACGTGGAACCACTGGATGCGGGGAGTCTTTTTCAAACCACCGGACTTCAGCCTGGTGATTTCCTCGTCGAATATTTTCGTGCGGATGACTTTTAATTCCTCCACCATGTGGTCGGATTCAGGCGAGACCCCTTCGAGGCAAACGCGGATTCCCATATCGGGTCCGCCCTGATAATAGCCTACGCCGCCGAGCAAATCGAGGTAATCACTCAATTCGAGGACGGGAAGCAAGACGGTGGGGCTGGTCAAAAAATATCCCTCTCCGCGTTCCAACTTGTGGATTTCCATCCGTCCCTGACGGACAGCTTCGAGGGCAACTTCGCGGTTCTCGCTGACCAGTTCTCCGTCCACAAAAAATCCGTCCCCCACCGCGCCGATGGCGGCGACGTATGCCAGATCTCGATTCGACGGATTCATTGTCCGCGCAAAGAGATAGCAGGTGGTCGAAGCGGAAATGTCGCGGTCGCCTTTCAACCCGAACAGGTCGGGGTCGAGGTTGTGAACCATCGGGTCGGTGGAGGCTTCGGCGACGTGGTGGTCAAGGATGAGGGTCAGGTTTCGTCCGCGATTCAAATCGGAAAGAAGCGGGGCTATCCTGCCCGCAAAATCGGCGAAAACCAGAAGTTTCCCCTCCTGATCAAAGACCTTCCTCAAAACCGCAGGATATGGTTTCTCCAAACAAAAGCGCCGGACTTTGAATCCCTCCCTTTCAAAAGCACGCGTAAGGATGGCTCCGGAGGTCAGCCCGTCGGCGTCGTTGTGGTGGAATATTTGAACTGCCTTTTCACGCCATTGCATGGCTTCCTGAATGGAACGCCCCATTGCTTCAAGTAGGACATCTAGCATTGATTCACCTTTGAAATCGGGTTTGTAACTTTCCTGCAAAAACCATCTTCACCGCGAAAATCGCGAAGAAACGCCTAAACGAAAAACCTAAAGAATTTCCTTTGTATTTCTATAAATTCTTCGCAGACTTCGCCGCCGTAGCACCGCACTTAAACGTGGAGGCTTTCGGCAGGTGTAAAAACCATCCGCTAATCTTCGCCAATCGGCGCGAATTTGGGTTTTTGTTCGCGAAAATTCGCGTAGATTGGCGGACGAAATATAAACCACGCTTAAGTGTAGTCCTACCTTCGCCGCTTCGCGGTAAGGTTTACCCTTTTTGCAGTGGCTCATTTACAAATCTACAAAATAAGCCTTGCTGGCGCTGTCAATCATCTCGCGCGACATGGTTGGCGGCACGGCAAGGTAGGCGGAAATATCGAGGATTTGATCGCACAGGTCGCGCGGATGCGAGGCGCGCAGTTTGCGGTTGCGCTTGATGTACCACTCCTGCAAAAGGTAGGCAAGCCCCTGGTCGTTGTATTCGATTTTCTTGCTCTGCGCGACGCGTTTGAAGATTTCGCGGTACTCCTCGAAGGTGGGGTCGCCAATCTCGATCTTGTGGCGCAGGCGGCGCAGGAAGGCTTCGTCCACCAGGTCTTTGGGCGGCAGGTTGGTGGAGAAGACAATCAACACGTCAAAGGGAACCTCCACCTTGCGCCCGGTGTGCAGGCGCAGGTAATCCACGCGGTTTTCGAGCGGGACGATCCAACGGTTGAGCAGGTCGCGCGGGCGGACTTGCTGTCGTCCAAAGTCATCGATCAAAAGAATGCCGCCGTTGGCTTTGACCTGGAACGGGGCTTCGTAGAACTTGGCGGTGTCGTCGAAAACAAGGTCAAGGCCTTCGAGGTTGAGTTCGCCGCCAACGACGATAAATGGACGACGGATTTTCACCCAACGCTGGTCACGGCGGGTGCTGCTGGGGCGGAGCGTGTTCGTGTTCCCCGCATCGGTTTCAGGAGCCAGGCTGTGGCTGACCGCGTCGTAAACCTTGATCACCTGTCCATCGAGGTAGAGGGCATAGGGAATATACATGCTCTGACTGAGAACCAGGTTGCCAAAGGCGCGGGCAATACTGGTCTTACCATTGCCGGGAGGACCGTACATGAAGATGGAAGTACCGGAATTGAGGGCTGGTCCAAGACGCTGGAAGATGGCTTCGGAAATCACCATCTGGGACAAAATCTGGCGCATGGTGCGGCTGGTGACGGTCATGCGTCCGCTCTTCTGTCGGCGGATGGCTTCGTTGTAAACGTCGAAGGGGACTGGGGCGGGGCCGGCGTACTGACTGCGATCCATGGCTTCGCGCGCGCGCATGATTCCCGCGCTGGTAATGCCATAGACATACGCGCCATCGCCTCCCAAACCGCCCTGCGATGACTTGACTTCGATCAATTTCTCCTGCTTCAACCCGACAACCAGTTGGTCTGTCACTCCGGAGAAGGGCAGCGCAATCTCCTCGGCAATCTTGAAGCCGGTGATGTAACCGCGAAAATACAGCACTTTGAGAATCAAGTCCTGGAGCCAGAGCGGGGAAAGCCCGGTGTCTTCGACGCTGTTGACCGCGGCAGGAGTAAAGTCACCGGCTGGGGCGGGAGTTGGTGCGGGTTGTTTCATCATAAGGTTTATGTCCGATTCACACTTCGAGTTTCGAGAGTTTGGGGCTTGAATCCGATTATACTTCTTTTCGTTTATAATCCAGCCCTATGAAACTATCTGTCATAATCCCCGTTTACAATGAATTCGAAAGCATTAAGGTCATCTTGAAACGCGTGCAGGACCAGAACCTTGCCCATGAAATCGTGGTCGTGGACGACGGCTCGAAGGACGGTACCCGCGATGTTTTGAAAGAACTGGATGGCAAGGGCGGCGTGCGCGTCATCCTGCATGAGCGTAACCAGGGTAAGGGAGCGGCAGTCCGCACCGGCATGGGAGCGGCGCAAGGCGATATCTTGATTATTCAGGATGCAGACCTGGAATACGATCCGCGCGACATCCCCAGTCTGCTCCAACCGCTCGAAGAAGGCGTCGCAGACGTGGTCTACGGGTCGAGGTTTTTGGGACGCGCTCGTCGTGTGACCATGTTCTGGCATCAGGTGGCAAACAAGATGCTGACGTTCATGACCAACATTTTGTACGATACCATCCTGACCGACATGGAGACAGGTTACAAGGTGTTCCGCCGCGAAGTCCTCAACGGCATGATTATCCGCGCCAACAGTTTTGACTTCGAACCCGAGTTCACGGCAAAGATCCTGAAGCGCAGGTACAGAATTTATGAAGTGCCGATCACTTTCAACCCGCGCGAATATTCCGAAGGCAAGAAAATCAAACTGCACGACGCCTTCACAGCGGTGTGGACACTGCTGAAATACCGTTTTGTGGAATAGAAAATTCCATCAAAAAAAGACTTCCGAAGTCTTCGAGGCTTCGGAAGTCTTTTTCTATACCAGCATCCTGACTGGATTTTCCAAAAATCCCGCCAGCGTTTGCATGAATTGAGCCGCCTCTGCGCCGTCGCTGACGCGGTGGTCAACGGAGATGGTGGCTTTCATCCGCCAGCCAACTTTGACCTGTCCGCCCTCCGCCACAGGGATTTCCTTTGCAGAGCCGATTGCCAGAATCGCCGCTTCGGGCGGGTTGATGATGGCGATGAATTCCTCCACGTCGTACATGCCGAGGTTGGAGGTGGAGAAGGTCGAGCCGTCCACGTCTTCAGGCTTGACCTTGCCTTCGCGGGCACGCGCCGCCATTGCCTTGACCTCGCCCGAAATCTGCCGCAAAGTCTTCTGGTCTGTGTCTTTGACGACGACGGTCATCAGTCCGCCGGGGACGGTCACCGCCACACCCACGTTGACCTGTCCGAACTGGATAATTTCATTGCCCTGAATCGCCGCGTTCAAGTTGGGGAATAGCCGCAGAGACAATGCCACGCCCTTCAAAATAAAATCGTTCACCGAGACTTTTTCGCTTTCAGGCAAATAGTCGTTGACCTGTTTCCGCATGTCCAACAGCGCGTCCATCTTGAATTCATGCGTCACATAAAAATGCGGGATGGTCTGCTTGGACTCAACCAGCCGCCGCCCGATGGCTTGGCGGAGTTTGGTGGTGGGAAGGACAGTATCTTCCGACTGTGAACGGTGGACGATGGACGGTGTGACGGTCTGCGGTCTGCGGTCTACCGTCTGCGAGCCCGCTTCCAATGCCGCCTCCACATCTTTTTTCACCACCCGCCCGCTGGGTCCCGTTCCCTGAACTTTGGATAAATCGAGTTGATTCTCTCGCGCAATCTTCTTCGCCAGCGGAGAGGCTTTGAGGATGGACGGTTGACCCTGGACAGTTGACGATGTTTGGGCTGGGGCAACGGCTTGGGAAACAGAATCAGCCAACAGCAGAGTCTCGGTCTTCTGTCCACCGTCCACCGTCTTCTCTTCCACTTTTTCCCCTGCCTGTCCCACCACCGCAATCGGCGCGTTGACGGGAACCATCGTCCCCTGGTCAACGATGTGGGAAAGCACCACGCCGCTCGCGGAAGATTCCACTTCGACGGTGGCTTTGTCGGTTTCGATTTCGGCGAGCACGTCGCCCTTGTTGATGGTTTCGCCCACCTGCTTCACCCAGCGGACGAGCAAGCCTTCCGCCATGTCGAAGCCGAGTTTGGGCATTGAAATTGTTTCAGCCATTATTTCAAAACCTCCTTTGCCGCGGCAACAATGTCTGGGATTTGCGGCAATGCGGCTTGTTCGAGGGTTCGGTTGTACGGAAGCGGGACTTCCTTTTGCGCCACGCGGATGATGGGCGCGTCCACGTAGTCGAAGGCTTCTTCGTAAATGCGGCTGACGATTTCCGAGCCGACGCCGTAGGACTTCCAGCCTTCTTCGACAACGATGGCGCGGTTGGTCTTCTTGAACGACTCCAGCACAGGCTCCATGTCCAGCGGGCGGAGCGTGCGCAAGTCCACGATTTCGGCTTCGATTCCCTGCTTGCTGAGTTCGTCCGCCGCTTTCATCGAAAGTTCGAGCCCCTTGCAATAGGTGACGATGGTCAGGTCTTTGCCCGCCCGCTGAATCTTGGATTTGCCAATCGGAATGGTGTAATCGCCTTCGGGCACTTCGCCGCGCACCTGGTACATCGTCGCGTGTTCGATGAATAAAATCGGGTCATTCGAGCGGATTGCCGACTTGAGCAGTCCCTTCGCGTCCTCCGGCGTTCCAGGGCTGACGACCTTCAAGCCTGGGAAGTGGGCGAAGATGGCGTCGGGAGTCTGCGAGTGGGTTGCGCCCAGTTGGCGTCCGCCCCCACCGACAGCGCGGATGACCAGCGGCAGGGTGAACTGTCCGCCGAACATGTAGCGCAGTTTCGCCGCCTGATTGACAATGTAATCCATCGCCGAGAAAGCGAAGTTGATGGTCATCAATTCCGCAATCGGACGTTGACCCACCATCGCCGCGCCAATCGCCGCGCCGAGAATGGCGTTCTCCGCAATGGGCGTATCCTTCACGCGGTCGGGTCCATACTTGTCATAAAAACCTTTGGTGACGGCGTAGGTTCCGCCCCAAACACCAACCTCCTCGCCCATGATGAAGACGGCGGGGTCTCTGTCCATTTCTTCCATTAAAGCCTGCGAGATAGCCTCGCGCATGGTGATTTTTGTCATGGTATCTTTGTTCCCTTGCATTGTTTTGTGGGAAGTAGACAAGTAGACAAGTAAACAAGTAGACACGTAAACCTATTTACCTGTTTACCTGTTTACCTGTTTACCTTTCTACCTTCCGCCTAATCTGCGTAAATATCCGCGTACAATTCCGCCATCGTCGGTTCGGGAGAAGTCTCTGCGAACTCCACTGCCGCCTGCACTTCCGCCTCCACGCGGGATTCGATTTCATCCAGCGTCTTGCGGCTGGCGAGTTTTTTATCCAACAGATACTTGTTGAAAATACCAATCGGGTCGTTCTCCTGCCACTTCTTGACTTCCTCCGCTTTGCGGTAGCGTTCGGGGTCGCCCATCGAATGTCCGCGAAAACGGTAGGTGTTCACTTCCAGCAGGTAGGGCTGCCCTTCCTTGCGGACGTAATCCAACGCCTCTTTCGCGGCTTCGTAAACCTTCGTCACGTCCATGCCCTCCACCGCGCTGTTCTTCATGCCGTAGCCTTCCGCCTTCTGACGGATTTCATCCACCGCCGAAGCGCGGTTGACCGCCGTCCCCATGCCGTATTGGTTGTTTTCGCAGACCCACAACACGCGCAAGCCCCAGGTCTTCGAGAGGTTCAACGCCTCGTGAAAATAACCGATATTGGTCGCGCCGTCGCCGAACATGCAAATGGTGATGTTGTCGTTCTTCGCGTATTGGTCGCCGAGCGCAAAACCCGAAGCAATGGGCAGGTGTCCGCCGACGATGGCATGTCCGCCCCACATATTTTTGGACACGTCCGCCATGTGCATGGAGCCGCCCTTGCCCTTCGACATGCCCGTCGCCTTGCCCAGCAATTCCGCCATTACCTCGTTGGCAGAAATGCCGCAATTCAACGCCACGCCGTGGTCGCGGTACGCGGTGATGACTCGGTCGCGTTCTTCACGCGCCGCAATCAACCCCGTGCTGACGGCTTCCTGCCCGATATACAAGTGCATGAACCCGCCAATTTTCCCCGCCTGATACAACTCTGCGCCGCGTTCTTCCACGCGGCGGATGAGAACCATTTGGTAGTACAAATCCAATGCTTTTTCTTTGTTCATCCCTAGAAACTCCGATAATTTTTATCTAATTTATCATAAAAATTGATTTTGTGCAAATCCCCCTATGAAGAGTAAAATAAAAATATGAACTGGTTGACCGGCGGACCCCAGGGAGAAGCCAAACGACTCATCTCCCAACTTATCGATTTGACAAAGCGCGATGTAGCCGCGAGGGAACTTATCAAGCTTGGGGTGGATGCTGTTCCCCCGCTGCTTGATGCGCTCCAGACTCAAGACCCGAACCTGGCTCTGCTCTATCAGCATATCCTCGCCCGAATCCCTGCTGCGACTCCCCTGTTGGTCAAGGCGCTGACAACGGCTCATCCCCTTGTGCGCGGGCGAGTGGCGGAAATTTTCGGTATTAACAAAGACAAGTCTGCCATCCCCGCTTTACTCGAAGCCATCAATGGTGAATTTTTTACCGTGCGTTCCCGCGCCGCGCTGGCCTTGTCGAACATGGGGGATGCGCGGGTGGTTAGTTTTTTGCTGCCCCTGCTCAAAGATCGCGAAGACGAAGTCCGCGCCGCCGCTTGTGTGGCGGTTGCAAAATTCAAAGACCCCTCCACCTTCGACGAAATCACCGCTGTCCTTCTGGACGACCCGCTGATCGCAGTCCGTCAATCCGCGGCGCGAGCTTTGGGTGGGACAAAACACCCCGCCGCCCTGCCATTCCTGATGGAAGCCCTGCGCGACTCCTCCTGGTGGTTCGAGCAGGAATCCGCCGCCGCCGATTTGCTGGACGCCATCAAAAACATGGGAGCGGCTGCTGTCGAACCGCTCATCGAAGCCTTGCAAGACCGCGAAGGCACCGTCCGCCGATATGCCGCGCGCGTGCTGGGTGAAATGGGCGACCTTCGCGCCATCGAAGAGTTGGGGATGACTTTATACGATTTGCATGTGGAAGTGGGACGAGTCGCCGCCGAAGCGCTCGCCAAATTCGGCGCCCCCGCAGTGGATATTTTGACCGAAGCCTTGTCTCACCCCGAAGCGGCGGTGCGCGATAATGCGGCGTCTGCGCTGGCAAAGATTCAAGATGTCCGCGTGGTTCCGCTGCTGGTCGAAATGCTCCGCGACCCTGACCGCGAAGTAGCCAGGCAGTGCGTCCTTGCGCTTGGAAAATTAAAAGACCCGCGCTCCCTGCCCGCCTTGCGCGAAATCGCCGCCAACCGAACCGACAGAGAACTGGCAATGCTTGCCAAACAGGCATTGGGATAGGCTCAACTCTTTTCTGCTTGCAAGGGAAATCAATATCAAGGCGTGGGGGTCATTGTCGGAAACGAATAATCCACTGTTTGCAAAACGAGGTACGAAAACGCAACGGTGATGGGAGTCTCCCCCGCCGAATTCACAAATACCCCAACCGTTCCAATCGGATAATTTTTGTTGCTGACGCCGAACTGATAGCGCCCGTTCAAAAACAGGCGCAGGGTCGAGCCGGCTGCCCATATCCCAATGCGGACTTCGCCCGGAGCGCCGCGCGGCACATCCCCGCTGGGAAGGGGCGTCTGCAAAACTTCACGTTTGCCCACACTGACTCGCTCGGCAAAAACATCCCCGTTGCAGGTCAATGAGAAACGGTAATACGCCACCGCATTGGCGCGGACCAGGATGCCGTAACTGTCATCGCCGCGGCAGAGCGCGGGGCGGGCAATGATTTCCACGTAATAATCGTCCACCATGAGGTCATCGCGCAGGCTGAGCATGTATACCTTGCTTTGGGCGGCGAGGATCAGGCGGTTGTCGTTGACTTCCGCGCTCCCCTGATCCGAGGTCGCGATATCCCACAGCGACGGGTCGGAAAAATCGTCGGTGAGGGTGGTGGAACCGATGCCGGGTCTCATCTCAGGGGTGGGCGGTTTGGGGGTTGCCGCCGCTCCCTGCGTAGGAGTGACCGATGGCGGGAACCAGACTGTGGTCGCGGTCAGGGTGGGAGTTGCCACCACAGGCGACGGAGTCGGCGTCGCGTTGAGGGCATCCAAAGCGGCGCAGGAACTGGTCAAAATGGCGACCAGCGTGAGGACAAAGGAACGTAAAAACATCATATAGGTTTGGTGACAGCGTTTCCTGGATTGTGTCGTAAAATTAATTGAAAGTTATTCTAGCATAACAAGGAGTAAACATGAGCGAAAAGCAGGTGCTTGTTACGGGCGCGTGTGGCGAGATTGGGCAGGCGTTGGTGCAGGGACTGGCAGCGAAGGGTGGGTACAGAATTGTTACATCGGATCTTTATCCGCCCCCGGATTCGATCAAATCGCTTGTGGCGGAGCATGTGGCGGGGGATTTGGTTTACAAGGTCAAGACCTTCTACGATTACGACTTCGACATCATCTTCCACCTGGCGGCTTCGCTTTCATCGAAGGCGGAGGTCGCCACCGAGGAGGCGCACCGCATCAACGTGGAAGGCACGATGCAGTTGTTGATGCTGGCGGCATATCGCTCCGAAAAATATAAGAAGGAAGTGAAATTCCTCTTCCCCAGTTCCATTGCCGCCTACGGGGTACCGAATATCGAAACCAAGAAACAGGCGGGCGCGGTAAAGGAGACGGAATGGAACACGCCGCACACGATGTACGGCTGCAACAAGTTGTATTGTGAGAAACTGGGGTTGTATTACAGCAAATACTTCGGCCAAAAACATTTGGATGAAAACCCTCCCTCGATGCTGGACTTCCGGGCAATCCGCTTCCCGGGGTTGATCAGCGCCTTCACCCTGCCCAGCGGTGGAACCAGCGACTACGGTCCTGAAATGCTGCACGCAGCGGCGCAAGGCAAGCCCTATTCCTGCTTTGTCCGACCCGACGCCAAGATCTCCTTCATGGCGATGCCCGATGCCATCAAGTCCCTGCTGGTGATGATGGATGTGCCGCGCGAGAAACTTTCCTACACGGTTTACAACATCGCGGCGTTTGCCATCACGGCGGAGGAATTCCGTCAGCGGGCGATCCAAGCCTTCCCCGATGCAAAGATCACCTACGAGATCAATCCGCGCCGACAGGGGATCGTGGATTCCTGGCCCGAAGATGTGGACGACTCCCTCGCCCGCGCCGAGTGGGGCTGGAAAGCCGATTACGACGCCGATCGTTTCTTCGACGATTATTTCCTGCCTGAGATACGCAAGAGATACGGGAAATAGAAATGCAAGTGACAGCCACCTTGAAGGTGGCTGTCACTTTTTTATGCCCACGATTTACATCCTGCGCCATTGCAAAAATTGGAGCGTAGCAAACAGGTCAACGCAGATGGCGACAATGCCGATGCCCCATTTTGCTTCGGCGGTGAAGTCGAACACGGGAAGCACAAGCAGCAGGATGCTGAACAAAACCCAAGCCGAATCCGCGATGACGATGAAGAGCGCAAACCCGCGGCTGATGACGGGGCGGGTGGCATTGAATCCGACCCAGACGCCGTAGAGCATCAGGGCGATGCCGAGAGTCATCATCATAGGCTGGGTGGTATCGAGAAAGCCCGCCAGCGGATTTGCGGCAAGGGTGAAGATGAGTCCGCTGGTGGAGCAGAAGGTCGCATTCGCAATCAACAGTCGGCTGAGCGATTGGTTGTTCATGGGAATTCTCCATGTAAGTGACAGTCACCTGTGAGGTGACTGTCACTTATCGCTGAGACTATTTGAGGAATGCCCGTCTTGTTGCGGCAAGCGGAATGGCGAACAGAACCGCAAAGCCGAGATTGGGAATCGCGTTTTGCCAGAATCCCGACCAGATGGAAAAGGTGGTGTCGGTCAGGAACCAAACAGACATGGAGACGGTAATCGTCAACCAGCCCATGTATTCCCGGTTGCGGAATTGGCTAAACAGGGCAAACATCAGTGCCGTGCCCCAGCCGACCATCACAGCGCCCATGATGCCATGTGCGAACCTGATGTATGCCACTGCTTCCGCTTGAAACGACGAGAGCGCAAGCGGCGAAGCGTAGAAAACCAGGCTGAAGAATTGCATGAGCAGGTCGGAAGCCAATATCATGCTGAAACCAAAGAGTATCACGACCATGTCCGCCACAACCAGCCAACGCCACCAAAAATTGAAGTTGTCTTTTGAATTCATTTTGAAGTTCTCCTTGCCCCCGATTTTATGAATTTGAAACTGCCGAGTCCACGAAACGGACTGCCATTTGCTGCCAGTTTTGCGTATTGCCCCGTCGCCTGTTCAACCGCTGTGATTTTTCAATTCCTTCGCGATTAACTTCGCGGCGGTGTTTTGCCAGTTGTGCAGGGTACGCTCCGGGACAGAGGTCTGGAACCAGTCGAGCGCGGCGCGGGCGGAGTCTTCCAGCGAGTCGTGGTCGGCGCGGCGGGTGTAGGGCTTGAGTCCCAGCGCGTAGGGGAAATACAGGGCGTTGTAAAAGCGCCATTCGTCGCTTGTTCCAAACTTTTCTGCGGATTGCGGTTTGAGTTTTTGGATGTTTTGAATCAAGAGCGCTTTTAGCGAGTGGGCGCGGTCAAGCGGATTGTCGCCCTGCACGGCTGGGAGATTCACCAGTGGGCTGGTTGCCAGCTTCGGCAAATCGCCGAGATGCGAGAGGGCGCGACGCGTCAGGCGGGTGAACTGCTCTTCGGAAGCAGAATCAGGTTCGAGCGGGGAGAGGAGCGGCAGCGCTTCCGCAGTCTGGCGCAGAGTCTGACGTTCATCGTTCAAACGGCGGGAGAGGGTCAATCCATCCAGCAAAGATTGCAGGCTGTTGGAAAAGGTCTGAGTCAGGATTCCAAACGCGAGCAGGAGAATCAACAGCGTGAAGTTCCTGCTGAAAAAACTGGCGATCAAAACCAGCGCGCCCGAATAATAAAAAGCCGATACGAACGAACGCAGCAGATGGGCGCGGATGGCTTCGCCCTCGTCGAAGGCGTCCCAGGCGGTGATGGTAATGCCGAGCAGAATCAGGTCGAAGCCGAGCAGGGTCATGCCCCACGAAAGCGGAATCCAATCGAGCGGCAGGATGAGCAAGCCCACGCTGAGGGTGACGAACAGGGCGATGGCGGCAAGGGTCGCAAACGTGTTTTTGAATTGGGAGCGGGGGGCGAGACGGGCAATCATGACCGCGCACAGAATCAGCGCCAGCACGATGAGGACTGCGAACCATGCATTGAGCAGGGTCAGGATGGCAAGCGGAATGGACGCAACCGCCCAAACGCGGATGAGGATTGGGCGGGAGTTATCTTCTTCGGGCAGAAGGTGCAGCGCTGCGCCAATCCACAGCAGGGCGGGCGCCAGCAGGATGATGAGGATGAATTGGTCAAGGGCGATTTGAATGCCGAGCGCAAGGGCGTACGCCAACAGTCCCCAGCCCGTGAGTTGGACGGCGGCTTTTTGCGAGTTCCGCGCCAGCAGGTACGCGCCGAGCCAAAGGGTGAAGCCGAAGAAGAAAAATTCAAGGATGGGCATACGCTAACCACTGAGTCACGAAGGCGCGGAGTTTTTTCTCTGTGTCTCCGCGTCTCCGTGGTTCAAGATTTTAATCTCCAATGGATTGACTTCGACATCCAACGTATCGCCGTATTGGATTCCCGCCACCTCATAAGTGATGACCTCGACCAGCGACGGGTTTTGAAAATGAGTCTTCTTGGTTTCGGGGTGCGGATAATAAACCCAGCCGTCGTATGACTTCCTCTTGAACCAGACCCGGCAGCGCGAGAATGAGAATGTCTCGGGTGGATGCAAATCCGTCCACTCGACGAGGGGAAAGGTGAATTCGGGTTTGGTCATCTCGAATTCCAGCGGCGCAATCGAGATATTCAGCGTGCCGTTGAAATAGGGCGAGAGATCAAGTCCGCGCTCTTTGAAATGCGGCTTCTGCTTTTCGAGCGCGCTGTACGGGTATGCCGCCGATGGGCGCGAGGCGACTTGATGTCCCTGCATGAGGATGCCTGTGAGTCGAATCCAGGAGGTATTCATGCGCGGGAGTATAACGCAAAGCCGCCGACAAGTGACAACCGACACTTGAAACCGCCCACGCATTTTGCTACAGTGAGTATGGACATGCCAGCCCACCTGGGCGAAGTGTCCCGCAGGCAATGCCTGTCGAGGTTTTAGATCAATTGGAATAACGGGGGAAACCTGCGGGACGCGCGGAATATCCGGTGTGCGCATGTCCTTTTGCAAAAAAGGAGATGTGACATGTATAAGAAAATTCTGGTTCCCCTCGATGGTTCGCCCCTGGCAGAGGCGGTACTTCCCCATGCAGAAGCACTGGCAAAATCTGAAAACGCGGAAATCGTCCTCTTGCGGGTGGCAGTGACGCCAGCCCGTTATCTTTTCGCCCATAATCCCGCCGAAGGCAACAATGTCATTCACATGATCGAAAAAGAAGCGGCAGATTATATGAAAGAGGAAGTCGCCAAATTGCAAGATGAAGGCGTCAAGGTGACCGGCATCACCCGCGATGGCGCTCCCGCGGATGAAATCCTGGAAGCCGCCGAGGAAACCCACGCCGATGTGATTGCCATGTCCACGCACGGGCGCACGGGCGTCAAACGTTTGCTGATGGGCAGTATTGCGGAACAGGTTGTGCATGATTCGCACATCCCAGTCATCTTGATTCACCCCAATTAACCCCGGATGGGATCGGTGGCGGGAGCAGGATTGGCCAAATCGGGACGAACACAAACGAATGTTTGAAACCCGTTCGGGTTGTTTTTGCATAAAAGGAGGCTGAACATGACTTCGATCAAACGCCTGAACATCCTGATGGCGGATGACGGTTCGGAACATGCCTGGGCGGCAGTCGAGTTGATCCGCGACCTTGCCCTGCCGGCAAAAACACGGGTGATGGCGCTGAGGGTCTTCACCCCGGGGCAGATCACAGCCATTCCCGAATTCGAAAGGTCGCTCGAAAAGACCAAACAACACCTGCTGTACGCGGGAGCCAGGGTCGAAACCGAACTGACTCTGGGGTATCCAGCCGAAAAGATTATCGAAACCGCAAGGCAAAAAAAATCCAACCTGATCGTGATGGGGGCAAAGGGGCTACGCGCCACGCTGGGCATCCTGCTGGGCGGTGTGGCGCAGCAGGTGGTGGAATATGCCCACGGGCCGGTGTTGATCGTCCGCGCGCCATACCTGGGATTGCAGAACATCCTGCTGGTGACCGACGGCTCCGTCTACAGCCAGTATGCCACCCGATATATCGCCAGATTCCCCCTGCCTGAAAACGCCGCAGTCCAGGTCATGCATGTCATGCCGCCACCCCAACCGCTGCTCTCGATGGAGCCGCAACTTGGAGGCTGGCAAACCGTGTACCTGCCTCCCACGATGGAGGATCCCCTCCGTCAAAAGAAATTGGAAGAGAAGGGTCATGCGCTCCTCAAACGCACCTGTGACCTGCTCCAGCGTCATGGGATTTCATCCACTCCCGTTTTGAAGCAGGGCGACGCCGCAACCGAAATCATGGATTACGTCAAGGCAAACAAAATCGACCTGATCGTGGCGGGGTCGCGGGGACGGGGTCAATTTGCAAGCTGGTGGATGGGAAGCGTCTCGCGCAAACTGGTGCATTATTCGAACTGTTCGGTCCTGGTCGTGAGGGGACCCGGGAAGGAGTAAAACATGGAAGTCGAGATTGGCAGAGTCACCCATTATTACACCCACCTCAACGTGGCGGTATTGCGCCTCACCGACGGCTTGAAACTGGGCGACGAGATTCACATCCTCGGGCATGTGACCGATTTCAACGAAAAGGTCGCATCCATGCAGGTGAATCACCATCCCGTGGTATGGGTCAAGCCCGGTGACGAAGTGGCGATTTCAGTCAACGAGCCCGCCCGCGAACATGACGTGGTCTATCGCGTCATCGAAGGAACCCTGGAAGCAAATTTCTAGGCTGACATTCGGTGGTTTTCACAAGAGGGGGTGTTTTTGATTCCTGCCATAAGGCAGCCTCAAAAAGCCTTTGATTGTGATTCCATTAATGCTATACTCATTCCAGAAAAATCTTCATCGCACTGAACGGCTGAGAAAGGAGATGGAAATGAAAACGTTGATCCGCTCGTCCTTTGTGTTTGCGCTGTTGACTCTGGCGCTGGCTTCATGCTCCCTGTTCGGAGGAACCACCACCGCCGCGGAAGTGGCGCAGGCAACCCCTGTTATCGCTCCCACCACCATCGAGTTGACTGCGAAAGCTGATGCCGCCGCCCTCACCGCGGTTGGGCAGGTCATCACATACACCTACACCGTCAAGAACACGGGAGCCGCTCCCGTGACGGGACCTGCTGCCATCACTACCGGCGCTGTCTGCGCAGAGGTGAATACGGTGGGCAACGCAGATGCCAACCTGGACCCGGCTGAGAGTGTCACCTGCACGCTCGCTTATACCGTCGCCCAACCTGACCTGGATGCCGGCTTGGTGACAAACACAGCCGCCGCAACCGTGGGCGGAGTCAGTTCGAATACAGCCGTCACCACCGTTTCCAAAACCCCGCCCGCCGTATTGAACCTGACCAAGACCGCCAATCCCGCCACCTTCAATCAGGTCGGGCAAGCCATCATCTACAACTATGTCATCATGAACAGCGGAACAGCGGCGCTGGGCCCCGCCCAGTTCGTCATCAAAGACCCCGCCTTCCCCAATCCCATCAACTGCGGCGATGCGGCAGCCGTCATCCAGCCCATGACAACCATCAGCTGCACGGCTGAATACAAAATAACCGATACAGACATGAGCGCGGGCAGCGTCGCGTCCAGTGCGGTGGCGTCGGGGGCGGCGTGGCAGATTCGCCCGCTGCGAGTGTCACCGTTACAAAGGATGGGAACGCGGTTTCGCCTGCCGTCACGACAAACCCCAACCTGACGGCTGGGACAACCGTTCAGCATAAAGTCGTCAAAGGCGAATGGCTGTGGCAGATTGCGCGTTGTTACGGAGCCGACCCCGCCAAGACCCTGCTGGCGAATCCGCAACTCACCAATCCCGCGCAAATCTCACCGGACACCATGGTCAGCGTGCCGAATATCGGCAGTTCCGGGAAAATCTACGGACCGCCCTGCGTCAAGACCCACGTCGTCCAGGCGGGCGATACCTGGGCTTCCATCGCCCTCGCATACAACGCGGATGCCCTCGTCCTGCAAATCGTCAACCACAACACGTTGACGGTCGGTCAGACCCTCACAATCCCGAACAACTCCGCGAAATAATCCGCACGCGAAACCATCCCCCGGCAACTTCCATGCCGGGGGATTTATTTTTCTTCGGATGCGTACAAACGCCACACAGCAAGGGAGAAGAAAAACAGGGCATAGCCCGCCAGCGCCGCAGACGGGAGCAAGACCGTCTCAAATCCAAGCCCGCGGGCGACGATGTTCTCGAAACCGTCCATGCCCCAGGCAATGGGGGATACATGCCCAATGATCTGGAACGTCTCCCCCGTCACTTCGAGCGGAACCCATGCGCCGCCCAACCCCGCAAACACAAACATCGGAATAATCGAAAAGGAGACGGCTTGCTCCTCGGTCTTTGCCAGCATCCCAATCAACAGCCCCAAGGCGGAGATGCATAAGGCCGCACAGAACGCCACCAGCAATGTCGCCTGCGGCAGGCGGAAATATCCCACCTTCAGCACAAGCTGGCCGAAGGTAATCAGGATCGCAAACTGGGTAAAGATCAGCATGAAGATCGCCAGGTAATGTCCCAGCACCACATGCAGGCGACTCGTGTCCGTGGTCAATAACCGTTGAAGGGTGCGCGATTTGCGCTCGGCGACGATGACCTGCGCCGCAGTCAGCAGCCCCGCAATGGCAAACTGCTGCATCATACCCGGCGCGGTGTGTGCCAGCGCCTTGTTGACATCGTCCGTATTTTCGAGCGCCAAACTCGAAGTCTCGCGGATTGTGATGGGCGGTTCATCCCAGGCGGAGATGGTTTGCTCGAAGGCATAATCGAAAGGCACGCCTTCC
>Ga0233425_10004477_pt1 | contig 23411 bp, 28 predicted proteins | sample Watercolumn_Towu_2_FD_181712 | JGI IMG/M metagenome (GOLD analysis project Ga0233425, IMG submission 181712) | Freshwater microbial communities from Lake Towuti, South Sulawesi, Indonesia - Watercolumn_Towuti2014_140_MG | ecosystem: Environmental > Aquatic > Freshwater > Lake | place... | reverse complement strand
AGTTTTCTCGAGCCAGAACTAAGGCCTGAATATATAGTAAAATTAGAAAAGATACGAAAAGGAAAATATATTAAGTATAAATCTCTTGAAGAGCTAAGGAAGGCGACTAGTTAAAAGAGGACAAATGCATAACTGGGAAATAAGTGAGCACTTAAACAGCATTTTATCAAAGTTATCGAAAAAAGACAAGTCCCTTTATGAGCAGATTTTTAAGAAGATCGATGAAATAATTAATTCCTACGATGTAGAGCACTACAAGAACCTAAGATACAAAATGAAAGATTCAAAGCGAGTTCATATTGGGCATTTCGTTCTCATCTTTCAATATAATAAATCAACAGACACAATATTATTTGATGACTTCGACCATCATGATAATATTTACAAGAAATAAAGTTAAGAATTTTGTAAGGTCGTCATCCACATTTAGCCCTTTTTCGTATAAAGACAGTTAGTAGAAATTTTTGCTCCTGATGTCGCAAAAACCTCTTCGCTCAATTTAGATTTTAGATATACCTCCTCCACCCAGACGGTTGTCGCTAACAGAAGGCCAAATCTATCAATATTCCTTTGGATAAATAACCCATTGGATTTTCCCGGGAAGATTGCTCTGAAATCCTGATTTTGCAGGAGAGATTAAGGGAAAATTAATCCAAGGGTTCATCCACCCTCTTTTTGTCTTGACAAGAAAATGTCCGCCAGGATAATTTTTGTTTCTTGCCGTAAATACAATTGCCCTTATCCTTATCATTTTCTTGCTGTCTGGATTAATTTTTGAGAATGAATAATTTAATTCCCCCTTATTCAGAACATTAGTGATTTCTCCGCAATAAAATCCCCTCGTAAAGGAATGTTCTGGATGCTTAAACATAGATTTGGCTTTCTTGTATGGAACTTTCAACAGAAAAGCCACACATGCAATTCCACATCCCATGGGTTCTTCCTGAGTAACTGCTTTCATAATTGAAACTAATCTTTTAAGACTTAATAATCTATCGCGACAACCTCCCCCCGAAGGCGAAACTATTATAAATTACCGGCAAGTTCATTCATCATGGATAATTGTAGGTTTTGCCAAATTGCGCAGAAAAAAGTTCAGGACTATATAATTTATGAAGATGAGAAATTCATGGCTTTTCTTGATGCAAACCCTGCTAAGCCCGGACATTGTATGTTAATCCCCAAAAAGCACACAGATTATTTTTTTGATTTAGAGGACGAATTATACTTGGGACTTTTCAAAACCGCAAAAAAATTATCTGAGCCACTTAGAAAAGCCATGGGCGCTAAACGAATTGGTATTGCTGTTGTTGGCTTTGATGTTCCTCATGCTCATCTTCATTTAATTCCTCTACATGGCTCAAATGAACTTTTTGACCCTAAGGAATTTTGTAAGGCAAAACCTGATGAACTTAAAAATGTTCAAGAAAAATTAAAGCCTATTCTTGGCAATCTCTAGTTTCGCCTTCCCCCGCCCAAAGCAAAGCTATTAATTTAACCCTACACTTTAATTAAAATAGATAGATTTATAAATATGTAGGTATAAGATAACTTATGGTAAATATAAAGAAAAGAATTGTGTCTGGGAAAGGCTATTATTACTTAGAGCACAGCATCAGAAAAGATGGAAAAGTAGTGAATAAAACTCTTTATTTAGGAGATAAGGTTCCTGAAAACATAGACAAATTAAAAAAAGAGTTTATGATTGAATTGTCTAAAGAAAAATGGTTTTCCGATTTTGAGAAGATTAAATCAGAATATCAGAAAGAGCAGAAGATAATGCCTCCTTCTGCAAGAACTAAGGAAAAACAAATATTCGCAGTTAAATTTACATATAATACTCAAAAAATAGAAGGCTCAAGTTTAACATTAAAGGAAACAGCTAATTTATTAGAAAAAGGAATAACACCAAAAGAAAAGCCAATTGATGATGTTTTGGAAGCAAAAGCACATAAAGAAGTATTTTTTGAGATGTTAGATTATAAAAAAGATTTATCTTTACAGATAGTCTTATTCTGGCACAAAAAATTATTTGAGAGAACAAAACAAGATATAGCTGGAAAAGTTAGAAACCATCAGGTTGCTATTTCAGGAAGCAAATTTATGCCTCCGATGCCTGCAGAGATAGAAACAGAATTGAAGGATTTTTTTGACTGGTATAATAAGAATAAAATAAGTTTAAATCCTGTTGAGTTAGCTGCGCTAGTTCATTTGAAATTTGTAACAATTCATCCATTTTCAGATGGAAACGGTAGAATTTCAAGATTAATGATGAATTTTATTTTGCATAAACATAATTATCCGATGTTGGATATTGCTTATGAAAAGAGAAATACATATTACACCACATTAGAAAGAAGCCAGATAAAAAAAGATGCTTCTCCATTTCTAAATTGGTTTTTTAGAAGATATTTGAAAGAATATAAAAAGTAATCCCCGTCAGCCCCCCTCACTAAAATAGTCTAATCTCACTTAAATTGCCCATTTAGAATAACTGCCTAAATAAACACTCATTGGTTGTTTCAGTTTATCTCTATAAAGCCCCATCTTGAAATAAAATCTTCCTAAAGGAGGATAGCCCTGCGTTTCAGAATACGCAGTTCTTCCAGCATATTCCACTCTCTTCTTACCATTAAGAGTTCCTTTAATAAATCCCCTGTTTGTTCTATCAAATCTTGTTTCAAATTCAAAATCTAACCATTTTCCTCTAACATCTTTATGTGTTCTATACAGAGGCTGTCTCTCTTCATTAGTTTGTAGAGTTAATGATAAAGATCCATTGGCATATCTTAAAGCAAGCACAGGATTGTTGACTCTAACCCCTTCATTTTCTTCTTTTTGTTTCCACTGGGCTAAAACTAGTCTCGTCGGCACTATCGGAAAATCGGATGGAAGGAATATGCTAAATTGATATCTATATGCTTTTCCCTCAAAAGACCACAAATTTTCAGCTTCAAACAATTCATCTCTTTCAGTCGGTTTATCCTTGTTTTTACCGCCAAATTCAAAATTATCTCCTTCATGAATTGTTATCTTTGCAGCGCCTTTTCCAGAACGAACTATATCTGATTGAAATTCCAAAGCTCCAGCTGCAAGTTTCTCAGGACTCCAGATAGAGCTCAGCTTTCCAGAGTCAAATCCATCAAAAACCCATGGCGCATTCATAATTTTCCTCATAAAAGCCCATTTTTAAACCTTAGCACAATAATTTAAAACCCTTAAATTAATGTTAATATTATGCAAATCAACATAGAAAAAATAAGAAAAGAAAAGCCAATTCAAGAGCTAATTAAATTTAGTATAATTAACATAGACAAACCAACTGGTCCAACTAGCTTCTCAATAGACACATATATCAAACGAGCACTAGGGCTAACTAAAACAAGCCACTTCGGAACATTAGACCCAATGGTTACAGGAGTTCTTCCTATAGCTCTTGGAAGAGCATGCAGATTAAATGAATATTTCATGCACAGAAATAAAACTTATGTTGGAATAATGAGATTACACGAAGAAGTTCCAATTGAAAAATTAAAAGAGGAAATAAAGAAGTTTATAGGAAAGATAACTCAACTCCCCCCTGTAAGAAGCAGAGTTAAAAGGCAGGAAAGAGTCAGAGAGGTTATAATTTGGGATATATTAGAAGTTCAAGGAAAGGATGTCTTATTCAAAACAGAAGTACAAGCAGGAACATACATAAGAAAATTAATCCATGATTTAGGGTTAAATATTGGTGGGGCTCATATGCTCGAATTAAGAAGAACACAAGCGGGAATTTTCTCAGAAAATTCTAAAGAATTCCCTCTTACAACATTATACGATTTCGATAAAGCATTAGAAGAATACAAAAATCACAATGATAAACCCCTAAGAAAAATCCTCGTTCCCGCAGAAATAGTATCAATGGCAATTCCAGTTGTTCAAGTCAAATCAGGAAATCTAAAGCAACTTTTGACAGGAAAACCATTATTCAAAACAGATATAGCAGATAAGGAAGAATTCTCAAAGGTCAAAGACAAATTCGCTGTCTTCTTCCAAGAGCAGTTTATAGGCTGTTATAAACTATCAAGCGAAGGAGATATAGTCGGAAGACCAGAGTTTGTGTTTAATTAAACTAGTCCAGCAACGGCTCTTTCATCATCTACCAATTTATCATAAAGCCCCGGATTTCTTTTACCCATTTCAGTAAGTTCATTGAAATAAGTTCCAAAGACATCTATCATTCTTCTCTGTGCATTTCTTTGTACGTTCGCTCTTCTTCTGTACAAATCCCCCGTATAATGCGCATATCTCTTTCCCTTTAGATTCTCTCTAACCTCTGTCCAGTCTTTCTCTGCTTCTTCCAATCCTACTCCCTTTACATTTACTACCATTATCATCGGATTTCTTTTGTTTCTCATAAAATTCAATCCCTCCATCGATTTTTAAACCTTTTCAATATCTTACATAGTTAGGGCATGAATAGATTATCTTGAATAGATTATCTTAATTAGCTTAATGATATTAATTTTTAGTACATAAAGTATAAACGTTTTTACTTTTAATTAAAATTAGAGAAAGAAAATACTTATTATCTGCTGTAGTAGAATTCATAGATTTATGGGCTAACGATTATTTTGTCGTAGTTGCCGAAGGACATTATCTTGCATCATGGATGAAAATAAACTCTTGAGAGGTTAACGATTATTTATTACCTTTTGCTTCAGAAAGTTAAACTATTTTTATTATCAAAATATAAAAATCAAAACCCTTAAAACCCTACAAATATACTATTTAACTATGAGAGAACTAATATATTATTCAAGAACCGCCCCAACTTCGGGGAATTACATCGGAGATAACCTGCAGGAAGCTGGGAGAATAGACATAGCAATCCACACAGTAATTGCAGCCTTCTTTCTAAGTCATAAGATAAGGAGCGATATGAAACTGCATCTATGTTTTGCAGGTCCTCCAACTCCTCCAAGGCACCTAGAGATAATGCCTGTGACAGAGGGAAAGACGGGAGTAGATAAAATATATTTAGCCAAGACAAATGTCTCAGCAATCCTTAAAAAAATGTTATATAAATACAAAGAAGGCAAGAAGAATGAAGTCTTCCCTGGATTCTGGATAGAGAAAAAAAGTTTTCTTGATATTGTAAAAGAACTTCATGAAGAAGGAAGGAATCTCTATGTCCTTGACCCGGACGGGGAAGACATAAGAACTGCAGAAATAAAAGAAAATCCAGTTTTCATTCTCGGAGACCACAAAGGACTTCCAGAAAAAGAATATAAAAGGTTAAAGCAGATATGCATTCCAATAACAATAGGAAAAAGAACCTATTTCGCCTCCCAAACCGTTGCAGTAGTTAATAATGAGCTCGATAGAAGAGAAGACGACGGAAGATTAGCAAGATGAAAATAGGATTAGATTTAGACGATGTAACTGCAGATTTTTTTCAGGCATTATTAGAATATCATAATAAAAAATATGGAAGAAACGATAAGAAAGAAGATTTTACTAAATTCGCCTAGTGGCCTATCTGGAAAATAACAAGAGAAGAAGCAATAAAAAGAGTAGATGAATTTCATGAAACTCACAAAGTTGAAGACATAAAACCTCTTAAGGGTGCAGTAGAATCAGTAAATAAATTACTAGAAAATAATGAGTTAACTGTAATTACTTTAAGACCAACAAGGTTTAAGTCAAAAGTTGAATCCTGGATTAAACACCATTTAAAAAAAGAAATAAATATCGTTCATGCAGGAGATTTCCATAAAGGACAGGGAATAAGTAAGGCAGAGGTTTGCCTAGAATTAGGAATAAAATTAATGATAGAAGATGCGAGTGAAACCGCATTAGAATGCGCAGAAAAAAACATAAAAGTTATTCTTTTCAATCAACCCTGGAACAAAAATCTCAAACATAAGAACATAATTCGAGTAAAAAACTGGAAAGAAGCTCTAAAAGAAATAGAAAAAATAAGAAAATCGTCTGGTACGCCAGAACAACTTCTTTAAAATCATCATTCTGGAGTTGTTAAACACATTTAAATGCTATAAATTGCAAGATAATAATAATTAAAAAGGCAGATATACAAAAAATAACATGGTAAAAGGGGTTTCAGTAAAGTTCACATCCTATGAGGAGACAGTTCCTAAGTTTCTTAATTTGATAAAGTTCAATGAAGAGATAAAAAAGCACAAAACAATAATTCTAAAGCCATTTTTAGACAAACCGGAGAACTCAACACCTATTCCATTTGCTGAAGCAATCTTAAAATACTGCCTTGCAAACAAGGACCAGGAAGCTCAGGTATTCATTGCAGATGGCGCAGACGGCATTTCTACAATGGAACTTTTTGACCAATTAGGATACACAAATCTTTCAGAGAAATACTCAAATCAAGTCGGTTTAATTGATTTGAATGAGGCAGAAGTCTTCGAGGTTGAAAGCACCCTCTTTAAGCAATTCGATAAAATCCTCTTCCCCAAGATTCTTTCAGATAGCTTCATAATAACAATTCCAAAGCTTGCAGAACATCAAGAGTTCGAGTTTGCAGGTTCAATGGCATCAATGCTTGGAGCCTTCCCTGGAAAGTATTACAAAGGATTTTTCTCTTCAAAGAAAAATAAAATAAGAAAGTGGCCAATAAGATATTCAATACATGACATAATAAGATGTAAGGCTCCTGAATTTTCAATCCTTGACGCTTCAGAGAAAGGCAGATTAATTGCAGGACAACCTCTAGAAGTAGACAAGCAGGCAGTAGCTCTTCTTGGAAAGAGTTGGAGAGATGTTTCTCATTTAAGACTTCTTGATGAAACACTTTCAATAAGAGAAGAAAAGAACAAAATGGAAGATATTCTTCCAGCAGATGAACAATCTCCTCAGTAATCATACTCCTTAAAATGAAAACTCTAAATGAAATAATGGCAAGTTCACTCCCTATGATTACCAAGTTAGCACAAGGAGATTTAGTAGAGAGTTTTACCCTAAATTTAACTGCTTTAACCCCCATTACTCCTCCAAATGGAGAAAAACCAGGTTACTCCCCCCTTCTTGAGCTTCAATTTGGTGTAACTCCTCGCACAGGAGTCAATTATTCAATCACTCTAGACCCTAGAGATTATAATACTACAATGGAAAGTTTAATAGAGCAAGTTAAAGGGAAACTTCCAGAATATAGTATTTCTCTTTTAGCAGTTAATGAATCTAAGTTCTAACATCCAGTATTCTATAAAGTGTAATCCTTCTTTTCAATAATATTAAAGAAAGAAAACAATTCCTTTATTAAATGTTAGCAAGAAATCCGTTAGCTTCAGCTAATGGATGAATTGCGGATGATATTTATTCTATAAAGATTATGAAACAGTGAGCTTGAAGTTAGCTCACTGTAAAAAATTCGACATTTTTCATAGTGATAACTTTCTTGCTCTAAATAAACTTTACGGAGGTAAAAAATGTACAATAACTACAAAAGCTCAATCGGGAACAACTTCAAGCATGTACAGATAACGACAAAATATCGTTATGATATGATGAGAAAAGAGAAAATTGAAATTTTTTGCAAGGTGGCAATAGAAGAAGCATGCAAAAAACATAATATCGACGTCATTATCTTGAATGTTCAAGTCAATCATGCTCACATGATTGTTGATTGTCCAAGAACGATGTCTGATGCTCAATTATTGCAAATCATAAAAGGTTTGTCTGCTTACCTTTTATTTAGGATTTGTCCAAATCTTAGAAAGAGATATCCTAACGGACATTTTTGGAACGCAGGATATTTTTGCTGTTCAGTTGGAGCAGAATTTGAGCAGGTATTCTCTTACATAGAAAATCAAGAGTTGCATCATGCCTAAAGACGTCAGGACGCCTCGGGCTTTAGCCCGAGGAGGATGTCACGTTATATTTAGATGAACAACCTTGTTGTAGGAGATATCTATTTCATTTTATCACTATAAATCTTCTATTATCTTCTTCGACATCATAAACCATATAAACCCCCTATTCCATATCTCTCTATGAAAAGAGCAGTGAAATTAACCCTTACAGGCAACCTACAAAGCATGTTTACAAGGTTATACTTTAAGGATCAGGCAAAGGCAAATAAAATAAATGGATTTTTCAGGAACTTAGATTCCGGAAAAGTAGAACTTTTCATTGAAGGACAGCACGAAGACGTTGAAAAAATGATTGAACTCTGCAAACAAGGTCCTAAGTTCACTCAAATTCGCGCTCTGGATTTGAAAGAAGAACGTCTTCAGGGCTTTAAAGAATTTAAGATTTTGAACTTCTAGCTAACAATCGTCTACTCGTCCTGTTCTTTTACTATTTATTCTGCAATAACCTTCATTTGCTCTTCCAAATTCAACCAAAGATTCTCCAATCATCTTTATTTTTCTAGCAACTTCCATCTTTAATATTTCAAGTGGATTCCTTTCAACAGGTAACATATTTACTCCATCTGGCCAGGAAACAAGACCTGCGAGAGCACAAGTGGGGGTTATTCCCTCTTCATCAAATGAAATAGATTTGCTTAGTCCAGAACCCCCCATTCTTAACTCTTCGGCTGGAGATTTGTAAGTTATCTGCATCTTTTGTTTAAGCGCTTTTTCAACCCCCTTGCTGGTTGCCCAAAATTCTGCTCCTACGAGTTTTTGTTCTGTTTCTGCAAATATTTTTGTTCGTGTAATGTCTGCATACAATCTTATTGCTTCGTTTTTTCTATATTGCTCTTCACTTTCGCCCTCGGCTAGTTCCCCTCTTATAGGCGCAAAAATGCTCAACGGAACAGTCCTTGAAAATCTTCCAAAATCAGAATCTGCAAATATTACATTTGTTGTCTTTTCATCACAATTTACAAGAGCAATTAATTTTCCTGATTTTTTTATTCTATTTGCATATAATTTCGCAATTCCATCAACAGAATCGGTAAGCATATCAAGTTTAAATGGAAAAATCTCTCCAACAATATCTTTCCTTTGAGCAATTAATCTTACTTCTCTTTCTACCATTTTTCCTTTCTCGGGAAAAAGATTATATCCCCACAAAACCTCAGACATTGGAAATGGAACATTCTGCATGGCTTCAAAGCCTACCATTCTTAAGAGATTCTCAGGAGTCGCTGCAGGCAATTTCATATATCTTGTAAATACTTGCTGATTCGGCATTACCCCACAAATTTACTTCGCCTATAACTCTTCACAAAATCTCCAAGCTCTTCTCTCTTTACTTCTCCCAAATCTTCAACCTTATATTGTCCAGTTTCATTTCTTGTTCCAACAACAGTAGAATAATGTTTCACCCCTGATTCTTTCGCTCCAAAAACAGGAGACATACTTACAATAGTCTGGCTTTTCATTTTATTTACCGGGTTAATTAATATATAAACCTGCTTATTAATTTTCATCGAATTATGGTAGTAATAGAAAAATGTCAATAACTGCAATTTCTAATCTTTCCTATGCAATTTTCTCTCTCTGTCTTTCTTTCTCTGCTTTAGCCTTTCAATTTCACCAGTATAATATTCTACTAAATTTTCCTGCCCAAGTTCCTTTGCAGCTTCCTTCTTCTCCTCATGAATATTCACCTGTTCTTCCAAAGATTCAATGCCTTTTTCAAGTCTCTTTTTTCTTTTTACCACTATTCAAATTAAATATCTCTTTATTTAAAAATTTTATCAAATCAATCATTTCCTCAGTTTTAATTTTAATTCTGGCATTTTTATCTTTTTTAGCTTTTCTATAAGAATCATAAATGTAATCAAAATCATTTAAGTTTTTTCCAACCCATTTTTTAAGCGAAGCATAACTATATTTCTTTTTTTCCAATAAACATTTTATAATAAATAACCCCCTTAATCTTAAAACTAAAGAGTAAACTATTGCATTATCCTCAAGATAAATTTTGTCCTTTTCTTCTCTAATGAATTTCTCGTTTATTTTAATAATTCTCTTGCTATCCTCAAAAAATTCTTCAAACTCTTTCAAATTTGGCCTATATTTCTCTCTCAGTTCTTCTAGAAGCCCCGAGTTAACTATTGCCTTCGCTTCATCAATGGCAGAATGAATTATTATTGGCTCAATTTTCAATGCCTTTTCAATGCTATTTTTTTCCAGACAAATTATCTCAAATCCTTCAGATTTAATTTCTATTTTCTTATTAGTTATAACAAGCAAATCTATATCTGAATCACTCCTTTCCTCTCCACGCGCATAACTACCATATAAAAAAACCCCTTCAATATTATCTAAGTATGATTCAAGAACATCCAATATCCTTTCATTTATCTTTTTTTTCTGCCTTCTAATCAAGACTATTTCTTCTCCAATCCATTCCTTTGGCACAAAAACATGCGCCCCATTTCCAACTAATGAAACTCTTCTCTGTATTTGTTCGCCGTCTAAGACTTCTAAAACCATGTATATACTTGGTATATACTATTATTTAAACTTTTTGCCTAAGGCTTAAAACCCTCTTTCAGAGCCCATAAAGATATTTAAAGCCGTTTTTCCCAATATGGATATGGGAAGAGAGGATCAAATAATACAAGAGAGAATAAAGAAGCTTCATGAGATAAGGAAAGCGGGAATAAATCCATATCCAAATGGCTATGACGTAAAAGATGAATCTTCATTATTGCAGGAAAAATATAAAGACATAAAACCAGAACATAAAACAAAAGATACTGCCAAAGTCGCAGGAAGATTGCTTAATTTTAGGGATTTGGGAAAAATAGCTTTTGGAGTTTTACAAGATGGCTCTGGAAAAATTCAAGTTGTATTGCAGGATGGAGAAACACCTACAAAAGTCTTCGAATTCTTCAAAAAATATATAGATTCAGGAGATTTCATAGGAGTTGAAGGAACAATATTCAGAACAAAGAGGGGAGAGCTTTCAATCCTATTAAACAAAGCAGAACTTCTTACAAAATCAATCCTTCCTCTTCCAGAGAAATTCCATGGATTGCAGGATGAAGAAGAAATTCTAAGAAAAAGATACTTAGATATAATAATGAATCCAGAAGCAAAAGCAATGTTTGTAAGAAAAGCAAAATTCTGGCAGACAATGAGAAACTTTCTTATAGAAAAAGGCTTCCTTGAAGTTGAAACTCCTATCCTTGAAAATTCAGCAGGCGGAGCAAGTGCAACACCCTTCTCAACTCATCATAACGCCCTTGATGTCGACGTTTTCCTTAGAATCTCCATGGGAGAGCTCTGGCAAAAGAAATTAATGGTTGCAGGATATTCTAAGACATTTGAAATTGGAAGACAATTTAGAAATGAGGGAATGGATGCAGAGCACCTTCAGGATTATACTCAGATGGAATTCTACTGGGCATATGCAAACTTTGAACAGGGCATGCAGTTAGTTGAAGAGATGTACAAAAAAATAGCTCTGGCAGTTTATGGGAAGGCACAGTTTGAGCGAAATGGAATGAAATTTGATCTTTCAAAGAAATGGGAGATAATTGATTACTCTAATGAAATTAAAAAGAGAACGGGAATTGATATTTGGAAAGCTTCTAAACAAGAGATCGAAGATAAGTTAAATGAACTTAAGCAGGAGTTTCAACATAATTTAGATAAACCTAGGCTTATTGACATATTGTGGAAATATTGCAGAAGACAAATTTCCGGTCCTGCTTTTCTTACTGGTCAACCCGTGGAAGTAGCACCATTAGCAAAAAGAAATCCTAAAGATACAAGAAAAGTAGAACAATTCCAGATTATTCTAGCAGGAAGCGAACTTGGAAACGGTTACAGCGAGCTTAATGACCCATTCGACCAGGAAGAAAGATTCAAAGAACAACAGAAAATGAAAGAACAGGGAGATGCAGAAGCACAGAGCCATGATTTTGAATTCGTTGAAGCACTAAAGTATGGAATGCCCCCAACATGCGGCTTCGGAGTCTCCGAAAGACTTTTTGCCTTCTTCGAAGGCAGACCAATTAGAGAAACAGTTATTTTCCCATTGATGAAACCCTTAGTTCAAAAGAAAGAGGAAAAAGCAGAAACAAAGCAAGAAGCAAAAATTGAAGAAAAGAAAGAAAATAAAAAAGAAACAAAAGAAAAATCAAATTCAAAAAAAGAAGTGAAAAAGGAGGCAAAAAAATCAAAGAAATAAAATGGCAGATTTAATAGTAAAATCAAAGATAAAAGAAGCAGTTCCTGATTTGCAAGTTGCAGCAGAGGTTGCAGAAGCTTTAAACAAGAAAGTAGAACAACTTCTAAAAGATGGAGCAGAAAGAGCAAAGGCAAATGGAAGAAGAACTTTGCAAGGAAGGGATTTGTAAAATGAAAAAGAGATTTCCAGTCCTAGCAGTAATCCTTTTGTTATTTGCTCTAGTATGGATATTTAATGATTTAGGTTATATCGGCATAAATATTCCTTGGATTCCAGTCATTCTAGCAGTAGTCGCAATAGGAATTATTGTCAATAGGTATTCTGAATAATAATTGAAAATTATTTTATTAATTTCTGGCTTTGCTCTTTTGGAAGCATCGAACCCTTGGAAACAATCTTGAACTTTGGATTATAATCATTTATTCTTTTATCAATAGCTCCAAATTTTCTAAACCATGAGTACTCCTTTTGGTAGCTTTCTAATAATCCTTTTGCCACATCTTCGTCGACTTTTGGACCATTACTATCAATTTCTATTCTTCCATTTTCATATCTTCTTATTATAACTCTAGTATTGTTAACAACATCAGATATATGCAACCCGCTTATATTTCCAGAATGGTAAGCATCAGATACATGGGCAAATGCATTTGGAGTGTTATCCTTATCATAATACATAATTACTAACTTCTCCATAACCCATTTTTCAAACTTCGATACCTCAAAAAAATATTTTTTCCCCGTAAAATTAGCAAATAATCCCATTGGAGGGGCATTCGGGTATTTCATTTCAACAGTAGTGTCATCCAAATCAAATTTAAAACCTCCTTTAGTGGATAAATAGTCATTAGGTCTTCCATAGTTAATATCAGAGGATTCATCCAAACTAACTCTAGTTCTATTTAATCTTTCCAAAACATCCCGCATTGGATTTTTCTTATCTACCCCAACTTTAGGATTTTCAACTTTAACATTAAATTCTCCTGCACGATTTAAATTTAAGTTAGTAGTCGTTTGTTGTGTTTGAATGACTTTTAATTTATCTTCCAATTCGCCGATTCTTCTATTATTTGACCAGCTTGTAAGTAATATGCATCCCAAGGCAGCTACTGCAATAGTTGTTGATAACACTTTTCTCATATTGCAAAAGATTTTAATCTGTTTATAAATCTTTACTTTAACAATTCACTTTCAAAAAATTGCCCGAATTTCTTTCCTATTTCCTTTGCCCTTTTCAAATGTACGACCCAATACTTCCCAGAATCTTCTAATTGTTCGGGTGTTAAAAATAACCATCCTTCATAATTAAATCTTACAGCAAGCACTGGAGATAATCCGAGGATATTTGAAAATATAACAAAATTTTCAATTTGCTCTTTTGTTATATAGATAGATGACTTCTTCGATGACTTAGCTTCTATCGTATATCCTCTCCTTCCCACTTTTCCAGCAATTAAATCACAATGAGAATTTTCATTTGTCCCAGAACCCGCAACTCTTATGCCCCTCCATCCGTTATCAGTAAATATCTGCAATAATTCTCTTTCAGCCTTGCTCCCCTTTGCTTTATTTGACATCTTTCTTAATATACTCAACGCATTTAATTAATAATTTATCAAAATTCTTCTCTTTTTTCCACTCATTAGCTATAAACTCCCTAAATTTCTTGTGTGACTCATATCCATTATCCGGGATATACCAAAGGTTCTTAAATTCAATATTAAGAAGAACAGTCATTGCTTCCTTTAAGTCATGCGCCTTTTCATATCCTATCTCATTTTTAATTTTTTCAAAGTAGTTTTCGTGGAAGTGAATATGCATTATCTCGTGTCCTGCAGTCTGAAGGTTCATCGGGAGATTAGCAAAAAAGTTAACCATAAATGATCCCTCCTTTGGATCATATGGGCATCTTGGTGCTATTGTAACATACGCATTTATTCTTTTTCTCTTCAATTTCCTTCCAGTGATTGTTTCAAGTTTTTTGAAATATTCTTTTTCTATTTTTTTCCAGGATTTATTCAACGAATTAACATGTATATCTATAAAACCCGATTTATATATAGAAGAAAAAAAGTTATAAATGAACTTTTTACTTTTTGCATAACTATTTTTCCTGCAAAATTCAACTAGCTCCTTTGGCATTCTGGATGAGAAATCATAGCCATATGATTTCGCAGAGGCAGTTTCCCAAATATTAAATAAATCTCTCTCTTTATTAAAACTAAACTTAACTCTACCCATTCTAAGCTCCCGTAACCGTATTTTCAGTTGTTCTTACAATCATACTGCACTGTCCAGGATAAGGTTCATTTCCTCTTGGGTCTTTGCATTTTATGTAGAATGCGGAATTGGCTTTCCAAGGAGTATAATGTGAAGTTAGTAGAGCAGGATTGGACTCTATGAACTTGGAACTTGACTTACTTATTTCAAAATTACATGAAGTCAATGAATATGCACATTCCGCTGCTTCATCAGTTATAATCTTTAAGGAGTCTGGGGTTTCCTTATACACTCTTGTTATAGTTGGATTTTGGTTATCATAAAATACTGTAAATGAAGTCGAGTTTTCAGCAAAATTGCCCGCATTATCATTGCATCTGAAATAATACCTATAATTTCCAGGGGCAAGATACAAATCCTGACTGCTTAAATAGCTGTCAGTATTATACATCATTATATAGCTCGCATTTACATTTGTAGGGGAGAACATACAAACTGCCTTGCCCTCATTAGAACCAAATGCAGTTTCAACACCCAATGTAATATTTCCAACTGTTGTGCTTCCAAATATTGTTTCATTTGGCGCTGTTCTCAATATAATCAAAGGTTGTGTTCCTCTAAGAGAAAACTGATAACTCTGCATCATTACGTTTCTGTCTTTCTCTTCGCTGTCCGGAAGATCTTTACATCTAAAGTAATACCTATTTTCATCCTGATTCTTTATTCCAGTTAAGTTTGCAGTACAGGTATACAAGAAATCATTGTTTATGCTCTCAGGAGAAGTAATGCAAGACATATTATTCTCCATTGAATTGTAATCTTTGTCTATTCTGCTCCATTTGCATGTAGCGGGTTCATCAATATAAACATCCACAAGTGCAGAATCTGCATTGTATCTTATTGGACTTCCTGAAGGAATAGATGTGTGGTCTATATATGGGGCAGTTAAATCTGTGCTGTTATCAATGCAGAAGGTGAAAGTATATTCATCAACATTAAAGTTTCCATTTGCATCTCTGCATCTTACATATGTACTTGTTGTTTTTCCATTTTGCAATTCAGGATTATTTGCAAGAGTTCCATTCAAACTTCCAGGAAGTTTAAAGCTTATCGAATGATTATACAAATAATAATTATCGTTGAATAGATATTGCATTTCATCATATGATCTTGTATGGTTGAAATCTATTTTACATTGTGCAGGCTCATTAATAGTAACTCCAAATTCTAATTTAGTAAATGCAGGTAAACATTGACTTGTATTGCTAATTATCTTAACTCCTCTCGCATTTGGTCTAAGATTAGTATTCGGTGTATAGCTCAATCCCATAGGTTTCAATGCATCCTTCCATGCTTCTATTGTAGGACTTTTAACATCATTCTTAGTAATCCAAGCACACAATTCCTTTCCAGTTCCAGGATTAAGCAATTGACATGCCTGTCCAAGAGATTTACATCTATATTCAGAGCAAGGCTGGAATGGATTATTATTACATTTCTCACAATTCTTTCCTCCAAGAGGAGGTTCAAATGGCAAACAATTGAATTTTACTATTCTTATTTCACTCTTTTTATAAAGAAGATAAAGTAAAACGAGCGCAACAACAACTCCAATTGCAATACTTATCCCCCAATTTCCTTGTCCTTTTGGAATTGGCTTACCATCTGCCCCCATCTTGCCATTATTAGCCATTTGGAATCCTGCCTGTGAAAGTGTTGTCGCAGCAATCCCCCCGGCTAGTGCTACGCTTACAGCCATTGTCTGTTGTTTCTGCCATCCCATCGCAGAACCAATTCCCTGAGTAAGTGTAAATATTGTTCCCGCAGCCATTAATCCTGTTCCCAAAGTCCCTGCTGCCCCAGAACCTTCTCCGGCACCACTACTTCCACCATTTTTGGAAAAATCAACATCAGATTCCGAAACAGACTTTCCATTATAATCTATCATTGCTTCCCGACTCCCATCCGGACTAAAAACATGAGTTCCTGCTTTTGTATCTCCTACATATTTATAACCTTTAAAATCTGCAGGAGGTGAAGGATTTGATATCTTTTGGTTTGAACTCCCCCCAATATTAGGTAAAAATGAAAGAGGGTTTGCGCCCCCCATCCCAGCATTCATAACAACTGCAAAGGCAAAAGTCATTGAAACAAGGAGAAATATTTCAAACAGCGCAATATTTTTCAAACCTTTTTTTCCTCTTTTTATCATCATTCTTACTTACTCTTTTTATCCTAAATTATGGCAAATTGAGTTTATTAATATTGCTCTCATAATTTAAACGACATAATAACAAAGAATTTCAATATCTTTCTAACGCATTAATCTAAGCATCTACCCTTTCACTTGTCAACTTCACTGCACTAACAATCAAGTTACAACTTCCAGAGCTAGGCTCATTATTGTAAAAGTCTTTACATCTCAAATAATACACTGAACTTGGCTTCCATTCAGCAAAATGTACATTCTTTATGCTCGGATTGCTGTATATCATCTTTATTCCATCATTAAATTCAAAATTACATGAAGTCAATGAGTATGCACATTCTGCATCTTCACTTGTTATTATTTTCAATGCATCTGGGATTTCTTTATAGACTCTAGTTATCAGTGGAGGACTTTTGTCTACTTCTACTCTAAATGCAGTTGAATTCTCAGCAGTATTCCCTCCAGCATCATTACATCTGAAATAATATCTATAATTTCCAGAAGTTAAATCAAGACTCTGTTTACTTATGTAATTCTCAGTTTCATACATATTCAAATAAGTTCCATTTACTCCAGAAGGAGAGAACATACAAATTGCCTTTCCTTCTTCAGCTCCAGAGCTTGTTTCTACATTTAGATTTACATTTACAGTTGTAGTGCTTCCAAATAATGTTCCATTTGGAGCAACATTTGTTATAATCAATGGTCTTGAACCCTTAAGTATAAATCCTGATGTTGATGGCCAACTTTGCACCATTACATTTCTCTTATTTTCTTCCTTTCCAGGATTATCTTTACATCTAAAGAAGAATTTATTATCTTCTTTATCTTTAACTCCTGTAAGATTTCCAGAACAAGTGTACAACAAGTCATTATTTATCTGCTCAACACTACTTGCACAATTCATTCCATTTTCCATATCTTCATATGGCTTGTCAGTTCTACTCCATCTGCAATCACTTGGTTCATTTACATAAATCTCTATTGGAACCGAATCAACCATGTATCTCACCGAACTTCCTGAAATTATTGAAGACTTTATAACCAAAGGAGGAGTTGTGTCTTCACTTGCTTCTACACAGAATGAAACAGAATATTCATCAACATTCTGATTTCCATTTATATCTTGGCATCTTACATAAAGAGAATATGTTCCATCATTCTTCAATTCAGGAGTTTCAGTATCATTTGCACTTCCTTCAGGAGTTGGAAGCTTCATTTTTTGTGTGTGATTGTAAGAATAATAATTCTCTCCTCCAAATAAATATTGCATATCTGCATATGAACTTGTGTGAGAATAATCTATCTTGCATTGTGTAGGCTCATTTGTAGTTATTCCAAATACCAAAGGAGTAAATGCTTGCAAACATCCATTGTTTCTTACTATCTTAACTCCCTTTGCATTAGGTCTTAAACTAGTATCTTCAATGTATTTCAAATCGCTAGGAGAAAGAACACTCTTTAAAGGCTGAATTGTCGCTGATTTAACATCAAATTTGCTTTCCCATGCGCACAATTCCTTTCCAGTCCCAGGATTAAGCAATTGACATGCCTGTCCAAGAGATTTACATCTATACTCAGAGCAAGGCTGGAATGGATTATTATTACATTTCTCACAATTCTTTCCTCCAACCGGAGGTTCAAATGGCAAACATTGTAATTCAACAATTCTTCTCTCGCTCTTTTTATACATCAACCAGAATATAACTGCAGCAACTCCTAATCCAATTAATCCCCCGTACTTGGACATCCAGGTAGGTCCTTTTTCTTTTGCAGCATCCCATGCAACAAGTCCTTTCCATACAAATATTCCTCCAACTCCTGCAACTGTAAGTGCATTTGCAGTATTCTTTTCTATTATTCCAGTCGCTCCAATTATTTGTGTTATTGCTGCCCATCCTCCAGCCCATACAAGTGCCTCAGTTAAATGCCCCCCGGCCGTCTTTCCCGCTATCTTTGTTAAATCTTCCTTAGACGCACTAACATCTTTCCAAACTTCTTTCCCATCTTTTAAACTAGCTTCAAGCTTTTTCTGATTTCCTTTACTATCTACAAAAATAGCCTTTGTAGCGTCAGTAGGGCTTCTATATAATGTACCCTCATACGCCTTTCCATCAATTGTAGCTCTACTTGCTGTTCCATCCCCCCAAATTTTCTTTATAACATCTACATTTGTATCTGCAGGAATAGCATTTACCAAATCCCTATTCGCTTTTATATCTGCAATTGTCAGCCCTTCGCTCCTAGTATATTTATTATCAGAACCCATCGTCCAAACATCTCCTTTACTGTCAATTAGAACATTTTCTCTAAAAGTGCCTTTTGAATCTATAATATTTTTGAAAGTTGTCGAAGAACCAACAACAGGTGTTGAACTAGTATCAGAATAAAATGCAGTTACTGTGCTCACTCCAGGTGATGCAGCCCCTAAACTTCCAAACTTTGCAATAAAGTCTGACTTTTCTTTTGCATCAGTTATTGAACCTGCGGATGAGCCGTCCTTTTTAATAAGATTCAAACTTCCATCGGGATTAGATTCATATCTCACTACATTTTCATAATGTCCTGCCTTGGTGCCATCTGCCTTAGTTAAATCAAATGTTGTTGGATTAGTAAGAAGTTTGCTTGCTCCAGTGCCAACATTTGACACTGCCGACCAAACATCAGCTTTCGCAGGAGTATTTGTTACTGGAGGTTTAACTGCCCCTTTTGCAGCAGGTACAACAGGAGCAGGTTTCACAGCAGAAGTTGTTTGTGTTGTAGTTCCTGCGGGTGCTTTTTCTGGGAGACTTGCCTGAATATTATTGCTCGTTAATGTGACTTTGTTGTCGGCAATCCACAAATCATTACCTTTATCATAAGTATATTTTACACCCTTAACAAGAGCATAGTCTCCGCTAACAACATTACCCATATCTGTTTTAGAAGTTATTTCTCTTGCACTCACAACTTCCAGAGAACTCCCAAGAATAAATGCAAAAGCAATTGTGGCACATACAATTATGAAAATCTCACTTAAGGCAATTGCCTGTTTTGCTTTTCTTTCCTTTCCCTTGCATTTTTTCATTTTTGTTATCTTTCAATCTTAATTTTACTCTCTAGGTAGTTACCTTTTCTTTCTTTACTGTAACGCTATATGATTCATTATATCCAGATTGTCCAACCCAGTTGACAACAGGTCCACAATCTCCCATCGATTTGCATACCTCAACATACTTATCCACCCATTGCTTGCTTGCAGCCTTTTTATCATTATCCCAGCATGAACAATTTCCTTCATCTCCTCCTTCACACTTCAAATCACTTTCACTTTCAAACAATTTTCTCGAAAGCTGCACAATGCAAACTGCATTTGCCTGCCCGCATATTGTCTTTGCCTCTTCCCCTTCCCAGAATTGCAATCCTGGAGGATTTAATGGTAAACATACTCCTGCAACGGTAGCCGCTTCAGCAATTGCTGCTCCAGCAGCGCCACTTCCCGCAGTGCTATCATTTCCAGTTCCTGAAAATTCATTTCCAACAACCGGAGCATTTGCAAATTGATATCCTTTTCCATCCGGAGAATTCTTCCATATACAATCTCTTTTATCAGTATTGGCACAATCTGCCCCATTGTCCTGTGAAGTGCAATCCTGCCATCTATTTACTCTGCATGCTGCCTGTGAAAAGTCTCCAGAAGTTGTTGTAATTTTATCCTGTATGCATTCCTGCTGTCTGAAATCTGCACATTGTTCTAGAACTTCTTCACCATTTATGCAAATGTGCTTGTAGAATCTGCTTCCAACAGAGGCTATCCCAGAGCTTGTTGTTCCAAAGTCATTAAACACACACCATGATTCTCCATGTTTGTATGATTTTCCATTTTGTGTCTTTTTACAATTCAAATCTTTACATATATTCTGTCCATATGTTGGTTTTGTCGTATCATTCTTAGTCACTTGTCTACATATACTTCCAAGAAGATAATTGCAGTTCCCGCAAGAAGCAGAATTTGCATTCGCAGAATCTTTTCCACAAACCTCGCTCTTGTCTTTTATATTCTTCCAATATTCTTTGTCATTTACCTTTGAAGCATCATATATATTAGCAGGATTTCCACATGTATCTTTAAAGTATATCTCATCTTTTCCATCAATGCAAGTTGTCTCTTTGCTTGGTCCACAATTTGTTCCCAACTCTTCAGCACTGCACAACTTTCCAACATAGAACACTTTTCCACTGCCACTTGAATTTCTAGAAGTTCCAATACAATCTGCTCTCGTTGTTATCTTGCATGTTTTCTCAAATTCTTTTTCATATACGCATGCACCCTTCTCTTGGTTCTGAACAGATAAAACACAATCAGCTTCATTATTCAATGCCTTATTATAATTAGTCTCCAATCCAAATACTGCGGAAAGTCTCTTGCACCTAACTAATGTTACAAATGCTGCCTGGTCTCCAAGTCTGCAGCACCCAAGATCACATTGAGCAGGATTACTTGCACTCCATGTTCCATTGTTCAAATTACATACCTTTTCAGGAGTATTTCCTGCACACATTCCCTCGCTGCTGTCATAGCATGTTCCTGGCTTACAGAATGATGTGCTTCTACATGCAGTTGGTGCTTGTTTAAACGCATTATTACATTGAGCAGCAGGAGCATCTTGACAGAACAATCCAGTGTTTGTTTTCTCACAACATACAGTTGCATCAAGTCCATTTACAACGCTATTATTATTACCTGAAGATACACCTACACTAGCAGATGCGAAACCCAATAATATCAAAACCATAATCATCGCCACAAATACGATTAGGCTATTTTTTATCCCGACTTTTTTTGTTTTTCTCATTTTATACCAACCCATACCCTGCAGGCCATGCAAGACTTCTAGTTGCGAACGTAATAGTCTCTCCTGTAACAACATCTCCGACTTTGTAAATCTTACTCCCATCACTCAATCTTATTTTCTCTATTCTCAGATTAGGATAATACTGCATGTAAGATTCAATATCTATATCTCCTAGAGTAGATTCAAATTCAATTATGCTCTGTGAAATCATAAGCAAATCATATATCTCGCTGTTGTATTCAACATTAAATGACTTATATGTCTTTGATTCTTCTTTTGTCACAGTCATTGGAGTATTGAATAGAATTTCTATCTTTTTAGGAGAAATTGTCACATCAGTCTTTGCCCCTCCAGAAGAAACGGTATACCCTCTGCTTTCATATTCTTGCTTTAAGCTTGTAACACAATCTCTTGCCCTTTTATCCAATGCTTTTCCTAGTTCCAATTCAAAATGTCCTTTAAACAAAGGCATTTGATTAGTGCAAGTTTGATAATATTGCGAAGTGTAACAGAGATATTTTATTTTTTCATCCTTATATAATATAAACCCTTCAGGATTAAAGTCTCCCCCATGTCTTGATAAATTTTCCACATTCGATTTTATTATTGGAGAAATGCATGTTCTAAGGTAATCTCCAGGATTAAATTCCTGTAATATAAATGAAGGTCTTAATTTGGGAACTGCAAGAAATACTATTACTATTCCTACTATAACTAAAGCAATTATAACAAATATAGCCACCTGCCCTCTTTTTTTAATCTGCCCGTTCATCCTACCTTTTTCTATTAACTTATCTTTATAATCCTTGCGTTCCCCCATTATATCCTTCCTCCCTTCACAACAACATTACAGCTATTATTTACCTGATTTCCAAACCTGTCCGCGCACTTAATATAATATCCAGCACTATTGTCTAATGCAGTTGAATGCAATAAATCAGTTCCTGACATTGCTGTACTGTTTACAAAATTACATCTATAATCTACAAATTCCCCCTTAACAAAACTACAAGTTGCAGGTTCATTTGTAACAGCAACTAAATTATTATTGCTATTATATACTCTAGTTACCGTCGCCGGCAATGTATCTATTGATACATTAAATGCAGAAACATTGTAAGCATCATTCCCAACAAGGTCTTTACATTTTACATTTATTATTTTATCCCCTGCAGTAAATCCTCCAAACACCTGTTCATGAGTTGTTGAATAAGTGTTAAAGAAGTCTATATATTGACTTCCATTTACTGAATATTGACATCCTGCAACTCCCCCATATGCCCCTCCATTTGTAGTCGCTTTTAGACTAACTGTTACTGGCTCACTTCCAGACCATATCGTCCCATTTATCGGGGATAGAGAAGAGATAATTAATTTCTCACTTCTAGTTAAATTAAATAAATAGCTATTCACATTTGCATTTCTTTGTGAATCATTTATTCCTGCTTTCCAAGGTTGGTCTAAACATCTAATGAAAAACGCAGAAGTATTCTTCTCCAATGCCAGTGGTAGGAAGTCTTTACATCTCCATCCAAGAAGTTCCTGATCTGAAATATTATTCGCGCAACTGAAATTATGGCTCATCGAGAAGTAATCTGTATCGTTATTGTCCCATCTGCAATCACTTGGTTCATTTATCATTATAGAAGTATTAATCCCGGAGGAGTTCCACACTACAAAATTATGAGGTGGCGATTTAGCGACGATAACTGGAGGAGATATATCATCTCCCGGCTTTATACAGAAATTGATTACATAATCAATTTCATTTTTGTTTCCACTCACGTCTTGGCATCTTACATAATAATTAAAGTTTGCTCTGCTGTTTGGGTCATAACTTGGTAATCCTAAGCTCTCAAGACTTGGAACAGTTATTGTTCCCATGGAATGATTTAATAAATAGAAATTATCATTGAAATAAAATTGCATATCCTCATAGGCAATTGAACGGTTTATATCAAACTTACACTGTGCCTCTTTGCTCAAATTAATTCCAAAAGATAGAGGCGAAAATGATTTTATGCATCCATCAG
>Ga0233425_10004476_pt1 | contig 23419 bp, 24 predicted proteins | sample Watercolumn_Towu_2_FD_181712 | JGI IMG/M metagenome (GOLD analysis project Ga0233425, IMG submission 181712) | Freshwater microbial communities from Lake Towuti, South Sulawesi, Indonesia - Watercolumn_Towuti2014_140_MG | ecosystem: Environmental > Aquatic > Freshwater > Lake | place... | reverse complement strand
TTGACCGAGCCCCCTGGAGTGCGCCCCCCTGAGTCCCCTGGAGAGTCCGGGGGATAGCCCCTGGGATAGTCCCCCACATAGTCCGGGGGATAGTCCCGGGGAGAGTCCCCTGGAGAGTCCGGGGGATAGCCCGGGGGATAGCCCAGGGGATAGAGGGGGGCAGCACCCAGGGGAGCGCACCCCCTGAAACAGGGGGTGCGGGGATAAGTGTTTCAGGGGTCGGTGGTTAGAGCGGAAAACGCCCTGAAATCGAGTGTTCTTATAAGTACACTTCGGTCAGGATAACCGCCAGTCCTCTGACTGATGCCAGACCACCACCACCGGCTTCTGAGGGCCGGTGTTCATCTGCATGTATCGGCGGTTCAGCCTGCCTGTCTTGACTCTGGCGGGTTTTTGGGGATAATTACCAGTCATGAAGCCGAGAACGAGTGACGGGGAAGTGCGTTTGTGAGTTGGGTCCTGCTGACGTTCATGTACAGTCTTGGCACCCAGTCGTCCCGGATTGCCGCGACCCTGCCACCCCCGAATCTTCAGGCGCTGGCGACCGCAACGCGCATTACCGCCACCCAGGCCAGCGGCCCGGACATTGACTTCGCGCTCTCGATTGACGGCCGGCTGTGGCGCTGGGATACGCTGGCGCTCTTCATGCTGCCGAATGAGAAGCGGACGGTCAAGATATCCTCAAGCGACAAAGAAGGGGGTTTCGACTGGACCGCGTCGGACGGTTCCTTCTCAGGCAATGCGCCCAGGGAACGGGTGTTTTCCGCACCGGGCACGCCGGGTTTGTACCGGGCCAATATCCGGCGCGGGAGTCACTCCAAGCGCATCAACATCTTCGTCATGATTCCATTCCGCAACCAGAGCACGGTGAACGGCTATCGCATCGGCAGCTACCCGGGCCGGTCCCATTTCCGGCGGCTCAGCCTGCCGCGCGGGTTCATCGAGGTCACTGCCGCGACTCAGAACGCCTGGCTGTCGCCGCACTTCCGGCTGAAGGAGTTCGTTTGCCACGCGCCCAGCGACTTCCCGAAGTACGTTGTGCTGCGCGAAGGCCTGATTCGGAAGCTCGAATACTTGATTGCCTACGTTCAGGGCAAGGGCTATCGCTGTCCCGGGCTGAAGCTGATCAGCGGCTACCGCTCGCCGTCCTATAACTCGGCGAACGGCAATGTCGAGAACAGCGTTCATACCTACGGCGGCGCGGCTGACATCTACATTGACGCGGACAACGATGGTACGATGGACGACCTGAACCGGGACGGGCGCCGCGACGTTCGCGATGCCATCCTGCTCTATGAACTTGCCGACCAGATGGAGCGGGCGATGCCCGAGTTCAGCGGCGGCGACGGCTACTATCCCGGCAACGGCGCGCATGGCGCGTTTGTGCACACCGACGTCCGGGGGGAGAAGAGCCGCTGGCACCAATAGCCGCCTGTGCCTCAGGCCTGACTCACGACGCCTGAGGCCGATTTCGACATGCGCTCCCGACCCGCGGCAATCCTGATTATCGTATCTGCCGTCATGGCGCTCGCGGTGGCGGAAATGCTCTACCCGGTGCAGAAGAGCATCCGGGTGGATGTGGCGGGTGACCTGGTGGCGCTGCTTCGGGTGCGTTCCAGGGCCGATGCGATTGAGAACAGCATCCAGGTCCTGCATGACCAGATTGAAGCGCTTGAGGATTCGCTGACGCGAACCGCGTTCCGACCCAGCCGTGATGCCGAGGATTCGCTCTATCTGGTGGTGGATACCCATACGAACCAGTTGTTTGTCCGGCGAGGGAACTTTCTGCTGCGTACCTGCGCGGCAGCCACCGGCAGCAACCGCGGTCTGAGCGGCGCGGGTCAGCGCTGGTTCTTCAGCACGCCCAAAGGCATCATGACCGTACGGGACAAGCGGGTGGACCCGGTCTGGATAATGCCGGACTGGGCGTTCGTCGAGAAGGGCATCGAGGTTCCGCCACCGGGCGCGAAAGAGCGGATGGTGCCCGGTCATCTCGGCGAGTATGCATTGATACTGGGCGGCGGTATCATGATTCACGGCACGACCGACACGCGGTCGTTGGGCCGGAACGTCAGTCACGGTTGCATCCGCCTGGGTCGGGAAGACCTGCGCTATGTCTACCAGGTGACCGACATTGGCACCAAGGTCTACATCTTCTGATGGGCCCGAAGCGCGAAGTTGCCTGGTGGACCGTGGTCTCGCTTGCGCTGGCCGGTCTGGCGCTGGCGCGAATGGGCGAGGTTTTCATCAAGCGCGAGCTCGGGGCCAGGGTATCGCTGATGCAGAGCGAGCTGGACGGGCGCAACAAGGTCTGGCGTGATTCGGTGAGCCGTCGCGAGGCGCTGCGGGTGGACCTGTTGACCGCCCAGGCCCAGAGCAAGGTCGCGCCGGATGAGACTTACCTGGTTCTGAAGAAGTGGGCCGGCCGCGGGCAGATAATGATGGGCACCAAGGTCGTCTACGAGTTCCGATTCCGGGTCAGGGGCGGTGTGCCGATGCCGGTGAAGGGGCAGACTCCCGAACTACCGGAAGGAGTGCTTGAGGTCAAGGGCAAGGAGGAACGCCCGGTCTGGTACAAGCCGGACTGGCTGTACGAACAATCGAAGCAGCAGGTGCCGCGCGACTCGGCTGACCGCATGGTCGTGGACGCATTCGGTACCTATGCGGTTTACCTCGGTGGCGGTGCTGCGATACATGGCGTCCCGAGTCCGCTTGTGTCGTCTGAGGTCGTGGACCACGTCTACGCGGAGATGAATGAGAAGGACCTGAAGGCAGTCTACAACGCCGTGCAGACCGGGTCGCGCGTGCTGATTCAGCGGTGATTGGCAGTGAGTAGTGAGTAGTCAGCAGCGAGTAGAGAGAAGAAGGGCCTTCGATTCTGATTGTCTGTCGGGTCTGAACCCGGTCTTGACTTAACAGCCAAAACGTCTATTCTTGCTTCTGTGAGCGGCGAGTGCCGTCGCACGGAGATAACCACGGAGAGGTGCCGGAGCGGCCGAACGGGCATGCCTGGAGAGCATGTGTACCCTTACGGGTACCGTGGGTTCAAATCCCACCCTCTCCGCTCTCAACCGTCCATTGTCGCTGAGCGAGCCGCGCGGCCTGGAGTCGGGTGATGTCAACTGAGTTCCTGGGGATTTGCATCTACGGCCTGGTGCTCCTGGTCGTCAGCGCCGTGGCCTTGATGACACGCGGCTGGACCAAGCTGACGGTCATCGTCCTGCTCATCGCCTGGGTGCCGTGGCTGCTCTTCTCCGCCGCGATCGTGCTCCTGCTGGCCTCGGTCCGCGGCATCTTCAACGCCCTGTTTGCGACCCTCATTGTCTCTGCACCGATACTGCTGATTATCGCCATATCGCTCGCGGTCTGGTACTTCTCGAATCGGTGGCGGAACTGACGCATCGAGGATGATGAACTCAAAATGCAGATGTCAAAATGCAAAGTGCAAAGTGAACCCGTCACTCCTACCTCCCGCATCTGTAGGGTGCAGTCTACAGTCAGCTTTTGACCTGCTTGACTGTTCCTGTCCTTCTCCTACAATAGCCTTGTCGTGAGAATCCAGAAAGGGAGTTCCTGTTGACGAAGTTCTCGATTTCCTTCGCCGGGATAGACCCGGTGGCGCTGCTCGGCACGGCGGATGAAACGCTGGAGGCTATCGGCAAGACCTTTCGTTCGCAGATAGCCGCCCGCGGCGACCGGATTCGCGTTACCGCGCGCGACGACGAGTACGCGAAGCTGCGCGAGCTGCTTATCCGGCTGGTGAGCAGGGCGAAGGATGGCGCGCGGATAACCACGGATACGGTCCGAGCCGAGATTGACCGGCTTGCCATACCGGCCCGGCCGGTCGCCCGGACCGGACCCGCGCGGTCAGCCGCACCCGTGCCAAACGAGGATGCCGGAAGTGACGTGATTCACACGCCGCGCCTCGTGGTCCGGCCCAAGACCCGGCACCAGCGCGACTACATAGCCGCGATTGACGAGCATGACGTCGTAGTTGCCATCGGTCCGGCCGGCACGGGCAAGACCTACCTGGCCGTGGCCAAGGCGGTTTCGGCCCTGGTCAGCGGCAAGGTCGCGCGCATTGTGCTCACCCGCCCGGCGGTCGAGGCCGGCGAGTCGCTCGGGTTTCTCCCTGGCGGATTCCGCGAGAAGGTTGACCCGTATCTACGGCCGCTGTACGACGCGATTTACGACATGATTCCGGTGGAGCGGATGAAGCGGCTGGTCGACGAGCAGGTCATCGAGGTTGCGCCGCTGGCGTATATGCGCGGAAGGACACTGTCCGACTCTTTCGTCATTCTGGATGAAGCGCAGAACACGACGTCGACGCAGATGAAGATGTTTCTGACCCGGCTGGGCTGGAACTCGAAGGCGATTGTCACCGGCGACGTGACGCAGATTGACCTTGACCACCGGCACGCGTCCGGGCTGATTGAGGCGCAGCATCGCCTGCGGCACATCCCGGCGATCGGGTTCTGCTTCATGGACAAGACCGACGTAGTGCGACCGCCGATTGTCGCGGAAATCATCCGCGCCTACGAGCGGGAGCGGCCCGGCGAGGAGACTCCGCCGTCGGTCTAGTGCCCGAACCGCGAATGAGAATCGAGGTCCTGGGCGCAGCGTCGGCCGCTGAGCGCCGGGCGATTGAGCGACTGGTGCGGCGTGTCGCGCGGGCCGAGAAGTGCCGGGCAAGGGAACTGAGTGTCGTGCTGGTCGGCAACGCCGAGATTCGCCGCCTCAACCGCCGTTTCCTCGGTCGCGATCGCACTACTGATGTGATGGCATTCCCGATTTCCGACGAGCTGCTGGGCGAGGTCCATGTTTCACGCGACCAGGCCCGGATTCAGGCCCGCCGGTATGGCGTCAGCCTGCGGTCGGAAATCCTCCGACTCGTCCTGCACGGATTACTGCATCTTCTGGGTGATACGCATCAGACGATGCGGCCGAAGTACGGGCGCTACCTGGAGAGTCCCTGATGCTGACCGCATACTCGCTGGTCGCGCTCATGCTCCTTGCGCTGGAGGCGTGGATTTCAATGACCGAGTCGTCATTCTTCTCGGTGCCACGCCTGGCCCTGGAGCGGCTTAAACACGAGCTGGAGGCGAAGGGCTCGTCGGGCGCCGGCCGGCCGCTTGCGCAACTGCGCCGGATAGCTCAGGTCGAATCATTGCTGGCTCAGCCGAGCCGGCTGCTGGGGGCAATCCTGGTTGCGGACATGCTGGTCTCGGTCTCACTCTCTTCGGTGGTGGCGCTGCTCAGCGTTCAGGCGGCGCACCGTCTGTCGGTGTCCGAACCCGCGGCGCTGGCGCTGGGCGGGGCCATCCTGCTCGTCGTGCTGCTCGTGTTCGGCGAGGTGCTGCCGAAGGTCTTTGCCTTGCGGCGCTCGCTGCGCATCGCGCTGGCGTTTGCGCCGGTAGCGGCCGACCTGGCGATGCTGCTGTCCCCGGTCTCGGCTCTGCTTGAGCGCCTCGCGCGCGGTCTGCCGGCCCGGGTGAAGTCGCCGCCGTTCCCGACCGATGCCGAATTGACCAAGATGATTGAAGTCGGGCGGGAGCGCGGTGTGATTATCGGCGACGAAAGCCTGATTCTGACCAACCTGGTTGAACTCGGCCGGCGTCGGGTCTCAGAGGTAATGACTCCGCGCATTGACGTGCTGGCGGTTGAGAAGGACCTGAGTGTGGCTGACGTTGTGGCCCAGGCGCGCCAGCGGCGCTGTTCCCGGATTCCGGTGTATGACCGGACGATTGACCGGGTGACCGGTGTCTTCTATGTCAAGGACTCGTTTGGACTCGAAAGCGACGCAGTCCCGGTCGGGACCGTGGCGCGGGACGCGTATCACGTGCCCGAGGCCAAGCCCGTACTGGCGCTGCTCGAGGAGTTCCGGCGCGAGGGCGTCCACATTGCGGTGGTGGTTGATGAATTCGGTCAGACCGCCGGGGTGGTGACGCTGGAGGACGTGCTGGAGGCCATCTTCGGCGAGATTAACGATGAGCACGACACGGTCGAGGAGTTGCCCTGGTTCCAGATTGACGACAAGACCTGGCTGGTGGACGGCGAGATCGACCTGAAAGCGCTGAACCGGCAATTCGCCAACGCGTTCCGCGGTGAGCGTTTCGAACGGCTGTCCGGTCTGATTCATCATCTCCTGGGCCGGTTGCCGACCGCGGGCGAGACGATTCGCTTTCGTTCTCTCCAGTTCGAGGTCCGCCAGGTCAGCGGGAACGCGATTGAGAAGGTTCTGATCCGGAAGGTCTGATGGAACTGCTGCTGGTGGCCGGTGCGATTGTCCTGCAGGCGTTGTTCGCCGGCACTGAGACCGCGCTGGTGAGGTCAAACTGGATTCGCCTTGCGACCTGGGCCGACGAGCATCGGTTCGGCGCCCGCGCTGCCCGCCACCTGCTGGACCGCCGCGAAGTGGCTGTGATTACGACGCTGGCCGCGACCAACCTGTTTATCATTGTCTCGTCCAGTCTGGCCGAGCGCTTCACGCTGCATGCGCTTGGTCCCGGCTACACCCCGGCCTCGGTGCTGGTCGTCACCGTGCTGGCGCTTTACTTTGCGCAGTTCCTGCCCAAATCGGCAGCCCAACTGTTTCCTGAGCGCTGGCTCTGCTGGACCGAGGCGCCACTGCGGTTGGCCGAGAAGGCGCTCTGGCCCCTGACCTGGCTGCTGGTCCGGGTTTCCGGCGCGCGCGGTTCGGACCAGTTCACGATTTCCCGGCGCGACTTCGTGTTTGCCCTGAGGGCCAGCGCGCGGTCCGGCGGCACCAGCCCCCGACTGAGCGGCATCGCGGCCCGCGTGCTGGACTTCCCGGACGTGAAGACCGGCGACGTGATGACCCCGCTGGACCGCGTGGAGGCCGTGCCGGACGGCATCACCTATGCTGAGCTCAGGGCGCTCATCCGGCAGAACCGGTTCACCCGCTACCCGGTTTTCCGGGGCGCGCGGCAGAACATCGTCGGCGTGCAGAACGTACGCGACCTGCTCGAAATGCCGCGCCGGATTATCCGCAAGCCGTTTTTCGTCTCGGCACGGTCGCGGGCAATAGAAGTGATGAACCTGATGCGCGTGCAGGGCGAGCACATGGCATTCGTGCGCGACGACGCGGAGCAGGTGCTGGGAATTGTCACGCTGGAGGACCTGCTCGAAGAGCTGGTCGGGGAGATTCGCAGCGAGGAATGAGAACAATGCGGAATGCGGACTGCAGATTGCGGCATTCCGAACTCGACATTCCGCACTCCGAATTGGCAGATGAGTCGAATAGTCAAGGCTGAAGGAATCTGCCTGCATTCGACGCTGTGGCGCGAGACGTCACGCCTGGTGACGCTGTTCACCCGGGAACACGGCAAAGTTGAGCTCAAGGCGAAGGGTGCGCGACGCCCGAGAAGCAAGTTCGGCGCGGCGCTTGAGGTGATGACCCGGGCGCGCATCATTTTCTACAAGTCCGAGCGGCATGCGCCATACACGCTGAGCGACGCCGAAATCCTCGATGACTATGCGCTCGCGCGCCGCCGCGCGCCGGCGTTGCGGGCAGCGGCGGTAGCGCTGGAGTTCGTCAACCGCGCCTCGGAACCGGAAGTCCCGAACCCCGTCGTCTTCCGACTGCTGCAGGACCTGCTCCGGGCGCTGGATTCCGGGACCGGCGACTTCGGTGCGGCGGCATTCGCTTTCATGTTCCAGGCGGCCGCGCACATCGGTTACCAGCCGCAACTCAGTCACTGCATTTCCTGCCGGCGGCCCAAGGCTGCGGCTTTCAGCGCCCGGCGCGGCGGGCTGTTGTGTGCGAGATGCGTCGGCCTGGAGCCGGATGCGCTGCCGGTGAATGCCGAGTTGCTGGCCCGCCTGCGTTTGCTCTATCGCGGTTCGTTCGAGCGCAACCTCCAGCACGCGCTCCCGGCCGGGGGGAAGGCGCTGGTTCTGGCGTTCCTGCGTTTCCACCTGGAGCGGTTCGAACTCAAGTCCCTCAGATTCATCGGTGCATGAGTCAGGGACGCGGTGGTGGCCGCGTCCCTGTTCTGAAGGCAATCAAGCAGTCTAGTTCGAGACCGTTATCCTTCCCCGCGCCAGCTCCCCTCCGGTCTCCAGCGCAAACGAATAGATTCCCGCGCTGAGCCGTTCGAGAGCGACCGTGTTTGCTCCCGCGGCGGTGCTGCCGGTCAGCTCGCGGACCAGTGAACCATCAACACCATACAGCCGCAGGCGATAGGGTGCAACGTTCCGGGCCGGGAACGAGATCCGTGCCGCGCCGCGGCAGGGATTCGGGAAGACCTGCACTGCCGGACCGGCCAGCTTGCGCAAGCCCGGCTCCTGAAGTCCGGTAATCAGCGCGATGGGCACCTGGGCCGCGTTGTAGGTGATCTTGGACGAGTCCGACTGCACGACCGGGCTCTGGAAATAGACCAGCACGTTGCAGCGGTCCTGGTTCCACGCGCTGTTCAGCGTGAAGTTCTGGACAACCGTGTCGCTGCCGCCGGCCGGGACCGAAAGCGGCGTGCCGGTCTCGGTCGGGACGTAGTCACGGCAGACGTGGTTGTGCCACGGGTCGCCGTTCGGGCCGGTATAGTTGATGCTGTCCTCGGTGATGACGATGTAGGCGTTGGCGGCAATCGGGTCGGCCGAACCGTTCAATATCTCGGCGACGACCTGACCCGTACGCGTGCCCCGGTCATAGCTGCCGGTGATGTTCACACCGACATCGGTCGGATAGGACAGGGCATCGGAGACATAGGCCTCCCAGTAAGTGTACTGATACGAGGCATTGCGTCCATCTATCCAGGCCCAGGGTGTGGCATAGCCGCCGTTGTAGGGCGGCGGATACTGCCGCCACTTTGCGCGGCCCTCAGCATTGTACTGAGGATAGCTCGAACTGACGTGCCACTCCACGGCAACGACCTGGCCCGGGTGATTCACCCAGACAATCTGGTCCAGCATACTGCTGGACGCAACGCAGGTGCCTCAGCCTTCCTGGTAGGCTTCTTCGACGATTACTGTCCGGTCATAGCCGAATCCCGGTCCGGCGAACACGAACAGCAACGCCAGCGACATGACTGCATACTTCACGATGTCCTCCTTGTTGACATGATTCGCCTGAGGAAATTGTAATCCCCAGACGCGACGTGTCAACAGCGACGGCGGCCCCGGGATCCGAAGTAGAAACACCAAGGACACCAAGCACAGTCAATAAGGAATGATGATTGACGACTGACGATTCGCCGTTCGTTGTTCGTCATTCGTCATTCGTACTTCGTCATTCGTCATTCCTCTTGTTCTCCGGGCTTGGTGTTCTTGGTGTTCTTGGTGGTGAATCTCCATATCGGAATTCGGGGCGGCCTTCAGACCCGGCTTGACTTTGTCCGGTTCTCTGGTATCTTAGGCTCGAGTGACAAGGAGGATACTTGGACCTGTTCGATAAGTGCCGGATGTTCGACCAGATGATTCAGTTTGCGCGGCGCCAGAACCGCTTTTTCTACCTGCGCGAGGTCAACCCGGCCGCAGCCCCGGTCGTGGAGCGAAACGGCCGGAAGATGATAATGCTCGGCTCCAACAACTACCTCGGGCTGACCGAGCATCCGAGGGTGAAGGAAGCTGCGATGAACGCGGTCCGCGAACTGGGCACCGGCTGTGCCGGCTCCCGGGTGCTCACCGGTACGACCCATATCCACACCGAACTCGAGGAACTGCTGGCCCGCTTCAAGGGCTGCGAGGCGGCGACGACTTTCTCGGCCGGGTTCATGACCATGCTGGGTACTGTCGCTGGCATCACGGCGCGCGGCGACTACGTGATAAGCGACGAACTGAACCACGCCAGCATCATTGACGGCTGCCGATTGTCCCAGGCCGACGTGAAGGTCTTCCGACACAGCGACATGTCCAGTCTCGAAGAGACTTTGGCGGCAATTCCCCCCGATGCCGGCAAGCTGATTGTCACCGACGGTGTATTCAGTATGAAGGGCGATGTCTGCCGGCTCCCGGAGATTGTCGCATTGGCGAAGAAGTACTCGGCTCGGGTTATGGTCGACGACGCCCATTCGACCGGCGTGCTGGGCAAAACCGGAAAGGGGACGGCCGAGCATTTCGACCTTGAAGGCCAGGTTGACATTGTCTCGGGCACGTTCAGCAAGTCTTTCGGCGCGCTGGGCGGATTCACTTGCACGACGCGTCCGGTCGTCACCTACCTGCAGTTCAATGCCCGGCCATTTGTCTTCGCCGCGGCGCTGCCGCCCTCGGTTGTGGCAACCGTCAAGGCCGGAATCGAAGTACTGATTGAGAATCCCGGGCTGGTGACGCAATTGCGCGAGAACGCGCGCTTCCTGCAACAGGGTCTCAAGGAGATGGGTTACCGGGTGGAGTTCTACGACACGCCGATTATCCCGATTGACATCCCGGACGATGACAAGGCGTTTCACCTTGCCGGCGAGCTGGAAGTCGAAGGCGTCTTCGCCAATCCGGTCGTGCCGCCCGCGGTTCGGCCCGGCGAGTCAATCATCCGCATCAGCCTGATGGCGACGCACACGCGCGAGCAACTGGCGCAGGCGCTGGAGAAGTTCAAGGTCGCGGGCAAGCGCGTGGGAGTCATCTAGAATGACGATTGACGAATGACGATTGACGAATGTGGAATGACGAATGGGACTGAGGAGGGGACAACATGAGTGACCGGCCGAAGTATCCGGAATATAAACCGCTATATGAGTATTTCCTGGCCGCGGTGCAGAAGTCGTTCAGCCGACCGGCGCTGCGTTTCAAGAGAGACGGGAAGTGGCAGGATATCACCTACAGTGATCTCTCCCGGCGCGTCAATGAAGTTGCGGCCGCGCTGGCCGGCCTGGGCATCGGCAAGGGCGACCGCGTGGCGATATTCTCATACAACTGCCCGGAATGGGTGGTGGCCGACCTGGCGTGCCTCAAACTCGGGGCCTGGGTGATTCCGGTTTACCACACCTCACCGGCCGATACCGTCGCTTACATCTTGAAAGACTCCGAGGCCCGGCTGATGTTCGTGGAGAAGCCCGAGCTGTTCAAGGTTGCGGAACAGGCGGTCGGCTCGGCAACCCGGCTCAAAGACGTCGTCACCTTCTTTGACACCCCGGCCGGAACCCTGCTGCACACGCGGGTCTCGGATTTCACGTCCCTGCGCCGGGCCGGCAGCGATATCGTCAGCCGGCATTCCCAGCCGCCGCTGCCGCTGATTGACCCGCAGGACGTGGCCACCGTGGTCTACACCTCGGGCACGACCGGCGAGCCCAAGGGCGCGATGCTCACGCATACCAACATTGCCTCGAACGTCCTGACCGCCAATGAGATGTTCAGCATCAATGCCGAGGACGTTGTCGTCTCCTACCTGCCGCTCTGCCACACGATGGAACGGACCGCCGGCTACTATACAATTCTGTTCGCCGGCGGGCAGATTGCCTATGTTCAAAGCCTGGAGACAGTGGCCGCGGATGTTAAGGAAGTCCGGCCGACCGTGCTGATATCGGTGCCTCGAATGCTGGAGAAGGTGTACGAGGCAGTCCAGGCCAAGGTCGCGTCCGGCTCGCCACTCAAGCAGAAGATGGTGGCGGCCGCAATCCGGACCTACAACCGCTATCGGTTTCTGAAGGACCGGGGCGAGTCAATCCCGGCGCTGGTGAGGCTCCGGCGACGGCTGTTCAAAGCGCTGGTCGTGAACAAGTTCCACGAAATCAGCGGCGGCCGGCTGCGAGTCATCGTCTCGGGCAGCGCACCGCTCGGACGCCGGCTGGCCCGGATTCTGCACAACCTGGAGTTCGATGTCGCGGAGGGCTATGGACTGACCGAGGCCTCGCCCGTCGTGTCGGCCGCGACGCCTGAGCACTTCAAAGTCGGAACCGTGGGCGTAGCGCTCAAGTACGTCGAGGTGCGAATCGGCAAGGACGATGAAGTCCTGGTCCGGGGACCCAACATCATGAAGGGCTATCTGAACAAACCCGAGGAGACCGCGAAGATGATTGACGCGGACGGCTGGCTGCACACCGGCGACCAGGGGAAGCTGGACAAGGATGGCTACCTGACCATCACCGGCCGAATCAAGGAGCTGATTGTCACGTCCTACGGCAAAAACGTCGCGCCGGTGCCGATTGAGCAGGAAATCGCAACCAGCCCGTTCGTCGAACAGGTGCTCGTCTATGGCGACCGCTGCTCCTATCTGACCGCGCTGGTCGTGCCCAGGCGCGCGGCAGTGGAGGAGTATGCCCGCAATCACGGGATACGGGCTGCGAGCTACGAGCAACTACTGGGCGACGAGCGAATCCGAAAGATGGTTGAGCAGGAGGTCATCCAGAAGACCTCGGCCCTGGCCCCGTTCGAGCAGGTCAAGGCCGCGTCGCTGATACCCGAGCCCTTCACGGTCGCCAATGACCTGCTCACGCCGACCCTCAAGCTCAAGCGGCCCAAGATCGTAGCGCGCTGGCGCGAGGCGATAACCGCCACGTACGCCCGCAGCGCCCGTAGCTGACAAGAACTTCAGAAGCGAACGCCCGGCCTGAACCGGGCGTTCCCCTTTTCACGAGTGACTACTAACTACTCAGTGACCGTCAGCTTCACATTCCGGGCAGAGACCTCTGCCTCTTGCACAAGCCCTCAGCACGCAGCCAGTTCGCCGTTGTCAACCGTCAGGCCGATTCTCAGGAACCTGACTTTCGAAGCATCAACTCCGGTCAGGTTCTTCGACACTTCCTTACCGAGATTGAGCTTGTAGTCAGCCCACCTCTTATCGGCTTTGGCGACAATCGAGTGCTGGGTCTCGTCGCTCTCCAGCACCGCGGTTCCGGCTGCGCGGCCGAACACAGTCTTGCCCAGCATCTCGGTGTCCGCGTCGCAATAGACAACCGCGAGCTTGGCCAGCGCGCCGTAGCCCTCCTTGTTGGCTTCGGCGTGAAAACGGGCGCTGAAAGTCAAGTCGGCATCAAGGTCAGTGACCGGGATGACCTGATACATCGAAACCCGGCCCTTCGTGGTCTGCGCAACGTAACCGTAGGGTTCATCAGCGGCTGCGATGGCCGCGGTGCCGTTGTCACCGGTCGAGAACACCGTCCAGCCGGAGTCGAGTGGCAGGCTGAAGTCGCCATTCGTTACCAGATTAGCGGCCGACGCAGTACTGCTCGCGAACAGCACCGCGCAGAGAAAACACGCAAAGTACTTAGGCATTCAACTCCTTATCGTTAGTTATCTCCAATAGTCTATAGGACGAACCGGCCCGGTCAAGCGGTGCTTCGCTTCCCCGAATCCCGATCTGGGATTTCAACACCAAGGCACAAAGGCATGTGAAGAAGGAATGCAGATTGCAGATTGCAGATTGCAGAGGTCAAAATGGCCGGATTCACTTTGCACTCTGCATTTTGATATCTGCATTTTGAAATCCTTCCTCGCTTCGTGCATTTGGCGTTCTTGGCGGTTCTATCTCGGATTCCGGGTCGCTTCCTCACTTGACATCTACGCCTGAAGCCTCTACGCTATTCCCGCAGTTCGAAGGGAAAGCCGTGAGAATCGGCTGCGGTCCCACCCACTGTGAGCGGCGACGACCTCCTGAGGCGCAAAGCCGGCCACTGTCCGCAAGGACGGGAAGGCAGGGAGTGAGGATGACCCGCGAGCCAGGAGACCTGGACTGTGAGAGATTCTTCCTTGCGCGGAAAGGAGAAAGATGAAGAGAATCCTTGCCGGATTCCTGCTCCTGCAGGCCGGACTGGCCCGGGCCGACACCTGGGCCGATTCCATCTACCAGCTTCGAGAGGTGCTGGTCGTCGCTGAGCGCGCGCCGACCCGCGCCGCCCTGGTCGCAATGAGTTCGGAACGGGCCGACCGGTCGGTTCTGACAGCGGACCTGAATGCGTGGCTCGGCACGCTGACCGGCATCCAGGCGCGCAGCTACGGCCAGCCGGGCGGACAATCGAGCATGAGCATCTGGGGCGCAAGCTCGCAACAGGGCCTGGTGCTGCTCGACGGCCATCCGATTGCCAACCCGATATCCGGCACCCCGGACCTGGGATTGCTCGCTGCCCCGGAACTGTCCGGCGTCGAGGTCGTGCGGGGCGCGAATTCGAGCCTGTACGGTTCGAGCGCGCTGGGCGGAGTTGTTAACCTTGTCCCGGAATCTCCGACTAATCACCTGCCGGGCAAGTGGTATGGCAACGCCGGGATTGACGCCGGCACATTCCGGAGCGTGGGCGGCCAGGGCCTGCTGGGTCGGCGCTACGCAGACTGGGGCGTGCAGGCGCATGCTTCGTTCCTGCGAGCCGACGGACCCCGGAGCAATGACCCTTCCTCGGTCTGGAATGCCGGCCTGGGTTTCGGCCTGTACCCGCAGCGCGACCTGCGCCTGACCTTGAGCGCGGCGCTGGCTGACCGGGGACTGGGCCTGCCCGGACCCGTGCCGGCCCCTGGGGCGATACCCCGGTTCGGCGACTCGACCGCCTCGTCGCTCTATGACCATGAATCGGACCGGCAGGCGCGGGCCGACGCGAGTCTCCAGTGGTCGCCGGCCGAGATGCTCAGCATCGAATTCAAGCCGGACTGGCGGCACCTCCAGACGCGGTTCGTGTCGCTCTACCCCTGGGCTGAGAGCGAAAGCTCAACGACGCGCGATGACTACACCAGCACGAGCTTCGGTCAGGCGCTGATTGCGAGCTATACATTCAAGGGCTATCGTCTGGTTGCCGGGTATGACAATGCCTTTGACTTCGCGCAGGTTGTGTCGCAGTCCGACACCGACTGGCAGGCTGCGAGCGGAAATCACGCGCTCTGGACCGAGCTCAAGGCGCCGGTTGCCGGGATTGTCTATCTCGGCGGCTCGGTGCGCGCGGACTTCAATCCCGGGTTCAGGCAGTCCATCAACCCGGGATTCGGCATCGCGCTGCCGGTTCGGAACTGGCTCAAGTTTCGCGCCCACTGGGGCACCGCCTTCCGGGCGCCCAGCATCAGCGACCGCTACTGGCCGAAGTCCGGCGTGCCGGACCTCAAGCCCGAGCATGGCAGTACGCTTCAGGCCGGGCTCGACATCTACTCCGACCGGGTAAACGTCGAGGCCAGCGCCTTCCTGCGCCGGACCAGCGACCTGATAAGCTGGCTGCCGGATACCGGCGGGCTGTGGCGCCCGACCAATGTTGACTCATCACGGCACCTGGGCGCGGAAGTATCACTCGACATCCGGCCGGTCCAGGGCCTCACGCTCAGGTCGAGCGCGACTTTCCTTGCCGCTTCGCAGACGCGCAAGGAACTTGTCTATTCGCCCGCATGGCCGGAAGCGGGCCGATACGAGTTCCGCACCCGGCGCGCGGCATTCCTGCCGGTCCTGGGCGCGAATGCCGAGGTCGCCTGCCGCTTCGCTTTTGGCACGCGCCTGAGCTTGAGCGGCTGGTACTCCAGCGAGCGACTGGGCTACTATCCGAACTGGGATTCAGCGCCGGTCATTCGCATGGACACCAAGCGCCTGCCTGCGTTCGCGGTACTGGATGCGGGCGTGACTCAGACGCTCTTCCGGCACTGGGACCTGTCTTTGCGCGTGACCAATGCGCTCGACGCGCGCTACAGCGAGCAGTTCGGCAACAGCGTGCAGGACCGCGACTACCCGATGCCGGGAAGGAGCGTGGCTATTCAACTTCGATACGATGTCAGGTAGTGAAGCAGACTCGGACTCAGAATTCTATCCACAGATTTCACAGATTACGCAGATTCGACTTCGGATTTCGGACGTCGCCTTGGTGCTGTCGTATCGTCGTGGTGGAGAATCCGAGTCTCGGCCTTGGGGCCTAGGGATTGGAGCCTAGGGTTTAGGGTTTAGACCTTAGGGCTTAGGGTTTAGGGTTTAGACCTTAGGGTTTAGGGTTTTGACCTTAGGGTTTGGGTTCAGACCTTAGGGTTTAGGGTTTTGGGCTTAGGGTTTCTTCTTGACCCTTCGGTCAAGGAGTTCAACGTAGTACTGCTCAACCTGCTCCGCAATCCTCGGCCAGGATAGCTCCGCCGCCTTTTTCACCCCGGCGGCGCGGAACTTCTCGCGCACGTCCGGACGGCTGAGCATCTCGACCAGCGTTCGGGCCAGCGCCCCAGGGTCATTCGGCGGGCAGAGCAGGCCGGTCTCACCGGGTGTGACGACTTCGTTATACCCGGTAATGTCCGATGCCACGACCGGGGTGCCGCAGGCCATCGCTTCGAGCAGGACAATGCCGAACGCTTCGCCGCCCAGCGCCGGCGAGCAGTAGACGTCCGCCCCGGTATAGAATGCCGGCAGGTCGTTGTTTGCCGCGTACCCCTTGAACTCGACCCTGTCGTTCAGGCCGAGTCCATGGGCTAGTTGCCGGCAATCGGCTTCCATCGGTCCCCTGCCCACGACTACGAGGCGCGCTTCGGGCAGTTGGGTCAGTACGTCCGGCATCGCTTTGAGCAGCACCGACAATCCCTTGCGCTTGTCCAGTCTTCCGACAAACAGAATGCTTGTGGCTTGTGGGTTGTGGCTTGTGGCCGGCCGGAATCGGTCGGTATCCACACCCGGCGGAATCACGCGGAACTCGCCGGGAAAGAAGGGTTCGATGTACTTCAACGCGCCCTGGGTGAGTGCGATTCGGCCGTGCATCCGGCGGTTCAATCCCGCGGACATGGCTCTCCAGAGACCGGCGCCCGGCCCGTAGTTGCGGAAGCCCACCGTCAGGAATGATGCCACGTTCACCGACCGGGAGTGGCGCAGGGCATAGTAGGCGATGTCCGGCGGAAAGAAGCCGTTGACGTGGACGATATCGAACTCGTTGCCGCGCAGGAACTGCTTCACCTTGCCCGACATGTCGAGGTCAAAGGGCACGGTGGCAAAGGACTTGTTCATCGGCAGCAGGATAGCGCGACCGATACGGGTCACGTCGCGCTGCTCCGGGCTGTTATCGCCGTAGGATGTAGTGAGAATGTGCACCCGATGCCCACGCGCGCGCAGCTCTTCGCTCAGGTGATGCACCAGCTCGCTCACCCCGGATGGATAGGGATAGTAGGCGGCCGAGACCTGGCAGATTGACAGCGGTCGGGGAGTAGTCGGCATCGGACTCTAATATAGCAGGGGAGAGGCGGTTGTCAACTGCGCGTGTTGACTTCCCGCCCGGTTTCTGCAACAGCCGCCGTCAGACCAACTCACAAGTCTGCTATCTGCCATCTCCTATCTGCTAACTCCTCACTGCTCGTTTCTGTTCGCTCTTGACTTCACCCCCTTCCCGCATATATTCTCATCGGAATGCAGAGCACGCATCACCCCTTTGAGGACTGCCTGCGAGTTCCGGCCTCTGTTGTCAACGCCAGGCGGAATCGGTTAAGCAGGTCGCTATCGAGAATCCGGTCATCAACTCGGCGTTCGAGGAGCCGCGCCGCCACTTCAAGTTCTCCGGCGAAGGCACTACCGACGAGGGGATGGGCGGAATCCTCAATCTGATAGTCGAGGTCTCCGGCCTGCCCAAGAAGGACAAGCAGGCAAAGGTCGCCACTGCCCGCAATCTCTGGGTGCCGGCCGTGAACAACGATGGCCGGTTCGGGCAGTGGGCGTTTCTGGAGACTACCGACCCGTGGGATGAGCAGAAGGCAGTCAGGGCCTGGCTTGGCCCGGAGAAGAAGTGACCTTAAGGGACACCAGAGACCCAAGAGACCAGAGTGCCTTCTGTCGCTCGTGTCGCTACAGTCCCTCATGTCGCTTCTCAGGAGTTCCAACCCTTGCCTGACCACTTCATCCCGCCTCATGGCGGTTACCGAAACCTGCTCTCCTATCAGCGGGCCGAGGTCGTGTACGATGCGACTGTGCGCTTCTGCGCGCGATTCCTCGACCGACGCGACCGCACCGTTGACCAGATGGTCCAGGCCGCGCGCTCGGGCAAACAGAACATCATCGAAGGCAGCGTGGCCTCGGGCACGTCCAAGGAAATGGAAATCAAGCTGACGAATGTCGCCCGGGCGAGCCTTGAGGAACTGCTTGCCGACTATCGGGACTTTCTGCGCACCCGGAATCTGCCACTCTGGGACAAGAGCGACCCGCGGGCTCAAGCCGTCAGGCGGGTCAGTCGCGGGTCGCATGTGTCGTATGCGTCATATGCGTCCCAAATTGAGCAGGGCGGCCCCGAGGTAGCCGCCAACACGATTCTCTGCCTCATCCACCAAGCCAACTACCTTCTTGACCAGCAGATTCGTCAACTCGAACAGGCATTCCTGGCTGAAGGCGGCCTGCGCGAGCGGATGACCCGGGCCCGGCTGACCGAACGGCCCGCCAGCAGGGAAGTGAATCTTGATTGTCTTCTGGTCCCTTTTGTCTCTGTTGTCCCTCGCCCGTCAGATTCTCGAAGGAGGTGACTAGAATGCCCCGCAAATCATCCAACTCCAAACCCGTCTCCAGCCTCAAGCACCGCGACAAGCGGAGAATCCCGACCGAATGGGAGAGTTGGCTCAAGACCGGCAACTACTCGCCGGCGTGTAAGCGAAGGGCTGTCCGCAATCTCAAGTGCTTGGGGCGCGGTGAAGTCCGGGGTTATCTCTCAGGGCTGCGGCTCGACCCGAAGCTGCCACCGACGGACTCATTGTACCCATCGGTCGAGCACCTGAAGGGCCAGAAGAATAGCAGGGACGTTGTAGTAGAGACCCGCATTGTGAATGATATGAAGTCTCATCTGAGCGAGAAGGAGTTTTGGCAGTTCATCGAGCACCTCTTTTTCGTAGGGCGCGAGAAGGGAAAGATCAGGTCTGTATCGGGCAAGAGACTTCCCAAGCGGTGGAAACCCGAGAAGAACTACGGCAAGAGTAATTCGGAAAGGAGTCAGGGATGGCACAAGGCAGACCGAAGAAGTGGGCGACCGCGTGGATCAACGAACCGATACGAATCGGCAAGGCCGGTATCAAGGTCGTCATCTGGGACAAGTACGGCAAGACCCGGCGAGGGACTGCCATCATCAGCGTCGGCGGCATCCGATGGTATCCGTACATGAAGCAGAAGCCGAGGCCGACGGTGACCTGGGACAAGCTGGATTCGATGTCGTAGTCGCTGGTTCTGGTATGTTGAAGCAGTCCGTACTGGACAACCTGTTCTACGGCGCTCACGATGCCGCACGTGAGCTGTCAGTGGGCCTATGGCATCCGGGGAGAGGAAACCAGGTTGACGCCGACGTCCCTCAGTCCTCGCAGGCATTGGCACTTGATGTCTTCGGCACGCTCAGGCACGCGAAATCCAGAAACCGAATCTGTGACCACCTGGCCATTCTGCTTGGAGTTGAGACCGGCGGGCCGTGGGAGGTTGTCCTGGAGTTTGAGGACCCGGACAATCTGTTGCAGGAGACCCACCACAAGTCGCAGGTCGATGTCGTGCTGAGGGGAAACAGGAGTCTCATCGTCCTGGAGTGCAAATTCACAGAGACCAGTCTGGAATCTTGCAGTCAGATTGGCAAGACCAAGAAGGGGCTTGTCCAGTGCGACGGTAACTACGAGATGCAGGTCAATCCGAGCAACCAGCACGAAGACTTCTGCGCACTGTCGGGAAAGGGAATCCGATACTGGGAGTACATACCGAAGGTCTTCCAGCTTCCGGCACGCGAACCACACCGCCCGTGCCCATTCAGCGGCGCATGGTATCAGTGGATGCGAACCCTGGTCATGGCCTACGCGCTGGGCGAGAGACACCACCTGCACGCGAGCGCCGCGGTAGCGTTTGTTGGCCGCCCGGCCATGCCTCTGCTTGAGAGAGTCCGCGCGGAATCCGAGGTCATGAGAAAGAAGCTGACTGGCGTAGTCAAGTTCGAATTACTGCGCATCGAGAAGGCTCCGGCGATGTTCGAGGCCGCGGCCGAAAAGGGCGAGAAGCCGATGTTCCACGACCTGCAACAGTGGGTCAACGCAAAAGTCAATTGGGTCGAGGCGAGAATGTTGAGTGAGCGCATGACCCGGAGAATCCTCAGGAGGTGATTGAAGATGCCAGGTAGATCATCCAAACCCGTCTCCAACCTGAAGCACAAGGACATGCGCGTCAGTCTCCCGACCAAGGAGTTAGGGGGCTTCGCCCGGGACCCGTCGCTTGACCCGCGCTGGTCTGGAAAGGCAAGGACGAACAGGACCGGAAGCCGCTGGAAGTGCCTGTCGTCGCGGTCTAGGAGACTGACTGTGAACGACAGCAATCTCCGTCTGTACGTTGGGGTGACCGACCAGCAATGGCATGAATTCCTTGCGGCGACGCCCGGACTCGACGCCCTTTTGCCTTCAATCCTCGACAAGGCGTTCAAGGGAGAGTTGTGACGAACGAAGGGAGCTTGTGAGACCGAAACAGAGTAGTACGCGGACGAAGAAGAGCGCGGCCAGGAAGGACAAGCCCGCCGCGCCGCTCGACTGGAGCAAGGTCCCGGAAGAGCTGAAGATGCTGATGCAGATAGAACTTGACCGAATCACTGACGACATGCTGTGCGTTGCAGTGAAACCGGGTACGAAGATTCGGCTGGGTTTGTTCAAGTATGAGCGAGACCTGATCTTGAATGAAGGCGTAGTCGGCATGGGTCTGACTGCCGAGCAGCTTGCGGAGCTTGAGGCGGCCAAAGACCCCGAGCTGCGCCTGACGCTGGCCGAATGGGAGGACTTTCACGGCTACGTCGCGTCCGAGCTGAACGACTGCAAGGACAAGCTCAAGCATGAGCGGCTGGGAAAGCTCTTCGACCAAATCAGCGACATTCTGAATCGCCACCGGGAATCGAGCACGCGCAAGCCGGGTTCGCACTGGTTGAAGTCCCCGCTGTTTCCAGACGGGTGACGGGACTGGTCGGCGAGCAGGCTCCAGTGGAGCGTCCACTGGAGCGTCCACCCCAGCGTGGAGTGGAGCGTCCAGTGGAGCGTGGGGTAGAGCGTTCACTGGAGAGTTCAGTGGAGTGTGCACCCCAGCGTCCACTGGAGAGTGGGGTGGAGCGTGGGGTAGAGCGTCTATCCCAGTGTGCACTGGAGCGTCCGGTGGAGCGTGTACCCCAGCGTCCAGTGGAGCGTGTACTGGAGCGTCCACCCCAGCGTGGGGGGGAGGCTCCACCCCAGCACCGCCTTGAAACCACGCATGATTCACAATGGATTGTCACTCAGCGCGTTACGCTGAAAGAGCTTGAAAGTGAAGTTGCTTCGGCTTGTCATGAAACATAACTTATAAGTTATGTCGGTGATGAAGGACTTGAGCGAGGTTTTCTGTGAGGAACTGGGTCGGAAGCTCAAGGTGCGGGAGGTTGCGTTTGCGCGGTTGATGGCTGGTGGCTCGCGGCCAGCGGATGGCGGCAAGCGGCAAGTAGTTTCATCGGCGGTTCCATTTGCCTTGACCCGGCGTGCTGAAACCGCTAACATCTTCTGTCGACTAAACCCATTGAGGAGGATAGTTTGAAACGATTCGCTTTGTGCTTTGTTGTCTTGCCGGCTCTGCTGATGGCCGGATCCGTGAGCTATACCGCTGAGTTTAACCCGAACGACTTGCGCTTCTCGAAGGCCGACGGGTTCGACAAGGTCGAGATGCGCTGGGCGACGTACACACAACAGCCCGGTGCGCCACTGCTGCCAGAGCAAACCGTCTACCTGCTGGTGCCGTCGGATGCCGAAGTGACCGGCGTGAAAGTGACGCCCGAGATGACGGCCGACGTTCCGGGAGAGTTTGACCTGTACCCGGCCCAGACGCCGCGAACACTCTCGACCACGACGCCGCCTGCCTTCGTGCCGCAGGACGCCGCAATCTACGGTTCCGGCGAGCCGTATCCGCAATCTGCGCTGTCATACTGGTCCGCCGGAATCAAGAGCAGTTTCCAGCTTTGCGGCGTGACGTTCTCGCCGCTGCGATACATCCCGGTTGAGCACAGGTTGAAACTGAGCCGGCGCTTGCGGATAGAAGTGAGTTTCGCGCCAGGGAAGAAAGCCGCAACAACCTTGACCGGTTCGCAGTTCGACTGTTTCGGCAGGGACGTTGCCGGGCTGGTCTCGAATCCGGAAGACCTGAGACGCTTCGCGCCGCGCATTGAGGAGTCCGACGAATACGAGATTGACTACATCGTGATAACCGACGCGACGCTGAGCAGCAGCGTCCAGCCGTTCTGCGACTGGAAGACGAGCAAGGGCGTGCGCACCGAGCTGCGGACGATGCAGTGGATTGCCGCCCACTATGAGGGACGTGACGCGCAGGAGAAGATGCGCAACATGGTGATTGACTACTACCTGCATCGCGGTTTGAAGTATCTGCTGCTGGCCGGCGACGTGCAACTGGTGCCTTGCCGCTACGCACGAATCGAGTACTTTGACGACACTGACGATATTCCCTGCGACCTGTACTTTGCGGACCTGCAGGGGTCCTGGGACGGAAACCGGAATGACCTTTTCGGCGAAATGAGCGGGGACAGCGTTGATGTGTTCGCCGACATCTACGTCGGCCGGGTCGCGCTGGACAATGCCGAGCATGCCGCGACCATGCTGGCCAAAGTGAAGACCTATGAGAGCGACCCGGACCCGGAGTTCATCAAGAAGCTGCTGCTGCCCTCGGGCTGGCTCTGGGAGTCGGTGAACTACCACGGTCGGATTGTGAACGACGCGATAGCCGAGTACACGCCCGGCGACTGGCTCGATGCGAGTCTGGTTGACCCGGTGAGCGCGAACGTGACGCGGGACTCGATTAACGCGGGGTACGCCTTCTGCCATCTGGCCGGGCACGGCAATCAGACCGGAGTCTATTCCGAGAACGGCGCGCCGCTTTACACGACCGGCCAGGCCTACACACAACAGAACAGCCTGCGCGAACTGGTGATTGTGAACTCGATGGCGTGCGACCCGGGCGCCTTCGAGTATCCCGAGTGTCTGGCCGAGGTCGCAGTGAACAATTCGCACGGCGGGGCAATCTGCGCAATCATGAACTCCCGCTTTGGATGGGGCACGCCGCCGACAATGGGGCCGTCGGAACAGCTTGACCTGCGGTTCTATGACCAGTATTTCAACTACGACTCAACCGACGTCGGAATCAACCACGCCCGGTCCAAGGACTATTTCCGGAACCAGTCAATGAACTATTGGCTCTGGCGCTATTGCATCTACGAATTGAATATGCTCGGCGACCCGCAACTGCCGCTCTGGCATGATGCGCCGGGCGCGATTCAGGCGACCTGCCCGGATACGGTGCGCACCGGCCAGGATACGATTGCGGTCAGGGTAGAGTCCTTCGGCCTGCCGCTGGCGAACGCGCTGGTCTGCGCGTGGCGTTCGAACGAGGTCTTCGCCCGGGCCCGGACCGACGGGTCGGGCAACGCGCGGATTCCGACCTGCATCGCCCTGCCCGGGATTCTGTCGCTGGCCGCGACTGCGCCCGGCTACCTGCCGCTGCGGGAAACGCTGGTCGTCGCGACGGGCGGCCAGATGGCCTTTGTCGCCTTTGACTCGTATTCGGTGGACGACGCGGGCCAGACGAATCCCA
>Ga0233425_10004475_pt1 | contig 23423 bp, 24 predicted proteins | sample Watercolumn_Towu_2_FD_181712 | JGI IMG/M metagenome (GOLD analysis project Ga0233425, IMG submission 181712) | Freshwater microbial communities from Lake Towuti, South Sulawesi, Indonesia - Watercolumn_Towuti2014_140_MG | ecosystem: Environmental > Aquatic > Freshwater > Lake | place... | reverse complement strand
GGTTAGCGTGAGAATATTGCCGTTGATCGTTGATGCTGTCACTCCTGCAGGAACGATAATCATGACTGTTGTTTGTGATGATTGGCCTAGAGCGATTAATTCCTCTGCAGCATTTTCTACTGCTTTTACACTATCTGTAATTTGTGTTTCCCGGAATGCACTAATATGCGTAAGAATGACATACGAAGAGGGACAATAACAATAAGAATAAAACCCAAGAAAATAATCATCTCGATAGAAGATTGGGCCGATTCTTTTCTTGAACCTCTTTTCATTTCTGTTGGAGGTTGTCTAAAGGGTTATTTAGGTTTTGCTTTATCTTATAAGTGATAAAAATAAAAAATTCCCATCTTTTTTTGATCGTACCTTGTGGACATATAGGCCAGATTTGACGCCATTTTTGGGATGAGTGAAAAAAAGTTTAATCAAGTTATCGTAGATTGAACACTAGTAGCAATACTGCCTGTTCGTGTTCGAATATTACCGCCCTTGTCGATCCATTGTATTTGAATCTGGCCCTTAAGAACAGAACCAGCCGTATAGGGAGTTCCAATAACAAAGCCACAAGAAACAAGTTGATCAATCCCAAAAGCAAAAGGAGGGTCAGCAGTCACTACCCCTGTACAATCTTTGGTATTGGCTGGCGCAGTAAAAGAAACACCAAGCTCTCCGGTAGGAAGGGTAGTACTTGGAAGATACAACCTTACCGTTGTATTTTGCATCGTATACCCCAAACCATTCTGCACATTAAATTTAACAAGATGAAAAATAGGCGGTCCTGGTGGTGAAGGACTCCAAAAACCAGAAAATGGAGAACTGCAAGTCATACCTGCAAACAAGGCACACTGGTCAGGCAAGACACTCTTCGGACTGAGCACATTGAAATACACTAAAGAAGCCAAAGCAATAAGAACCACGAGGATAGCCCAACCATACGTCATCAAGAACTCCATTGCCGCTTGGGCATGACGAGTAAACACCATACATAAAAAGAAGCAAAACAAGAGTATAAAAGCTTGTTTAACTACTTGAGAATAAGAAACAAACTATGCTAGAGATTACAGACATTGAAAACAAAAGATTCTTGCAAAATATGGTTCTTAGAAACCAGCAGAATGTCCGCATCCACACGCTTTCTTCGCATTAGGATTATTAAACTTAAAACCAGCACCCTGTAATCCGTCTGCGTAATCAATTTCCGTTCCTTGTAATCGTTCTAAGGATTCAGGTTGTAAAAGAAGTTCAACCCCGTCTTGAGTAATGACCTTATCAGTTGCCATCTTCTTGTCAAAGTATAACATATAGTTAAAGCCAGCGCATCCGCCCCGTTCCATAGCTACACGCAAGCCCATTCCCTGTTTCTTTTCCTTTTTGATCAATTCTTTTACTTTAGCAACCGCAGCCTTAGTCAATTGTATGCCTTCTATCTTCTCTTCTTTTTGAGTAAGAACCTTATTCATAACAGTTAACAAATTATCGAGCTCTTTTTTAGACATTCCATGTCCCATCGTTCCTTCTTCAATAGTTTCATACACATTCACATGACAACCTACGCAATGCAGTCCATTTGCAGTCATGACTTCGGCTAGTTGATTGGCTTTTTGAGGGAATTGCTCGAACACCTGTCCAATAGTCATATCCCCAGTAATCTTCTGTTTTATCGTCTGAACTTGTTGCATATACTGAAAAAGGAGAAAGCCCTTATAAGTATTTCGAAAAGGCCTAGCTTGCAGATCCATCGATCGTGAAGTTGCTGCTATACGTTCCGGCCACCTGGCTGTCGGGAATGTCAATCCAGAAATACAGCAATTGCGCAAATAAATGGGAGAGGGTATTGTTGATGATCTGCAAGGAAAGGGTCATGTTCTTCTGGGTGTTCGTGTCGTCGCTCTGGCTCCAGCTCACATTCCCTATACCTAGTAAATTTGATCCACTAAACAGATGGCTGTTTCCGGTGAGGGTAATATTGCACGTACCTCCAGGGTTTTCGCACGTCACATTGTAAGCGTTGTTGGTGTTATTGATGGCAGCATTATTTTCACTGCCGGGATTCAATGTTGTCCCAAACTGGACATCAGATAACGCGCTGGAGAGATAGATGCTGATGGCAGGTGAGATGATACTGATCGTTGTTGATGTAGATTCATTTGAAACGATGCTGCTCAGATTTGACGTGAAATTCGCTCTCAATAGGTAGCTTACCCCAATATCACCGGAAGTATTGACGGTCCAGCTGACATTGCAGGGATTGCTTGACGGCGTGAGGGGGCCGCAACTCAGGGGATTGTGTTGCAAGGTGTTGAAGGGTTTAGCAAAGACGCCGCTTCCTTGCACCGTCGTGTTCGGGCTTGATGTTGACAGATTATACTGTAATGTTCCATTCACCGTGCCACACGTCGCGCCAGCTTCACCAACGCACGTCACATTGGCAACAAAAGAAAAGGATTGGTTCTGTGGTTGGTTGTTTGTTCCTGTGGGCGTAATGAGAGTAGCATTTAACCAGCCAGTCAATGCAGAAACTACAAAGCTTTGTACCTGTGTTTCATTCCAGTTGTTGCTCGTGTCGTTTGCATAGAATTTCCAGGACACATTCGTTCCAACCGGAGCCGTTATTTGTGACACGTTGGATGATCCGGCAGATGTTCCAGAGAAAGAAATGGCACTGCTGTTGACAAACACCAGGCTTTGATTGATGCTGAAAATAAACTGCGATAAGCCGGCATTATCCGTCCAGGACGCAGTGAAATTAACAAAAAGGTTCGTAGTCACAACAGATACATTCTTTTGTGGATTTAGTCCGACAGGAGGAGTGGTATCCGCAACAACACGAGCCGAAAAGTTGATCCAGACAAAATCAAAGGCAGGAAACTCTAGAGAAGAAACATTGTTTTCAAGTGTGGTGTTAAAATCAGCTTGGCTCCATGCGTTGGTCGTCCCATTGAAAATCTTTGCCCAGAGATCTGCCTGTTCATCTTTGATGATAACCATACTCTTGTTTTCATCTAAAAAACTATAAATCTCGATGTTATTGTCTTCATCGCTTAACGAACCATTGAAATCCAACCCAGCAACCGTGCCAGAACCTAACCACGCATTACTCGTAATATTATACGCATGATAGTCAACAACCATATTTGTAGCAGCATCAGAATATACTACAAGACCAATCGGACTTGGCCCAGCCCAGCCAGAAGCAACAAGTCTATTAGGTACTGCGTCTGCTGCATATGCAGTATCATCATTCGGACCTGACGCCCTCCACACTGTGCCATCAAAAGGAATGGCGTGCATGTCATCAACCGCGCCGCCGTTGATCTCGGAAACCATGATATAGTTTGATCCTCTTTGTGCTGCGACAGAAACAGTACTTCCAATCTCGGCGAAGGTCGTCATCGTTCTATTAGTAAAAAGACATTGCCCTGCGGTTTTATTAGCCCATCGTAAGTCTGCAGTCGTAAGAAATCCCCAGGCAAGGAAAAGATCACCAGAAAGTTGTTCATACGCAGCATCAAATTTCTGAAAATCAGTAGTGGGCAGCACCATTTCGAGAAGGTTAGGAGCCTCGCAATCAAAGTGGGTGCCGTTCCAGATCAATGCATTCAAATCATCGTTCGCCGTGGAATAGACCAAGGCAATTTCATCACTTTTCGGTCTCGATACGAGTCTGATGTGCTCAACCGCACCGGTGATATTCAAAGGACCGACCGTCGAGATGTCCGTATCATTCACGCTTTTTTGAGCAGTGAAATTGCTTCCATTGTAAATACGGATCTTGGGAACAGGGGTGTTATCGGAGTAAACAATGAGAGCATCTCCACTCGTTTCTTCATAAATAACGCCAAACTTCCTGGTATCTGTTGTAACGGAAGTAGCCGTCACTTCAAGAACACCGCCGCAGGTGGTCCCATTGTGCCAGCATCCCGTGCCGATAACTGAAGAGTTAACCTGAACATTGATGTCGTCTTGAGAGTCTCCAGTTACAACAATGATTTCATTTCTTGTTGGAGCAGCAGCAACCTCAACCCACTCAATAATTCCTCCAACGCTGTTCATCGTCTGTTCTCCTTGAAAAGTGCCATTATTACCATCCCAAATACGATAACGCGGTGTCTGCACAGCCCCTTCTCCATAGACCAACGTCCCATTGAACACTGCTAAGGCGCTGCAAGAAAAAAGAAACACGCCGATGAGGCAAAAAAGAAAAAACCTAAGACCCACTTATCATCACTCCGTCAATAATTACGTGTCGGGAAACTTGGCTCACAAGAGAGGAATCTGGTTGAAACATCAGTGCCAGAGAGGAGGCGCCTAAGCCGGGAACGATAGAGGCTTCAATCCTCATTTTTTTCCATTCCCCCTCAGGCACATATAGAGTGGAAAGAACACTCAAGCCAGTAGCGCTTTCATACATCACCACTTCATCATTGTCATAAGAGAAGGTTTGTGTTTGGATAACCTCTCCGTGCAGATTATACAAGAGCAAGGTCAACGTGACAAATTCCAAAGAATCATACGTGAAGTCCTCTTTCGTCAAGAATGAGAGGGAAATCTCAGTCAAATTAGTAATGTTAAAAGAAGAGGTGTACAAATATTTGCCCATCTTTCCATCAAACAATAATGTTCCATCAGGTGTTGAAAGATTAACATTTTCAACGAAATCGGAAGGAGATGCATCCGTGTAATAAAACATAGGCTGGAAATCAAGGACAGCTCCTTCGGTAATGTTTTCAAAAGAAGAAACATTCGATTCATTCAAAGAAGCACCAGCGTCCACAACAGCCGCGCCAGTGATGATATTCATTCCACCTTCAGAGTTATCGACAATCTCTTCCTGGGAAACTTCAGGTTCAACCGTTTGGTTGTCAGCATCAAGGGGTGCAACAACAAATCCCGTCAATCCTCCCTGATGAGAAGCAAGATACGTTCCAAATAAGACAAAAGCAACCAGCAAGCTTAACCACCATTGTCCCATCCCAACGGAGTGAGGTGGTTGGGGCGCATCAGAAGAGAGATGCGTAGGGAGCGGTTCATTCACGGCCTTACCCTCTAACCTAAGTTTTTTGAAAAGTACAATCGCGATAACAAGAATAATAAATAAAACTAAGGGAGCACCAGGCATCACTGACAAAAAAAAGTTAGGCCAAGAACGATAACCCTTTTCCTTCACAATCTCGAACGTGTCATAGTTCTGGAACACGGCATTTTGATACTCCACCTGAGCAACCACAAGATACACTCCAGGAGGCATTACTTCAGGAAGAGTTATCTTAAAAGGAACAGATTGCGTAGTTGATACTACTGCAGCTTTTTATGGAGCACTCTATCGATACATTCTCTCTATTACGATTTCTTTAACATGAACTGTATCATAACCTACTGCATTAAAAATAATGTCTGCAACCTCATCAACATCCATGGCTTTATCAACGTCCTTTTTACCACCTGCTCGATTATGAAATGTAGTCTTCATACCCCCAGGATATACGCCCAACACACGAATGCCTTGGGGTCGAGCCTCTATACGAAGTGAATCTGTGAAACCTTTAAGGCCGTATTTAGAGGCAGCATAAACTCCATGTTCGCTGGAAGTATCTAAACCTCCTGTAGAATTAATCTGAATAATCATTCCCTTACCCTTAGTAAGAAAGTAGGTATATATTCTTCTTGTAAGCTTGATAACTGAAGCAAGATTTGTAGCAAGAACCAGATCTGCCTCAGCGTCATCAATGTTCTCAACAGACGCCTTAGACATAATTGCAGCATTATTAATCAAAATGTCGATTTTCTTCTCTTGTGCAACCTTTGCAAGTTGTTCAATCGTTTTCTTTTCCACCAGGTCTCCTGTAACGAGAGTACATTCCACTTTATTTTTTGTCACTTGTCCTTTAAGTTCTTCTAGATCACGCTTATTACGTCCATGAAGAACAAGAGAATATCCTTTTTTTGAAAAAATAAGCGCTAAAGCTCGACCTAAACCTTTGCTAGAACCTGTAATCAAAACAGTTCCTTGCGACATAACTCCTTTTTCACCCGTGCAGATTTATAAACCTTCGCATGAACAAAAAACAGTAAAAAGTTACTTAAAGGAAAGGGTTTTTTTCATCGCATGTCCTTGCAAAACCTCGAAACTGAGCTTAAAATAAGGGGATATACACCGGCTACGCTGCGCGCTTATCGGATGCACAACAAGCATTTCATGGAATTTATCAAAAAAGAGCCAGAACAGGTGACGGAACAAGATATCAAGCTATATTTAGCGCATCTAATGGCGGACAAGAACCATAAATCTGCTTCAGTGAACCTTATTCTCTCCGCTTTACGATTTTATTATGAAACCATGTTAAAAAAGAAGATTTTCACCGACATCAAACCACCAAAAATAGAGAAGAAGCTCCCCACCGTCCTGACCAAAGATGAAATGAAGCTGATGTTGAATGCAACCAAGAATCACAAGCAGAGACTATTAATAGAGTGTCTCTATGCGTCAGGCATGCGGGTATCAGAATGTGTAAAATTGAAGGTGAATGACCTCGATTTCAAGGAAAAGATGGGGAGAGTCATTGCTGGTAAAGGAAAGAAAGATAGGAACATTATTCTTTCAGAAACACTCGTCACCAATCTTCAGAAATATCTCAAGGAACGGGAAGATTCTTCGGAGTTTGTTTTTTCTGGAAGAACTGGTCATTTATCCGTTCGTATGGCACAACGCATCGTCGGTGCAACAGCAAAGAAAGCAGGTATCAATCGAAGAGTATTTGCGCACGCATTGAGGAGTAGTTTTGCAACTCATTTGTTAGAAGCAGGAACAGATATCAGAATTATTCAAACTCTCTTGGGCCATAGCTCAATCTCCACGACTGAACGTTACACCCACGTATCAACAGAACAATTAAAGAAAGTTAAGAGTCCATTAGACGCCCTATAAAGAAAAACTAATCCTATCTCCAACAGAAAAGCTGGAACCTTCGCCTCTATTCACTTCCAACACGTATAAACTAGCCTGTGAAGGAGCAAAAGTTGTGCAAGGATCTTCCACACAAGGTTCAGCAGAAATAAAATCCACAATTATACCCTCTTTGTTAATAAAAATAAAATCCAACGGAAAAGAAACATTCTTCATCCAAAATAGATATTTTCCTTCTTCTTCAAACACAAATAACATACCGCAATTACTGCATAAATCTTCACGAAACATCAATCCCCGTTCACGCTCATCAGGCGTATCAGCGATCTCAACATATATTCTCTCTCCTCGAATCTCAACAAAAGAAGAACTGCATCCAACAAGAACAAGAAGGAAACTAACCAATATAAGTTTGTTTCTTCTTTTCAGCCATCTGCGTAGCACTTTGCGCCTTTGTCAGTAAGTCTTTAATCTTCATCTCGAACTTTTCGGCCTTGTCAATCAAAGGCCTGTAATCAACCTTCAACCCAAGATATTTATCAAGAAGTTCAATCAATTTTGCAGCTGCTCGAGAATCAGGCAGGGCAGAATGTGTCTCGGCAAACAAACAAGTTGCGCCCATGTCTTTTTTTAATAACAATGCTCCCGTCACGCCCATAATGATCCCTTCTTGCAAAGGTGCGGCTCCGCAACTCTGCAATTTCTTGGCGTTTTTGCCCATGAAGAAAACATGGGATTGGTCGGTAGGAGTTTCACTCCCCACGCCTTCCAGGCTAATCACTTCCTTCGCTTTCAATTCGTCGCTGATCTTTTCCAAGACGTCGGCAATGCCCCACTCATATCCTTGAACACTCGTCAATGCATGTAACAGAAGAATATTTCCTTTTTTGGCATAGAATATTCCCAGAGGTTCAACAGCCTCTCCCCGATGAACAGCAATAACAGGTGGAACTTCATCAAGTCGAATAAATCCGATAGGTTCGGCATCAAGATGTTTGATCAGAAATTCAGTGGCAATCGTCCCTACCAATCCAAAACCGGGAAAACCTCCGATGATAATAGGATTTTTAGGCTTCTTTTCGATATGCAGGCGCATACTATCTCTGCTCCTTGCATCCTTTATATAATTTGTGTCGTCCTAAGTCGGCATGTTTTTAAACACGTCTTAAGCCCCTTTCTTTGTGGGCCCGTAGCTTAGCTCGGTAGAGCACTTGACAGAAATGGGTGAAGCTCTTAACCAAGGGGTCGAGGGTTCAAATCCCTTCGGGCTCGCTTTTCTTCACATGATATCTTCGCTGGAAGAATGGATATTGGAACTTCGCGCTTCAAACAAGCTCATCTTAGTGGAAGGTCAAAACGATAAGAAAGCACTCGAAGAGTTAGGGATAACAAACGTCATGACCGTCTCAAAAACGCCGATCTACAAGACCGTCGAAAAGATCCGTGAACAAGAGGTCATCATCTTCACCGACCTAGACAAGGAAGGAAAAAAATTTTATTCTACGTTGCGTCATCACCTGCAAAAACGGGGAGTAAAAATAGACAGGGTGTTTAGGGAGTTTCTCCTGAAAGAAACCAAAGTAACGACCATAGAAGGTCTTCCGCACTATTTACGAACAACAGTCGCAACCGCATCGAAAATAGGAACGGACGTATTAAAACTATAGAATCGCGCACCAATCCCGTCAGCAATCCACTGCAACTGCCGCTGATGATCGCGTAAGTCATCCAAATATTTCTTTCTCGTCTTATCGCTAATGAACGTCTTCATCACGCCTTCTGTTTCAACATCTTTCAATTCAAATTCGCCCTTCAAATTCAGTTCCGTTTCCATCTCATCTAACACCTGAATCAATACTAATTCACAATCTTTGAACTGATAGACAATTTGTTTAATTTGATCTAAATCATACAAAAAATCGCTGATAATAACCACAAAACTCTTCTGTGCAATGCTTTTAGCATAACTGAGTAAAGATTCCTTAAACTCGCTCTTCCCGGAAGGCTTCTTATCGCGCAAGTAATCAAGAATGTCTACCATTTGTTTGCGCCCTTGTTTGGGTTGGAATCGTTCTAGTGTATTCGAAAAGGTGCTCAAGACAAATCGTTCATTGTTCTTCCAGGCAATATACGCGATCGCAACACCCAACATGCTCGCATATTCATATTTCTTCGTCTTCCCGCCAAAATTCATGCTCGCAGAATAATCCAACACAATGTGTGCCGTTAAACTTCTATCCTCTTCATACTGCTTCACGTGAAGTTTGTCTGTTCGTGCATACACTTTCCAATCGATAGCACGAATATCATCCCCGCTCGCATACGGTCGATGATCCCTAAACAATCCACCACGTCCCACATACTCGCTTTCCCGATCACCCACATAGTTAGAAGCAATCTTCTTTTGAATAATGAGATGAAGTCTATTCAGATGTTTTAAAAAATCAGCTTCAAGCATCTTACTTCAACAAATATTTGACCACATCATCTTCGCTGAAGTTATTGCGTTCAGCTTCAAAGTTTAATATCAGGCGATGTCTCAACACGGGGTATGCCATCGTTCTCACATCTTCTTTTGTGACATAATCCCGTCCTTCCATCAACGCACGCGCCTTCGCAGCCAAAATCAAACCAATACTGGCACGTGGACTGGCGCCAAACTCAACTAAATCTTTATGTTGTCGCGTTTTCGTAATCAAATCAACCACATAACTCTTGATATCATTAGCAACAGGAACCTTTCTCACCAAACCCTGTAATTGCAACACTGCCTCTTTGCTTAACAACGGTTTCAACTCTCGGTCCTTCATCACTTCAGTATACTTGTTGATAATGCTCATCTCCTGCTGTGGCGTAGGATAACCTACTTTGACTTTCAGCAAGAAACGGTCGCTTTGAGCTTCAGGCAAATTAAACGTTCCCGTCTGTTCAATAGGATTCTGAGTTGCTAACACAAAGAAGGGGGCTTCTAATTTAAACGTCTTATTTCCCACCGTCACCTGTTTTTCCTGCATGGATTCTAACAATGCAGATTGTGTTTTCGGAGTGGCACGGTTGATTTCATCCATCAACACCACATTGGCGAACAAAGGTCCTTCTTGGAACTTAAACACCCTCTTGCCGCCAGATTCTTCAATAATATAAGTTCCCGTAATATCGGAGGGCATCAAGTCAGGCGTTCCTTGAATGCGGGAAAACTTCAAATCTAATAATTGCGCTAAGGTTCGTACACTTAACGTCTTAGCCAATCCAGGATAACCTTCTAACAACACATTCGCATCGCACAGTAAGGCAATAACCATTTGTCGCAGGACTTCTTCTTGTCCGATAACAACCTCCCCAATAATATCAAAGACCTGGTCAAAATCCCGTTTGATTTCTTGTAGCTTTAACATTTATTGCACCTTTGCTAGTTCTTCAAAATATTTTTTGACAATCTCTTGTTGATCTTCATCAATGCTCTCTGTATAGGAAGCATCTGCAGTAGCGCCAATGTCTCCTAACCCTTCTTGTCCTGAAAACTGTTTATTTTGAACATCTTGCAAGTTATTCATGTCCAACTCATTCGCCTGTTGGGATAATTTTAGATTTAATTCTTCATCACCCAATTCAGCAACATCCTCTTCGCCGTAAATGTCGCGATCACCCTCAGGCAGGGCAGAAAGATCAGCTGATTCGTCAGGCAACGTATCTTGAACAAACAAACCAGTCAAAGAGTCTGGCTTCGTCAAATCTAAAACTGTCACATCCGCAATCTGCACGCTAAAGAACAACACCGCAAACACCATAATGCCGACAAATTGATACGTGAGTTTTTTTCCATCAACGAGATACGAGTTCCGAATGTGTAAAAGCTTGTCTAACACACGTCGGTGTAAACTTTCAACAACCTCATTCTCTTGTCCCAACGTGTCTTCTGTCGTTCGTAACTGCCATTCTAATTCAGGAAGCTTCTCTTCAGCCTCTCGTAATTTGACTTCTCTCACTTTCTTCACGCCAAAGAAACTAAAGTATAACCCGGAAGGTAGCAATGCATACATCCACGTAAGATTTGTGAGTGCAAATATGCTAGCAAATGAAAAGAAAAGGAGCAAGCTCACCAACAGAACACTAAAAAGTCTCATGAAAATGAGCTGTCTCTTGACTTGCTGTAAAGCTGAACGTACTGAACTCATGGTAATTATATACAATCGTCCTTATCGGTTATCGTATTATTGTCCACACAATTTTCTAACTCTTTATACAGCTCTTTTTGTTTATCAAGTGCCTCTTGAGTGGCGTTGAGTTCATCCTCAAGTTGCATGATCTGCGCATTGGCTTTGGTAAGACCCTTGCTCAAGTCAAGAATCTCTCCTTGAAGATCACTATATTGGGAAGTCAAGGTAGTTTCTTTCTTTTGCTTGTCTTGCAGTTGTTTTTCCGTTTGATTCAATAACGCCACCACATCATCGAGTTTAATCTGCAGGGCATCGTAATCCTGTTGTTGGGTGGTTTGTTGTTCTTTCAGTGACCCCAGTTTCATCTGGTAAAACACAACAATGCCGATGACAAAAACAAAGAAAATGATCCAGAGAAGTTTGTTGCCGGAAGAAGCCTTTTGAGTGGTAACTGTTTTGTGGTCGTGAGGAACATAATCGGGGCCTCTCCGCTTCAATTCTTCTATTTCGCGGTTAATGTGCTCAAGTTCCTTTCGGCGTCGTCGATCCATCCAATTCTGTATGAAGCCCATGTGCTGTCGACAGGTTGGAGTATTTAAATAACTTATGTAAGATTTAAAGTGGAGCGAAACGCCCGATAAGCTCCGTTTGGGCAAGAATTAGACCCTCCATTGCTTCTTCAACACTCTGCTTTGTAGAACCTTCGGGAAGAGAAAGCATTTGACTAAGAGCATAAAGTTTGAAAAAATAACGATGTTCCCGATCCGGTGGACAAGGACCCCCATAGCCTAAATTGCCTCTTGTATTCTTGCCGAGAACTCCGACTGGATTTTTCCCTTCAGGAATGACACGAGTTGTAGGGAGAATATTAAAGACAATCCAATGATCCCAAACACGAATGTTAAATTTCTCTTTCGCTGCTTCAGGAATATCGGGATCGTCCATGAGAAGAACTAAACTTTTGGTTTCAGAGGGAACACCCTGGAGTGCAAGGGGAGGACTAATATTTTCCCCTTTACAAGTATACTTTCGAGGAATTTCTCCTTGGTGTGAAAATGCAGGGCTGGTCAGGACAAGTGCCATACACTCTTATAGACCTGCTAAGATTTAAACATTCTTATTCTTCGCAAGCATATTTCTACTATGAAGATAAATAAGGCAAGCAGGACAAAGGGCCACTCATAATGCCATCGCTCTAAAATCTCGCTTTTCGATTGTTCTCGGACAGCCTTCACCATCTCAGGAGTCTGGTAGCCGAAGAACGTCTTGCCTCTGGTGGCAGCTGCAAGATCTCTTAAAGCAGGATTAAAGCCAACGTAATCAAACTCTCGCGGACTGTTGATGGCATACGTTGCTTCCCAATACGTGTGGAATCCAGGTTCTTTTGCTTCCAAGTAACCCGTGTGCACATCTTCTTCCGTTCTCGTAAAAGAAATCGTTCCCTGGGGAGGTTGATCTCCCTTGTACGTCACTTCAACTTGTTCTCCGACGCGCGCATCGTTAATCGTGATAAATGAAGAGCTCTTCCGTTCAGGATCTCCCACTGCCCAACTGATAGCACGCACCAATAACTTGGAATTCTTTTTTTCTAATAACTCTGGTGCAAACAAATCACCATCATCGGTTAAGATCGTGACCACCCGTCCTAATCCGTATCTCCATACCACTAGCAAAGGATCGCCTTGATCAGTCGTTACTAAGAATTGTGCACTGGGCTTTGGAGTGGCTTGATTAAACCCATACACTTTCGCATTGATGTCCAAATGCTCAGTAATAAAATGGTTTCTCTCCTTTAACACAACAGAATAGTCATCTTGCGGACTTAAGTCTTCCCCACCAAAGAGAATTTTTAATTTGTTCTTTTGGGTTGCTTTGAAATAGCTTCCACCTCCAATCTCAGCAACTTGTTGCATGTTGGGCTCATGAGTTTGTTCACCTACACCGATAGTATATATGGTAATGCCCTTGCTTGCGGCCTCACTAGCTGCAGCCATCAACGCATCTTTCTTCTGGATATGGCCATCGGAGATGAAAATAATGTTCCTTCCACCGTGTCCTTTTTTGAGCATCTCAACAGCATTCAAGATAGCAGTGGGCATTGTTTCACCGGCAAGTGCAGGCTTCAAAGAGGCAATCTTATTTTTTAATTGAGCAAAATCTTTGTTGAAGAGGGGTTCTAAATCCGAAACGGTATATGCAGCAGTATCAAATGCAATGACGCCGACAAAGTCCTCGTGTTTTAATCCTTCGAGAATGTTGATAGCCAGTGCCTTTGAAACGTCGATGCCACCACCATTATACTCCTTGTCTTCCATCTCCACGGGATTAACTGCAAAGCTCTGTGAAATATCAATCACCAACACGATACTTGATCCCCCTCCCTGTTTCTCAGCGCCGGCAATCTGCACCGGCAATAATTGTTCAAACGAACTTTCTTTATATCCTCCACGATCAAAAGAATTTAACCCACCAAACACCACTAATCCATTCCCATCGCTCACAAATTTCTTCAGCTTTTCAACATCAGAGTCCAGCTGTGCGGCAGGCAGATCATTCAACACCACCGCATACGACTTCTCTAAGGATTGAACAGGAGATCCGCTTTCTACCACATACACATCTTTCAACAACGTAGGTAAGGGAGAAGTATCAGTACTCGTAAACGTAATCGTAGGTTTATCAATCACCTTCACGCTCTTGTAAAACACATTATTTTCCTTGAAGTAATCATTCTCGACAGCAAGTTCAGCCTCCAAGGTATGGTAACCATCAGCAAATTTCTTAGTAACAACAAACTCATCACGCACCTTGTGTTTTTTTTCCACTCCATCAATAAGCAGGATAACATCATGCTCTCGTACAGGCGTCCCCACTACTTTCACCGTAAACTCAGTTTCAACTCCGCTATTGATCTTCGAAGGACCGTCAATGAGGACTGCATAATCCGGTTTCAAAGGTTCCAATTCAATGACATTGATCGTCGCGTTCAATTCTTGGGCTCGTAAAGCAACATCACCCAAGCTTGCCCCATGAGTAACCTGTCCATCGCTGGCAACCAACACACTCCCACCTTTCTTGAGCGAAGCAAGCAAGCTATCTCCAACAGGACTGGAAAGGTGATCTCCACTCAATCGTAAGTTAATATTCAGCTCTTGTTCCAACACCTCAAACGTCTGATAACCCTTCGATCGATCAAACATGCCATATGAGCTTGAATTATCCATGATAAACACAACACTCGGTTCAGCGCGTGCAAGCTTCTGGTAAATAGTATACGGCGAGGCAAGTGCAATCAACAATAATGCAAAGATGATTGCCCGTGAAAAGAAGATATATTTTTTTGTTTTTTGCACACGTTTTCGGTCTTCCCTATCGACGTTCCTCAAATTAAAATAAACAAAGAAAAACAACAGCAAGAGCAAAGGTACAAGCAACAAAAGCATCAGCGGTTTATCCACATTCGAAGACAACAAGTCCAACAGGGTCATCAGAATTCACCCCGTATCTTGGTCATGACTAATTCAACAAGTAAAAACAACAAAACCAACGCAATCAACAAGTGGTCAAGTCGTTGTTTGATGCCTGAGGAAGTTCCTGCCTGTTCTCCACCTAAACTCTGTCGGGAAGAAGTATCTAAGGAGGATTCTTGTTCATCAAGAAGTGCAACAGCATACGTATCATCTCCCACCATGTACAATCCAGGTTCATGAAGGTACAATGCAGGTGTCTTTATTGTCGTGGAAGGTGTCTTCACAGACTGTGCATCAGTAAAACTCAACAAGCTTCCTCCCTGTCGGTTCAACTCATGGATGCCCTGCACATTTCCTAAGTAAGAAACCAAGGTCACCCAAAAGACAGGATATCCGGGATTCAACGTAAAAGTGCTTGCGTCTTCTAAAATACCGTAATAAGCTATCTTTCCCTGTCCAAAGGTTTGCAACGAAAAAACAGAGTCGTTGTTGGCGCGCAAAAGTGTAGCACCCTTCTCATTCTCCGTAGCATAATACTGTTCAACTCCACCAAATTCAATGTTCTTCGTAAATTTATTAGGTTGCGCTTCCTGTAAGGAAGCAAATCCCTCTTTCTTTCCTAAATCAACAGGAAGCAACCCCCCATACGCAATCGAACTGCTGTCCTCTTGAACATGAATGACCAATCCCGCGCCCCGTTCAACACGTTCTTTCAACACAGTAACTTCTGATGAGCTCAAGCTGGATACTTGATGGACGACATATACATCATATTTCTTGCTCGGTAACGATCCATACACGTCAAGATGAATGTTCTTTGACGCCGTCAAGGCAGCGCGTAAATACGTCGAAGGTTCATCTGATAACAGCAGCACGTCAACATCTTGCACAGAAGGAATAACGGCAACCGCATGATTGTCCAAGTCTAAATCATCATCGAATTGCACGTCAACAGTATTCACGCCATCCCCGCTCACGAACGATATCGCCTCACGTTCTCCAGGATCAAGCGTCAACGTATAATCCTTGCCGTTAATACGGGTAGGAAAAGTATGAGCTACCTGATCAAAGTTCTTTAAGGTTACTTCACTCAAATCATCGTCTAATCTCAAATCAACAATACCTACATTGTGATACTGCTTGCTTTCTCCCACGTCAATCATCTGCACACTCGCGCCAGATTGTTCCAAGGTCTGTTGCGCACTGCTTGCTGACACACCTCCTGTATCCATGAAATCACTAATGACAAACACCTGCGGTGCAGCTACATCAAGATATTGCCCTGCCAACATCATTGCGCTTCCTACTGAAGAACCAACCGCACCAACCTCAACATCATCCAAAAAATCCAACGTCGTTTTCTTATCTGCATTCTCCAGAGCAACATAAGGAGATGATGCTACCATGATAACGGTGTTCTTTGCACCAACCACACTCTTCGCTTTCTCAATAGCTGTGTCAAAATGATCGTCCACGCCCATGCTCGCGCTTGCATCCAGGACAATAATTGCATTATCTAACAACAAAGACTGTCCAAACAGCGCATACGGTTTGATAAAAAACAAACTCAACAAGATCAACAGCAACAGTTGTATCAAGAACAACCAGTCCTTCCTCATCCGTTTAAAGAAAGCACTTTCTCGTTTGCGTTTCTCATCCTTCTGAAAGAACATTAAGGAAGGAACAGCAATCTCTTTGGGCTTGGGTCGAATCAAATAAAGCAGAATGAGGGGAATTAAACTCAAAAATGCTAACCATCCCAACATCGACTCAAACCCGAAGGAAACCATAAAACCAGCAGAGAACGCTCTTTTATAATGGTTTGCCTGCTAGAAGCATTAAAATGAAAGAAAGGAGAAGAATTATAACAAATCTCTGATCTTCTCAATGTGTTCTGCTACGCGGTGGCCTTGTTCAGTTAAACGAACGTTCTTGATACGTCCACTCTTCTCAAAATCAACCAGATTAGCAGTCTGCATTTCTTGAAGAATCTTGACAGCGTGTGAATAAGTACAATCAACTTCTTTGGCAAGGATACTGCCATAACGATTTTTGTTGCTGTTACGTAAAGCAACCAACATCATCGCAGGTTTTCTGCGGAAAAAAACTTCGAAAATTTCTTTCTCTTTTTTCTTCATTCACGTCCCCCCGTTTGCATGAGGGTGACATATCGCCAACTTATATTTAAACCTTTGCCTTAGCACATATATGTTGGAATATATATACGGCACTTACTTAAACTTCGTGGACGTTGCTTAAATATTTTGAGAGTAACGTTTATTAAGTAAGCATTTTGTAATCATAGTATGTTAGATATTAAGTTTGTAGTTGCACATCCTGATGTTATTAAAAAAGACTTGGAAAAACGATTCAAAAAGGATAAAATCTGGATGGTTGATGAACTTTTAGAAGATCATACTTCATGGAGGCATCTAAAAAACGAAGGCGATCAGCTTCGCAGCAAAAGAAACGAATTATCCTTGCAGGTAAACAAATTAAAAAAAGAAAAAAAAGACGTTTCTAAGGTGTTAGCAGAAATAAAGAACATTCCCGATCGTATCAAAAAGAACGAAGAAGAGCTTGCACTCTTGGAACAGAAGATAAACGAAAAATTAACCCAATTGCCCAATCTCACGCACGAATCCGTTCCTATAGGTAAAGATGAAACTGCCAATAAAGTCGTCAGAAAGAACGGAACCATCACGAAATCAAAATTTTCACTCAAATCCCATGTTGATGTTATCCAAGAATTAGACTTAGCAGATATGGAACGAGGAGCAAAAGTCTCTGGTGCAAGATTCTATTATCTGAAGAATGAGTTAGCCGCCTTAGATTTTGCTATCATGCAGTTTGCTATGGATCGTTTACGCAAGAAAGGATACATATTAGTACGAACACCTGATCTCTTGACCAAAGAAGCAATCAAAGGTGCAGCAGAGCTGCAAGATTTCGAAGAAACACTCTACAACGATCAAAAAGAAGATCTCTTCTTGATTGCAACCGCAGAACATGCGATGGCTGCCTACCACATGAATGAAACGTTGGAAAAACTTCCTCTCAAATATGTTGCTATCTCAGAATGTTTCCGACGTGAAGCAGGTGCGCATGGTAAAGACACCAAAGGAATTTTCCGTGTCCACGAATTCAGGAAAGTAGAACAATTCGTATTATGTCACCCAAATGATTCTTGGAAGTTGCACGAAGAACTTATCAAGAACGCAGAAGAACTCTATAAAGAATTAGAAATTCCGTATCGTATCATCAATATTGCATCAGGCGAGTTAAACAACGCAGCAGCAAAGAAATATGACTTAGAAGCATGGATGCCTGCACAAGACGCGTATCGAGAGATGGTTTCTTGTTCCAACTGCTTAGATTATCAGGCAAGAAAACTCAATATTAGATATCATCTCAAGGGAGAAAGAGGATTCGTTCATTTATTGAATGCAACTGCCATTGCCACACCACGTATTCTCGTTGCTATCTTGGAAAACTTCCAGCAAAAAGACGGTTCCATTAAAATTCCCACAGTTTTACAAAAATATACGGGATTTAAGGAAATCAAATCAAAGAAATAACTACTTTCTTGCCCACATAAAGAGAGCAACCAGTAAGAAAACAACGCTCAACAAGGGTTTCACATCTAAAGCACTAAACGTTCCATCAGCAATAGCGTAACCGGTGCTGGAAAAAGAAGCTAACAGCAAAGAAGCAGTCAAAAAGAAAATAGCAGCATAGCGGTGATGTTCTCCACCCTCTTCCCCACGTTGTTCATACAGTTTATCGAGAGCATGTCGAGCATCTCCTCGTGAGACAGATACACGCTCTTCATAGCCGCGTACCGGATATAACTTCTTCCTATGTTTTTTATCAGGTAAGAACCAATAGAGTTCTCCTGCTTCCTCGTGAGTTAAGTTGACTTTCCGCCCTCTTCCGTGAAGACGAGATTCTAGTTTAGCTATTAATTCATCTATATTGGGCATTCTTCATAATCAGGGCCAGATTTTGTATATAAACATTTTTATACCACTCTTGCTGAATACTACCTATGTCAAAACTCAAGATTCTTGCTGCCGGAGATTTCCATAGTGATACTTCTTTAGCTAAGAGACTGGCAGATCAGGCAGAAAAAGAACAAGTCTCTCTGGTTATCTTGAATGGAGATATTGTTGAAGAAGATCGGATTCAAGGTGTTATCGGGCCATTTGTACAGAAGAAACAACGCGTCTTTATGGTGCCAGGTAATCACGAAACGATTGCCACTGCTGATTTTCTTGCCGAAATGTATAATATTACTAATTTACACGGCTATGCAGTCAAGTACAAAGACGTAGGCATCTTCGGGTGTGGTGGAGCTGACGTGGGATTAACACAATTAACCGATGATGAACTCTTTAACACCTTAAAGAAAGGATTCGAAAAGGTAAAAGATTCACCCAAGAAGATTATGGTAACTCACATTCACCCTGCTGATTCGATGATGGAAAAATTCTCACAATTTGTCAAAGGAAGCAAGGGATTAACGCGCGCCATCAAAGAATTCCAACCAGACATTTTGATTTGTGGCCATGTCCATGAAGCAGAAGGCATAGAAGAAAAGATCGGTAAAACAAGAGTGTTAAACGTGGGAAAGAAAGGAAAGATCATTGAGATTTAGTTATTTTCCAACATTATAACTTGCACCATTCTGGATATCTTTCTTAATCAACTTTACTACTCGTTCCACAATGTCCTTCGGTTGATCAATTGCTGAATAATCTTCTCCAGGAGAATTATCTCGGTACATATCCGTATTAACTGGCCCAGGACAGATGGTACACACCTTAACATTTCCCGTAACTTCTTGTGCTAAACTTTGTGTAAATCCTTCAACAGCAAACTTGCTTCCGCAATACACCGTCAAACCTGCCATAGGCCGTTTTCCAGAGATCGAACTCATCATAACCATCAACCCTCTGCCTTGTTTTTCCATGATAGGCAGCACTTCTCTTGAAAAAAGAAACATTCCTTTTACATTAACATCCATAGTCTCTTTATATTCTCCATCGCTCATTTCAATTAAAGGCTTGTAGGTAGCATATCCAGCATTGTTAATCAAAATGTCTATTCGTCCAAACGTTTTGATCGCAGTTTCCACGACGTGGTGAACATCGTCCTTCTTGGTAACATCTGCACGAAGAGTAACACACTTCACTCCTTTTTTTCGAAAATGCAGTTCTTGTGCTTTCAATCGGAACGTCGGATCTCGCGCACATAGCACTAAGTGACAGCCTTCTTCTGCAAAAATCTGTGCAAAAGCTTCCCCAATACCTCGGCTTGCTCCGGTGATCAAGACAACTTTATCTTTCAGGTCCATAACAAGTATACAGAACCATCTTAATTTAAGTCTTTCGAGAAAAAATGGCGGTATCCATGTCCGTCCCAGGAGCACTCCACGCTTGTAAAAACTGTTCTCTTGTGACCTGTTTGTGCGACGTGGGTCTATTTGGACCAACATCATGGAAATAAATCGAATCATTATCATAACCAGTGAGTAAAGCAAAATGAAAAATTTGTCTCTCACTACCATATATCTTCCCATAGTCGATAGCAGCAACAACGAGATGGCCATTATCCAGTTCTCTGCATATGTCCTCTAGGTTTGGAGTTTTTTGTTCAAATACAAGACCTAATTTTTTTGATTGTTGAAACAGTTTCTTAGCAGTTCGTTGAAGAGTGTCTACCGATGCCCCGCCATAAAATCCTCCAACATCTCCAACAACACCTTCTTGTGAAATGAAGTCAGTAGAAGTTGTCAAGAACCTTACTGCTAATCCTTCCAGTAAGCCAGCATAGACTAAACCAAGAGTAAGGGTAAATCCACCATCACTTTTTTGGCTAATTCTAGCTAAATATTCGCGATCAAACTCTTTCCCTAAGAGATGTTTGAAAATGCATTTTAACACAAACTGACCACAATAATTTTTATCTCCCAGGGTCATGGGATAAAAAGGAACATCGAGCTGCATAAAGAAAGAGATTGTCCCGTTCATTTATATAACTTATTGATTACCACAATAAATCAACCCTGCATCGGCCTACTTCTGGATCTTTGATACTATTGGTATGAACCTTTACATAACTCATTTTAGAAAGATTTTCAATAAATCTCTGATCAAAAGACTTTTATACAATATGGGATAAAATGCTGCATATGAGTAAAAAACCAGAGGAGAAATATGAATTAATATTTTGTGAAAAGCCGGCACAGGCAGAAAAAATAGCTGAAGCACTCGCAGACAAAAAACCAAAAAGACAATCCGTAGACAAAGTAACCTACTATGAATTAGAACATAAAGGCAAGAAAATTCTCGTCGGATGTGCAGTAGGTCATCTCTACACGCTCGCAGAAAAAGGAAAGAAGAAATGGACGTATCCTGTCTTTGAAGTGGAATGGCAACCAGCCTATGAAGTTAAGAAAACATCTGAGTTCTCAAAAAAATATCTTGAAACGTTACAAAAATTAGCAAAGAAAGCAACGATCTTCACCGTTGCTTGCGACTTAGATCAGGAAGGATCAGTTATTGGTTTCAACTGTATTCGCTTTATCGCGAACAAAAAAGATGGAAAACGTATGAAGTTCTCCACCTTAACCAAAGAAGAATTAATCGAAAGCTACGAGAACGCTTCTCCTCACCTAGACTTCGAAAACATCCGGGCAGGCGAAACACGCCATTTTATGGATTATTTCTGGGGAATCTCCATGAGCCGCGCATTAACCTTATCCATCAAAGCAGCAGGCTCCTTCAAAGTCATGTCCGCAGGTCGTGTCCAAGGTCCAACCCTAAAGATCATCGTTGATAGAGAAAAAGAAATTCAAACCTTCAAGCCCGTTCCCTTCTGGGAAATCGAACTAGAAACAAAGGAAACAACAGCCTACCACAAGGAAGACAAGATCTTTGACAAGAAACGCGTTACTCAAATTCTCAAAAACACCAAAGACAAACCTGCAGTCGTATCCTCAATCAAGGAATCAGAATTTACCCAAGCACCACCGACACCTTTTGATTTAACAACTCTTCAAACAGAAGCGTATCGCTGTTTTGGCATTGTTCCTAAGGAAGCATTATCAATAGCACAAGAATTGTACACAGCCGGATTCATCTCCTATCCAAGAACATCTTCTCAACAGCTTCCACCTTCATTAAAATACAAAAAAATAATCGAACTGATTGCAAAGCAAGTGGAATATTCTTCATTAGCACACGAACTTCTCAAAGGAAAACTCACCCCTAACGAAGGAAAGAAAACAGATCCAGCTCACCCAGCAATTTATCCCACAGGAGAAATAAAAACACTCAAAGATAAAAGTAAAAAGATCTATGACCTGATCGTCAGGAGATTCTTAGCAACCTTCGCTCCCCCAGCCAAAAGAAAAACTATCACTGCAGAAATCGATGTCAATAAAGAACCTTTCATTGCAAAGGGAACCATAACAACAATTAAAGGATGGCACGAATATTACGGTCCCTACGCTGATTTCAAAGACGAAGAAATTCCTCAATTAAAAGAGCAACAAAAATTAAAAGATCCGAAGGTAACCTCGGAAGAAAAAGAAACACAACCTCCTAAAAGATATACGCAGGCTTCCTTATTGAAAGAACTGGAAAAGAAGAACCTAGGCACTAAAGCAACACGAGCAGCCATTATCGATGCATTATACCAGAGAAACTACATTGCAGAAAAGACCGTCGAAGCAACCCAGTTAGGCATGGCAACCATAGACACCTTAAAGAAATATTGCCCGGAAATTATCGAAGAAAACCTCACTCGTCATTTCGAAGAAGAGATGGAATTAATCAGGGAAGAAAAGAAAGAACCAACAGAAGTCTTAGAAGAAGCAAAGAAGGAACTAAAACGCGTTCTCGACGATTTCAAAAAGAACGAAAAGAAAATAGGCGAAGGATTATTAGAAGCAACAAGAGAAACCAATAGAATAGCCAACACAGTCGGTCCTTGTCCAAAATGTAAGGAAGGAACCTTAATGATACGTCGGGCAAGAAAATTCAAGTCCTTCTTCGTCGGTTGTTCAGCTTATCCAAAATGCACCAACTTGTACAGTCTGCCCAGCAGCGGATTGATCAAGACAACAGACAAAGTATGCGAAGCGTGCAAGCATCCGATCGTCTTAGTTATTCGTGCAGGTAAACGACCCTGGAACTTCTGCATCAACAAGGTTTGTCCATCCAAGGAAGAATGGTTAAAGAAGCAGGAAGAAAAGAAAAAATTAGCTGAGAAGGATGCCGCTGTCGACAATCCTGAATAGCGCCTTTTTCTTATCCGGTTTATGCATAAGTAATTCTCGTGGATCTTTCTGCAGTTCAACAACCCTCTGACACCATTTCAAGATCATATTGCCACCCACGCTCACTACTTGCTGCTGTCGCGTCATATCGCTATACACCTGATTCGTTAACAACACAGGCACTTTCTTCGATAATTCAAACAAAACGTGTAACTGTTTATCCATTAATCTGTTGATCGTCAGAGGATCTTGCTGTACCTCCTTCCGATACAGATTTCCAATCGTATCCACAATAATCATCCCAAACTTATCAATCAACGGAAACATGCTCGCAACACGATCAGTTTGTTCTAGGAAGTTCTTCGCCTTCATCACTACCACATAATCTAAAACGTCCAACCAATGCTCTCCACAAATCTGTCTAAATCTCTCTAAAACAAATCCTCCTTCAGTATCCAAGAAAAAAACCTTCTTCTTCTGTTTTGCGATGGCAACAGCAGCTTGCAACGCTAACGTTGTTTTACCCGTCCCAGCTTTCCCATAGAGAAGCGTAACATCGTTCTTCAACCCCCCAAGATAGGAAAGAATATCCATCATAAAAATCCACA
>Ga0233425_10004474_pt1 | contig 23425 bp, 20 predicted proteins | sample Watercolumn_Towu_2_FD_181712 | JGI IMG/M metagenome (GOLD analysis project Ga0233425, IMG submission 181712) | Freshwater microbial communities from Lake Towuti, South Sulawesi, Indonesia - Watercolumn_Towuti2014_140_MG | ecosystem: Environmental > Aquatic > Freshwater > Lake | place... | reverse complement strand
GCGCAGCATCTGTCTCTTCGCCTCGCGGGTGGTCCCCAGGACACCACAGAATGATCGCCCAGCCGCAGCCTGCAGGCCCTGGAGCCTGGAGCCTGGAGTCTGGAGCCGACGATTATGGTCGAAGTAGGGGCGCTTGACAACAAACCGTCCATCACCTAGCACTGTCCGCGCGTAACGGTCTTTGAAAACACGGAGGAGTGGCCGAGTGGTCGAAGGCGGCGGTCTTGAAAACCGCAGTGCGCAAGCACCGGGGGTTCGAATCCCTCCTCCTCCGCTCGTTGCCTGATCGACGCGCCAGAACGCACCGAGGGAGAGATGGCCGAGTGGTCGAAGGCGCTCGCCTGCTAAGCGAGTATGGGGTGAAAAGCTCCATCGAGGGTTCGAATCCCTCTCTCTCCGCCGAACGAACCTGCGATCCGCCGACTTCTCTACTTCTCGGTTTTCGCCCGGAGCTTCGCCATGAGCAGGCGTAGCTTGCCCTTCATCTTCGGTGAGAGCTCGACGGCCCTCTCGAAGTGAGGCAGCGCCCGCTCGTGGTATCCGGCCTTGAGCAGCACCACTCCGAGGTCGTGGTGCGGGTCGGCCCAGTCGGGCCTGAGCGCGATGGCCTTCTCGAGCGCCGCGATCCCCTCGTCCGTCTCACCCAGCTCGGCCAGGCAAATCCCCATGCCCTTGAGGGCATAGGCGCCCTCGGGCTCGATCGCGAGCGACCTGCGGCAGCACTCGAGCGCCGCCTCGGCGTCGCCCTGGAAGTAGCGGACGAAGCCGAGCACGTCCAGGGCGCCGACGTTTCCGGGGTCTCGATCGAGGACCTGGTCGAGCAGCTCGGCGGCCTCGTCGAGCTTCTGCTCCGCCGCGAGCCGGTTCGCCTTCCGGACCAGCAGCGCGAGCGCTTCCTTCTCCTCGGGCTCCATGCCTCTACCCCCTACCCCTTCACGCCGCCCGCGGTCAAGCCGCCCACCAGGTGGCGCTGGAGCGCGAAGAAGAGCGCCATCACGGGGATCGACACGAGCACGGCGCCCGCGGCGAAGTGCGGCCAGTCCGTCCCGAAGTCGCCGACGTAGCGCTGCAGCACCACGGGTAGCGTGAACGACCGGTCGTCGCCCATGAAGGTGGCCGCGAGGATGAACTCGTTCCAGGCCGTCATGAAGCTGAAGAGCGCCGTGACCACGAGGGCGGGTCGCGCGAGCGGCAGCACGATCCGCGTGAAGATGGTCCAGCGCGATGCCCCGTCAACGAGGGCCGCGTGCTCGATGTCCAGCGGGATCGTGTCGAAGTACCCCTTGAGCATCCACACGCAGAACGGTACCGATGTCGTGGAGTAGACCAGCACGAGCCCGGTGATCGTGTTGAGCAGGTGCAGGTGGTCCAGCAGGAGGTACAGCGGGATCGACATCACAACGCCGGGGAACATCTGCGTGACGAGCAGCGCTGACATGCCGAGGTCCCGGCCCGGGAACCGGAAGCGGCTGAAGGCGTACCCCGCGGTGCAGGCCATCGCGACGCCGAGCACCGTGGTCGCGCCGGCGATGACGACCGAGTTCAAGAGCTGACGGCCGAAGAGCCAGCGGCCCTGCACGTCACGGGTCGAGATCACGTCGACGAAGCTCTGGAAGCCGAGCTCGGTCGGGAACGGCCAGCCGGAGAGGCCGAGGGCCGGCGTCGAGGAGAGCGCCGTCTTGAGCACGACCAGCACCGGGTAGAGCGTCAGGCCGCAGACCACCACCAGGAGGAGGTGCGCGAGGGCGTGCTCGATCGCTCGTCGGCCAGTCATGCCTTCCCCTCCCCCGTGACCGTGCGGACCATCCGCGAGTAGATGAGCAGCGAAATGAAGACCAGCACACCGTAGGCCGAGGCGTACCCGTACTGCTCCTGCCGGGTGAAGGCCCACCTGTACGCCTCGCTGATCAGGATCTCGCTCGCCCCGTCCGGCTCGCCGCCCGAGACGAGGTAGACGATGTTGAACATGTTGAAGGTCCACACCGAGCCCAGGACCACCGCGGGCAACAGCGCGGGCTTGAGCAGCGGCAATGTCACGTGTCGGAAGCGGGCGAGGCGACCCGCGCCGTCCACGGCCGCGGCCTCCTCCAGCTCGCGGGGGATCGCCTGCAAGGCTCCGAGGGTGACCACCATCATGAACGGGAACCCGAGCCACGTGTTGGTGCAGATGTTGGCCGCGAGGGCGGTCCAGAACCCGCTGAACCAGGCCACCTCCGGGAGCCCCAGGAGCTCGAGCAGGTCGTTGATGGCTCCGAACTGGCTGTGGAACATGCCGCGCCAGATGAGCGCGGTGATGTAGTTCGGCACGGCCCACGGGATGATCAGGAGCACGCGGTAGACGCCCCTCACGGGAGCCCAGAGGTCGCGCATCAGCATGGCCAGGAACACGCCGATGGACACGTGGAGGGCGACGTTGACCGCCGTCCACACCACGGTCACGCCGAGCGTGAAGTAGAAGCTCATGGGCTCGGTCACGCCGAAGTCCCGGGCCGAGAGGATCCAGAAGAAGTTCCGTAGCCCCACGAAGGTCCACTCGCCGCTGCGGTGCGCGAACAGGCTCACGCCCGTGGCCACCACGAAGGGCGCGAACACCAGGCCGACGAGCGCGAGCGCCGTGGGAGCCAGGTACGCGTACGCGTGGAGGCTGCCGCGGATCTGGTGGACGACGCCGCTCGCGCGTGCGCGGCGCCAGAGCAGCGCGATCCCCGCCGCGGCGAGCAGCGCGAGCGCCACCCAGTACGGCGTGGGATCGGCCTCGGGCGGCGAGGGCCGGGTCAGGATGCGGAAGTGGTGCTGGGCCGAGGTCAGGGCCTGCTCGGGAGTGGCCGCGCCCCGGAGCAGGCGCCGCAGGGCCATCTGGGCCGGCTCCCACACCGACCGCATCTCCGGTCGGTTGCTCATGGGCACCGTCTCCGGGAGCTGGGCCCGGAACACGGCCAGGACCGGGTCGCCGGCCAGGCGCGGATCGCTCCAGACCGCGCGGTTGGCCACGGCTTGCCTGCCCTCGAGGGCGCGGACCAGCGCCGAGTCGTCGCTCGTGAGCGCCAGCGCGGCCTCGAGCGCGAGCTCCGGGTGGCGCGTGCCCGCGTTGACGAGCACCGCCTCCGAGGTGAGGAACGGCCGGCCGCGCAGCCCCGTCTCGCTCACGACGGGCAGCACGGCCACGGCGAAGGGGACGTCGTCGCCGATCTCGCCGAGAAACCAGGGACCGTTGATCGCCATGGCCGCCCGGCCGGCGTTGAACATCTCCGTCACCAGGGCGCCGTTCGCGTCCTCCGGGCTCACACGGTACCGCGCGACGAGGTCGCGCACGAAGGCGAAGGACGCCGCATTCTCCGGGGTCTCGAGATCCACCGAGCCATCCGAGCCGAAGACGCCTCCTCCGAATCCGTGGAGCCACGCGGCGTGGTGGTAGAAGCTGGCCACCTCGTACACGAGCCCGAACCGCTCGGCCTCCCGGTCGGTCAGGCGGCTGGCGACCTCGATCAACTCGTCGGTCGTGTCGGGCGGGTGTTCGACGAGCGACGTGTTGTAAAACAGCACGTCGCTCTTGAACGACATGGGCAAGCCGAAGAGCGAGCCGTCGAAGCGGAGCGGCTCGACCGTCTCCGGGAAGAACCGGTCGAGCTCGGCCTCGTCGATCCGCGTCTCGAGCCGCATCAGGAGCCCCGACTCGGCCCAGCCGCCGATGCGTTCGTGGGCGAAGACGAACAGGTCCGGGCCGTTGCCGCGCGGGAGCGCGCTCGTCAGTTTGCTCGCGTACGCCGCGTTGGGCACGGCCACGGGTACGATCTGGAAATCGGCTCGCGCGCCGTTGATCCGTCGGATCGACTCCTCGATCGCCTGCTGCTCTCCGCCGCGGTACGCGTGCCAGAGCGTGATCGTCGTGGGCTCGGCGCCAGCGGGGAGGGCCGCGCATAACGTGATCAGGAAGAATGGGCAACACGAGAGGAACGACCCGGAGCCCACGTATGGCCGAGACCGTCGGCCATGAGCTCCCCTCCCCCCGTGGGGGAGGGCAGGGTGGGGGTGCTGGAGATCCGTCACTACCCCCTCCCCGGCCCTCCCCCGGGGGGGGAGGGAGTTTCGACTGGAGCCGCGAGGCTCCGCTCGGTCTCGGCGTCGAAGAGGTGGACCTGCTCTGGCGCGACGGCGAGCCGGACCGGCCGGCCGGGCTCGAGGCCGCTCACCGGCGCGGCGTCGGAGTGGACCACGAGGGTGCGATCGCCGAACGCGAGGTAGAGCAGCGCTTCCCACCCCATGAGCTCGACGACGTCCACCGTGGTCTCGAAGCTCGCCGCCTCGTCGGCGGTGACCACGCGCAGGTCGTGGGGCCGGACACCGACGAGCACCGGACGGCCGGGTCCGGCGGAACCGCCCAGCCTGTCGGGGTGGGTCCGCAGGAGGAACCCCTCGCCCCGCACGGCGACATGGTCGCCGTCGCGTACGAGCTCTCCTTCGAGGAAGTTCATGGACGGGCTGCCGATGAACGCGGCAACGAAGCGGTTCCTCGGCCGGTGGAAGAGCTCGTCGGGCGTGCCGAACTGCTGCACCACCCCTCCCTCGAGAAGGGCGATGCGGTCGGCCAGGGTCATGGCCTCGACCTGGTCGTGGGTCACGTACACGACAGTGGTCCCGAGCTTCCGGTGGAGGCGGGCGAGCTCGACGCGCATCTGGGCGCGCAGCGCGGCGTCGAGGTTGCTGAGCGGCTCGTCGAACAGGAACACCTTGGGCCGCCTGACGATCGCGCGGCCCATCGCGACGCGCTGCCGCTGTCCGCCCGAGAGCTGCTTCGGGTAACGGTCGAGCAGCGCCTCGAGCCCGAGCATGCGCGCCGCCCCGGCCACACGCTCCTCGATCTCGGCCCGCGGCGCCTTGCGAACCTCGAGGGCGAAGGCCATGTTCCGCCGCACCGTCATGTGCGGATAGAGCGCGTAGCTCTGGAAGACCATGGCCACGTCGCGGTCGCGCGGCGACATGCGGTTGACCACCGTGCCGTCGATGAGCAGCTCGCCGCTCGTGACGTCCTCCAACCCGGCGATCATCCGCAGCACCGTGGACTTGCCGCATCCGCTCGGGCCGACGAGGATCACGAGCTCGCCGTCGGCGACCTCGAGGTCGATGCCCTTGACCACATCGACCGCGCCGTACGACTTGCGGATGTTGCGGAGCTCGACCGTCGCCATCGCGGATGAGGATTCTACCCCGCGCCGGCGCCATCGTCTCGCATGCTTTTCATCCTGGCCGCGAGGCGTTGCCGGAACCCGTGGAACCCGTATGATCCGGTCGTGCCGGGAGCGCTGGCGACGTGAGCGTGAGCACGACCGTGCTGATCGCCCTCGGGCTGGCGATGGACGCCTTCGCCGTGTCCATCGCATCGGGGTTGTCCATCCCCCGTCTGACGCCGCGTCACGTGTTCCGCATGGCGTTCCACTTCGGTCTGTTCCAGGCGCTCATGCCCGTGCTCGGCTGGCTCGCGGGGCGTACGGTCGCGTCGCTCATCGGGGCGTGGGACCACTGGATCGCCCTCGCGCTGCTCGCCTTCATCGGGGGCCGGATGCTCTGGGAGGCGCGGACCGACGACGCGAGGAAGGAGGGCGCCGATCCGACCCGCGGCTGGACCCTCGTGACCCTGTCGGTGGCCACCAGCATCGACGCCCTGGCCGTCGGGCTGAGCATGGCGATGCTCGGGGTGTCGGTCTGGGTCCCCGCGCTGGTCATCGGGGTCGTCGCCGCGGCCATGAGCACGATCGGGATCGCCTTCGGCAGCAGGCTCGGCCGGCGTTGGGGGCGGTGGTCGCAGGTCGTCGGCGGGCTCGTCCTCATCGGTATCGGGGTGCGTATCGTGATCGAGCACCTGAGCGCGTGAGCGTCCAGCCCTGAGCTCGGGAGCGGCTCAGGACGACGAGGCGGAGCTTCCCTGGTCGTCTTCGAGGCGACCGCCGTCCGGGTCCGGCACATCGCCCGAGATCAGCGAGCCGATCAGGTCCCTGGCCCGCTCGGCGTCGGCGAGCGGCACCAGGATGCGGGCCGGGATGACGCTCCGGGTCCCGCCACCGGAGCCCGGGCCGAGCACCCCGGTGTCCTCGCACTTGATGATGGACGCGATGCCCTCGGTCTCGAGCAGGGCCTGGGCTTGCTCGCCGACCAGCCGGCTGCCGACCTGGGCGGCCATGACGAAGTCCGGAGCCGCGGGCGGCGCGGCGCGACTCGCCTCGGGTCTCCTCGGGTACCGCGGATACAGCCGCGCCTGGGTCCGGCTCTCCTCGAGGTCGCGTGCGGCGTAGCGGCCGCAGTAGCTCCCGATCGCGATCAGCACGAAGATGATCCAGAGGACGGGCGGGACGCCGGCAGCCGCGACCACGGGGTGCAGGCCGTAGAACGCCGCGATCAGGACCGCGGTGATGAACGCGCCACGCCCCACCATCCCGTGGTAGAAGTACCAGACCGGCCCGAGCAGGAACGCGGCGAGGTCGAAGGAGCGGGGAGGGCCGGCCTGGACCGGCTGGGACCTCCGCCGTTCCAGCTCCCACGTCGCGGCCTCGATGGCCTCATCGCTGTAGAATTTGCGGTCCGGTCCGACCATCCAGGCGAGCTGCTCGTCGCTCGCGCCGGACACGAGGTTGCGGACCGGCGCGCTGAAGCTCGAAAGCGGGCTGCGGTAGATATCGTCCGGCATGTTCGGCGCTCCCTCGCGTCCGACATCATACCAGGAGGCGGCCCACGGCATCCGGCCTTCCGCGACCGGAGCCCTCGACGTTCCGTCACGGCGGTCTCGACAGGGGGGGCGCGCCCCCGGGGCGCTCGACATCCCAGCGATCTGGCTGCCACGATGGCCACCGGCAACTCGAGACGCCACCGCGGAGCGTTCCCTGTTCTCGTGTTTCCGGAGTGTTACCTGGATGTGGTGTTGGCACCTCACATGCTCTACACTCCGCTACCGAGAGTCCTGAACCACCGAACGGAGGTATCGAGGTCATGAGCAAGCGGACACTGACGACCCTTTCGATCCTGGGGCTGTTGCTCGGGTTCGGCGCATGCGCCACCGACGAGGATCTCCAGAAAGATGACACTGGGGAGGAAGGCAAGACCGACGCCTGGGACTACACGAACGCGCCCAGCCGGTTCCAGGTCCAGTTCGAGTATCGGCTGGCGTCGCTGCCCCGGAGCGGCGAGGCCCAGCAGATCCCCTGGGCGGACGACTACTGGGCCTACTACCGCGACAGCATCAACTACCGCTGGCGTGGCCAGGACCACCTCAGCCCCGCCGAGCTGTACGATGCGGCGTTCAACCGCTGGACGCCGCCCGCGGGGTACATGGACCTGACGCCCCAGACCGGCGACCTGGATCAGTGGGACGCGGCGTACTACCAGCAGCTCGGCCCGCTTGCCATGGACGTGCACCGGCGCCGCGGCAACGAGCAGGCGACCAACGGCCGCGACGACGACGGCGACGGACGCATCGACGAGACCGACGACAACGACGGCATCGAGAGCTGGTGGGGCATCTGCCACGCGTGGGCCCCCGCGGCGGTGATGGAGCCCGAGCCGATCCGCACGGTCACCCACAACGGCCAGACCTTCACGCCCAGCGACATCAAGGGACTGATGATGATCGCGTACGATTCGACCAACGCCGTCATGCTGGGCGGCCGGTGCAACGAGAAAGAGGTCGCGCGCGACGAGAACGGCCGCGCCACCGACCCGGAGTGTCAGGACGTCAACGCCGGCGCCTTCCACGTGGTCATCGCCAACATGCTGGGCCGGTATCGCCGCGCGTTCGACGAGGACCGGACCTACGACTACCAGGTCTGGAATCAGCCGATCCGCTCGTTCGAGGTCACCTCGCTGCGCGAGGGTCTGACCGCGGCCCAGGCGAACACGGTCCTCGGCCGGACCGGCAGCACCTACCAGCCCAACCGCGACGCCGTGAGCTTCGCCGAGGTGCGAGCCAACGTGCGCTACATCACCGAGGCTCACCCCAGCGAGCAGCCGAGCCTCCCGAACATCGACCGCTACACTCGTACCGATAGCTACCACTACGTCCTGGAGCTCGATCGCAACGGAAACATCATCGGCGGCGAGTGGGCCAGCGACTCGCAGAGCAACCACCCCGACTTCCTCTGGCTGCCGCTGCGGAACGGCACCGGCTTCCGGAACATCTCCTACGCGAACGTCCGCATGCTCCTCGACATGTCCCGGCGTGACGACTCGGGCGGCGGCGGCTCCGGCGAGGGCCAGCGGTTCACCGTCGAGCCGCGGCTCGCCATCCCGGACAACAACTCGACCGGCATCACGAGCACCCTGACCGTCCCGGCCACGGGCTCGATCACCGGGCTCCAGGTCGCGGTCGACATCACGCACACGTACATCGGCGACCTGACCGTCCGCCTGCGCCGCGCCGGCCGCGAGGTGGTCCTCCACCGCCAGCAGGGCGGCTCGACCGACGACCTGCGCCAGAGCTTCACCGTCACCGACTTCAACGGCCAGGACATCTCGGGCGCGTGGGACCTCGTCGTCACGGACGACGCGGCTCAGGACACGGGCACGCTCAATTCGTGGGGCCTGGTCGCCGTGATCGGCGGCGGTGGCGGAGGCGGCGGCGGGACCGGCGGCTCGCGGACCTATACTTCGACCGGTACCGTCAACATCCCGGACAACAACGCGACCGGGGCCGGCTCGACCATCAACGTGACCGACAGCGGGAACATCCGTGGACTGAGGGCGCGCGTGAACATCCAGCACACGTACATCGGCGACCTCGTCGTGGAGCTCCGGCACAACGGCCAGACCCGCACCCTGCACAACCGCACCGGCGGCGGTACCGACAACATCGAGACCGAGTACCAGATCCCGGAGTTCAACTCGACGGCGATCACCGGCGCCTGGGAGCTCCGAGTCATGGACCGCGCCCGCCGCGACACCGGCCGCATCGTCCAGTGGCAGCTCTTCGCCGACCTGAACTAGCTCATTCGACCACGACCACGACCACGACCACGTTCACGATCACGTCCACGTTCCAGCTCACGCGATCCTGAGACCGAAGGCCTCGGGGCTGAGGACCATCCGGACCGACGGGCCCAGGGTCACCGTGATGGGCTCGCCGGTGGACGGGTAGATGTCGCCGTCGATCGAATAGATGGGCTCATCCAGGGCCTGGACGACGAACTTCCCGGCCGGGCGGTTGATGTACCGAGGGTCGAGCGGGAGCGAGTCCTTGCCCACCTGGGCCAGCGCGATCCGTTTCCAGTCCGAGGCGGGTTTGAGCAGGCTCTTCGGGTCGATGGGGATCTTGCCCCGCGCCAGGAACGGCGACAGGAGGATGCCCTCCTGCCGGCTGATCGCATACGCCAGCGTGTGGAAGGTCTCGCGGTGTCGCTCGTGCGGGAAGGGCTTGACCCAGCGTACGATCTGCCCCGTGGTGTTGCAGAACACGTAGGCGAAGTTGCCGAAGGGGAGGACCTCGTCATCGAGGGTGATCGTGGCCGGCATGAGCTCCGTCATCTGGCGGAGGTCGGCCGGCGCCCCGGTGTAGGCGGCGACGACGGTCATCGCGAGCCAGATCAGGGCCGTCGTCGTGCTCTTGGGGTTGTGCTCGTACCCGTTGAGCACGCGGATCGCCGGCCCGAGCCCGAATGTGAAGCCGTACTGCGTCGTGCTCCCCTGGACCACCTGGAGCATGGGGACGTCGCGCGTGATGAGGCGGTCCTCGAGGTACATCGTCACGACCTGCTGGAAGTTCTGCGACGGCTTCCCGGTCCAGCCGCACCACCGGGCTGACACGTTCATCGTCCCGCCCCCGATGAGCGCCATCATGAGCGGCTCCTCGCGGTCCTGCGGGTAGAGCGAGTTGATGGTCTTCAGGATGGTGCCGTCGCCCCCGTAGATCACGATCAGCTTCACCTGGTCGCTGAGCTTGCGGAGCGAGGCCGTGATGTCCTCGATCTCGTCGGTCACGATGCGCCGGGCGTGGGATGCCTCGGCCGAGTCGAGGATGTCGGCCAGGCCCCGCCAGTGGCCGCCCGCCGCGGGGTTGCAGATCAGCGCGATGTCGCGTTCCTTCCGTTCCGTCATGCTCGCCTCCCGAATACGCGCGCGCGTTACACAAGACTCCAGCAGGAGCGCCGCTGTCAAGATCGCCGTCGCGCACCCAGACCGCGTTTGCTCCCTTGGAGGTGTGCGATCATAATGGACCCAGGACACGGGAGTTGCTCTTCGAGGTCGCCACGCCGTTGGGTTTTTCTGTGCGTTGTACAAAGGCGTACTGGGAATTCATCGTGGAGCACAAGCACCCCGTCCTTCGAGGGCACGACATGGATGTGGAGCAGGTGCTGGCCGACCCGGATGAGGTGCGTCGGAGCAGAAAAGACTCCGCGGTCCTGCTCTTCTACCGTGGGGCGGCACCTCGCTGGCTTTGCGCGGTCGCGCGACGTGAGGACGGGACGGGGTTTCTCATCACGGCCTACCCCACGGACGTCATCAAGGTGGGAGAGACGATATGGACAAGATCAAAATAACTCACGACGCCGTGGGTCACACGCTCACCGTATGGCTCGACGACCCAGACAAGGAGCACATCTGCGAGGAGACTACTGACGAAGTCGTCCTCATGAAGGATGCCTCGGGTAAAGTCATCGGCTTCGAGCTGCTCCACTACCGACCCGTGCAGGCCGAGCCTGTTCTGGCCGTCGAGACTGTCGTGAGGACGGGGGCATAAGACCCTCCCGAGGCCATGCCAGCGACCTCGAAACAGGGTCACGGCCCCTCCCGAGACCATGCCAGCGACCTCGAAACAGGGTCACGGCCCCTCCGGAGCTCATACCGACTTCCTCGAACCAGGGTGCTCGACCCTCTCCGGACCTCGACACGAGCCCGAAAGGGGGTCACCGACCCTCCGGGGCGCTCGGTGGCGTCCTCGGACCAGGGTGCTCGACCCTCTCCGGACCTCGGCACGAGCCCAGAAGGGGGTCGTTGACCCTCCGGGGCGCTCGGTGGCGTCTTCGGACCAGGGTGCTCGACCCTCTCCGGACCTCGGCACGAGCCCAGAAGGGGGTCGTTGACCCTCCGCGGGTCGAGTTGGCAAGAGGTAGAGGGATGTGGGGACGGGGGCTTGCCGACACCCCCGGGCCCACCGTGGGGCGAGACGGCTGGTGCCGGAGCGTGCTACCCTGGCCACGTCAATGGCGAAACACCTCAGCGTCGATCCGAGGCGCTACATCGGCTCCCTGCTCACGGGAGGGCTCCGGCTGGACCGGCTGATCGGCATCGGCGGCTTCGCCGCGGTGTACCACGCTCGCCGCTTCGACGGCACGGAGACAGCCGTCAAGGTCCTGCTGACCGACGAGGACCAGGCCGCCAAGCGGTTCATCCGGGAGATCAAGGTCATGGCCTCGCTCCCGCACAGCCCTCACCTGGTCCGGTCGCTCGGTCACGGCGTGACGCCCGAGGGACACCCGTTCCTCGTGATGGAGCTCGTGGACGGCCCGACGCTCACCCGCGGGCTCCAGCGCCAGAGCAAGCTCCCGCAGGACGAGGCCGCCGTGGTGCTCTACCAGATCGCCCTCGCGCTCCAGTCGCTCCATCGATATGGGATCGTCCACCGCGACGTGAAGCCGAACAACGTGCTCATGTCGCCCGACGGCCTGATCAAGCTCTTCGACTTCGGCCTCGTGCTCGACGCCGAGGGGATGCTCAAGCTCTTCGAGGAGGAGGACATCCTCTCGGGGCGCGACTTCGCCGAGGACATCGAGCGCGGCGCCATCGCGGGGACTCCCGAGTACATGGCTCCCGAGCAGTTCTCCGCCGCGATCGCGGAGGGAGGGGACCATTGCCTGGTCGGGCCCGCCACCGACGTCTTCAGCGCGGGCGTCATCTTGTACCGGCTCCTCACGGGTGTGCTGCCGTTCCCCATGCAGCGAGGGACGCGGTCCGTCACGACGACGGACGTGCTGGCCTACCTCAAGGCCAGGGCGAGAGAGCTCGAGCGAGGGATCGATCGCCCGGAGGGTGTGGACGAGGCCCTCTGGAGCATCCTCGTTCGCGCCATGGCGAACGACCCGACCGAGCGCCAGCCCAACAGCCAGACGCTGGCGAAGGATCTTTTCGGATACCTCACGCTCGGCACCGGGACCCGGCTCCAGGAAGCCCCACCCACGCAGATCGTCTCGGGCTACAGGGCCGTGAGCCGGCCGGTGTCGACGCCGTCGTCACAGGAGGTCTTCCTCAAGCTCGGCGCCCCCCGCGGTGGCGGACAGGGGGACGGTGCCCGATGAGCCGCACGCCCGGTTGCCCTGGCCGCCTCGCCACGCGGCGCCCGGCCATGTCGCGCGCCGTCCTGCTCGCGGCCGCCGGATCGACCGCGCTGTCGCCGGTCCACTCGCTCGCCGAGGAGGGCGCGCCTCGCGCCGCGGTGATCACCGTCCCTTCACGCTCGGCGAGCGCGGCCCGGGCTTCCGAGGTGCTCGCGCCCCTGGTCGACGCGCTCGACCGGCGGCTCCAGCTCATTGGCCCGGCGGACGCGGTGGCCCGGCTGCAGGGCCCGGACCCCGGACAGCGGATGCGCGACGCGGCCGAGGACGCGGCCGAGGCCCGCGCGGTCATGCGCGCCTTCGACGACCTCGACCTCGCGGCCGAGCTGCTCGAGAACGCGGCGGAGCGGGTCCTGACCCTGCTCCCCCTGCTCGAGACCATCGAGGAGCCGCTCGGCTTGCTCCGCGACCTGGCGACGGTGTACCTCGCGCTCGACCGACGCGACCGGGTCGAGGCCGCGCTCGCCGAGTCGGCGCGGCTCGATCCGGACCTCCCGGTCGACGAGTCGCTCGACCCCAGCCGGCTGGTGAACGCGGCTCACGGCGTCCGCGAGGAGCGGGTCCGGGCGCTCTCGATCCTCAACCCCAACATCGCCACGCGCCTCGCCCGGCTCCTCGGCGTCGAGCGCCTCGCCGTGTGCCGGATCGAGGGCGCGGGACGGCTCCGTCTCGAGGTGTACGAGGGGCAGGCAGGCCGCCGGACCGCGCGGCTGGACGTCGGAACGGACGATGCCGCCTCCCTGGCGCCGCGGCTCGCGCGGGACCTCGCGCTCGAGGTCCCTGGCGAGACGGCCGCTCCGGAGGACGAGACGCCGTGGTACCGGTCGTGGTGGTTCATCACGACACTCGTCGTCGGCGTCGCCGTGGCGACGATCGTCACGCTGGTCGCCGTCAACGCCGCGCAGGACTGAACGGCTGCTGCACCCGTTCACGGGGGAGGGGCTTTTCTGAAGAAAAAACCCTCCCCCGAGCCCCCTCCTCAAAAGACTTCCACGGTTTTTCCTGTGCGCCCGTGAGTGTACTGATTCCAATCCCTGAAAGTCTTTGGGGATGGGGGTCCGGGGGAAACCCCTTTCATCAGAAAGGGGTTTCCCCCGTGTACGGTCGGTATCCGCTCACTCGTCGCTGAGGTCGATGAACACGCCTTCCGTCTCATCGGGCTGGATCACGACGATGCGCTGGACGCTCCGACCGAGCTGCGGGAAATGGACCGTCACGCGGTGCTGGCCGGCGGGCACCCGGTAGCCGGCCACCGGCGTCTCCGAGGCGATCTGTCGGTCGTCCACGTACGGGATGCCGTAGGGCGAGGCGCCGATGTTCAGGGTCCCGAAGCCGGTCGGGCGCTGCTCGTCGTGGCTCTCCGGCCGCTCGGGTCGTGACGTGTCGCCGTGCTCTGCCGGCCGTTCCGGCCTCGGCTCGCCCTCGACCTCCCGCCTGTCGGGGACCGGAGACGGTCCGACGGTCCCGGCCCCTGGGGTGCTGCCGCCGTCGCCGGCAGTGGGGACGGCAACCCCGGCATCGCCGATCCGTGCCGGAGCCGCGCTGCCCGCGGTGTCCGGCCGCGGCGGTTCGACCGCGGCGTCCGCGGCCGGGGTCGCGGAGATCAGCGAGCTGGTCGAGACGTCGCGTCTCGCGTCTCGTCCGGGACCGGAAGGCTGGTCCTCTCCCGGGGATGTCCGCGCCAGGAACCGGTCGGCGATGACGCCTCCGAACACCAGCCCGACGACGAGCACGGTCGCGAGGATCACGGCGATCGCGGCTCCGGAGAACCAGCGTGGGACGGCCGTCCCGCGAGCCCGACGGGTGCGCGGCTCGTGGTCCTGCTCTGGTGCCGCGGCGACGGGTCCGGAGCTTCGCGCCTGAGCGGTCCGGGGGGCCCACCCCGCCTCGGGGGCCGACCTCCGGTTTCCGCTCCCGATGTCGTTGTCTTCGATCGGGTGATCGAGGAGCGCCAGAGGCGACTCCACGGGGGCGTCCTGATGGTCGTAGGCGCGAGAGTCGGCGATGGTGGGCACATGCTCGCTCAGCCCGGCAACCGCCACGTCGGCGGGGGTGATGCGGTGGAGAATCGCGATGGTCGGGCTCTCCTCGAGCTCGTCATCCCCGACCTGCCCGACCGCGCCGAACCCGTTCGCCCCGCGGCCTCTCCCGCCAAACGTCGGCTCGTCCTCCGGCTCGGCCGGCGGGTACCCCGGGAGGACCGGGGTGTGTTCCTCGACTGCCTCCTGCTGCTGGTCGCGAGGCTCCGACGGACGCGAGATAGGCTGAAGATCCCCGGTGTTCAGGGAGATCGCGGCCGAGACCTCCGGCTTCTCGAGCATCTCGCTGTCCTCGCGGGCCAGCGTGAAGCGCCGCCGGATCCTGGCCACGAGCCTCGCGACCCGATCGACCGAGGTGCCAGGCGCGTACTCGACCATCAGCCTGTCGAGCACTCCGAGCATCTCCTCGGCGCTCTGGAAACGACGCGCCGGATCCTCGGCGAGCGCGCGCTCGATCACCTTGGCAAGCGCCTCGCCGAGAGGCGAGGAGAGCTCGTCGTCCACCTGGTCCCAGAGCGTGCACAGCCCGGCGAGGAACATGTTCGCGTTCTTGTGGAACCGGCTCTCGCCCAGGAGCATCTCGGAGAGCAGGATCCCGACCGAGTAGAGGTCGGCCCGCGCATCGACCACGTGCATGCGTCGCTGCTCGGGAGCCATGTACAGGACCTTCCCCAGCCGGAAGTGGCGCTGGGTGCGGGCGCTCCGGACCTCGGGATTGGCGGTGGCGGCTCCGAGGTCGCTCAGCTTCACGTCGCCGTTGACCGAGAGCAGCACGTTGGACGGGCTCACGTCGCGGTGGACGATGCCGAGCGGCTGGCCGCCCTCGTCCGTGGCCTCGTGGGCGTACTTGAGCCCCCGGAGGACTCCGCAGGCGATGAACATCGTCACGTCCACCGGGATCTTCTCGTCGTCGCGGTCCACGCCGTTGCACACGGCCATCAGGTCGAGCCCGTCGACATACTCCATCGTGATGAAGTACCGGTCGTCCATGGTGCCGAAGTCGAGGATCTGGCAGATGTTGGGATGGACCAGGCGGGCGGTGAGCCTGGCTTCGTCGATGAAGCGCTGGACGAACTCCTCGTCGGCGCAGTAGTCGGGCAGGATCCTCTTGATCGCCACCTGCTTCTCGAACCCGACGGCGCCGATCATGCGGGCGCGGAACACCTCGGCCATGCCCCCGGCACCGATGAGCTCGATGAGCTCGTAGCGGCTCCCGACTCCGCTGTCCATCTCGGGCACCCTAGCATACCTCGGCCTGCTCTGGACATCGGCTCCCTTGCGCAAGCCATGACCGATCGCTATGAACTCCCTCGATGCCGGACGCCGGGCCCGAGGATCGAGAGATCGATGCCGCGCTGGACGCGTGCGAGCGGCCGAACACCGTCGCCATGCTCCAGGCCGTCCAGGGGCGCGTCGGATACCTTCCGCTCCGGGCCATCGAGACGATCGCCCGGAGGCTGGGGCTCTCGCCCGCAGAGGTGTTCGGCGTGGCGACCTTCTACAACCAGTTCCGCTTCACTCCGCCTGGCCGGCGGCACGTCCAGGTCTGCCGGGGAACGGCCTGCCACGTCAAGGGCGCTTCCGCCATCCTCAGGGAGTGGGAACGCCGCCTCGGGATCACCGACGGCGGATTGACGGAGGACCGGAGCTACAGCCTCGAGCACGTGGCTTGCGTCGGGTGCTGCGCGCTCGCCCCCGTGACCGTGGTCGGCGATCGGGTCCACGGGAACCTGTCGCCCGCGCAGGTCGGCGACCTCATCCTGCGCCACCGGCTCGAGGACGAGCGCGACGACGGGCGTCAATCGGAGGGGAGCCGGTGACCCCGGTCCAGCGGTACGAGGCGTGGCGGGCGCCGGCGCTCGAGACGTGGACCGGCGAGCGATCGGGCGACTCGCCGCTCGTCCTCGTGGGCACGGCCATGTGCGGACGGTCCGCGGGGGCGCTGGAGACAGTCGCCGCCATGCGCGAGGAGGTCGAGCGGCTCGGGATCCCGGCGCGCGTGGCGGAGACTGGGTGCATGGGGCACTGCTACGCGGAGCCGATGGCGCTCGTGTACTCCCCGGGCTGGGATCCGATGGTCTACCACCGCGTGGGTCCGGGCCTCGGTCGGACCATCGTCGGGCGCCACCTCGGCGACGGCGAGCCCGTGCTCGAGCACTTGCTCGGGACGCTCGGTCCGTCGGAGCTGCTCCCGCCGCTCTCCCTGCTGCCGCGCTTCGGCGGCGAGACCCGGCGCCTGCTCGCTCGCTGCGGCGTGATCGAGCCGACGCGCCTCGCCGACGCGGTGGCGCGAGGGTCGTACCTCGGCCTGGCGCGCGCGCTCGAGATGACGCCCGAGGGCATCATCGACGAGGTCCGGCGCGCGGGGCTGCGCGGGCTCGGAGGCGCCGGCTTCCCGACGTGGCGCAAGTGGAAAGCCTGCCGCGAGGCCGCGGGCGAAGCGAAGTACGTCGTCTGCAACGCCGACGAGGGCGACCCCGGCGCGTTCATGGACCGGATGCTCCTCGAGAGCGACCCGCACCGCGTGATCGAGGGCATGGCCATCGCCGGCCTCGCGGTGGGGACTCAGCACGGCATCGTGTACGTCCGGGCCGAGTACCCCCTCGCCGCCGAGCGGCTCCGCCTGGCCATCGACGAGGCCAGGGCCGGCGGCGTCCTCGGTGAGCGGCTCCTCGGCCAGGGGCCGGCGTTCGACATCTCGATCGAGCACGGGGCCGGGGCCTTCGTCTGTGGTGAGTCGAGCGCCCTGATGGCCTCGATCGAGGGGCGCCGCGGCATGCCACGGGTGCGGCCGCCGCAGTCGGTCGTGAGCGGCCTCCACGGCAAGCCCACGGTCCTCAACAACGTCAAGACGTTCGCCAGCGCGGCGCTCGTCGCGGCCGACGGCGCCGAGGCATTCGCTTCGATCGGGACGGCGGCGAGCAGGGGCACGGCCGTCTTCGCGCTCGCGGGGAAGGTCGTGGGAACGGGGCTGGTCGAGGTCCCGATGGGCACCTCGCTCCGGACCGTGATCTTCGACGTCGGCGGAGGCGTCCCGCGCCGGAAACGGTTCAAGGCGGCGCAGATCGGCGGCCCATCGGGCGGGTGCCTGCCCGAGTCGGAGCTCGACGTCCCCGTGGACTTCGACTCGCTGGCGCGGGCCGGCGCGATGATGGGCTCGGGCGGTCTCGTCGTGATGGACGAGACCGACTGCATGGTCGAGGTGGCGCGCTTCTTCCTCGAGTTCACCCAGAAGGAGTCGTGCGGCAAGTGCACGTTCTGCCGCATCGGCACCAGGCACATGCTCGACGTGTTGGAGCGGATCGTCGCCGGCGAGGGGATCGAGGCGGACCTCGCCCTGCTCGAGGAGCTCGGCCAGGACATCGCCTCGGGGTCCCTCTGCAACCTGGGCAAGACCGCACCGAACCCGGTCCTGTCGACGCTCCGGTTCTTCCGTGATGAATACGTGGCCCACGTGATCGAGAAGCGGTGCCCGGCCCGGGTCTGCCGGTCGCTGACGCGCTTCGAGATCGTGCCGGACAGGTGCCAGCGGAGCTGCGAGGTCTGCGTCCTCGCGTGCCCGGTGGAGTGCATCTCCACGGACCCGAGGAGCCGGAAGAAGCGCATCGATCAGGCCACCTGCGTCAAGTGCGGCGCGTGCCAGACCGTGTGCCCGCCCGAGTACGACGCCGTCACGAGGATCAGTCCCGTGGACGCGCCGGCGCCATGGAAGGAAGGCGGGAGATGACCGAGGACCTGGTCAGGCTCGAGGTCGACGGTCATGGCGTGGCGGCCCCGCGCGGGACGAAGATCCTCCGGGCCGCGCTCGACGCGGGGATCGACGTCCCGCACCTCTGTGCGCGCGACGACCGCGAGCCGCCGTTTGGCGCCTGCCGGCTCTGCTGGGTCGAGATCGAGGGTCGCGGCAAGCCCGTGACGTCCTGCACCGTCGAGGTCGCCGAGGGCATGGTGGTCCGGACCCGGACCCCGGCCGTGGACCGGCTCGTGGCCTCGGGGTTCCGGATGCTCATGAGCCACCACAACCTCGAGTGCCGGCGGTGCGGGGCCAACCACGCGTGCGGCTTGCAGCGCATCGCCGTCTCGAGGCGCCTCGAGCTGAAGCCGAGGCGGCTCCCGAGACTCCCGCGGCTCGAGGCGGTGGACGACTCGCACCCGAGGATCCGGTTCGACCGTACCAAGTGCGTGCTCTGTGGCCAGTGCGTCTGGGTCTGCCGGCGCGAGGGAACGGGCGTCCTCGATTTCTCGCGACGTGGCCTCGACACCATCGTCGGGACGTTCGCCGACCTGCCGCTGGTGCGGACCCCGTGCAGCTCGTGCATGGCCTGCGTGGCCGCGTGTCCGACAGGGGCGTTGCTCGCCAAGGACGACCACGGCTCCGTACCCGGGACACGGACCTGACGAGTGCCGATTCCGCACGACCGGAGTGCGGATCGCGCAGGTCGGCGCGTCTGGAGCGGGCATCTTCGTGCATCTCATCAATGAATCAGGCTGCGGCATGACGTGGCACGTCCACTGCTTCGGTCCCACAGCGAAGGAGGTGACGCCATGAAGCATCACAAGACACTCGCGGTTCTCGTCGTCCTCGGGTCACTGCTCGGCGCGCACGAGGCGCTCGCGCAGCAACCACCGGAAGGCGCCGGGCCTGGGCCGGGCTCCGCACGCGGTCCGCGTGGTCGCATCGGCCGCGGAGGCGACGGGGAGATGGGCTGGATGCGCGCCATCAAGGCCCTCGACCTGTCGATGGAGCAGGTCCAGGGCATCGCCAGGGTCAGAGCGGACATGATCGTCAAGACGGCGCCGCTCCAGGCGCAGCTCCAGGTCAAGGAGCTCGAGCTTCGCAACCTGTGGCTGAGCGCGACGCCGGACCGGCGTTCGATCATGGCCAAGCACAACGAGATCGACGCGCTGCGGCGGCAGGTGCGGGACGCGCGCATCGACTTCCGGCTCGGGGTATACCAGGTCCTGACCCCGGCGCAGCGCGACCAGGTGCGCCAGGCGATCGAGGACAGGCGCGCGGGACCGCACAAGGGCTGGGGGCGCAAGGGCCGGGCTGGAACGGCCGGTCCGCCAGGTGCCGACATGCCGATGTGAGGACTCCTGCGGAGCCGGGGTGATGACGTGACCTTCAACTCGCCACAGGTCGCCCGGTGGGGACTCATGGTGACCACCGTTGCGCTCGCCGTCGTGCTGGTCGGACTGGGTCTCGCCGGATACCTCGGGGCTCGACAGACCTCGCGATCGGTGGCGCGAGCGCGCGGCCTCGACCTGGCGCTCTCCGTGCGGCGGGCCCTCGTGCTGTCCGACGGTCGGCACCAGGAAGCTCTGCAAGAGGCCGTGGAGGACATGGCGGAGCAGGGGCTCCGGTACGCGGCGGTGGTGATCCCGGGCCAGGGGGTGTACGCCGAGGCGGGCGAGCCGAGCGGTCCGCCGCTGTCGCCACTGCGCCTCGCACGACCCCGTGGCGAGGACCAGTGGATCACCCCTGTCGGTGACGATCGAATCAGGGTGGTCGTCCCGCTCCTCGCCGGCCCCGCCGAGCGGCGCTCGCGCCTCGAGGGCATCGGGGGCCTCAAGGGCTTCCGGAAACGCGGACCAGGCGCGAGGCCGATCCTCGTGCTCGAGTACGAGCCCGTGGCAGCCGCGGCGATCACGTCCCGCGCTCTGGCCATGCTCCTGATCAGCGTGGCGGCGGGGACGGTCCTCCTCGGCGCCGGAGTGGTCTTCTGGCGCATGTCGCGCCGTACGGAGGCGATGTCGGAGCAGCTCGCGCGAGACCGCCAGCTCAAGGCCCTGGGTGAGATGTCGGCCGTGCTCGGCCACGAGCTCCGCAACCCCCTCGCGGCGCTCAAGGGCCACGCCCAGCTCCTCGTCGAGCAGCTCGGGGTCGACCACCCCGGCCGGCGGGGCGCCGAGACGGTGGTCCGCGAGGCGGTCCGTATGGAGGAGCTCACGAGCCAGATCCTCGAGTTCGCTCGCACCGGCGCCATCGATCCCCGGCCCGTGAGCCCTCCCGACCTGGCCCGGGCCGCGGTCGAGGAGTCGGGGCTCGCGGGGATCGATCTCGCCGTGGAGCCCGATCTGCCGCCGTGGCCGCTCGACAGGGCCCGGATGGAGCGGGTGCTGGTCAACCTGCTTCGCAACGCGTCCCAGGCCACTGGAGGCGACGGCCCGGTGGAGCTCTCCGTCTCGCGGCGCGACGAGGGGCTCGTCTTCGAGGTGCGGGACCACGGCCCGGGCATTCGCGACGACGACGTGCAGTGGATCTTCGAGCCGTTCCACACCCGCAAGGTCCGCGGGACGGGTCTCGGGCTCGCGGTGGCGAAGCGGATCGTCGAGGCGCACGACGGACGGATACTGGTCCGCAACCACGCCGAAGGCGGCGCCGTGTTCACCGTCTGGCTGCCGCAGCGGCCGATCCCTCACTGGTAGTGCCGGCCGAGCTCGGAGGCGTACTCGCGGCCCAGCTCGCCTGCGTGGTCGCGGAGCCACTTCGAGAAGACGATTTCGCCGGTCGGCTCTCGCTCGGACACGAGGAGGTCGGCCATCAGCCCGTCCACCTCGTCCGGGGTCAGCACGACGTCGTGGACCCACGAGGACAGCACCCGTGACGCCACGAGGACGAGCCAGCGCGGCATGGGGACGATCAGCGAGTGGCTCCCGATGCTCCGAGCGACCAGACGGACGAGCTCGAGGAAGGAGAAGGTCTCGGGGCCGACCGCGTCGATGATGACGTTGTCCCGGTGTTTCCCGTGCTCGATCGCCAGGCGGGCCACGTCCTCGACGTGGATCGGCTGGACCCCGTACTGTCCCCGCCCCGGCACCCCGAACACCGGCATGCGCCGCAGGAGCCAGGCGATGTTGTTGATGAGCACGTCCCGTCCACCGAAGAACACCGTCGGGCGGAGGATCGCGTGAGGCAGCCCCGTGGCCGCGAGGGACGCCTCGAGCCTGGCCTTGCCCCTGAAGTACGGCAGGCGCGAGTCGGGCGTCGGGTTGGTGATGCTCACGTGGACGACGCGCTCGACCCCGGCAGCGGCCGCGGCGCGGAACAGGACCTCGGTGTTGGCCACGGCCCGCTCGTGGGTGGTGTCGCCGTGGTCGAAGCGCACCCAGTAGGTGTTGTAGAGCACCTCGGCGCCGGCGAGCGAGCCGGCGAGCGCGTCCGGGTCGCCGAAGTCGAGCTTCGCCACCTCCACGCGCCCGCCGAACGGGTCGGGCCGGTCGGGGTGGCCCGTGATCGTCCGGACCCTGACCCCCTGCTCGAGGAGCCGGGCCGCGATGTGACGCCCGCTGTAGCCGAAGGCCCCCGTGACGACGTGCAGCTTCTCAGTGCTCATGACCCTCCTCCGATCCTGGTCGGTCGGAGCATACCAGCTTGCGCCGACGGCGCTCGTCGGGATATCCAGGACTGGTCCATGCCGAAGGTCGTGCTGGTTCCCGCTCCGAGCGTCGGCCCCGACGGCCGGATGAGACGATACCTGCCGCTCGGGCTGCTCTCCCTGCGCGCGCTCGCGGGACGCGGACCGGCCGAGGTCGATCTCTCTCTGCCGGGCGACGATCTCACACGCACGCGGTACCGGAGCTCGGCCGAGCTGGTCGCGGACCTGGCGAGCGCGCTTCCCGACCTGGGTGGCTTCGACACGGTCGGGCTCGCGACCATGTGCAGCTCGTTCCATCACACCCTGCGCCTCGCCCGCGAGATCAAGTCGAGGGCTCCCGATCTCGCGGTCTGGCTCGGCGGCCCTCACGTGTCGGTCGTGGCCTCCGAGGCCCTCCACGCGTTTCCCGATCTGATCGATGCGGTCTTCGTTGGCGAGGGCGAGGGCGCGTTCTCCGAGGCGCTCGCCCGCGGCCGGGGCGGGGACATCGAGGGGGTCATGACCCGCGCCGGCGAGCTCGTGCCGCGGCCGCCGCTCGTGGACCTGGACGAGCTGCCGTTCATCAGGCTGGGCGAGCCCGAGCTCGACGTGCTCCGCTGGCAGGCGACCGAGCGGTCGGCGCCCGTCACGATCCCGTTCGAGGTCGCGCGCGGGTGCCCGGGTCGGTGCACCTTCTGCTCGACCCGCCGGTTCTGGGGCCGGAAGGTGCGGCGGAAATCGCTGGGTCGCATCATCGAGCAGATGCGCCGTTATCACGATGAGACGGGAGTGCGGCGCTTCGAGATCATGGGCGACAACCTCTCGGCGTCGCTGCCGTGGCTCCGGAAGCTCTGCGCCGCCCTCGCCCGCGACGCGCCCGAGATGCGCTGGCAGGCCGACCTGAAGCTCGACCGCATGAGCGGCGGCGACCTCGACCTCCTGTGGCGCGGCGGCTGCCGGGGATTCTTCGTCGGAGTGGAGAGCGGGAGCCAGGCGACGCTCGACCGCGTGCGAAAGGGCGTGGACCTCGATCGTGAGGTGCGGCTGATCGACCAGGCGTTGCACCACGGCTTCGAGGTCAAGACCTCGCTCATCGTGGGATTCCCTTGGGAGACGGCCGGCGACGTGGACCGCACCTTCCGGCTCCACTGCGAGCTGCTGGAGAAGGGGGTGTCACAGAGCCAGGTCTGGTTGCTGTGCCCGCTCCCGGGCACCGACCTGCTGACCGAGCACGAGCCTCGCTTCGATCGTCTCGGGTCGCGGATCGCGATGGACGGCGTCCCGCTCGACGCCGACACGCGGGAGATGGCGCGGCGTCACCCCGGCCTGTTCGCGCAGCTCGGGCGCTTCGACGCCCCCCGGCTCGCGCCTCTCGACGTGGACGCGACCGTCGCCACGGCCTCGCAGCTCACCGCGTTGTACGCGAGGACGCGGCAGGCCCCCGCGGATGGAGTGGACGAGAGCTGACTCCCGGCAACACCCGAGGCCGAGGCGGCGGAGCTTGCGGAGCTACGGCGTCCAGGTTCGCAGGCTCGACCGAGGCCGAAACGTGCGGAAGACGCTGCGGCGAGCAAGGATCGGGACGAGTAACAGGACGGAGGCCGCCGCGCTCGCACCGCTGCATCGCCGGCCCGTGGTCTCGCACTGGCAGCCTCCGCGGAACCGCGAAACAGCGCCTCCTCCGCCTCCGTCCGGGCCCGTCTCGATGTCCCCTTCGCCG
>Ga0233425_10004473_pt1 | contig 23436 bp, 18 predicted proteins | sample Watercolumn_Towu_2_FD_181712 | JGI IMG/M metagenome (GOLD analysis project Ga0233425, IMG submission 181712) | Freshwater microbial communities from Lake Towuti, South Sulawesi, Indonesia - Watercolumn_Towuti2014_140_MG | ecosystem: Environmental > Aquatic > Freshwater > Lake | place... | reverse complement strand
AAGTAACTTACTGGTGGCGAATCTCATACAATGAGGAGCGGCCGCATGATTCACTGGGGTCATTGACCCCAGCAGAATATGCTGAAAACTCTACTTTACAACTGTCTACTTGACAGGGAAGCTTACGGAGGCCTATGGTATTCATTTTCTGAGATTCACTAACAGAGAGATATATGAGAATGTAGACGGGGTAATAATAAGAATTGTTGAATATATTAAGCAAATTACCTCCCCTACCCCTCCTTAAAAAAGGAGGGGATGTTTGATCCTTTTTAACTGGAAGCCATTATCCATGGTTTATTGGCAATAATCCTCCCCTTGACAAGGGGAGGCATGGAGGGGTTTTTTATTATAAATAGGCACAACAAAGGAGTGCTTAAATATTGTATTATATATGTATAAAAAGATTTAAAGTCTCATCATCATTTGCTGAGACCTGGTTACGATTTAATACCATACAGGAATGACGGGGGAGAACATGAATGGTTTTTTGAGGCACGTTTTGTTCTTTTGTTTAATAGCCATGCTGGCAGTATTCAGCGGCTGCGGGGGAGGAGGAGGAGGCACAAAAACAACCACCGGAGGCGGAAGCGGAAGCATACCAACACCACCTTCCAATCTTGTATCAACTACAAAAACCACTACAGAAATTGTCATTAACTGGCAAGACAACTCAGGCAATGAAGAACGTTTCAGGATTTACCGGTGTGACGGAGCAGGTTGTTCCCCGAGCGGTCTTTTGAAATCCACCAACCCGAATATTATAACCTATACCGATTCCGGGCTATCGGCGGGAAGGACATACTGTTATAAGGTATGCGCTTATAACTCTTATGGGGAAGACTGTTCAAACAAGTCCTGTTCAACTACAACCACCATTTTTGACACAGGATTCGGTGACGCCGAGAATCCGGTGATAGCCATGGATATGAACGGAAATGTAATGGCAGTATGGACACAGATCAAGGAAAGCGTTTTCCTGAACATTGTATACGCCCGGAGATATAATGCGACCACCATGACGTGGGGAGGAGTTACGGTCCTTATGGATACCACGCTTGGAGATGACGGGCTGAACCCCAGTGTCGCAGTTGATCAACTTGGAAATGCAATCGCCGTCTGGCAGCAGGCAGACCGCATATACGCTCGAAGATATTACGTAACAACAAATTTATGGGATATTAACATAGTTACCATTGATAACGCATCAGGCGGTTCAGACTTCCCGCAAATTGCGATGGACTCAAATGGAGGGGCCATCGCCGTATGGCAGCAGGACTTCAGAGTCTATGCAAGACGATATACCTTTTCTTCCGGGACATGGGATACGGCTCAAACGCTTGACAACGGTTTGGGTGTTTCTGCTGACTATCCAAGGATTGCAATGGATTCAGGTGGAAACGCAATCGTATCATGGAAACAAGAAAACACGGATTTTGATGTATACATCAACCAATATACAGCAGGGGTTGGCTGGTCAGGACCTGTTTTCATCAGCGCGGGGTCAGACGATATTGACATTACCGAATCCTCACAGATTGTCCCTTTCATGAATCCCTCGGGAAGCGCAGTTCTCATCTGGAAAGGAAAAGATCTTAAATTGTATACGAAAATATACAAAAAAACCTCAGGATGGGGAACAACCACAGCGATTGCCTCCAGCCCTGGCGAAGTCTTTAATCCGCAGGTTGCAATGAATAATTTCGGCAATATAGTTGCCGTATGGGAGCAGGACTTTCAGATCTATGCGAATTACTACACAGCCGGCAACAGCCAATGGAAGACCGCTTCGATCATTGATACAGGCGCAGGAGAAGTCTTCAACCCACAGGCAGGAATAGATACAAACGGCAGCGCCCTTGCAGTCTGGGAGCAGTTTGACGGGAATTATTCCAGAATTTATTCAAACAGGTATGACTCAGTCACCGGATGGACTTCCGCCACGCCTCTTCAGTCAGGAGAAGGCGATGCTAAAAAGCCCAGGGTAGCCATGAACCCTGACAGCTACTCCATGGTCGTATGGCAGCAGGATGACAGCGCCGGATATATCAGCCTGTTTTCTTACATATTTGAGTAGAATATTCCCGGAAAGAGCTGGATTTTTGCCATGTATTTGTTTAATATTAAACGATTAATATATTACAGGAGGCATATGTAATGATGACTCTGAAGCATATTTCATGTTCCCTGATTTTCATCCTGTTTACTGTCTTTTTACATACTGGTGCTGCTACCGCCCAGGAAATCGGGGATTGCACAGTATGTCATAAATATCTCGGGAACAAGAAGTATGTTCATACCATCATGCAATCCGGATGTACTGCATGTCATACAGAACCCCATAACAAGAAGTCAAAATATCCAAAGGGGCTGCTTGCACCGGTCAATGAGGTATGCTACGCCTGTCATGACAAGTCAAAATATACTGTCGGAGAATCCGTGCATCAGCCTGTTGCAAGCGGCATGTGTTCAAGCTGCCATGATCCGCATTCTTCCGATACACAACTCCTTTTGCGGAATCCGCAGCCTGACTTATGCTTCGACTGTCATGACAAAAAGCTTGTTGCCGGCACCAATGTCCATGCTCCGGTAGCATCAGGACAATGCACTTCCTGCCATGCCGCCCATGTTACTGAAAACAAACCGCTTCTTACAAAACCCATTAACCAGCTCTGCATTGTCTGTCACAGGCCGCAGGCCACAGGCAAGCATGTTATTTCTTTGCCGGGCGGAAGATTCCATCCGCTCAGAGGAGTAACCGATCCTAACTTCCCCGGCAAAACAATGAGGGTTCCGGATCCGAATAAACCAGGGAAAATGATGACCGTTGCGGACCCTAACAAGCCCGGCAAGGAATTGAGCTGCGCAAGCTGTCATAACGCGCACGCGTCAAATTATGGAAAACTTTTTCCGGCTGCGCGGGTGTGCCAGAAGTGTCATAAATACTGATAAAGACAGGGGGCAAGGGGGACAGAGAACAGATAGCGATGCTTTGAGATAAAGTAGAGGCAAGCAGAAACCTGTTGAATTACTATTCGTCTCTATAAATCTCAATATCGTTACTGTCCGTCTCAAAGTTTATTAGAGCTTAAGTATAAAAAACAAAAAGACGATGAGATAATAAGGGTTTCATAATAGTATGTATATTCTTATGTTAGTCATTCCCGCAGGTCTTAGTCGGGAATCCATTAGTTACAGGCCTCTGGATGCCCGGCTAAGAACCCCGGACATGACAGATAAAAATGAAAACCTGTAAATACTATTATAAGACTGTTAATAATAGCAGAGAGTGAGGAGCAGCAAACTGATAATTCGTCACTTGCTGCTGATTACTTGTTTTGTATTTGCAGTTTAATTTATTATCGACTTTTTTGAAAGGGTGGAAGATGCTGAATTTTCGGTTAATATTTTTTTACGCTTTCTTCCTGTTAATTGTTTTGTCAGGCTGTGCATCAGGCCCCAAGTACCCTCAAAAACCATCCGGCGAGTATATCTGGCCGTCTCCGCCTGAGACCCCACGGATTAAATGGCTGACACAGTGGTCAAATGAATACGACTTCAAGTCTCCTAATGCTTTGCTTGATTATCTTATAGGCAACCAGGGTGTTGAATGGCTGCTAAGGCCAAACGGTGTGGTTGCTGATTCATCAGGAAATATTTATGTCGCGGATTCCATGAGACGCGCGGTCTTTGTATTTGACATCAAAAAGCAGGAGATCCGGTTACTCGGGAAAGGACTTCTGCAAATCCCGGTAGGACTTGCACTGGATAACAAAAAAGGAATCGTGTATGTTTCCGACTCCAGGATTGACAAGGTCTTCGGAATTGATATAAATACTGATACACTTAAGATAACTTTGGGTGTGGTTGAAAAATTCAGCAATCCATCAGGCATGGTCTTTGATGATTCAAGGGACAGACTTTATATTGCGGATACAAAAAATCATATCGTAAGGGTATATGACGAAAAAGGGAAACCCCTTTTTACCATTGGCTCAAAGGGCCAGGAAGACAATGAATTCAATTTCCCAAACTATCTCGCCCTTGACATGAACGGCAGGCTTTTTGTGGTTGATCAGTTCAACTTCAAGGTTAAGATATTCAGCCCTGAAGGAAAATTCCTGAAGAAATTCGGAAATCTTGGAGATTCATCAGGCTATTTTACCAGGCCTGCAGGACTCGGTGTGGATTCCGAGGGTCATGTTTATCTTGTCGATACCGCGTTCAACAACTTCCAGATATTTGATGAAGACGGTAAATTCTATCTTCATATCGGCAAATCCGGCAAGGAACCCGGGGAGTTTTCCTATCCTTCAGGCATGTTTGTAGATAAAAATGACAGGATTTTTGTTACCGATACCTACAACAGAAGAATCCAGGTTTTCCAGTATCTCAAGGAGAATAAATAAAACCATATCCGGTATAGTTTTTGCAGAATAACATGCATGACCTCCAAAAATCTTATAAAAAGATTTGCATATCTGATATTATTGCAGTCCGTTCTTTGCGTATTGATCATACCCGGCAATGCAGCTGCCGACATGTCGGTATCGAAGCCCAGAAAGTTTCGTTTCACTGGCCTTGTTGAACTGAATTATTATAATTACAGGATATCTTCAACTTACGTTAACAATTCATCTTCCACAAACTGGAACTCCTTTGAACAAAGATATACGCTGGGGGCAACCGGATATATCTATCATCCCAAGTTAATGCTTTTTTCAACACACGTGGTATACAGCGATAAAGACTTCAGAGATCAATCCAGCGCCAAAAGCAGTCAAACAAGCATAGGTTATGGTATATCCACAACCTTTCTTCCCTACCGCCCGGTATCCCTGGAAGTCAATGCCATGCGTTCCGTCTCAACAATTGAAGGATGGGGGACCTCACCCTTTGATGCAACATCAACTTCATACGGCGCAAAACTGTACCTGACAAAAAGCAATCTGCCTTCCACAAGAATTGAATACGAACATTGGGAATATATTACTGAAAGTGACAATACCAATCTGTCCGCAAAAACAACCACACATATAACGGACAAAACAGAGATGGATACAACAGGTTTTCATATGAATGGCACAATAAAGAAACTGAAAACCAATTATCTGTTTGACAGTACTTTTTTAAAGTATTCAAGCAGCGCAAGAGAATCCACAGCCCAGAATTACAGGCTTAGCACCTTTTCTTCCTTCAGTCCCAGAAATACTTTATCAACCAATTTCACGTATTCTGATTATGATATTTCCAGCATTATGAGCTTTGGAACCACTTTAAACCTGAGCCCCGTCAACCGTTTTTATCACAGCTACAGCTACAGCTACATTTTTTCAGATTCAGGAACAGAAAAAGGACAGTCTTTTTTTCACACTGTTGCCGCGCTTTTTAATTACCGTTTCAACTCGTTTTTCAGGGGCAGAACAAATTTAACGTACCGCATAGGTGAACGATCCGGCACAGAGCAGAGTTTTTATGACGGGGACTTCAATCTGGAATACAAAAGACCTGTTAAAGGTCTTCTTGCCACAACCAACTATGGTTTTTCCTATAGTGCAAAACAGAAGGAGAATGAACATTTCAGATACTATGACCATACCCTGGGGCTTGGTCTTGAGACAAGGAATCTTTCGATGGGTAAAATCTACTCTTCATACAATTTGTCATACAGGGATTATGAGTCAAACTACAAGATACCACAGGACCCGGAAAGGACCGAGCAATTCCATTCCCAATCACACAGGTTTCGTTCAGGGGTAACCGGAAGAGGGCCTGGCAGGACTCACTGGACGGTAGAGGCGGAAGGTCACTATTTTGATATCAAGAACGGCGTGAAGCCCGCAAAGCTTGCGTTCTGGTCACAGGGAGGCGAATGGTCCGAGCACATAAGGCACTATACAATGTCCGGAGAAGTCGGACATCCGTTAGGAACAAGGGGGTCAGCAACTCTGCGGTCCAGTTACACCACTGGTGAATCTGATTCGAAGGAAGTACAAAGATACCGCTATGAAGGCACTGTGAATTATCCTATTGCAAGGAACCTCTCTTTTACCGGATGGTTCAGGGAAGAATGGTGGAGCAATGGATGGTACAGCTCTGATATTAATGCCCACAGTACAAAAATCAGGGAGTATCAATTGGATACTTACTACAGATTGAACAAACTCACCCTGTCGCTCGAATACAATGTATCAAAAGATGAGAATTCATCATTGAGAGAAATAAAGCACCTTTTTATAAGATTAAGCAGGAAGTTTTAATAAATAAACAATGGGTTGGGAAAAATGAGCCGAGGGTTCAAGGATTCAAGTGAGCGTGGGAAAGAGATTTGTTGAGACTGAGAGATTAGCTGCGCGGGATTGTTTTTTCCTATCCCCTCCTTGGCAAGGAGGGGAATAAGGGGTGGTATTCTCAATCAGTTACAATGAATCTCTATTGAATTTCAATGAATCTTCTATGTTTAATTTTGGTTCATTCGCAAAAAAAATTGAAAAAGTCACAAGACTCAATGGATTCCCGCCAAAGACCTGCGGGAATGATGACATAAGAATATACCAAATATTATGAAACCCTTAATAAGCATTCCATAGCGATATAAAATGAAAAACTTTGCCATACAAACAATACGCTTCGCGCTGTGCGCCGCAATAATGCTCATGCTCGTTTCCTGCGCTTCAACCGGGCCGCAGAATAACTCTTTCGTATCTGACAGCGGCACAAAGCCTGTCTGGCCTCAGCCTCCAAAAACGTCAAGGATTCAATACGTGAAAAGTTTAACCGGTCCGGCTGACGCAGGGATAAGAAAGACATGGTACAAAAAAACCATTGATACCATCTTTGGAAAAGATGAATTTGAAGGAATAATCCTCAGGCCATATGGAGTTTTTGTTGACGCCGACAGGATATATGTGACGGACCCCGGGCTGCAGACAGTCCATGTCTTTGACTTACGCAAACAAAAGTACCTTAAAATAAGAAAGGCGGACAGTGAAGGACTGGTATCTCCAATAGGGATAGCTGTTGACGAAAAAGACAACATATTCATTACAGACTCAGCACCCGGCAGGGTATTCGTATTTGACCGTGAAGGAAATTATCTTCGTGAAATAGGGTCAGCGGATCTTTTCAGAAGACCCTCAGGTATTGCGGTTTTCGAAGACCGTGTTTATGTAGTTGATACGCATAATCACCATGTGTTAGTATTTTCAAAAGAGGACGGTTCCATGCTTTTCAGCTTTGGCAGGCAGGGGAAAGAAAAAGGTGAATTCAATTATCCAACAAATATATCCATCAGCAGAAACGGTAATGTTTACATATCCGATTCCATGAATTTCCGGGCTCAGGTCTTTGACAGAAATGGAAAAATCCTTTCTGTTTTCGGAAAACATGGGGACGGTTCCGGGGACATGTCCAAACCAAAGGGCATATCTGTTGATTCAGAAGGGCATATTTATATCTCGGACGCGCATTTCGACAATGTTCAGATTTTTGATGGTAATGGAGAGTTTCTTCTTGACTTTGGAAATACCGGTTCTGAAGAGGGACAGATGATACTCCCGGCAGGGATATTTATTGATGGAAATGACAGGATTTATGTGGCGGATTCTTACAACAGACGAGTTCAGATATTTCAATATCTGAAAGAAAATAAATAAACCCCTGAAAACAAGGGTTCGAGGGTTCGAGCAGCCAAGTGGTCAAGTGTAACGGATAAAAAAGGGCAGTGTATTCATCGGAAAAACATGAAATATAAATTTTTTAAATCCTCCATACTGTTTTTGATGCTTATTATCTTCATTGCTGCTCAGGCAGTAGCCGATGTCAAGAATTCAAAGCATAATCTCTCATCCACCGGACCGGGAGACATCGTGGCAGTCGAAGAAACACAGATATGCAAATTCTGCCATACTCCTCATAATTCAAGCCCAACCTATCCCCTGTGGAATCATGTACAGTCAGCCGTCGTTACGTATGTTAATTACTGGAGCCCCACCCTGCAGTCTTATGCCGAAGGAGGGGCCCCGCCTATTGACGGTTTTTCAAAACTTTGCCTGAGCTGCCATGACGGAACTGTTGCGCTGGGGGCGCTGGTAAGCAGAAGTGAAGAAATAGATATGGTTATTATTCCCGGCGTCATAGATGCAGCAGGCAAGCTCCTCCCGGGAGCTGCGGGTTATCTTGGGACAGATCTTTCCGGAGGACATCCCCTTTCAATTATATTTGACGAAGACCTGAAAAACAGGAGGAATTCCGAGACTGGATTCTGTCATTTAAATTCTCCGACCAATATACGGAAATTCGGAGTACGCCCATGGACTGGAGGAGATGCGGATGTAAAGCTTTTCCCGACACAGGGAGGATATGGCGTCCAGTGTACATCATGCCATGACCCTCATGGAGGAAAAGGCGCGGTCGACGCTCCTCCAATGTGGCGAAAAACGACTCATGATGAAGTATGCAATGTCTGTCATGTTGAAGGCTGCAACCAGGTTTTCGCATGGTAATCCGCAGGAAATATCTTTATATCCCGCTGGCTCTGTTTTTTCTGGTATTCATTTCAACTCCTCCCATACATTCAAAGTCCATAAATGAAAAACCCCATCTCAACAAGAACTATCTGCCGCGTGGATGCGCAAGCTGCCATCGTGGACATGGGAAACCGAATACTCCCATGTTATCCGAAAGAAAGGATGTTTTTTGCTTCAGGTGCCACGGCCACAGACTGAACATCGAACGGACGGTTCAGAAAGGTGACATCACGGAGAGTGTAAAGAACGACAACATTCAGCAGGAATTTGAAAAACCATACCGCCATCCGGTACAGAGGGTTGGCATCCATAAAGCCGATGAAATTATGCCTGAGCGTGACCCGCATATACCAAGACATGTTGAATGTACTGATTGTCATCATCACCACTATGTATCCAGCGATAACAGGTTTGCAGGGATCAAGGGGGTTAACAGACAGGGCATAAGCGTAACCAGCATTAACTTTGAATACGAGCTCTGTTTCAAATGTCATTCATACAGCGCAAATCTGCCAGCAAACCAGATTAACAAGGCAGTCATCTTTGACACAGGCAACCCCTCATATCATCCGGTTATCGCTCCGGGCAAGAATGCCAACGTCCCCAGTCTCACGCCTCCCCTCTCCTCATTGAGCATGATTAAATGCACTGACTGCCATAATAATGATGACCCTGTTGGACCAAGAGGAGCTCATGGTTCAATTTACAGGTATCTCCTGGTCAAAAACTACACCGAGAATGAGGGTCCGGAAGGAGCCTTTCAATATGAGCTTTGTTATCACTGTCACAGCAGAAACAGCATTCTCAATAATGAGAGTTTTGCTTTTCATAATAGTCATATCATAAACGTCGGGACTTCATGCCGCACCTGTCATAATCCGCATGGCAGCACTCAATACACACACCTCATTGATTTTGATAACCTGGCCATCAGGTCTTCCAGCAGCGGACAGTTGAAATTCAGGGACCGCGGGACACGCGCAGGACAGTGCTTTCTGACCTGCCATGGAAAAGACCACAACCCAAAAGCCTATCCTTAAACAGCTGTGGGATTTGTAGTAACTTATAGAGACTGATAGTAATTTATTGAGACGTGTTGAGATTTTTTGTACTTCAATAAGCCTCCATCAGTCTCAATATATCTCAATCTGTTACTATCTGTCTCTTTCTGTTCTCTCTGTTATTCAGAGCCCGTCTCTATACGGTCTTCAAGGTCAAACAGGAAATCCTTCAAGTCCTCCAGTTCCGTAAAAATCTCCTCAATGAGATCGTTGGTCTGAAAAACATCATCCACGGAGGTTTTTCCGGATTTATTGATGTTTTTTGTGCAGGTATCGCAAAGCTCCTTCACCTTAGAGAATTTCGCTGCAATATCCCTTTCAATTTCAATCTTTGTCTTAACCTCTTTCTGCTGCTCTTCCACTTTAATCCTCCTTATTTATTATTACGGATTGTTAAACATAACCAGCGGAGATTAATTATAACTGATTGAGGCTCGCAGTAACTGATAGAGATTTATTGAGACAAACAGTAACTTATTGAGACGGGTTGAGATTGTAGTCTCCATTCATCTCAACTTATCTCGATGTATCTCAATTTGCCTCTGTTCTTTCCCCCCTTGAACCCTTGGCCCCTCGAATCCTTGAACCCTGTCTTATAGAGTACTACAACGTGTTATCTCTCACTGCCTCATTTATCAACTGTTTCATTTCACTCACCGCTCTCTCAAAACCAACAAGCACCGCTCGCGAGACAATACTATGCCCAATGTATAACCCCCTGACTCCCTGTATGGAAGCAATCCGTTTTACGTTGAAATAATTAAGACCGTGGCCCGCATTGACTGTCAGACCGGCATCCAGGGCAAGCCTGACATTATTTATAACACGCAGCAGTTCATTTTTTCTGTCTTCATTACGGGCATTGGCATACATACCCGTGTGAATTTCAACCATGTCAGCGCCTGCCAGCTTTGAAAGAGCAATATCATTGGGGTCAGGATTGATAAACAAACTGACCGGGATGCCCGCATTGTGAAGCCGCTTGATGGCGTCACGGATTCCTTTCATCTGTTTCTTTATATCCAGGCCGCCTTCGGTAGTCAGTTCCTGCCGTTTTTCAGGCACAAGGGTGATCATGTCAGGCTTCAAACAGGCCGCTATATTAATCATCTCCCTTGTCGCAGCCATTTCGAGATTAAGTTCAACAGGTACAACTTCACGAAGCAGCCTCACATCCCTGTCCTGAATATGACGCCTGTCCTCACGCAGATGGACGGTAATTCCGTCAGCACCGCCAATAATGGCAAGGGTTGCAGCCATGACCGGATCGGGCTCAATCCCCCTCCTCGCCTGCCGCACTGTAGCAATATGATCAACATTCACACCAAGAATCATAGCGCGTCTCCTCTATTGATTTAGTAAGGGTTTCATAACAGTTTGTATTTCTTACTGCGCCATTCCCGCAGGCCTTTGGCGGGAATCCATTAGTTACAGGCCTCTGGATGCCCGATTAAAAACCCCCGATTACAGACTTCGAGGGCAGGCCCCGGGCATGACGGATAAAAAACGAAAACCCGTAAATACTGTAATAAGACTGTTAATATATCGAATATTATAATGGTATACGTATTATAAAAAGATCTATTTCTTCATATGCCGGCTTTCCATTTGCCTTTGCAAGGCCGCAAGATTATTTGCAGCTTCACGGTAGTCAGGCAACAGTGCAAGGGCAGTCTGAAATTCCCGCTCTGCCTCTTGCAGTTGTCCCATTCTCTGCATTACAACCCCAAGGTTGTTATGAGCAAAGGCATATGCCGGATTTAGTTGTAAGGCTTTAATATAGGAAATCCTGGCGTCATCCAGCAGTCCCTTATCATAAAGTGCCAGACCGAGATTATTATATGCAAATGCATAATCAGGATTAATCTGTATTGTTTTTTTGTAATACCATATCGCTTCATCAAGTTGTCCGGTTGTCCTCAGTATATTGCCGATGTTGTTGTATACTTCATAGAAATCGGGAGTCAGCATCAGGACCTTTTTGTATACCATCAAAGCTTCATCAAACCGGCCTTCCCAGTAAAAAGCGGCACCAAGGCTGTTATAAGCATCCACCGAATAAGGATTTATTCTCAGGGCTTCCTGATAATGAAAGATCGCTCTGTCAAATTCTCTTCTGCCTGAAAGTGCATATCCGAACCCTGTATGGGCAGTATAACTGTCCGGTGATGTTTTCAGGGAATCCTCCCAGAGCGTATAGTTATTCTTCCAGCTTCTGTTTCTGCTGATTGTCTGAACCATAAACAGGCATGTTATAACAACAAGGCATACCCATAAATATGTCTGTTTGCCATAAAACGCTCTGTTTCTGTGAAAAACGCCGGCCAGAATAGCCAGGGAAATAACAAATCCGACTGATGGCAGGTAGAGATATCGTTCAGCAAATACTGATTCAGTATGAAAAGCCGGAAAGTACAGCACCGGAAGCAAGGTAATAACAATCCAGCCCAGAGAGAAAAAAAGACTTCTTTCCTTTTTTATTGTGACAATTACAATTGCACCAAAAAAAACCGTTACAAGAACAGACAGAACCAATCTGGTATCAAATAATGATGAAACAGGATGAAACACATGAAGGATATTCAGTTTTATCGGCAGGATCAGCATAATAAGATATTTGCTGAACAGGGGAAAAACATTCAATGCAACTTCAAACGTACTGTAATTGCCTTTCTGATATATAACGCCTTCTATTGCAAAGGTTCTTAGCAGAAAATACGCACCACCGGCAACGACAAAAGGACCATAGCGCAGGAGCAGTTCTTTCGCAGCCAAACGTCGTGATAATCCGTTTTCAAAAATACCATTTCTGAAAGAATAGTCATACAGGATTAGCAAAACGGGAAGAGTCATCGCAGTTATTTTTGATAATGCCGCCAGGAAAAAAAGCAGGGCAGAAATGAAGTATTGATAGTATGTTTTTTTCTTTGCGCGTAATATGTACACGTAAAATGACAAGAGACAAAAAAAAGACATCAGCAGTTCCCCCATTGCTGAAATCCATGCGACAGCTTCCGTATGAACGGGATGCACCGCGAAAATGAGTGAGGCCAGGGCAGGGAATAGAAGATTCTTTTCATGAAAAACATGTTCAAACAGAACCAGTCCGGCGAGGAATACCAAACAGGTGACTAACCCATGTATAACAATGTTTGTCAGATGATAGCCTTGGGGATCATTTTGAAAAAAACGGAATTGAAGCAAATTAACTACAAATCTCAGGGGATTATAATGGCTTGTCGATAAATCGGTCATTTTAAATCCCCATGAATGCGTAAGGAATATTTTCGGGAGAAATGCGGTATTCTTAATCCATGGATTATTTAGTATCCCCATTTCATCATCGTATACGAAATCATTTTGCAGTGTGTTCGCGAATACTCCGGCGGCAATAAGAAAAAGAACCAGCGCTGTAATCCATTTGGAGGCAGGGGAATAGTGTGTTATCATGACTTCAATTACTAATGAGTTTATAAGTAAAACCACATCGACTGTAAAATCTCCCCTTTCCCCTCTTTGCCAAAGAGGGGGATATTGCCTCCCTTTGGCAAAGGGAGGTCAGGAGGGATTTTTTAAATAATGTGACCTTTCTTATGGTTTTATTAGTAATTATTTCACTTTCTCGCACCAGACTCATAATATTATCAATCTCTATCAGTCTCAATCCGTTACAACCAATCCCGACAAATTACAATTAATTTCAATCCGTCTCTATCTTTTCTCTTTCCCCTCGAATCCTGTCTTTTAACATATTCTTGGAAGCTGGTCGCCGGAGAGCATCTCCACAATCCGCGTGCCTCCGATTGATGTCTTAAGCAGCACCATTTTCGCCGGGGTTTCCTGAACTTCACCGATAATACAGGCATCTTTCCCAACCGGGTTGTTTTTCATAACTGCCAGAAGTTTTTCTGCAACATCAGCGCGAACAATCGCGATCAGGATACCTTCATTGGCAACATACAGCGGATCAAAGCCCAGCAGCTCGCAGGCCCCTCTTACACCAGAAGGGACCGGGATGGATTTCTCGTCAAGAAGGATGCCATATCCCGAATCAGCCGCCATCTCCTTAAGAGTGGTCGCGAGCCCTCCTCTCGTCGGGTCTCTCATGGCATGTATCTCTTTCGTTGCATTCAGCATGTCTCTCACAAGTCCGTTCAGGGGCGCCGTATCACTCAACACCGGAGGATTAAAGGTCAGGCCGTTCCTCTCTCCTATTATGGCAATACCGTGATTGCCGATCGGGCCGCTCAACAGCACCTTGTCACCAGGTCTGATATTAACTGGGGCAATATCAAGCCCCTCCTCAATAATCCCGATTCCGGCGGTATTGATGAATATACCGTCTCCCTTGCCTTTATTCACAACCTTCGTATCCCCTGCAACGATCCTTACACCAGCCTTTTTCGCCGCTGATGACATGGATGCAAGGATTCTTTTCAGATGCTCAACCGGAAAACCCTCCTCAAGTATAAACCCGGAGGTCAGGTAGAGCGGTTTCGCCCCAACCATTGACAGATCATTCACTGTTCCATAAACGGCAAGCTCTCCGATGTCTCCGCCCGGGAAAAATATAGGGGAAACAACATACGAATCTGTAGTAAAGGCTATCCTTCCGTTTCCGGTTCCATCAAGCACCGCGGCATCGTTCAGGGAGGGTAGTTCAAATTCAGGCGCAACCTGATCCTGAATCAATTGATGCATTACCTTTCCGCCGCTTCCATGCGCAAGGAGAATATGATCCATTATTATGTCCTCCAAATGTAATTTAGGTTATATTACCATAACTGATGGAGACATATAGAAATGTATGGAGACGAATTGCAATTCAACAGGTCCCGATAGTATTTACAGGTTTTCGTTTTTTATCCGTTAAGCCCGATGCCTGCCCTCGAAGTCTGTAATCGGGGGTTTTTAGTCGGGCATCCAGATGCCTGGAACTAATGGATTCCCGCCAAAGACCTGCGGGAATAACTCACATAAGAATATACAAACTATTTTGAGACCCTTAATACAATCAATCTCCTTTAATCTCTATCAGTCTCTCTTAACCCCTTAACCCCTTTGCCCCTCGAACCCTTGAACCCTTTTTTGTAACACAGGCCTTATTATTTCTTCATCCATCTTGAAATCTGTTTGAGCAGGCTCATGCCGCCTCTCGCGTAGTTTGAAAATTCGTAGAATGTCCTGATATGAGACAGGAGCCTGAATAATCTTCCCGGATTCAGATAGTATTCAACATTTGCCCTGCCGACAAGTTTTTCAATCTCTCCGGCAGGAACTGCCGCGTTCTGCAGTACACACTTTTCACCTATGGCAACAAAATCATTCCAGTCAATATCCTTTAGCGGAATGGATGAAAAATAATACTCAAACTCTCTTGTCCCGGGATAAGGCACAAGCATATTAAAAAAAGCGAGAGTTGAATTGACTCTCTTTGAAAATCTTATGGTATTTTCCATCTGCTGTTTTGTCTCATCCGGCATTCCGAAAACATAGAACGCCTGAGTTTTCAGTCCGACACTGTTCGCGAGATGCACCGCCTCAAGTGCCTTTTCCGGGTTGATCGGCTTTCCGATCCTCTTCAGAACAGCTTCTTCAGCTGACTCCACGCCGAAGCCGATACTGAAGCAGCCGGCCTTTTTCATCATCTTCAGGGTTTCCCTGTTGACTGCGCTCACCTGCGAAAAACAGAACCAGCTGAGATTCAGCTTTTTGTCTATCATACCCCTGCATATTTTTTCCAGCCGCTCCCGGTTCATGGTAAAGGTATCATCAGTAATTATAAGCTGTCTGGCGTTATAGTCTTTTTTGAGCATTTCCATTTCCGCAAGAACATACTCCGCCGAATGAACCCTGTATTTTCTGCCGGAGACTATCCTCGAAGCACAAAAACTGCAGTTGAAAGGACACCCCCTACTAGTAAGGACGGAAAAGCAGTTTCTGTAGCGCGCATTATGCAGGTTTGGGTTGAAAAGTTCCTGCGGAATCAGGTCTCTTGAAGGAAAGGGAATGGAATCCAGGTCTTCAATAAACGGCCGGAACGGAGTGCGGGCAACACGGTTTCCTTTTGAGAAGGCAACCCCTTTAACACTCACTGGATGCTCGTTCTTCTGATAAGCGTCTATGAGTTCGAGCATTGTTACTTCTCCTTCACCGATAACAACACAGTCAATAAGGTCCGAGTACTGTTCGATGATAAACTCCGGCAATGCTGACGCATGGACGCCGCCAAGCACTATTCGGGCCCGTGAATTTCTCCTGGCAATTCTGGCAAGTTCGATTGCCCTGAAGAAATTCGGAGTGGAGCAGGTCAGCCCGATAACGTCCGGGGCTTTCTCCCGTATGATGTTCCCGAGGTCTTCGTATGAAAGCCCCTGCGCTTCGGGTTCAAACATAAAAACCTCATGACCGCCGTACATGCGTAGATAGGCGGCAATGTAGCCGAGACCCAGGGGGAAATACCTTCCGGTTGCCTTTCTCAATTCACCATACAAATCAATATATGGAGGAGATATCAATACTATTTTTGCCATTGAAGCCCCGGTCCTGCCGGTTCAGTTCTGAATCGTCATGTGTTTTTTCATTTCATCACAGGCTTTTTTGTATCCCATACCGCATGATGTCCGGAAGTCATCCATCGCTGCGTCTTTATTGTTTAATGAATAATAGGAAATCGCTCTGTACATATAGGCTCTTGGATTTTTTGGATTTACAGACAGAGCCCTGTTGAAATCATCAACTGCCGGACCATATTGCCTGACAGCAAGGTAGACTCGTCCACGGTTAATATAAATCCTGTCAGAACCGGGATTTATTGATATCGCATGAGTAAGATATTCAAGGGCTTTATCATATTGACCAACTTCCAGAAATATGTCTCCCATGTTGTTGTAGGCTTCAAAATATTTCAGGTCAAGCGCTATTACTTTATTGTACATATCCGCCGCCTTGTCGAATTCCCCCCTGCTTTGATAAATATTGGCAAGATTGTAATAGCCTGTAAGATATTTCTGGTCCAGTGCGACCACCTTATGATATAACTCAATTGCCCTGTCAAAATGTTTTTTGTCCTGATAGGCATGCGCGAGGTTATAATTTGCCCTTACTTTTTGCGGGCTTTTGCTTACCACATCCTGCCAGAGACTGATTTCATCCTGCCATACAATATTACGGGCGTATGTTGCTCCCGCAAATATAATCGTGACCAGACCAAGGCCGGCCATGACAACTTTTTGAAGTCTTTGCCACTTCCACTGCCATTCATGGGCAAGCCCAAACAGGCCGGTGCACAGGCCAAATATGAACCCGGAAGACGGCAGATATAAACGGTGCTCAAATATGACATCCACAATCGGAATAACGCCTGATTCAACAGAAAGCGTTATAAAAAACCAGAAAATGCCGAATCCCACGACCCGCTTCCATGCATTCCCACGCCGTGAAATATATACCAGATAGACCCCAATAAATATCAACGCAAGCAAAAAGAAAAAAGACCCGAGCACTTCAGCATCCGCGATCGACCTGAAGACCGGATAATCATAATCAAGGTTCTGGTTTACAGGAAGCAGCAGTAACCGGATATAGGTAACAATTACCCTGAGTTCTGTCAGAAAATACTCGGTTCTCGTCAGGTTCGTATATAGTCTGGCTGTTTCATCCATCTGAGCTGCGAGTTCACCTGCATTACTTACCGGACTGATGAAACCCAGAGGGATAATTAACATGGTCAGCAGAAACGGAATCAGGAGCAATACCCTTTTTCCTGTCGCGCCATTAAAGAACAGAAATTCATACAATACGATAATTACCGGCAGGGTAAAAGCAGTTTCTTTAGTCTTCATTGCCAGCACGGCAGATACAATAGACAGCAGATACAACACTACCGGTCTGAGCAACGAGTCTTTACTATCCACTTTTGTCCAGCTCTGAATCTCCGCACTCCGTGTTACATGTTCAGTATCAGGGTACGCAAGTCTCGCGCTGATATAGAGCACAAGAGAAAGAAGGTAGAACAGGGTTGCCAGTGACGCGAACCTCTGGACAATGTAAGTGACAGCCTGTGTCTGCACGGGATGGGAGACAAACAACAATGCCGAAAATAAGGCTATGTATCCAGCAGTTGCGCCTGTCTTTGAGTTTCGTAAAAAAGGCGTTCTGAAAGTCAGGAGTCCAAGCAGATATACAAGAAACGCGCTCAAGATGTGAATCAGCAGGTTGACAGCATGGTACCCTGCCACATGCAAACCATGCAACTGATAGTTTACGAAAAAGGTTAGATTTCCAACATACCGCGACTGGAAAAAACGGCAAACCGCATCCTCTGCCTTCTCCGGCTGAGAACAATAACTGGATGAATCACGGAATATTTCCGGATTCTGTATAAGCGGATTCTCCCTGATGTTTGGATCATCGTCAAATTGAAAAGGGACACCGAAGCTTCCGGAATACGCTATTATTCCGGTTATGACAAGCAGCAAAAGGACAGGAAACGGCTTATAAACTGTAATATTCAAAGCCCTTGTACCAGACGTCCACGGTTCAGCTTTTGATAACCCCTGAATATTTATAGTAGGCCGCGCAACTCCCCTCGGTGCTGACCATGCATGCGCCGACCGGATGTTCCGGGGTACATGCCTTGCCGAACAGGAGGCAATCCGTAGGTATCTTCACGCCCCTCAGAACAAGACCACACTGGCATCCTTTGGGCTCCTGCGCTTCCGGGACTTTGATGTCAAACCGCTTTGTTACGTCACGATAACTGTACTTGTCCTTAAGCCTCAGACCACTTCCGGGAATAACCCCTACGCCTCTCCAGTTTGCGTCACAGGGCTCGAAATACTCATAGATAAGGGATACAGCCTTCCGGTTTCCTTCAGCCTTTACCGCGCGTTTATACTGAATCTCAACCGCAGCCCTTTTTTCCGCAATCTGTTCAAGAAGCATCATTATCGCTGAAAGAATATCTCCGGCGTCAAATCCGGTGACTACCGATGGCACCTTATACTCGGAGGCAATGAACTCATAGGGCTCGATCCCTATTATCGTAGTCACATGCCCTGGAAGGATAAATCCTTCTATACGCACATCCTCAGCGTTTACAAGTGCCTTCAGCGCGGGAGGAACAATCTTATGCGCGGAGTAAATTGAAAAATTCTCAATGCCTGTCCGGTCAGCCTCAAAAAGCGTTCCGGCTACGGATGGAGAAGTTGTCTCAAACCCGGTCGCGAAAAAAACAATCTGCTTGTCTTTGTTTTCAGATGCTATTTTCAACGAGTCCATCGGGGAATAAACAATCCTTACATTGGCTCCCTCCGCCTGCGCGTCAAAAAGAGTCTTTTTGTTTCCGGGAACCCTCATCATATCGCCAAAGGTTGTAAGGATGACGTTATCAAGCCTTGAGAGCGCGATGGCCCAGTCAACATCCATAATAGGGGTTACACAGACAGGACAGCCCGGTCCGCTCAGAAGCGATATGGTCTTCGGAATAACATCCCTGATGCCGTGCCTGAATATTGCCACAGTATGTGTCCCGCATACCTCCATCAGCTTCACCTGCCTGCCGATGTTTGCGGCCAATTGTCCTATCCTCTCAATAATCTTTTCCATTCCGTTCTCCTTTTCTATTAGTCTATAAGGTATCTAAGCTGATGAATACACTTTAATTTGTCATTGCGGCTTGTCCGCAATCCTTCTTAATAAGAAAGATTCCCGACAAGCGGGAATGACAGAAATAAGGCAACCCTGCGCCAAAGCCACAGGGAATTGTCACATTCAATGGAGATTCATTGCAACTGATTGAGACTACCACCCCTTATTCCCCTCCTTGCCAGGGAGGGGATAGGAAAAAACAATCCCGCGCAGCTAATCTCTCAGTCTCAACAAATATCTTTCCCCCGCTCACTTGCCCCCTCGAACCCTTTCTTTCAGTATCATAACTCTATCCCCGCCTTTATTCTCTCCCTGAGAATATACGCCTGCCCGAGGGATATTCCCGCGTCATTTGTCGGGACCTTGTCATGAACATGCACCTTCATTCCTGCTGCGTGCAGGTTGAGAAAAACATTTTTAAGCAGATACATGTTCTGAAAAACACCACCGCACAACACGACATTATTTATTCCGGAGAGGGATGACAGCTTTTGCACCGTGGTGATAATCGCCGCGATCACGGTATTATGAAATTTCGCGGATATGATTCCCTTATGTTCCCCCTTGAGCACGTCATTTACTATTGCCAGAATGGCAGGGGAAAAATCAACTTCGATCACTTCCCTGAACTTTATATCCACCGGGTAATCAGCGGTAACGCCTTCCGCGGCAACGGCTTCAAGCGCGATGGCAGCCTCTCCCTCAAAGGTGTTTGTATCGCAGACGCCGATCATGGATGACATAGCGTCAAACAGCCTTCCAGCTCCTGAAGAAAGTGGTGAAAAATGCCTGTTACCGGCAAGAGTGATGACATTTCTTATATTTATTTCTCCAAATCTGCCCGGAAATCCGAGGGGCTGCAAAAACTCGTCAACCCTGTCACCTGCAATATCCATCAGATAACTGACAGCAAGCCTCCAGGGTTCTTTTACAGCCCGTTCCCCTCCCGGCAGCGGAATATACCTCAGATGCCCGGCCCTTTTGAAAGACAGCACATCCGTTATCAAAAACTCACCGCCCCAGAGGTTTCCGTCTGTCCCGTATCCGGTCCCGTCAAAGGACACGCCTATTACCCTTTCCTTGATCCCTTTCTCCGCCATGACAGACGCGACATGGGCATAATGATGCTGAATGCCGGTCTTTGCTATACCTTCCTGCCGCAGCGCCCACTGGGTAGACAGATATCCTGGATGAAGATCACAGGCAAGCGCTTCCGGATTTACACGGTAAACTGATTTCAGGTTCTTCAGGCTTTCTTCAAAGAAACTGAGGGTTTCAAAGTTTTCCATGTCACCAATGTGCTGGCTTGGAATCGCGAAACTGCCTTTCGTAAGGGTAAAGGTATTTTTAATATCAGAACCGCACCCTAAAACATCAGGGCCTTCTTCATGAAGCTGAATGGGGTCTGGCACATATCCCCGTGAACGTCGGACAAAAGAAAGCGCCGGAGTTTTTCCCCATGTGCCAAGCCTTACAACCGAATCATCAGCCCGCATGAAGATATCCCTGTTATGCGTAAGGAAGGCGTCTGCCATCCCTGAAAGCTTTGCTAACGCCTCTTCGTTATCAATAACTATGGGTTCCTCCGAGATATTGCCGCTTGTCATGACAAGGGCATCGAAATTTGCAGTCAAGGCTGAATCCCGTGCCATGGACACGGAAGGCTGCTGATAAAACAGAAGGTAATGCAACGGCGTATAGGGAAGCATGAACCCGATGCACGGGTTGTTCGGGGAAACTGCTTCCGGAAGAGAGTTATTTGCTTTATCTAGAAGAACAATCGGTCTTTTTATTGATTGCAGGACCGATTCCTCATCCATGGATACCCCGCAAAACTTTCTGATTGTCTGCACATCCGGAGACATCAGGGCAAAGGGTTTATTACTTCTCCGTTTTCGTGCCCGCAAAGTCTCCACCGCTGCCCTGTTCATCGCGTCACAGGCCAGGTGAAATCCTCCAAGTCCTTTAATGGCCAAAATAGCCCCCTGCTTCAGCATGGCTATGGCTGCCTCCATCGGGTCTTTGTCCTCAAAAGGTTTTAAGTCTTCATTATTCACTGTCAGCCTGATTTGGGGCCCGCACACCGGACAGGCATTAGGCTGCGCATGGAATCTACGGTTTTCAGGATTGTGATATTCCGCATCACACACTGCACACATCGGAAACACGGACATGGTAGTATTGGGCCTGTCGTATGGAACAGACTTTGTAATGGTATAACGCGGCCCGCAGTTAGTGCAGTTTATAAAAGGATAAAGGTAACGCCGGTCTTTTTCATCGAGCATCTCCCTGAAACAGTCTCCGCAAACCGAGACGTCAGGCGAAATAAGCGTAAAACTGCCTTCATCCGAACTCTGCATAATCAGAAAATCCTTGTACCCACAGGCAGGCAGGGAAATCACATCCAAATCCATTATCTGTGAAAGCGGAGGGGCCTCACTCCTGAGACGTCCGGTAAAAACATCGCTGTTGCCGCCCTCGATTTCAATTGTAACGCCCTGTGAAGAGTTCAGGACATACCCCTTAAGATCAAGGGATTTGGCAAGGTTATAGACAAAAGGCCGGAACCCTACCCCCTGAACAATTCCTCTGACTTGTATTTTCAGCCTTTGAGACATTTTTCGAATGGGAAATTTGAGGATTCAATGATAAGGGGGTTTAAATATATATATTCCGGGGTCAAGCCTGAAATCAAGCGGAAGTTATTCCCGGAATTCAAAATAATTACATTTCCCCTTCAGCCCGTCTGTCCATGTGTATCTTTTTCACATGGCACGCTGTTTTCATTTCGTCAGCGACCGGAGCCAGTCTGTCCACTGAGAAATGCCTTCGCCTGTCCTGCAGGAAACGTCAAATATCTTCAGGTCAGGGTTCAGTGAAAGGGCGTCTTTCTTCATTTTGCCCAGGTCAGCGTTTGTGTATGGAAGCAGGTCTATCTTGTTAAGCACAAGTGCGGCAGACTCCTGAAACATGAGCGGATATTTCAGTGGTTTGTCATCACCTTCCGCAATACTCAGGAGCATGGCCTTCATGTCCTCGCCGATTTTGAACTCAGCGGGGCACACAAGGTTACCGACATTTTCAATGATAAGAAGGTCGAGGTCTTTCAGTGGAAGGTCATCAAGCACCTCGTTAATCATATTCGCATCAAGGTGGCAGGCCCCGCCGGTATTTATCTGGACAACCGGAGCCCCCATGCTTTCAATACGGCGGGCGTCATCAGTGCCGGCAATATCGCCTTCAATAACGCCAATTCTCATTTTACCCTTTGTTGCCTCGATGGTCCTCTCGAGAAGGGACGTCTTACCCGCTCCGGGAGCGCTCATTATATTCAGGACAAATACCCCGGATTCCCTGAAAAGTCTGTTATTTTCAGCGGCAATACGGTCATTTGCCTCAAGGATGTTCGTGAGAACCCTGACTTTCATTAAAATACCTCCATCTCGAATATATTTAGTTCGCGTCCAGTCTCGAACGATAAGTTAAGATTACCGCAACTGGGACATGCTATGACATAGGGATCATTAACGGAGAAAGGCTTGCTGCAGCTTTTGCAGACTCCACTTACAGGGATTTCATCAACAATAAGGCTTGCCTTTTCCGCTATGGTATCTATCTTCATAGCATCGAACGCGAAGATGAGGGCATCCGGCATTACTCCTGAAGCCTTCCCAACCCTGATTCTTATTGATTCTATCCGCTGAAATCCATCTTTTTTACAGTTTTCTATCGCGATATCAAGCAGACTCTGAACTATTGCGGTTTCATGCATTATCTTGTTTTGACAGTCTCTCTTTCTCTTTGTCGTAGGCGTCCCTTCCGGCCTCAATGGCAGTCGTGATGATGGACTTTTTCTCCTCTACAAAGCCCTTGCCTTTCTCAACCGTGGAAGTTACCTTTTCCTTTACCTCTCCGGCATAATTCTTTACCTTATCCTGAACATCCTCAGCCAATTCCCTGATTTTTTTTCTCGTCTCGCGCCCGGACTCGGGAGCAAGAAGCAGAGCAAGGCTTGCACCTACAACACCTCCGAGCAAAAATGAAAGGAAAATACTTCCTGCGCCGTATCCGCTGTCATCTCTCATTGCGTGCCTCCTTTTCTTTGAATAAAGCTGTGCAGAAGAAGTTCCAACGCGGTCCGGATCCCTGCCCTCAACCCGGACACTTTTATACAGGTTGCTGATGTAATACCCCCG
>Ga0233425_10004472_pt1 | contig 23437 bp, 18 predicted proteins | sample Watercolumn_Towu_2_FD_181712 | JGI IMG/M metagenome (GOLD analysis project Ga0233425, IMG submission 181712) | Freshwater microbial communities from Lake Towuti, South Sulawesi, Indonesia - Watercolumn_Towuti2014_140_MG | ecosystem: Environmental > Aquatic > Freshwater > Lake | place... | reverse complement strand
CGGGCCACTTCCCAGGTACCCATCCGTTTCACCAGACGCGGCGTGGTGCGCAGTACCAGATGCAGATGGTTGGACATGATGGCCAAGAAGCAGACGTCGATCGTGAAGTTGGCGACCAGGAGTTCCAACCGTTCGATGACCCATTGGCGGCGATGGCTGTGGTTCTTGCCGGTCAAGGGATCCTTGCCCAGCAGATAGGCTCTCCGGACGCAACGGCTCCACACGTGGTAGATACCCGGTTCTCCGTCGCGGACGATCTCCCGGCGCGCGCAGGCAGGCACGACTGGTGCTCCCATGAAGTGAGGCGACAGATGAGCGACGTGGACCAATGCGTCCCTCTACCTCCTCAAGCACCATTCGTGCTCACCGGCCATCAGGTGTGTGGGTGTCTATAGTCTCTACGAGGCCGCGAACCGTTGACGTAATCACGGGAAGAACTCGTTGAATTCCGGAAGAGCACGATTCCCGGCGAAGTGCTCGATTTTGAATGACGTGACCGCTGCCACGGCGCTGAATCTCCACTACTCTGCCGACAAGAAGTACAACGTCAATCCTGACGGCCCAAGTCGTGCTGTCTAGCCGAACTTTCTTATCGCCGCCGGAGGTCGCGTTCCGCGTACGATCTGTGCCGGGGGGCGGCGCGAAAAGGCCATCCCTGCCACGACCTCGGTCGCCCCACATGGGCAACATTCGCTGGATTAACCATTCAAGATGCGGTTACCCTGGATGCCCATCTGCGTCAGGAAGTCGGCTTGGGCCCGCTCAAACTGGGTACGGTCGACCGACAACGCGATGTCGTCCTTGGAATCGGCGAAGGAGGCCGCGCGCGGGCTGGTGTCCACCTGGTAGCCAAGCTTCTCGAGCATTCGGCGCGAGGCGATATTCTGGGGAATCACCGTGGCATAGATGCGTTCAAACCCCATCGCCCGCAGGGCGGCGGCGTGCAGCATGGCGGCAAATCGCGTGCCGAGGCCCCGGCTCTGCAGAACGCGAGGGCCGACCAGAATGGCGAATTCCGCCTCCACGCCCTGGACGTTGCGTAGGTCGGCGTCACCCATCAACTCGCCGTCTTGCTCAAGCAAAAATGGGCGATCGCCGACGGCACGCATCTCATGAAACCTCTTCACGACATCGTCAGCGCTGGCTTCCTCCGTGTTCGTCATCATGGCCGCGTTATGTCTGTCGTTGTAGAAGGCCGCGAGGAGCGGGGCAGCGGTCAGAACCTCGGGCAAGGTCGGTTCGAACGCGTGTAGCCGACCCTGCGCCCAGGGGGCCGTAATGGACCAGCGTATTTCGGGTTGCATGTCGCCACTAGAACGCCCGTCCGGCTACCCTGTCAAGGCGTACTCACAGCGGTGAATTCTCGGAACTGGCCGCCCTCGCCACCGCTTCAATCGTGATGGCGCACACGGCCGCGCCGTAATCCAGGTCGATGTTCTCCATCGTGTCGTGCGTGTCGTGATAGCCCGTCCGATTGATGTCGTAATTCTCCATGAACAGGACGCAGGGCACGCCGGCGTCGGAAAAGATCTGCCCGTCCGTGTTGAACAGCGTGCTCCGCGGGTCCGAGGGCACGCGCACGTGGCCGGAAAGTCGGAGGAATGGTGCCACCTCCGGAATGGCCGCCCCGTGCGGACTGCGGCGGACGCGCGGCAGGCCCTCCCGTCTTTGGCGCTGGTTCCAACAGGGAACGGATTCGTTCCAAATCTCATTGGCCAGATGTGCCTGGTACGCGAGCCACATCGAGCCCGGATCGTTGCCCGGCGAAATCTGAAAAATATCGCGCTCGCGGTCATGGTTGTGAGCAATCATGTCCGAGACGTAGACCCCGCGGATCGTTGTCTGCGACAAGTCCTTGGACCTGCCGCGTGGCAAACGCATCTTGAGCGTTCGCGTGACCAGTCGCTCGGTTAAGGCGCGCGCCCCTAGGCAATCTGCGGGAAACTCCTCGCCGGTTAAGTGCACCAGCCAGACGTCGCAACCCAATTTCCCCTGGCGGCTCATTTCGAGAAAGATCGGCGCCGCCAACATCATGGCAGCGGTCGCCGAGTGGTTGTCATCCGCGCCGCAGGCGGACATGCGAGCGCCGCCGCCGGGCACGTCCTTCTTGTACTTATCCTCCATGTAGGCCGTGTCGTAGTGATCGGCCATGATGATCGCTTCGCGGCGATTCCGGCCGGGAATCACGACCAGCAGGTTACGTTCGGCCTCGGCGTCCTGGCTTTTCCGCCAGCCTCCCATCCACGAGTAGTCCAGGTCAGTGCGCCAGCGGAAGGGCATTTCGCCCACCAGGGCCTTGCCGGACATCTTCGCGGCCAGAATCTTCTTCGCGTAATATGCCAGGAGCGCGTCCCCGAGACGCTCGAGGTGCCGTTCGTGATATGGCAGCATGCGCTGCGAAGCCTCGTCCAGCGCGCAGTCGGCGTTGTTCTTGTTGAGCAGGGTCCCTTCCGCCAAGGAAGCGATCGTCTTCCAGTAGGCGACCTCGAACGATCGCCGCGCTGAATGCGCGTAGGTCAACGAATCCGGAACTTGGTCCGGCTTTCCCGCAAGCACCTCAGACGGACCCGGTTCGACAATCTCGCGGATACGGTCCGCCACCTGTTCCGGCAACTGCGCCAGCCAGCGCTCGCCGGCACCTTCACGGTCGAGCCCCATGATGCGGCGGGCGAAGCTGACGGGCAGCGGCTTGGCCCCAAACAGGGCACCGGCGTGCGTCAGCTTGCGCACATTGCGCACTTGCAGCGGCACCTGGCGTTTGCGGGTGTAGTCCTGGCCGGCCAACGCCGCCAGCAACACCGGCCGCTGTTGCAGGCGCGGCCACAATTCGACCGCGCGATCCAGACGCGGCTTGTCGGCGTCATAGGCCGTCAGGTAGCCGAGCGGGGAGTCCGGCAGGACGGCGACTTCACCGTTCGTGTCACGATACGCGACAAGCGGTCGATGCCAGTACACCTCGTGTTTGCCAACTCGCATCGCCGGGAACAAGAACCGGTAGCCGAACACCCCGCCGGCCTGAACGATGCGCATCGCTCGTTTGATGTCGGCTGCTGAGGCGTGCGGACCGTCGAGCAGCACCTCCGCTCGCTGGTTCCAGAGCTGAACGTTGCGCGCCATGGGCTTGCCGTACAGCTCCACGTCGTCCGGCAGCGTGCTGAATAGCACGTTGACCAGCGAAGCTTCTTTTCCGAGCAATTCCAGCTGGTCCTGATCCCGTAGGACCTTCTCCCACCGATGCGTCCGCTTGTACACGTTCCGCAAATGTCCGTCCGCCCGCGTGTACGTGGGCTGATCGGCAGTCGGCTGATGGAAAAAGCCAGCCTGCGGCACACGGATCCCGATCGGCGATTCGTGATGGTCCACGTTCGCCAGGAGCGGAATCTGCAGGGCCAGCGGCAGCTGCGAATAGGCTTGCCGAGCCCGTTCGACACCCCAGAAGACCAAGCTTCCGGGAAACGGTAGGAGCATCAATCGGCCACCCAGGTACCCTTCACGTACCGATGCCGGCAGGCGTCCAAATTGGCGAAACGTCACGACGTATTTCACGGCTTTACTGGGCTCGTCGTCACGGTACAAGAACCGTTTGGTCCACGACGGCAATTCACCCTCGCTCCAGAACGGGAAATCCGGCTGAAGTTCCGGGAGAATGCGCAAGCCGGCTCGTCGCAGCCCGTCGGCGTCCGCGAGTTCCTTCCCGAAGACCGCGCGCAACAGCCGGCAGAAGAAACCAATGCCGAATTCCGGCGGCGCCTCGACTCCCGGAGCGGTGAAGAAACTTCTCCAAAACGCCTTGCCCGGCCCTTGCTCGCTGTTGCCGAACAGCGTCCAGCGAACGCGGCCCTTGTCATCCTGAGTGCGCGACAGCGCCAGCGGCAACAAGAGCACACAAGGATCGTTCTTGAGATCCGCGCTCGCCAATTCGTGTGGCCAGAAGTGGTTGTCCCGTGAGATGTGCCTGGGCAGACCGGTATCCGGATTGCCGTCCTGCAGTCGCTTGAGCCGCGTCAACACGTCCTTGGCGATCTGGTGCAGACCCGGCTGCAATTCGAGCGCTTCGTCGAATTCGTGGACCTTCCAGCCGAATGGATCGTCCGGTGAGAACAAGTAAGGATTGATGGGCACCGGACCGTACGGCTTCCAGCCGACACGGGGCGGCGGCATGTATTCGGAATAGGCGTCAATGCGAAACGCAGCGGAGCCTCGCAGCCAACCCTCACTGGGTGTCAATTTGGACCAACCCGCACGTGCCATAAGGAACCTCCTGCCCGTGGTGTGAACGGTCTTTGAACAGCGCTGTCGCGTGTCGGAGGAGTTTCGATGTGCAACTCCGGGATGCACCGCCGGCAAATGATTCTTGTCCGGCCGCGCTACGCCGCACAACGTCCGAATCATCTACTGTATTGGTCCGGTCCCGCAAGACCTGAGCCGGTTAAGTCAGGAAATGTTACCGGATTGATCATGGCGCGCGGGCGGAGTATTGCGATCCACTATACCACGAATCGGACGAACGCATGATCCACTTCTTGCAGAAGTCCTTCGAGGTTCACAGGTAGTCAGCGGCCAATAGCATAACCGTACCATCAGAGAGCTGAACGATGCTGGGATAACGGTCGTTCGCGCCCGGCCGGTCCACCAGGGTTACGCGAGGCAGCCACGTGCAACCTATATCGGTGGAGTGGCGATGGCTACCTGCTCCTCGCCGAAGACGGAATGGCTGTCTTCCACTCCTTCTGCGTTTAACCTCCAGTTTGACTGGCAGACAGTCCGGCCGGTTGCATGTCGACGCACCAGACTCTCCGATACAGATGGTCGTATTTCGTCATTAATGGTACACGGTGTGGCCGCCGATGATCGTCGTCCGAACCTCCGTGTCTTTGATCGGTTCCGTCACGATCGAGAAAAAATACCGAAGCCGTTGAGCGGGGTTCGGCGTGGACTTGTGGTCGATGGCACTGGTGTTCAATCGAGGGCATCGCATTGCGGTGCATGTCACGAGCAGCAGTTACGAGCGGTTCGAGCGGGACCCCAACGCGGGTGCTCTGTATCGTGCGGACAAGCAGGTGCGCCGTGCACAGAACACCGTGGAAGGTGCCATGCCACTTCTTGTCGTAGACTACGCAAGCTAGGAGCTTTATTATGGCGGTTTCTGTCCTTGACGAGCGTAGAAGTACTCCTCGCAAGTACTTGATTGTAGACGTGGCGAGGTTCCGCCTCGTTGCTTGGCATAATGACGGAGCGATTGGCATCAGCCAGCGGTCTCTTCGCGTGTCGGCGAGGAACAAACCGAAACGATCCCCTGGCCGGAATCCTTCTTCCGTACGACCACCCCTCAGTAGCCTGGCAGGAACCCAATGAGCTTCTACATGACATGCGCCGCTTGGTCCGTCGTCATGCGACAAACGAGGATTGCCTGGTCTTCCCATACTGCTGCAAGAAGTGGCATGGCACCCATTACGCGCGGGCTGGCTCCATTGGCGTTCGGGCTGCTCTTTGCGCTGCCGATGCCATTCGCCTTGGGTGCTGCGCCTGCCCCAAATAAGGATTCTGTCACTGCCGAACGATTGCAGAAGTTCTTGCAGAGATTCCCTCAGGCCGATGCCAACGGCGACGGAGTGCTGACGGAGAGTGAGGCCCGGGCCTTCCGACAGGTAAAGCAGAGCGGGAAGTTTTCCGCACCGCCGGCGCGCGGGCCACGAGCGCCGACACATGCCGACGTCACGTACGGGCCGCACGCGCGCAATCTGCTCGACTGCTGGATGCCCGGCGGCGATCAGCCGGCGCCGGCGCTGATCTTCTTTCACGGCGGCTCGTTCAAGGCGGGCGACAAGTCGCTTGTGACTTCGCGGCCCATTCTGTTGGAGTGCCTGGCGGCGGGCATCGCCGTGGTTTCCGCCAACTACCGTTTCAGCTTCGACGCGCCGTTTCCGGCACCGATGCAGGACGGCGCGCGCGTCGTACAGTTCGTCCGTGCTAAAGCGAAGGAATGGAGGATCAACCCCGACCGAATCGCCGTGAGCGGAAGCTCGGCCGGTGCAACGATGGCTCTGTGGATTGCGCTGCACGATGACTTGGCCGATCCGGCCAGCGCGGATCCGGTTGCACGGTTGTCATCACGAGTGACGTGTGCGAGCCCGCACAGCGGTCCGGCTGGTTTGGAGCCGGAATACATCCAGAAGTACGCGGGCGTGACCAAACTTGGGGCGGCATTGTGGCAACTCTTCGGCGCCAACTCGCAAACGGAATTCGAATCGTTGGAAAGACGCACGCTGATCCGTGAAGCTTCCCCGATTCATCACGCCACGCGGGACGACCCGCCGCTGTTCCTGACCTACGCGGGCGTACCGGCGGAAGCCCCGTTCGCAGCCGGCTCTCCGCAAAAGGACTGGATTCACCACGTGAGCCTTGGGCTTCCGTTGAAGGCGAAATACGATGCCCTTGGCGGCGAATGCGAACTGTATCACCGTGGTCGGCCGGCTCCGACTGGCGCGGAAATCGAGTTTCTAAAGAAGCACCTGTCTCTCGCCGCACTCGCAGGCACCTCTGAGACTGAGATTCATCGATGATGGAGGGCGGCTGGACGGCGAACTCGGCCAGCCCGAGACCAAGATATCACGTCGGCTATGAAGGGATGTTCCTCTTCAAGCGGGACGGTCGCTACTACCTGTGCTGCGCGGAGAACTTTGAGGGGCGCTGCAGCTGCACTGTCGCCATGGCGACCCATCTGTTCGGTCCGTATGGCGCCCGCTATGAGGCGCTGCCGCATGCCGGGTACAACATGATATTCCAGGACGGGCATGGGCAGTGGTGGTCGACCTATTTCGGCAGCGACGGCCTGGCCCGGTGGCGGGAACGGGCGGGGGTGTTCCCAGTGGAGTTCGACGCCGCTGGACGCGTGTGGCCGAAAACGATCGACCGGCCGTAGAGATACTCGACGGGCGCAACGCCGTCGTCACGGCTTCAGTTCAGAATTCGGGCAGAACCTCGGCTCCGGCGCGGGTGCCGAGCGCCTGCCAGGTACTTCGCTGGATGTTGTTGTCGATCGACCGCACCGAGCCGTCCATCAGCAACACGTTGACGATGCCCGGGTGGTAGCTCCGCGAGGTGATGATGCCGTAGGTGATATCCGTCGCGTTTCGCCCCTCGCGACTGCTGCAGACATCGATGTCGTAGACCACGCCGCCCGCCGTGTGCGGAACGCGCGTGTTGGGGGGAAAGGTGGTGGTGAAGCCGTTATGGATGGACCGACCGCAGACCCACTCGGTGTGCCCGTTGGTGGCCGACCATGCACCGCCGCCGGTGTACGCGGCGGAAACGTCCTCCGGCTTGCCGGGCGGCGAACTCGGCATCCCCGTGGCGTCCTGAAACCGCGGGTTGAACGCCTTGACTTCCGCCATCGCGATCGTGTTGCTCAACCCGTCGAGGAAGGAAGCGGTGGTTATGCGCCCGTTGGGAGCGAAGGCCGCCCCGCCGTCACTTCTGGTCAACGGATGGAAAATCCGGTACTGACCCATGTTGAACACGTAGTTCAAGGGGTAGTGCTCCGGGACGCCGGCGGCGTCCAACCGCGGCCGGTCCTTCGTCTCGCTGGGACACATCAAGACAGGCACTCGGATCGTGGCCACGCCGTTGGGCGGGAACGTGGACTTGTTGCTGCCGTGATGGTAGCCGATCGAATAGTCGATCAGCCCTTCGATGCCGCTCTGCTCGAGGTACGGCATGAGCAGCGCCTGGCCGGACCAAGGCTGGTTCGTAGAACCGCCGAAGATGATCGTTGAGGGGGGAAACACCCCGATCGCACCGTGATAGTTGTGCAGGGCCAGCCCCAACTGCTTGAGACTGTTCTGGCAACTCATCCGTCGCGCTGCTTCGCGGGCCGCCTGAACCGCCGGCAACAGCAGTGCCACCAGAACGCCGATGATGGCGATCACCACCAGCAGCTCCACCAAAGTAAAACCGTGCTTTTGTCGTATCGAGTTCATAACTACCTCCGGTTGATTGACTGATTGGGTCGATTGAGACCCGAGGGTCTACGTCCGTTCGATGCGCTGGTCACACGCACATCTTTGTGGGACGGAATTGCCAACCCGTAATGCCCTGGTGGTACCCGTATTCCGCGCTGGGTAAGGCCGCGACCAACGCGAGGTCGTGTCCGTGGAACGCGGCCCTTGCGCGCGGCGGAGACGAAAGTCCGCCGCACATCGCGGCCGCAGACAATGCCCAATGAAGCAGTCCGACCGCCGCGTCAGACGCGAGGCGGCGCGCGAGCGTGAATAACGCTCGAAATCCGCATCGCGGAAACCGGGTACTCAGGATCGGCCAACGGTTGCGAGGACGACTCCCAGGATGGGCCGTCGAACGCCACCCGCGGCAGCTTGGCCTGGCCCGAAACGCGGCAGATGAGGCACGTGGCGGCGTTCTTCAGCGGCAGGTCATCGGGCCTCCGGTCTGTCAGACCCAGTCCGGCGTCCGGCACTCGCCCGACATCGGCTCGAGCCACCTCCCCAACCACAAGACCGCGACCGTCGGGAAGCGCCGCCCAATGGCCGTTTCCCGGAACAAAGTGCCAACCCTCCCCGATTGAGACCAAAACCGCGAACCAGGCGGCCATCGTCCAAGCGATAAACGAGCGGTCCGAGCGTAGCATAACACTTTCTCCCGCTTGGCATTCTGTCGCATCGCCAAAGGCAGGTTCCCGTTAGTGAGAACGTGTCTCAATATAAGCAATTCCCGGAACTTGTCAAGGAGCTTACATAGGAATCGATACCGCTATTGGTGGGGGCTTCCAGGTCGCAGTTGTCCGCGACTGTCGCAGACGGAAGATCAGAGGTGTGAAGGGCGTCCAACGCATATTGGCCACATTTGGTGATGGTGCGCGCGGGACGGTATGCTACGGCATTCCAGTCACTGGCACGGCGCCTGAGAGGGAGGTGACAGATCATGCGAGGTCCTCATTGGCCGGTGTTGTTTCTTGCCGGCTTGGGTTGCTTCACCGGGCTATCTGCGGCGGAGCCATCCGCGATGTTGTGCTCATTCGAGCGCGTCGAGATCGACGGGCAGCCGCCGACGAACCCGTATCTCAAATTGGCCGGCGATTTCAACTGCGACGGCCGACTCGACATTGCAGTCGGAGGAGCCAAGGGACTGTTGGTCTGGTACGTGAATCCGGATTGGCGGGAGGTCCGCATTGCGGATGGTGGATGGGAGACGGTCGGCGGGGCGGTCGCCGACATGGACGGTGATGGCGATGCAGACATCGTGCCCGGTGCTCAGATCTGGCTCGAGAACCCGCGACCACAACGCGACGCGACGCACGACTCCTGGCCTGTCCACCGGATCAGCCAAATCCGCTCGCACGATGCACTGGTCGCCGATCTGGATCGCGATGGTCTCGTCGACGTGATCGCGCGCGATCAATCCAACTTCAAACGGAACACGGGCAATAGCGTCCATATGTGGCGTCACGTGGCCGGGGATCACTGGGAGCATCACGTCATCGAGTGCCCGCACGGGGAGGGCCTGGCATTGGCGGACCTCGATCGTGACGGCGATACGGATGTGGTGATCGGGGGCTGTTGGTTCGAGAACCCAGGTCGCATCGCCGCCGAATGGCCGAAACGCGTCTACACGACCGGCTGGTCCTGGGCAGACGCGAAGGTCAACACCGGTGACTTCAACGGTGACGGCCGGACCGACATTGTGCTGGCGCCTGCGGAATACAAAGACCAGACCTACCGACTCGCGTGGTATGAATCACCCGAGGACCCGCGGCAAGGTGATTGGAGGGAGCAAATCATACTGCCAGAAACAGAATCGGTAGTTCATTCGTTGCAGGTGGCGGACCTGAATGGCGACGGGCGGACGGATATCGCGATTGCCCGCATGCATCAGGGCTCACCGCCGCAGGAAGTCGCGGTTTTCACCAATGGCGGGCAGGGAGATCGCTGGACGAAGACCGTCCTCTCCGAACGCGGCTCCCACGATATTCTCGCCGCCGACGTCGACGGCAACGGCCAACCTGACATTCTTGGGGCCAATCACAGTGGACCGTATCAGCCGGTGGAATTGTGGATGAACCGCACGGGACGGAACCGTGCAATCACTCCTTAGAACCGGAGGAACCACCACAGAGCCACAGAGGAAAACACACGAGGTAGAATTCACAGCTTGTCGGATTCGGTCAAACCACAATCGGTGCGAAACTACGCGTCTTACTTGCCTCTACTTCGCCCACCGTGCTGCTGTGGTGAATAGTTCGGGGCTATGCAATGCGCCCGATTGGGCGGAATGCCGGCTCATTGTCGGGCATCGCGGGATAGCGCCTGGTCCCTAGGCTTTCCTTGACTCGGCGCGCGGCGCGGGTTAGCTTGCGCGAACCTGTCAACTACCATCCCACACGATGAGCATCACATGTCTTGCAGAACCCTCTCCACCCGCCTCATGACGTACATCCCGATTGTTCTGGTGGCAGCGACGGCGTGTCCGGCAGCCTGCGCAGCGGACGGCGCACTTTCCGTGCGGGTGGTGGAGGAAGACGCCGTACAGCTCGAAGCAGCCGGCCAATCGTACAACGTGTCGCTGCATTCGCCTATGTTCGTCCTGGGCGATGGCGATGCGACTGCAAGCGTATCATCTGCCGAGACACGTGGAGCGCTCGACGACGATCAAGGTCTGCGCGTCGTGTTTCCGGCCATTGAAGTCGGTGCGGCGCGACACCTGGAAGTGGAACTGAACGTTCGATGGTCGGAGACCGAACATGTGCTGCGGAAGCAGGCGCGCTTGCGCCTGAACGGTACTTCCGAAGCCGTGTTGCTGAAGGAAGTCGTGCTTGAGCGGATCGACATCTCGGCGACACCGACTTGGACGCACGGCACCGGCACACCCGGTTCGGAGAGTCCGCTGATTCTCGATGGCCCCCAGAGCCACCCCGTGTTCATGCCGGGACTGTTTGTCGGCATCGAGTATCCCGTGTCCGCCACGCGATGCGAAGACGGGCATATTGTGCTGGCCCACCAGCCCGGCGTGTCCATGCAGCCTGGTGTCTGGTACGAGACGCGCACGGCCATCTACGGGCTGGCTCAACACGGGCAGGAGGTCCGCGCGTTCCGAGACTACATCGCGGCCCACCGCCCCGCTCCGAAGGTGTGCCACTTCAACTACAACAGCTGGTGGACATCGCCCGTCCCGTATTCGGAAGGCGATATCCTCCGCCTGATGGAATTCTTTGAACGAGAACTTCATGAGCGACACGGAGTGTCGTTGGATACCTTTTGCATCGACCTGGGTTGGTCAGACCCCAAGAGCATCTGGCAGATTGACCGCGGGCGATTCCCGGACGGTTTTGCGCGCATCTCCGATGCGGCACGGAAGTTGAACGCGCGACTCGGCCTCTGGATCTCCCCCAGCAGCTTTTACCCGCCCGCTCTGGACTCCGCGTGGGCCGCCGAGCAGGGTTATGAGACTTACGTAGTGTCGGGGCACGGTACCCCGGATGCCAAGCACCAACTGCTCTGTCTCGGCGGAAGGCGTTACGCGGAGCAATTCGCGGCGCGCTTGGCGGATCTCGTTGGTCGCTGGGATATTCACCACCTGAAATTCGATGGCTGTAACCTCCGCTGCCCGGAAGTCGGGCATGGCCACGAACCGGGGACGCTCTCCTCCGAAGCGATCGCCGAAGGCGTGATCGCGGCGGCGCGCGCCGCTCGCGCCGCCGATGCGGAGGTGTGGATTGAGACCACCTGCTTCGGCTACAACCCGAGCCCTTGGTGGCTGCTGTATGTAAATTCAGTTATCGGCACGTTTGGCGACGACGCGCCCGTTGGACGTGTGCCGTCGCCGGTGTATCGGGAAAGCTACACGACTGCGAGAGACTTCTTCAACCTCCAGGGAGCGTCCTTGCTGCCCATCCCCGCCGCAGCCCAAGAGGTTCTCGGGATCATACATCAGACGGCCGATTCCTTCATGAACGATGCCGTGGTCACCGTCATGCGCGGCCATCAGTTCCTGCCGCTGTATGTCAACCCAAAGTTCATGGATGAAGCCCGCTGGCAGGCATTGGCCGGGCTCCTCCAATGGACCCGGGCCAATGCCGACACGCTGAGCGACACCGTCACCTTGCTGCCCCGGTCGTGGCAGGACGGCAAGACGCCTCGCTTCCGCGACGAAGGCACCATGCCCCGCGAGCCCTACGGATATGCGCACCTGCGGAATGGTGAGGGGGTCCTGTGCCTACGTAATCCCTGGATCGCCTCAAGCACATACGCCATCACGCTGGATCAGGCGCTTGGATATTCGCCCGCCGCCGCGAGCGTATCCGCCATCAGTCTCTATCCCGAACCCCGCGTCTATGGCGATAATCTTCAATGCGGCGGCACACTGGAAGTTCCCCTTGCCCCTTATGAGACGCTGGTTTTGTCGTTGCGGAGGGCTCCAATTCCCCCGGAGCTACCGCGAGCCTCGGATTCGGTCGGCCACCACGTCGCGGTCACCAATCCGCAGTGCCGCGTCGAAAGGGTTGCTTTCGAGGGCGGCCAAAGTGCGCAGGGCCCCAATTGGATCTGCCGATTAGGCGATTCCAGCGGTGCCATACGCGTGAGAGCGCAGGGCACCGTCACGGTGAATGCACCGAGCGCAGAACTCTTGGTGCTGTGTGAAGGCGCGGCCCCGCCGCCTGAACCGACCGGGACCGTGAAGGTCAACGGTGCCGTCGTGACCACGAGTTCTCTTGGCTCCGCTAGCGGCTGGTCCGCAACGCTGTTGCCTTCACACGAACACTGGAGGTTCTTGCGCGCGCCGCTCAATGCCGGCTCTTCCACGCTCGATGTCGACCTTCTTGCCGGAGAGGGGTGCACCAGCGTTTCGGCTTGGATTTGCGCCTCGCGCCCCGGAGCTGCGCACCCCGTTCCCGGCGCGATTCCTCCACCGCCGACCGTGTCGGTCGACGGAGCGTCGCTCATAGCCGAACAGGTTGTCGCGGAACTCGCGCCGCCCGCGTCCACGATGGACCGACCCGTGGAACACATCCAGGGAGTGTTCCTGGATGCGATTGAGCCAACATCCGTCACACAGGGCTGGGGCTCTCTGCAGAAGAACCGGAGCGTCTGGGAGAAGCCGATGGTGATCGGCGGTCGACGGTTCCTCCGTGGATTGGGAGTGCACGCGCCGGCCAAGGCCGTATTTGCTTTGGACGGCAAGTACCGTCGCTTTCAGAGTTGGGTCGGCCCCGACGGCAACACTTACCCCACGGTCACCTTTGAGGTGCATGTCGATGGCGTGCCGCGCTGGCAGTCCGGTCTGATGACTCGCGATAGCGCCGCCCTGTGGGTCGACATCGACGTCTCCGGTGCCAAGATCCTGGAATTGATCGTCGGCGATCATGGAGACCTCGCCGCCGACCATGCGGATTGGGCAGAAGCTCGGCTCCTGGAATGAGGAAACGGAGTCTGCCTCCATAATGGCCAACTGGACGACTTTCGCGAATGCCTACTAGCCAATAAGGAGGCAGACTCGGATGACCATACATCGTCCACGAACCAGGGTTCTCGTTCTGCCGCGGACAGACTCCTCGCTCGACCGCCCGCTGGCGAGCGGCCGGCGGCCGCCGTAGAGTAAGGACCCTTGCGGTGAGGTTTTGTCGAAGGGAGTCCTCGCCGATGGATGTAGGTTGGGCGACGATGGGGTTGGGTGTGAGTGTCTTGTTTTAACCATGACGCGTTCGATGGCACCGATACGATTGCAGCCTATCCGGTACCTGGCGTTTGCGCTGGCCATCGCAGCCTCCTCCTGGAGCGTAGGGGGCTGGGCCGTTGGCGGCGAGAACTGGCCCGAATTCCGCGGGCCGACGGGGGACGGGCATTGCGCGTGCGTCTCACTGCCGCTGACCTGGAATGAGGCGGAAAACGTCGTCTGGAAGACGCCCATTCACGACCGAGGCTGGTCGTCGCCCGTGATCTGGCAGAAACAGCTCTGGGTTACGACGGCCGCGGAGGACGGCCGGCAGTTGTTCGCGGTGGGGCTTGACTGCGACAGCGGCAGGGTCCTCCATGACGTGAAGGTCTTCGACGTCGCAAGCCCGGAGCACATTGCCGCCGTGAACAGTTACGCTTCGCCGACTCCGGCGATCGAGGCGGACCGCGTCTACGTCCACTACGGTACGTACGGAACCGCCTGTCTCGACACGGCCTCCGGACAGGTGGTCTGGACGCGGCAGGATCTGAACTGCGACCATCACGAGGGTCCTGGCGCGTCTCCGATTCTCTTCGAGAACCTGTTGATTGTTCCCGTGGACGGGCGAGACGTGCAGTATGTAATCGCCCTCGACAAGGCGACGGGCAGGACCGTCTGGAAGACCGGCCGCTCCATCGACTACAGCGCTTTCCCGAGCAACACGCGCAAAGCATTCTGCACGCCCACGGTGATCGACACGGGGCAGCGACTCGAACTCGTAAGCCCCGGGGCGAAGGGCGTGATGGGCTACGATCCCCGAACGGGCCGGGAGTTGTGGAAGATCCGGCACGGCGGCTGGTCGATGGTCGCGCGCCCTTTGTGGGGACACGGCCTGGTGTTCTTCGTGAACGATTACGAGCGTCCGGAACTGTGGGCCATTCGTCCCGGCGGCCAAGGGGATGTGACCAACAGCCACATCGTCTGGTCACTCCGCCAAGGAGTGCCGGCCCAGCCGTCGCCGCTGCTGATCGGCGACCGTCTGTACACGATCAGTGATCTCGGTATCGCCTCGTGCGTTGACGCCCGGACGGGTAGCGTCCACTGGAAGCAGCGCCTCGGAGGGAACTTCTCGGCATCACCGCTATTCGCGGCCGGACGAATCTACTTCTTCAACCAAGAAGGAACGACCACGGTGATCGACGCCGGGCCCGAGTTTCGAGAACTCGCCGTGAACCGACTGGACGGTGAGTTAAAGGCCAGTCCCGCCGTTGCGGGCGAGTCCCTGTTCGTCCGCACGCGGACCCACCTGTACAGGATCGAATAGCGAGAGCCTGTTGCCCGAGCTGCGTTCAGGGTGGTGAAAGTAAGAACCCGCGCGGGAATAGAGGTGTCCAAACTCGTGGGCCGGATTGCCAATCCGGTCGCATGCTACTAGCGCAGTACAGCCCACTGCAGCACGAGCGGCAGGACGACCTACGACAGCAACCTGCATGCGCTCATGATCTGGAAATCGTCGCTGGCTTCGCCGGCAGTACGCGGTGAGACAGCGTACTTCAGTTTCGTTGTGCAACGACACGAACTGAGGCCCGCACGGCCACTCGTGCGCTGTTCGAGTTCGCCACACCCTGACAATATCGGCGCCGCTGCGTACAATCAGACAAACAAGTCTGTCGCAATGAACCCCGCCCGATAAGCCTCAGGTCCAGTTCCACGCGGCCTCGTCGGGGTCCACGATTCCAGTGTGGCGCGAGTCGATTGGCATTCGCGACAGGTTATCCAGCGGTGTTTGCCAGCCGGAGTCGGAACTCGAACAATCGCTCAGGAGTTGAAGCATGGCGCGAATCCGCATGAGAACGGGCGATACGCCCCCCGGATTGCCCTACTTGATCGTGGGCGGCCTTGTGCTGTTGCTGGCGGCGTATACGCTACTGACCGCCTTCTACACCGTACCGGCCGACTCGCAGGCCGTGGTGTTGCGGTTCGGCAAAGTGATCGGCACCGTCGACCCGGGCCTGCACTGGAAGCTGCCGCTGGGCATCGACCAACAATTGACAGTGCAGGTGCGTCGGCAGCTCAAGCAGGAGTTCGGTTTCGGCACCCCGGGCGCGACCAACCCCTGGCAGGTGAGCGAGCAGACGGACCAGGAGGAAGAAAAGAGCATGGTGACCGGGGATTTGAATGCGGCGCTCGTCGAATGGGTGGTGCAGTACCGCATCGACGATCCCGAACAATACCTCTTTGCGGTGCGGGATCCCGATCTGACGCTGAGGCACCTCAGCGAGAGCGTGATGCGCGAAGTGGTCGGTGACCGGACTGTCGATGAGGTGATCACCATCGGTCGCCAGGAGATCGAGACGCAAGCCGCGATCAAGTTGCAGGAGGTCACGCGGAACTATGCCATGGGATTGCGGATCGACCAGGTGCAGCTCAAGAACGTCAACCCGCCCCAGACCGTGCAGGCCAGCTTTAACGAAGTCAACCAGGCCCAGCAAGAGAAGGAACGCGCGATCAATGTCGCCAATGGCGAATACAACAAGGTTGTGCCGCGTGCCACTGGTGAGGCTGACCAGAAGATCAGCGCGGCCGAAGGCTATGCCACAAAACGCATCAACGAGGCGGATGGCGACGTCGTCGCCTTTGAGGCGCTTCTGGCCGAATACCTCAAAGCGCCGGAAGTCACGCGGCGGCGAATCTACCTGGAAACAATGACCGAAGTGCTGCCCAAACTCGGCCGGACCGTGATCCTGGATGATGAAGCCAAAGGGCTGCTGCCGCTCTTAAATCTCGGTGACTCCCCAAGTCCGATCCGCACGGAGGAAGTGCGATGAAATCACCATCGGCGCTTGTCGGCGCACTGCTCGGAATCTCCCTGCTGGCCGTCGGGTTCCTGGCGCTCGTAAGTGTTTACACGGTCGATCCGACCGAACAGGTGATCATTACCCAGTTCGGCGAACCACAGGGTGAACCCGTGCGCGAAGCGGGGCTGCATTTCAGGTTCCTTTCATCCAGCAGGTGAACCGTGTTCCGAAACAGATCCTGCCTTGGAACGGGCAGACCAACGAAATGCCGACGAAGGACAAGCTTTACATTCGCGTGGATACCTTCGGGCGGTGGCGAGTCACCGATCCGCTTGAGTATTTTCGCCGCATGCGGGACGAGCGCAGCGCCCTGTCGCGGCTCGAGGACATTCTCGGAAGCGAGACGCGGAACGCGGTGGCGAAACATGATCTGATTGAAATCGTCCGCACGGATCGACAGCGTCAGCCGGCGGCCGACGAGACCTTGAACGAAATGGCCAAAGCCGGATCCGGGCGGATCGGTGTGCTCATGCCGATCCGCAAAGGCCGCGCGGCGATCGAGGTGGAAATCCAGCAGGCGGCGAAAGTCAAGCTGGCCGAGTTCGGCATCGAACTGCTCGACCTGCGCTTCAAACGCATCAATTACAATCGCAGCGTCGTGGAGAAGATCTACGAGCGGATGATCTCGGAACGGGAACAGATTGCCGCCAAGTTCCGGGCTGAAGGAGAAGGCGAGGCGGCGCGGATCATCGGAAACAAGGAACGCGAACTCAACAAGATCGAGTCGGAGGCCTATAAACGAGTCCAGTCGATTCGCGGAACGGCCGATGCCAGAGCTACGGAAATCTACGCGCGGGCGTATAACCAATCTCCGCAGGCAGCGGAAGTCTATGAGTTTGTCAAGGCGATGGAGACTTTCAAGACCGTCATCAGCCGCGACGCAACCCTCGTGCTCTCGACCAACAGCGACCTGTTCCGCTACCTCAAGACAGCCGACGGCCCGCGTACGCCGCATGCCGAGCCCAGCGCCGCACGGCCGTAAGGCGAGCGGCAGCAGAGTATTTGCCACCCCTCACCCTGCCCTCTCCCCCGTCATTCCGCTGCGCGGGCGGGGACGAGGGGACAGTTGAATCAGCCACTCGCCTGAATCGGGCCGGTCCCTGACTCTTCACCGACCCGTAAAGTCGTGTGACAAAGAAGATCATCGGCGTTTGTCATCCGATGTTTCTCGTCGCGTTCTGCTGTCATTGGCCTCAATTCGTGGCAGCCTTTTCCCTTCCGTTCTCCGCCTTTGTCGGAGCTGTCGCATCGGCAGACTTGGGATCCTCGCCGTCCGAGGGCAGTTCGATCTTCCGGTACAGATCGACAATGGCCTCGGCGCGTTCGAGGGCGTGTTGTGCGGTCTCCATGGCCCGCTCCGCATCCATCAACTCGCGGATCGGAACCACGCCGCTTTCGTGGTGAGACTTTGCCAAGTCGCGTTTGCGGACGGCGGAATCCAGGGCCTGCCTGGCGTCGGACATGTTCAACTCGAGCAGACGTACCTGAGTTTCGAACTCGGCGCGGAGCGCTGCAAGCTCCCGTCGGACCGATGCCAGTTCTTGGCCGTGAGCAAGGCGGCCAATCTCGTCAGAGGCTGACGTCCGCTGGAGCTGACTAAGGCGGTCGACGATCGTCTCTTGCAGCTTCCGGAATTCGGCTTGAAACTCTGTCGCTCTGCGCAGAATCCCGCTGGTTTCCGCAGGTATCTCGCGCAAAACGGGTGCCGCCGTGGGGCTGCTCGGAGTGGCCTGCGGCACATTGGCAGGCGGCTGGATAGTAGTGGGCCTCGAACCGGGCATGTTTTGAGCAGGGATCGGTCCGCGCGATACGCCCGCGGGCTCCGCCTCCCACTGCAGGTTGGGATTGAGCAGATCTTCGACGCGGCGGTCAATGATTTGATTTTGAATGCGGTCGCGCACTTCGAGCGTCTGTTGCACGCGGACCATGCGTTGTTGCAGTTCCGCCAGTTCCGCTCGGTGCAATTCCTGACGGGCAGTAAAGGTCTCGGATACGACCGCACGCAACTGATCGCGCAAGGCGTCGAACTGCTGCGCTTCTTGTGGAGAACGGTCCGCCTTCGTTGCCAGTGTGCGGCATTTCTGGGCCAGATCGGCAGCCGCCTGCTCGCGGGCCGTGTACTGCTGCTGCCAGACGGCCCTGGACGTGGGCGCGATGAAGTTCGCACCTCCGGGCTGACTTTGGGCACCGGTCTGCAATTTCGAAGTCGGTTGCAGAGCGACTTCTTTCGCATCTGATTCAGCCGGCTGGTCCAGCCGTTCCAACAGGGCGCTCACCTCATCCAATTGCGATGCAGTCCCGCGCACGATCAGTTGATTACGGCCCGGCGAGACTCCGATCAGCAATTTGTCCGGAAAGAGCTGCTGCAGCGTGGCCGTCAGCGATTCCGAGAGGACGTGTTTGAGTTCAAAGAGCCGAATGGCCTGGTCGCCTGGCGAGGACGTCGTGGACAGGGTGCGAGATTGCGGGATCCTGCGGCTCGGAGCCCGCTCGAACGTGGCCCGGCCGATCTGGACCTGTTCCACCTTTTCTGGGAGACGCAATTGTGCGCGTCCTGGACTGCCGGGAAGCTGTGCCTGAGCCGGCTCGATGGCGATCAGCGCCAATTGCGATTCCACTCGGAGTCTTCGCAGGTTCGGACGGGCAGTTGCATGGAACGCGTCCACCACAGCCACGCGGTCCTCCACGAATGAAACCGCACAACTTGGATCGTAGAAGCGGGGAACCTCGCGAGCCGTTGTTTCCCCGCGGTTCTTCTCCAGGTAGAACGCGCTTCCGTCGATAATGAGGTACTTGTCTTCCTGGTGGATGGTCCAGCGATAGTTCATGGTCCGTTCGATGAACGGCTGACTGCGAACTTCCGAACTCGCGTCGACTCGAAGAGCCTCGTACCCCACAGCCAGAGACGCCGAGAGGTTGCTGGCGGGCGGCCGTTCCCCTGGCACCTGGGGCGATGCTGGGGGTGGCGTCTCCAATACCGGCGGTGGAAAGTCAACTCTTCCCGCAATCAGGTCATTTTCTTTCAACCACTCGATCAGCTCTCCGTAGCGCGTGGGGTCGTAGAACGAGACTACGCCCTCGGGAAAAAGTACGTGCGACCCTGTAGCCGGCAGTTGATCGAGCATCGCTTCCGGAACCGACACATCCTTGAGCACCTGCCGCATTTGTGCTTCGATCTCGGCTGCTCTCGGAGAGACCGACCAGTCGCTCTTGATCATCAGAAGTGTTGCTTTGAATGGCGACTCTGCCGGCGGTGCGGTCCCCAGTTCAGGCGGTCGAGTGGCGTCCGCCGGCTTGGGTGCTGCGGATGGATCCGCAGCGACTGGTTCCGCGGCGGCGCAGAACGCAGCCAGCAGGCCTCCGAAGACTGACGACCAGATCAGGCAAGACAATTCCCGAGAAATCACCCCTGCGTATCCCGCGTTCATGGCGAAAGCTCCTGGTCTTCGATGTCAGCGGGAGTGTCATCCCCCGCACTGGTTTGTGGGGCCGGTTGTTGTTGCCAGAGTCGTTCAACCGCGGCCCGCAACGACTCACTGTCGCGAATCAGCGATTCGACTTCTCTCGCCGCCGAATCCCAGTCCAAATCAGACGGGGAGATGGCCGGCCCCAGGGCTTCGTTGGGCTTGTCTCGGTCGGCGGAGGGCAGCGTGGTGTTTTGTCCGTTCAACGAGTCCTTTACCTCTTCGGCATGTGTCCCCTTGTCCATGGAACTCACGGGGTGAGCGGGACGAAGCTGACTGAGTCCCTGGCGCGAAACTACTTCGCTGGGAACGGCACCAGGCAGATCTGTCTGTGAATGCGCCTTGTCTCGAGTGCCGAAGTCGGTGGGCGTGCGATCCATCCAAGGATACAGAACTGCCAAGACAACCAGAGTAAGGCCGACGAGCGGCGTTCCGATCGTCAGCGCCCTCCGTCGTGTCGCCCATCGCCGTAACGGTCTGGGACGGCAAGCGTCTGGCAACGGCACGACGTTCGGCTGCTGGACGTGGGCCAGGCATTTCTCCAGAAGTCCCGCGGCGTCGTCAGCTGACGAAAGGCGGTCGGCCGGGCGCTTGGCATGCAATCGAGCAACGAGCGTTTCCAGCCAGGCGGGAATCGCGGGGTTTACTTCGCGCAGGGCACGTGGCTCGGTGTCCGTGATGCGGCGGAGGATGCCGAAGCCGGTATCGGCACGGAACGGCGGGCGGCCGGTGCACATGGCATAGATCACGCTGCCGAGGCTGAACAGATCGCCGCGTGCGTCTACCGGCTCGCCACGTGCCTGTTCGGGGGACATGTAGTGCGGTGTGCCGGGCAGATAGCCGGTGTGGGTGAGGCTGGCATCGTCGGCGGCTCGGGCCAAGCCGAAATCGGTCAGCAGCGCGCGGTCCACGCCCTGCTCCAGCAAGATGTTTGACGGCTTCACATCGCGGTGCACGAGGCCTTGGGCGTGGGCCGCGGCCAGTCCCGACGCCGTCTGATGCGCAATCCGCAGGATTTCGCAGAGTTCCAGCGGACCCTGGCGGTCAAGCCGCGTCTGCAGCGATTCACCGGCCACGTAATGCATCACCAGATAGGGAGTCGCCGAGTCCGATTCGACATCGTGGATCGCGACTACGTGTTCATGTACGACAGCCGCGGCGGCGCGGGCCTCGCGCGCGAAACGCTGGCGTGCGGCGCCGTTGCCCGCCAGGTGCGGGGCGAGAACCTTGATGGCGACCGGCCGGTTCAGCTCCGTGTCAAACCCTTTGAAGACGACCCCCATGCCGCCGGCTCCGAGCCAGCGTTCGATTTCGTATCGTCCGAGCCGGCCCAGCATTTCGGGATGGGACGGAGGGGATAACAGTTGGCGAACCATGGACTCAGTCCACGCGTTGGTGTCCGAACTGGACAGGAAACGTTGCCAGGGGCGAGCGGTTTCCTCCTGCTGGATCTGGGCGTCCGTCTCATCACCGGCCAGCATTCCGCGGGCTTCGTCCCACGCGCACGGCTCGCCCGCCAGGTCACTCAGCCTCTCGCGGCAAACCGCGCAAGACTCGAGATGCTCGGCGGCGGCGCGGTATTCGGCGGTGTCTTCTTCGGCCGTAAGGAGTGTCTGCAGCCGTTGTTCGTCGCACGGTCGAAGGGGGCCGTTCATGAATGCGCCTCCTCGAACTGCTGGACCAGCTTGCGCAAACGGGCCAGCACCCGGCTGCGGGCGATGTAGACGCTGGCGACGCTGATCTCCAGTTCGCCGGCCGCTTCTTCCGCGGAGAATTGCTCGACGCTCGACAGCCAGAACGCCCGCCATGTCGTGGAAGTCACCACGCTCCGAACGCGGTCAGCCGCCCAGCGAAACACCTGGCGGCGGTACTCCCAATCCAGCTCGTCAGTCGTGTCGGTTTCAGGTTCGGCGTGCTGGGCCAGCCGCCGGGCGACGTCGCTCCCGCCGGCGCCGACGGTTTGATGCAAGCGCCGGGTCAGGAGGTTGAGAGCCGTATTGCGGGCGATCCGCAGCAGCCAGGCTCGAAACGGCCCGCGATCGGATCGAGCCAGCCACGCGTCGACCGAACGGGCCACGGCCGAGAGCACTTCCTGGACTACATCGTCCGCGTCGGCGGGTTGCAGTCCCTGCCGGCGAGCAAGCCGATACACCAACGGTGCGTAGACCTGAGCGAACTCATCCCAGGCCGTCCGGTCGTCGGCGTCCGGCAGCCGCACGATCAAGCTGGCGCGTGTATCCGGCAAGCTGGGCATGGGGCGTAATCTGACGACGAGTCTCGAAACGCGAATCCTACTCATTAGACACACTCGCTCCCACAATCTTTCACGAAAAATCTGAACATGGACATCGATCCACTGATTGATCGGGGCTGATCGGTGCCGGAATTCGTAACGGGGCAAGCGCACCGTGTTTTGGCCCGGGTTACGGCAACAAACAACACGAGAAGCTACCGGTGTGCCCCAGAACCGTCCGCCTTCTCCGCTGACAGTTCGAATCGCTGCACGGGCTGACGGAGGAGCCATCCACGCCGTAGAATCGCGGCCAGGGAACTGAAGGTGGTAATCCTCCCATGCACAAAGACATGCGTGCCGTGCGCGCACGTTGCCGGCTCTCGCGCGTCACATGTTCTTCATCTTTGCCGTCGTTTCCACCGTCGCCTACGCCCTGCACAGCGTCTGGATGGCGCCTTATTACCGGCGTATCGATCAGATGGTGGCCGTTACCGCTCGTGGATTCGCGCTGAGTATGGCGTTGCTGCCCCGGCTGATAAGCCGATAGACACCCACACTCCGGAATGGATTTCCGATAAGCCGATAGACACCCACACTCCGGAATGGATTTCGGCGCGGAAGAGAGGCGACTGGCAGGTGAAACGGGCCCCAACTTAGCGCCAGCAAGTTGCGTCGAACAGACGCCGTGAGGGCGAAGTGTGAGCAGAGGGCGCGATTCGGGCATCGCGGGAGAAGGTGAGCCGGCGGTCAGCGCGCGAAACCGCTCGGCTGCAGCGGGCTAATTGCAGAAGGAACATGACGGGCGCGGCCGATGCGCCTACGGAACTCGCGAGTGCTCAGCGAAATACCCGGGCGGCACACCGCACGCCTTGTAGCCAGTGCCGGCCCGCTTCCGCCGCGCGCTGCGTGAACTGCGCCACCGTTCCCGCCAGGCGGCGAAAACGTTGCGGGAACTCCTGGACCGTCGCCAGCAGTTCCTCGGATGTCACTCCGAGCCGCGCCACGATCGCCGCCAGATCCGCCGGAACAGTGCCTTGCTGCTTCCCGCGAATCTGCCGGCCGCACCAATCGAACAACTGCAGGTACTCCTCCAGCGACATCGACAAGAGCCCCTTGTCGGAAGCCCGCCGGCCACCCGGGGACGGTACGTCCCCCAGTTGACCGGCTGCCAGTGACAGGGGCGCCAGCCAGCCGTCTGCTGTCGGTTCGCCGGTCGGTTT